>JADHEE010000273.1_pt1 | contig 23544 bp, 18 predicted proteins | sample 8952401 | NCBI WGS metagenome assembly JADHEE01 (sample SAMN16124438, study PRJNA663242) | bioreactor sludge metagenome | isolation source: sludge (ammonium) | place: India:Bengaluru | collected 2019-02-28 | reverse complement strand
GCCTAACCTGCGTCAGCAGATGATGCGTCTGATGAGCGGTGAGATCAAAGGCGACCAGGATATGATCCTGCTGCTGTCCAAAAAGAATGCTGAAGAGCGTCTGGCGGCCTTTATCTATAATCTGTCCCGCCGTTTCGCCGAGCGTGGTTTTTCACCGCGTGAGTTCCGTCTGACCATGACCCGTGGCGACATCGGTAACTATCTGGGTCTGACCGTGGAAACCATCAGCCGTTTGCTGGGTCGTTTCCAGAAAAGCGGTATGCTGGCGGTAAAAGGCAAATATATCACCATTGAAAACGGTGAAGCGCTGGCGGTACTGGCAGGCCACTCCCGTAACGTGGCATAACGTTCTCTGCTTTCTCTGCCAGATCGATAATTTTACGCATTTATTGATCTGGCAAAACTTCCCCCCTGTTTCATTTCAAATATATAGGTTACTCTTTTAATTACAGTCTGTGGTGACAGTAGTAAGGAGACCTGTATGGCAAAGTATCAAAACATGCTGGTGGCCATCGATCCTAATCAGGACGATCAACCGGCGTTAAGACGAGCTGTCTATTTACATCAACGGATTGGTGGCAGAATTAAAGCGTTTCTGCCGATATATGACTTCTCTTACGAAATGACCACCCTTCTGTCGCCTGACGAACGCACCGCTATGCGTCAGGGAGTGATCAGCCAGCGTACCGCCTGGATCCGCGAACAGGCAAAATTCTATCTTGAAGCCGGTGTCCCCATTGAGATCAAAGTGGTGTGGCATAACCGTCCGTTCGAAGCCATCATCCAGGAAGTGGTGAGTGGCCAACACGACCTGTTGCTGAAGATGGCCCACCAGCACGACAAGCTGGAAGCGGTGATCTTCACCCCGACCGACTGGCACCTGCTGCGTAAATGTCCGTGTCCGGTCTGGATGGTAAAAGACCAGCCGTGGCCGGAAGGCGGTAAAGCGGTAGTGGCGGTGAATCTCGCCAGCGAAGAGAACTACCACAACGCCCTGAACGAAAAGCTGGTGAAAGAGACGCTCCATCTTGCCGAGCAGGTCAACCATACCGAAGTCCACCTTGTCGGTGCCTACCCGATTACTCCCATCAACATTGCTATCGAACTGCCGGAGTTTGATCCGAGCGTGTATAACGACGCCATTCGCGGTCAGCATCTGCTGGCGATGAAAGCGCTGCGGCAAAAATTCGGTATTGATGAGAAGTTGACCCATGTCGAGAAAGGGCTGCCTGAAGAGGTGATCCCCGATTTATCAGAGCATTTGCAGGCGGGGATTGTGGTGCTGGGCACCATCGGCCGGACCGGCCTCTCTGCTGCGTTCCTCGGCAACACGGCGGAACAGGTCATCGACCACCTGCGCTGTGACCTGCTGGTCATTAAGCCGGATCAGTATCAAACCCCGGTTGAGCTGGATGACGACGAAGACGATTAACAGTAAAAAAGCCCGCCGTAACGGCGGGCTTTTTTTTAGCTCTCGGTAACGGGCTGAGGTGACTGTTGCGCGCCCTCGCCCTCCTTCATCCAGGGCGCATGAAGAACCATGCTCGGCAAGGCCAGTTTTACCCCCTCATCATTCAGGCTCTCCAGAATACGGATGTTGATCTCCTGCTGGATATCCATGTACTTGTTGTAATCCGCCGTGTTGACGATATGCACCACTTCAAAGGTGAGCCTGTCCTTATCAAAACCCAGCAAATGGGCGCGGTCGAAGCGCGTTTCACCAATATCCGTGATGATCTTTTTCACGTTGTCGCCAATGACCCTTAACTTTTCAGGCGGCGTATCGCTGGCCACGCCGAAGGTAAAGACGATACGACGGGTCTGCATTCGCTTGTAGTTATGCAGCGTTTGCTGGAGCAGGATCGCATTACCACAGACAATCTGTTCCCCGCTCAGGCTGCGAATACGTGTCGTCTTAAGGCCGATATGCTCCACCGTCCCGGCCACGTCGTTAAACACCACAAAATCCCCGATTTCAAAGGGCTTGTCGAAACCAATCGAGAGTGAGGCGAAAACGTCGCTGAGAATGGTCTGTACCGCCAGCGCGATGGCAATCCCCCCAACCCCCAGGCTTGCCACCAGCGCGGTGATGTTGACGCCAGCGTTGGCGAGAATCGACAGCAGCATTACAGACCAGACAATCGCCCGCAGGATCAGCCCGGTGATCACCAGGGTAACGGGATTCTTATGGCTTCCCGGCGTAAGCATGACGTGCCGTAGCCAGGAGACCACCCCCTGATCCATCCACAGCGCCACCTGAATCGCCAGCACCAGGAACCAGGCATGGCTCAGCGCACCGTAGAGCCGGTCCGGCAGTTCGACAAAGCGCAGACTGAACAGAAAAGCGACCACAAACAGCAGGATCCGGCTGGTTCTGTTCAGCATCTCCGTGAGGACAAAATGCATCTTGTGGGTGGCGGGGTGTTTGTCACCCCAGTTGGTAATGCCCTTATGGACAAAGGTGATGAGGCGTTTCAGTAGCCAGTAGATTAGCAGGGTTACCACCGTCACGGTGGCAAAGCCAATCCAGAATCTGGGGGTCATCATTAACGTCAAAAAGTCGAAACGTGACAAGTACTGCATTCTCCCTCCTCCCTTTACGCAAAAAAAGAAAGTATAGACAGTGAGGGCGAGCAGCCTGCATAAATGAGAAAACCGCCCAGATGGGCGGTTTTTTTATCGTGCGTAACGCCGTATTACAGCGCTTTCAGAATCGCATCCACGCTGGCTTTGGCATCGCCAAACAGCATGTGGGTGTTCTCTTTGAAGAACAGCGGGTTCTGCACGCCAGCGTAACCGGTGTTCATAGAGCGTTTGAAGACGATAACGTTCTGCGCCTTCCACACTTCCAGTACTGGCATACCGGCGATTGGGCTTTTCGGATCGTCCTGCGCGGCCGGGTTAACGGTATCGTTAGCGCCAATTACCAGCACGGTATCGGTATCGGAGAAGTCGTCGTTGATCTCATCCATCTCCAGCACGATGTCATAAGGGACTTTCGCTTCCGCCAGCAGCACGTTCATGTGGCCCGGCAGACGCCCGGCAACCGGATGAATACCAAAGCGCACCTTAATGCCACGAGCACGCAGGCGCTCGGTGATTTCCGCAACCGGATACTGAGCCTGCGCGACCGCCATGCCATAGCCCGGGGTGATGATCACCGTATGGGAGTTTTTCAGCATCTCAGCGGTATCTTCAGCGGTGATCTCGCGATGTTCACCCACCTCTTCGTCACCGTCGGACGTTTGCCCGTCTGAGCCAAAGCCACCGGCAATCACGCTGATAAACGAGCGGTTCATCGCCTTACACATGATGTACGAGAGGATGGCACCGCTCGACCCCACCAGCGCACCGGTCACGATCAGTAGGTCGTTGCTCAGCATAAAACCTGCCGCTGCTGCCGCCCAACCAGAGTAGGAGTTCAGCATCGAGACCACCACCGGCATATCTGCGCCACCGATGGAGGCCACCAGGTGCCAGCCGAAGGCCAGGGCGATGATCGTCATCACCAGCAGCGCCAGCACCTGCATGCCCACGCTGTCGGTGCGCACGAAGACCACCAGCAGTAAGAATGATACAACCAGCGCCGCCAGGTTCATCTTGTGACGGTTTGGCAGCATCAGCGGTTTTGAGGAGATCTTGCCGCGCAGCTTGCCGAACGCCACGATAGAACCGGTAAAGGTCACCGCACCGATGAAGATCCCGAGGAACACTTCGGTCAGGTGGATGTTCACCAGAATCGGCGCCATCCCCGGCTCGTGATACAGGTAGCTGTTAAAGCCTACCAGCACTGCCGCCAGACCCACGAAACTGTGCAGGATCGCTACCAGTTCCGGCATTTCAGTCATCTCTACACGTTTGGCAAGACGGATACCAATCGCGCCACCGATGATCATCGCCACCAGGATCCACGCTACGTTGCCGGTATCCGGCCCGAAAATCGTGGCAATCAGCGCGATCGCCATCCCGGCAATACCAAAGTTGTTACCCTGCTGCGACGTTTCATGTTTTGAAAGCCCCGCCAGGCTGAAAATAAACAGGATCGCGGCAACAATGTATGCAGCTGTAACTAATCCTCCAGACATAGGTTACCCCTTATCCCTTACGAAACATTTTCAGCATGCGCTGAGTCACGGTGAAGCCACCGAAAATATTGATACTGGCGATCAGTACCGCGATAAAGCTGAAGAAACTGATCCAGCCGCCGTGACCAATCTGCAATAACGCGCCGACCACGATGATCCCGGAGATGGCGTTGGTGACCGACATCAACGGCGTATGTAGCGCATGGGAGACATTCCAAACCACGTAGTAACCCACTACGCAGGAGAGCGCGAAGACGGTGAAGTGTCCGAGGAACTCTTTCGGTGCTACGTCTGCCAGCCAGCCAAACAGCACGATCGCCAGCGCCATAAAGGCAAACTTGCGCCACGGCGAGGCCGGTTTTTCAGGCTCTTTTGGTGCTGGTGCGGCTTTGGCTGCCGCCTGCGGCTGGGCAGAGACCTGAATCGGTGGCGCAGGCCAGGTGATTTCACCTTCGCGCACCACGGTCACACCGCGCACGACAACGTCGTCAAAATCAACGGTGATATTGCCGTCTTTTTCTTTGCACAGCAGCTTCAGCAGGTTGACCAGGTTAGTACCGTACAGCTGAGAGGACTGGGTCGGCAGACGGCCCGGCAGATCGGTATAGCCGATCACTTTAACGCCGTTAGCGGTGGTGGTCACCACGCCCGGAACGGTGTATTCGCAGTTGCCGCCGTTTTGCGACGCCAGATCGACAATCACGCTCCCGGCCTTCATGGAATCGACCATTTCACGGGTGATCAGCTTCGGCGCCGGTTTACCCGGGATCAACGCGGTGGTGACAATAATGTCCACCTCTTTCGCCTGGGCGGCAAAGAGTGCCATTTCGGCTTTGATAAAGGCCTCGGACATCACTTTGGCGTAGCCGTCGCCGCTACCAGCCTCTTCTTTGAAGTCCAGCTCAAGGAACTCGGCGCCCATACTCTGCACCTGTTCTTTAACTTCAGGACGGGTATCAAAGGCACGGACGATAGCGCCCAGGCTGTTCGCTGCGCCAATGGCAGCCAGACCGGCGACGCCTGCCCCAATCACCATCACCTTTGCCGGAGGGACTTTACCCGCTGCGGTGATCTGCCCGGTAAAGAAGCGACCAAACTCATGCGCGGCTTCGACAATGGCACGGTAGCCCGCGATATTCGCCATCGAACTCAGGGCATCCAGCGACTGCGCACGCGAGATACGCGGTACGGAGTCCATCGCCATTACGGTGACGCCACGCGCCGCCAGTGTCTCCATCAGCTCCGGGTTTTGTGCGGGCCAGACAAAGCTCACCAGCGTCGTGCCCGGATTGAGCAGCGCGATTTCACCCTCTTCCGGTGCATTTACCTTCAGAATAATGTCCGAATGCCAGACGTTCTCGCCGTCTACAATTTCCGCGCCAGCCTGATTGAAGGCCTCGTCATCGAAACTTGCCAGTTTGCCTGCGCCGCTTTCAACCGCGACGGTAAAACCCAATTTGAGCAGCTGCTCCACCGTTTTTGGTGTCGCCGCTACGCGGGTTTCATTGGCAAACCGTTCTCTTGGTACCCCAATACGCATAGTAATCCCTTCCATCGGTTTTTGATGATGGTTTGTCGAACGTTCATAACGGGCAGACGATAACCGCGGCATGACTTAACTTGCCACTTACGCTTACCCGCAGAAAATAAAACAGTAACAAACTTTCTATAACCTACTGAAAATACCGCCTGTGATCCACAGCAAGAAAACACTATTTATGACTTTAACTGTCAAAAATAAGCGATCGCCGTCTCAGACAGGCATATCTGCCGCTATTTCCCCGCCAGGGCCGATATTTAGCACAGGCGAAGCGACAAAAACACGATATAGCCCCACCCAGAAACAACTTATTAACATTAAATTAACTTGTGAAAGTCATATGCTTTATTAGTTTTACTGGTCAAACGGGTGTTTTTTCAACATATCAGTAAAGGTTATCTTTTTTGATGACTTACTCCGCACCGGTCGTAAAAAATCGCGCAGACAGCGATGGGTGTTAAATGCAATAATCGTCAACGTTTTCAAATTAACAACAACACCAGTATCTGGTTTGCGTAAGGCGAAGGATTATTTTTATGAAGCTTAAGAACACTCTCCTGGCGTCCGCACTCCTTGCTGCGACCGCCCTGTCTGCCAATGCCGCGACAGAGTTAACGCCGGAGCAAGCGGCTGCAACGAAACCTTACGATCGCGTTATGATCGTAGGTCGTTTTAACGCAATTGGCGATGCAGTGGCTGCCGCCTCTAAACGCGCCGATAAAGAGGGCGCCGCCGCATTTTACGTCGTGGATAACTCCGATGTCGGCGACAGCGGTAACCAGCGCGTGATTGTGGCGCTGTATAAAGACAACGCCCCAAAAGCAGATGAGCCAAAAAACCGCGTGATCAACGGCGTGATGGAGTTGCCGAAAGAACAGGCCGTTCTGCTTGAACCCTATGATACCGTCACCATTCAGGGCTTCTACCGCAGCCAGCCAGAAGTGAACGACGCTATCGCCAAAGCCGCAAAAGCGAAAGACGCAGACTCCTTCTACATCGTTCGCCAGATTGATGCTAACCAGGGCGGCAACCAGCGCATCACTGCATATATCTACAAAAAAGACGCCAAAAAACGTGTTCTGCAAAGCCCGGATGCCATCCCGGCAAACTCTGAGGCTGGCCGCGCGGCCATCGCCAAAGGCGGCGAAGAAGCGAAGAAAGTCGAAATCCCTGGCGTGGCAACCAGCGCTACACCTGGCGCTTCCGCTGCCGGCGTGGGTCGTTTCTTTGAAACCCAGACCACCAAAGGTGGCCGTTACAGCGTAACGCTGAACGACGGGACCAAAATTGAAGAGCTGAACAATGCCACTGCCGCGCAGATGGTGCCTTTCGACAGCATCAAATTCACCGGCAACTACGCCAGCATGACCGAAGTCTCCTACCAGGTGGCGAAGCGTGCGGCGAAGAAAGGGGCGAAGTATTACCACATCACCCGCCAGTGGCAGGAACGCGGTAATAACATGACCATCAGCGCCGACCTGTACAAATAAGTAAACCTATCCCCAGAGGCGGCGTAATGCCGCCTTTTTTTTGCTTTTTACGCAGAATTCCACCCTTCCTGATTGCATGCCTCCCTGACACTCCGTAGAATTCCGCGCCTTAGTGTGATCCACCATTTTTATGCGCTTCGACGAAATAATTATTCTGGATCTGACCCTTTTTAAAAAGGAAGCCAATGGAAAAGAAACTTGGCCTGAGCGCTTTAACTGCGCTTGTTTTAAGCTCCATGCTCGGCGCAGGTGTATTCAGTCTGCCGCAGAATATGGCTGCCGTAGCCAGCCCGTCAGCATTGCTTATCGGCTGGGGGATCACCGGTGCCGGGATCCTGCTGCTGGCCTTCGCCATGCTGCTGCTGACGCGCATCCGTCCCGACCTTGACGGCGGCATTTTCACCTACGCCCGTGAAGGCTTTGGTGAGCTGGTGGGTTTCTGTTCCGCATGGGGATACTGGTTGTGCGCGGTGATCGCCAACGTCTCTTATCTGGTGATCGTCTTTTCTGCGCTGAGTTTCTTTACCGACACGCCTGAACTGCGCCTGTTCGGCGATGGTAATACCTGGCAATCGATCGTTGGCTCCTCGGTGCTGCTGTGGTTCGTCCATTTTCTGGTGCTGCGCGGCGTGCAGACTGCGGCGAGCATCAACCTGGTCGCCACCCTGGCGAAGCTGGTGCCGCTTGGGCTGTTTGTCGTGCTGGCGATTATCGCGTTTCGTCTCGATGTGTTTAGTATGGATTTCTCCGGCGTGGCGCTGGGCGTCCCGGTCTGGGAGCAGGTGAAAAACACCATGCTTATCACCCTGTGGGTGTTCATCGGGGTGGAAGGCGCGGTTGTGGTCTCGGCCCGGGCGCGTAATAAGCAGGATGTCGGGCGCGCCACCCTGCTGGCGGTGCTGGCTGCGCTGGGGGTTTATCTGCTGGTCACGTTGCTCTCACTGGGTGTGGTCGCCCGTCCTGAGCTGGCGGAGATGCGTAACCCGTCGATGGCGGGCCTGATGGTCAAAATGATGGGTTCCTGGGGCGAAGTGGTGATTGCCGCCGGGCTGATCGTGTCGGTGTGCGGAGCTTATCTGAGCTGGACCATCATGGCGGCAGAGGTGCCGTTCCTGGCCGCAACGCATCAAGCGTTTCCCCGTCTGTTTGCCCGTCAGAACAAAAACAGTGCGCCTTCCGCCTCGCTGTGGTTGACCAACATCAGCGTGCAGATTTGTCTGGTGCTGATCTGGCTCACAGGTTCGGACTATAACACGCTGTTAACCATCGCCTCTGAAATGATTCTGGTACCCTATTTCCTGGTGGGTGCATATTTGTTAAAAATAGCTACCCGCCCGATGCACACCGTTGTGGGGATGGGAGCCTGCATTTATGGCTTATGGCTGTTGTATGCGTCTGGTCCGATGCATCTGCTGCTTTCCGTGGTACTTTATGCGCCTGGGCTGCTGGTGTTTATTTACGCCCGTCGTACCCACCAGCTGCAACACGCGCTTAAACGCCGTGAAATGGTGTTGATTGGAATGATACTGGTTGCCGCATTACCGGCAACGTGGATGCTGATGGGATAAGCGACTTTTCCCATCGTCGACTGGATAAGGAGAATACGATGGGACACGCAAAGCCGCTCCCGATCCTGATTACTGGCGGAGGCCGTCGCATCGGCCTCTCGCTTGCGCACCACTTTCTGAATCTTCACCAGCCGGTGATTGTAAGCTACCGGACGAAATATCCCGCTATCGCCACCCTGTGCGATGCGGGCGCGACCTGCATTCAGGCCGATTTTGCCACCGACGACGGGATTCTGGCCTTTGCTGAGCGTGTGAAAGCCGAAACCCCTGGGTTACGCGCTATCATTCATAACGCCAGCGCATGGATGCCAGAGTCGCCGGAGACCTCGCTCAGCGAAACCCTCTCCTGCATGCTGCAAATACACGTTCACGCCCCCTACCTGCTGAACCATGCTCTGCAGGACCTGCTGCGCGGGCACGGCCATGCTTCCAGCGACATTATCCATTTCACCGATTACGTGGTGGAGCGTGGCAGCGATAAGCACATTGCCTATGCCGCCAGCAAAGCCGCGCTGGATAACATGACCCGCTCGTTTGCCCGCAAGCTGGCGCCGGAAGTGAAAGTCAACGCCATCGCCCCGTCGCTGATCATGTTTAATGAGCATGATGATGCCGACTATCGTCAGCAGGCGCTGAATAAATCGCTCATGAAGATCGCGCCTGGTGAAAAAGAGGTGATCGACTTAATCGACTACATCCTGACCAGCTGTTACGTCACTGGCCGGTCGTTTGGCGTTGACGGCGGGCGGCCGTTACGTTAGTGAAAACGGCTCCAGCAGAAGATTAACACCCAGGCGCTGAGGCACCAGCAAACCACCGCCCCGCCCAGCGCCAGGGGCAGACGCATCATGCCGATGAAGTACCACAGCGAAAGCAGATAGAGGAAGTACGGAATAATCGCCCACATGCCAAAAATGATGGTGGTGCGCAGCGCCTCGATGCCGCGCTCTGAAGCCACGATATAATGGGCGATGAGGGCAAAGGTCGGGAACAACGGCAGCAACCCGGCGATGTAATAATTCTTCGTTTTTGCCAGTATCCCAATGATTAAAACCACCAGTGCGCCTATCGCCGCTTTAATAAACAACCCCATCCCTTTTCCCTTAACAACTAAATAACAATGTCGGGCAGCATAACGGAACGACAACTTTTTGCGAATGATTAATGCAAGGTTAAGGTTTTGCGGTGTATGTTGGTTTTTTTCGCAGACTCAGACTGGTTATGAATAAGATCGTATACGTTGAGGATGAACCTGAAGTCGGCCAGCTGATTGCCGCTTATCTGGGTAAACATGATATGGACGTCATCGTCGAACCGCGCGGCGACCATGCTGAAGAGGTAGTGGCGCGGGAAAAACCCGATCTGGTGCTGCTGGATATCATGTTACCCGGCAAAGATGGGATGACCCTGTGCCGGGATCTGCGCGCCCGCTGGCAAGGCCCCATTGTATTGCTGACCTCCCTCGACAGCGATATGAACCACATTTTGTCGTTAGAAATGGGCGCCAACGACTATATCCTGAAAACCACTCCACCGGCGGTGCTGCTCGCGCGCCTGCGCCTGCATCTGCGCCAGCACGTCACGGCCTTCAGCGATGCCTCCTCCCCGCAGTTAACGCCCCATAAAGCCCTGCGTTTTGGCACGTTATCCATCGATCCGGTGAATCGTCAGGTGCTGCTGTCCGGTGAGCAGGTGGCGCTTTCCACGGCAGATTTTGATCTGCTGTGGGAGCTGGCGACCCATGCCGGACAGATTATGGACCGGGATGCGTTGCTGAAAAACCTGCGCGGCGTCAGCTACGATGGGATGGACCGCAGCGTGGATGTCGCAATCTCCCGCCTGCGCAAAAAACTGCTGGATAACGCCACCGAACCTTTCCGCATCAAAACCGTGCGTAATAAAGGCTATCTCTTCGCGCCACACGCCTGGGATATCTGAACCCCTCAGCCCGCATCGCCAGAATACCTTTCCCGGCAATGCGGGCTGCTTCCTGCTGTTGAAATCCCCCCTGCTGATTAAACTTTTGCGCCTGCCTGCATAATATGTATTATGTTATAACATAACAATTATGAGGATTGGATTGTGTTAATCAAAAAGTTGGTGCTGGCGTCTGTTCTTGCGACCCTCGCAAATTCGGTTTTTGCCGCACAGGTTTATCCGCTGACGGTAGAAAACTGTGGGATTAAAGAGACATTTACCCGCGCGCCGCAACGGGTGGTGACTGTCGGACAACACGAGACGGAATTACTGCTGGCGCTGGGACTGGAAAAGAAAATCAGTGCCACGTCGGTCTGGTTTGGTCCACTACCGGATGCGGTAGCGGAACGCGGTAAAGGATTAAAAAAACTGGCAGATAACGCCCCTTCCTTTGAGGCTGTCACCGCCCAGAATCCCGATCTGGTGCTGGCGCAATATCACTGGCATATCGGGCCGCAGGGAGAAACCGGCACCCGCGAGCAGTTTGCAACGCTTGGCATTCCGACCTGGATCTCTCCCGCCGACTGCATCGGCAAAAGCGTAACCGACAGTTCAAATGGCGACGGGGCGCGCAGCACCCCTTTCACCATTGAGGAAATCAAACGTGAAATCGATGCGCTGGCTGCCATATTCGATGTTCAGCCGCAGGGGGAGCAGCTCAACGAGGTGCTGACCCGACGTATCCAGAAGGCTCAGGCGCGCGCGGCGTCGCAGCACTCGCGCCCTTTGAAAGTGGTGTTCTGGTTCTCCAGTAGCCGTCTGAAAGGCGATCCCTGGGTGGCGGGCGATTACGGCGCACCGGGCTGGATCAGCAACACGCTGGGACTGAAAAATATTATTGATTCCCATGATGAATGGCCGGCCGTGACCTGGGAACACATTGCTCAGGCGCAGCCTGACATTATTGTGATTGCAGAGATGTCCCGGCGACTTTACCCCGCTGATGATGTGGCGGTTAAAAAAGCCTTTTTGCACGACGACCCCGTCACCCGAAATATGCCCGCGGTTAAAAAAGGCCACATCATTGTCGTGCCTGCGATGTCACTTAACCCCTCATTACGTAATGTCGATGCCGTTGAGATGATAAGTGACCAGCTTGCGACCTGGCAGACTGCACAATGAGCCTACTGACTTTGCGTGTTCCCTTCAGAATGCCACGCTGGAGACCGCGAAGCCTGATGGTCCTCGGATTGCTGACCCTGCCGTTAACACTGGTTTTCGCCGCAACCGTCGGTGATATGCCGGTGTCGTATACGACGGCAGGAAAAGCGATCCTTAACGGTCTTGGGCTGGGTGCCTGGCCCCTCCCACAGGTTGAGGAAGGGATTATCTGGGAATACCGCATGAGCCGGGCGCTGATGGCGGCCTGCAGCGGAGGGGGACTGGCGCTTTGCGGCCTGGTGATGCAGTCCATTCTGCGTAATCCGCTGGCTGAACCCTATCTTCTGGGGATCTCCTCCGGCGCTTCACTTGGCGCGGTCTGCGTTATGCTGCTGGGGGTGGGTGGCAGCACGCTGGGCATCAGCGGCGGTGCCTTTGTGGGCGCATGCTGCGCGTTTGGGCTTATCATGCTGATCACGCACGGGATGACCGACAGCCCGCCGCGCATATTGTTAGCGGGCATCGCCGGGACGCAACTGTTTAACGCCATGACGGCGTACATTGTCAGCACATCCGCGAATGCGGAGCAGTCGCGCAGCGTGATGTTCTGGCTGCTGGGAAGTTTGAGCGGCGTTCGCTGGCCGGATGCCATCCTGGCCCTGGCGGTGGTAATGGCCGGGTTGATGGTGGTTTTCGCATTTTCACGTTCGCTTGATACCTTCACCTTTGGTGATGAAGTCTCGACTACGCTGGGCGTGCCGGTCACCCTGGTACGTATGATGCTGCTGCTCACCTGTGCGCTGGTGACGGCGGTGATGGTCAGTATCATCGGTGCGGTGGGGTTTGTTGGGCTGGTGATCCCGCACATTACACGCCTGTTATGTGGCCCCGGGCATCGCCGCGCCATTCCCCTGACCTTTCTGATCGGCAGTCACTTTATGATCCTCGCCGATGTGGTTTCTCGTACCCTGATTACTCATCAGGTTCTTCCCATAGGCGTGGTCACCGCACTGGTGGGTGCGCCTGCATTTGTGGTTCTGCTGTATCGCAGCCGGGAGAAAAAATAATGACCCTTTCCTTGAAAGGATTGCAGCTGACTCTGGAGTCGCGAAAAGTGCTGCACGACATCAATCTGGAGCTGGCTACCGGGGAAGTTATTGGCCTGCTGGGGCCGAATGGTTCCGGTAAATCAACACTGCTGCGCTGCCTGGCGGGGTTGTTCCCGCACCAGGCGCATCATATCCGCCTTGATGGAACTCCGCTCAACGCGATCCCCTTGCGGGAGCGGGCAAAAAAACTGGCGTTTGTTCCCCAGCATGCCGACGTCGACGGCGATCTTTGCGTGGAGCAAATCGTCCGTCTGGGCCGCACGCCGCACCGCAGGGGGCTTTTTAGCTGGAACAGTACCGACGACATCGCCGTGGAGGATGCCATCCGTCTGATGAAACTTTCCAGCCTGCGACACCGCCTCTGGCGACAACTTTCCGGCGGGGAACGGCAGCGCGCTCAAATCGCCCGCGCCCTCGCCCAACGGCCGGGGCTACTGATCCTCGATGAACCCACCAACCACCTGGATATTGAGTACCAACTGGAATTGATGACGTTAATCACCAAACTGCCGGTTACGGTGGTGGTGGCGTTGCATGATCTCAATCTCGCCGCCAACTACTGCCAGCGGCTGGTGCTGCTGAAATCCGGGTCAGTGATTGCCAGTGGACCACCGGATGCCGTGCTGACCCCTGCGCTGATCGAAAATGCCTGGCATGTGAAAGCAAACGTGATAAAGCAAGGCGAGACGTTAAATATTCGCTATGCCATGAGGCAGCCCATTGCGTAAAGTGTGCCATGTCCCGCCAGAGAGTGTGAACCGTCTGGTCGGGCCGCATCATTAACGCGTGGTATTTGGGTGATACGTAATGAAAAAGCTGTTCGTGCAGTTTTACCTCCTGCTGTTTGTCTGCTTCCTGGTGATGGCCATGCTGGTCGGGCTGGTCTACAAATTCACCGCCGAGCGCGCGGGCAGGCAATCGCTGGATGACCTGATGAAAAGCTCGCTCTATCTGATGCGTAGCGAACTGCGTGAGATCCCTCCTCACGACTGGGCGCGCACCATTAAGGAGCTGGATCTGAATTTGTCCTTCAAACTGCGCATCGAACCGTTGAAAAAGTACGACCTGGATGCCCCGACCATGCAGCGCCTTCGTGGGGGTGACATCGTGGCGCTGGACGATCAATACACCTTTATCCAGCGTATCCCGCGCAGCCACTATGTGCTGGCGGTTGGCCCGGTGCCCTACCTCTATTTCCTGCACCAGATGCGCCTGCTGGATCTCGTCCTGCTGGCCTTTATCGCCATTTCGCTGGCCTTCCCGGTCTTTATCTGGATGCGTCCCCACTGGCAGGACATGCTCCGCCTTGAGGCCGCTGCCCAGCGCTTTGGCGACGGCCACCTGACCGAACGGATCCATTTCGACAGCGCCTCCAGCTTTGAGCGTCTGGGCGTGGCCTTTAACCAGATGGCCGACAACATCAATGCGCTGATCGCCAGCAAAAAGCAGCTGATCGACGGTATCGCCCACGAGCTGCGTACCCCGCTGGTGCGGTTGCGTTACCGGCTGGAGATGAGTGAGAACCTGACCGCGGCGGAATCACAGGCGCTGAATCGCGATATCGGCCAACTTGAGGCGCTGATTGAGGAGCTGCTGACCTATGCCCGGCTCGATCGTCCGCAGAACGAACTTAAACTCACCACCCCGGATCTGCCCGCCTGGTTGCGCAGCTATGTTGAAGACGTGCAGAGCGTTAACCCCCAGCGCAGGCTGCTGATTGACAGCATGGGCGGCGATTATGGCGCGCTGGATATGCGTTTGATGGAGCGGGTGCTGGATAATCTGGTTAATAACGCCCTGCGCTACAGCGATAACACCCTGCGAATTTCACTGCACCTGAGCGGGAGCCGCGCCACGCTGTCGGTGGAGGATGACGGCCCGGGCATTGCGCCAGAGGCGCGTCAGCGGGTGTTTGAACCCTTTGTCCGACTCGACCCGAGCCGCGACCGCGCCACCGGCGGCTGCGGCCTGGGGCTGGCTATCGTCCACTCGATCGCTCAGGCGCTGGGCGGCGATGTCAGCTGCGAAGCGAGCGATCTCGGCGGCGCCAGGTTCTGCTTCAACTGGCCTGTCTGGCATCATATCGCCCTTCCCATCCCTGACTGAACCAAACCGCACGCTGGCCTGACCGGGCGTGCTGTGCTATATAATGAGTATGTTGTAACTAATATGGTGTGCTATGGCGACTTACGATCTGCTCGAACGCTTAAACTCAACCTTTCGCCAGATGGAACACGAGCTGGCGCAACTTACCCACGATCTGCAATCCTGCCGCTTGCTGGCGGGCCGCGTCTTCTCCCTGCCGGACGTTGCCAAAGGGGCTGAACACGATCCGCTTAACGCCATCGCGGTAAAGCAGCACATCGGCCAGGAAGCCCTGACCATGGCGCTGCAACACTACCGCCACCTGTTTATTCAGCAGCAGTCGGAAACCCGCAGCAGCAAGGCCGCCGTGCGCCTGCCCGGGGTGATCTGCCTGCAGAGCGACGCCGCCCACCGGATGCAGCTTACGGAACAGATCGCGAGCATTAACGCCTTAAAAGCGGACTTTGAAAAAATCGTCACCGAGGAGTCTGGCCTGGCGCCCGCCGCACGCTTTGAGTGGGTGCATCACCAGTTGCCGGGGTTGATCACGCTCAACGCCTATCGCACGTTAACGGTGATCAATCACCCCGCCACGCTGCGCTTCGGCTGGGCCAATAAGCACATCATCAAGAATTTCACCCGCGATGAGGTGCTGGAGATGCTGGAAAAAAGCCTGAAGTCTCCGCGCGCCGTGGCGCCCTGGTCCAGAGATCAGTGGGTGGAGCGGCTGGAGGCGGAATATACCGCCATCCATACGCTGCCTGCGCAGGCGCGGCTGAAGATCAAACGGCCAGTAAAGGTGCAGCCTATCGCCCGCGTCTGGTATGCCGGACAGCAAAAGCAGGTGCAGTACGCCTGCCCGACGCCGTTGATTGCCTTGTACGACGCCGACCAGGGCGCCGTGATCCCGGATATCGGCGAGTTGCTGAATTACGATGCTGACAACGTTCAGCATCGTTATAAGCCCCAGGCGCAGCCGCTACGCTTAATCATTCCGCGGCTGCACCTGTATGTTGCAGAGTAGCTATTTCAGGCTGCCGACCATCTCTTCCGGGCGAACCCAGCTGTCGAACTCGGCCTCAGTGAGATAGCCCAGCGCCAGCGCGGCGGCTTTGAGCGTCAGCCCCTCTTTATGGGCTTTTTTCGCGATCTCAGCCGCCTTGTCGTAGCCAATATGGGTATTGAGCGCCGTCACCAGCATGAGCGACTCATTGAGCAGCTGGCTGATACGCTCGCGATTAGGCTCAATACCTACCGCGCAGTGTTCGTTAAAGCTCTCCATGCCATCGGCCAGCAGACGCACCGACTGCAGGAAGTTATGGATCACCATCGGACGATAGACGTTCAGTTCAAAGTTGCCGGACGCCCCACCCATGTTAACCGCCACATCGTTGCCCATCACTTGGCAGCAGAGCATGGTCATGGCTTCACACTGGGTTGGGTTCACCTTGCCCGGCATGATGGAGCTGCCCGGCTCGTTCTCAGGAATACTGATCTCACCAATGCCGCAGCGCGGCCCGGAGGCCAGCCAGCGCACGTCGTTGGCGATTTTCATCAGCGATGCCGCCAGCCCTTTCAGCGCCCCGTGGGCATGCACCAGCGCATCGCAGGTGGCCAGCGCTTCAAACTTGTTCGGCGCGGTGACAAACGGCTGCCCGGTGATGGTCGCCAGCTCCTCAGCCACGCGTACCGCATATTCAGGATGGGTATTAAGCCCGGTGCCCACCGCGGTGCCCCCCAGCGCCAGCTCCGCCAGGTGCGGCAGGCTGTGGTCGATATGGCGCAGATTGTGGTCGAGCATCGCCACCCAGCCGGAGATCTCCTGGCCGAGAGTCAGCGGCGTGGCATCCTGCAGATGGGTTCGGCCAATTTTGACGATATCGGCGAACGCCTGAGCTTTATCATCGAGTGTCTGCTTGAGCACGTTCAGCTGTGGAATCAGCTGCTCCCGCAGGGCAATCAGCGCCGCCACATGCATCGCCGTCGGGAAGACGTCGTTGGAACTCTGGCTTTTGTTAACGTCATCGTTGGGGTGGATTTTGCGCTCCATGCCGCGCACGCCGCCGAGCAACTCGCTGCCACGGTTTGCCAGCACCTCGTTCATGTTCATGTTGCTCTGGGTACCGGAGCCGGTCTGCCAGATGGCGAGGGGGAACTCATCGGGATGTTTGCCCGCCAGCACTTCATCGGCGGCGTTGATAATGGCGGTGGCTTTTTCTGCCGCCAGCAGGCCTAAATCCTGGTTTACTTTGGCTGCCGCACGTTTAGTCAGCGCCAGGGCCTGGATCAGCGAGACCGGCATTTTTTCAGTGGAAATACGGAAATGTTCCAGCGAACGCTGGGTTTGTGCGCCCCAGAGTTTGTCCTGCGGGACGTCGATGGCGCCCATCGAATCTTTCTCACTGCGTGAGGTCATTACTTTCTCCTTGATAACACTCAAGTGGATTGCTCACAGCTCAAAGAAATAAGTATTGATGAGATCGGGGAAACGGTATGGCGCTTTGTGCGCTCTTTTTGTTGTCCGGCGGCACTGCGCTTATCCGGCCTACCTTACTGGCAGGCCGGATAAGGCGTTTTAGATCACTTCACACAGGCCGAACACTGTGAAGACTGGATCTGTTTGAAGAAGTCGTTGCCTTTGTCATCCACGAGGATAAACGCCGGGAAGTCTTCCACTTCAATTTTCCAGATGGCTTCCATCCCCAATTCCGGGTATTCCACGCACTCGAGGCTCTTGATGCTGCCCTGCGCCAGGACTGCTGCCGGGCCGCCGATACTGCCGAGGTAGAAACCACCGTGCTTGTGGCAGGCATCGGTCACCTGCTGGCTGCGGTTGCCCTTCGCCAGCATGATCATGCTACCGCCGTTGGCCTGGAGCTGATCTACATAAGAATCCATACGCCCTGCCGTGGTTGGCCCCAGGGAACCGGAAGCATAACCATCAGGAGTCTTGGCCGGACCCGCGTAATAGATCGGGTGATCCTTGATGTACTGCGGCAGCCCTTCGCCGTTATCCAGACGCTCCTGCAGCTTCGCGTGGGCGATATCACGGCCCACGATGATGGTGCCGTTCAGCGACAGACGGGTGGAGACCGGGTACTGCGAAAGCTGGGCCAGGATCTCGCTCATCGGACGGTTCAGGTCAACGCGCACCGCCTCGCCCTCGCCCGCTTTACGCAGCTCTTCCGGGATGTATTTCCCTGGGTTGTTTTCCAGTTTTTCGATCCAGATACCGTCGCGGTTGATTTTGGCCTTGATGTTACGGTCAGCGGAGCATGACACGCCCATACCCACCGGGCAGGACGCGCCGTGACGCGGCAGGCGGATCACGCGGATATCGTGGGCAAAATATTTGCCGCCAAACTGTGCGCCCAATCCGAGGTTCTGGGCTTCCACCAGCAGCTCCTGTTCCAGCTGCACATCGCGGAACGCCTGACCGTGCTCGTTACCTTCGGTTGGCAGGCCGTCATAATATTTGGTGGAGGCCAGTTTGACGGTTTTCAGGGTGCTTTCTGCCGAAGTGCCGCCGATGACAAAGGCGATGTGGTACGGCGGGCAGGCCGCGGTGCCAAGGGTACGCATCTTCTCGACCAGGTAGTTCTTCAGCTTGCCCGGCGAGAGCAGCGCTTTGGTCTCCTGGTAGAGATAAGTTTTGTTGGCTGAGCCGCCGCCTTTAGCGATGCAGAGGAATTTGTATTCGTCGCCATCGACGCTGTAGAGGTCGATCTGCGCCGGCAGGTTGGTGCCGGTATTCACCTCTTTGTACATATCCAGCGCGGCGTTTTGCGAATAGCGCAGGTTATCTTCGATATAGGTGTTGTAGACGCCGTGCGCCAGGGCCGCTTCGTCACCGCCGCCGGTCCAGACGCGCTGGCCTTTTTTACCGGTGATGATGGCGGTGCCGGTGTCCTGACAGGTCGGCAGAATGCCTTTCGCCGTGATATCGGAGTTACGCAGGAACTGCAACGCAACGTATTTGTCGTTTTCACTGGCCTGCGGGTCGCTGAGGATATCGGCCACCTGCTGCTGGTGCGCCGGGCGCAGCATGAAGGAGGCATCGTGGAAGGCCTGTTGCGCCAGTAAGGTCAGCGCCTGCGGGTCCACTTTGAGGATCTCCTGACCTTCAAACTCAGAGACAGAAACGTAATCGCGGGTTAACAGGTAATATTCGGTCTGATCCTTGGCCAGCGGGAAAGGATCCTGATAATGGAAGGGTTTATTCGACATTGTTCTCTCACTTACGACATTGCTGATTATGGTTCAGGCAGATGTTCCGTTTGCCTTGCTTAAAAGCGAGTTGGCTTATCCTACACAATTTTTTAACAAAAACTGAGACTAGTACGACTTTTTCCGTGCGCAGGTTACTTCCGCCCGGTTTATTGCTTTAATACGGGCAGTTAATTCCACATTTGAAACAGGGCTTGATAATGCAAAAACTCATTAACTCAGTGCAGAACTACGCCTGGGGAAGTAAAACTGCGTTAACGGATCTCTACGGTATCGCCAACCCCGACAACCTGCCGATGGCAGAGCTGTGGATGGGGGCGCACCCAAAGAGCAGCTCAAAAATTGAGGGTGCCCACGGGGTTCGCTCCCTGCGTGAGGTCATCGACGCGGATAAAAGCACGCTGCTGGGTACGCAGGTCGCAGACCGTTTTGGCGAACTGCCGTTTCTCTTTAAGGTGCTGTGCGCGGATCAACCGCTCTCCATTCAGGTTCACCCGAACAAGCAGGCCTCAGAAGCAGGTTTTGCCAAAGAGAACGCCGCCGGTATTCCGCTGGATGCCGCCGAGCGTAACTATAAAGATCCGAACCACAAACCGGAGCTGGTGTTCGCTTTAACGCCGTTCCTGGCGATGAATGCTTTCCGCGAATTCTCTGAAATTGTCTCCCTGCTTCAGCCGGTGGCCGGGGCGCACAGCGCCATTGCCCACTTCCTCGAAAAACCCGATGCAGAGCGCCTGAGTCACCTCTTCGCCAGCCTGCTCAATATGCAGGGCGAAGAAAAATCCCGCGCGCTGGCGGTGCTGAAAGCCGCTCTGAACAGCCAACAGGGTGAGCCGTGGCAGACTATCCGCGTGATTTCAGAGTTCTACCCCGACGACAGCGGGCTATTCTCGCCGCTGCTGTTAAACGTGGTCAAACTCGAACCGGGTGAAGCGATGTTCCTGTTCGCCGAAACACCGCACGCCTACCTTAAAGGCGTGGCGCTGGAGGTGATGGCCAACTCCGATAACGTGCTTCGCGCGGGCCTGACGCCAAAATACATCGATATTCCTGAACTGGTGGCGAATGTTAAATTTGTCGCCAAACCGGCGGCAGAATTGCTCACCCAGCCGGTTAAAAACGGTGCAGAACTGGACTTCCCGATCCCGGTTGAAGACTTTGCGTTTTCGCTTCACGAACTGAGCAGTGCAGAAAGCGCGCTGGCTCAGCAGAGCGCGGCGATCCTCTTCTGCGTTGAGGGCGAAGCCGTCGTGAGCAAGGGTGACGAGCGGCTGGTGCTGAAGCCGGGCGAGTCGGCATTTATTGCCGCCAGTGACTCGCCGGTCAACGTCAGCGGCGTCGGTCGTCTGGCCCGTGTTTACAACAAGCTATAGTGACCTACTGAATTTTTTAACATTTGTTGCTAAGCTATTGGTAATCTTATGACCTCACCGGGCGGTTTTAACCGCTCGGTTTCATTTTAGGGATAATCACGATGAAGAAATCGGTTATAGCCGCAGGCGTTATTGTTGCATTAGGTGTGGTCTGGACGGGTGCGGCCTGGTATACCGGGAAACAGCTGGAGAGCCATCTGGCAGAAATGGTCGCGCAGGCGAACAGTGAGCTTAAGCGCACCGCGCCAGAAGCCGGGCTGGAGGTCAGTTACCAGGATTACCAGCGCGGCCTGTTCAAAAGCCATCTGCAACTGGTGCTTAAACCGGTCGCTGGCACGCAAAATCCCTGGCTGCAGCCAGGACAAAGCTTGGTGCTGAACGAAGTGGTGGATCATGGTCCCTTCCCGCTCGCCCAGCTGAAATCCTTCAACCTTATCCCTTCCATGGCCTCGGTAAAATCTACACTGGTGAACAACGAAGCGTCAAAACCGCTGTTCGATCTGGCGAAGAATGAGTCTCCGTTCGAGGCCAATACCCGCATCAGCTATGCCGGTGATACGAGCACCGATCTGGCGCTGAAAGCACTGAATTACGAAAATGGCGATGAAAAAGTGGCCTTCAGCGGCGGCAATTTCCAGCTGGATGCCGATCGTGATGGCAAAAACGTCTCGCTGAAAGGTGACGCAGCAAGCGGCCTGGTAAATGCCGTCAATGAGTACGGCCAGAAAGTGCAGCTCACCTTCAACAACCTCAAAACCGAGGGCAATAGCCGTCTGACCGACTTTGATGAGCGGATCGGCGACCAAAAACTCACCCTCGATAAGCTGGCTATCGCCATTGAAGGCAAAGAGATGGCCGTGCTTGAGGGAACCGATCTGAGCGGTAAAGCCGAGCTGTCGAAAGATGGCAAGAGCGTTAATAGCCAGCTGGATTACAGCCTGAAGAGCCTGAAAGTGCAGAATCAGGATCTGGGTACCGGCAAGCTGACGCTGAAAATCGGCAATATTGACGGCCAGGCGTGGCATCAATTCAGCCAGCAATATCGCGCCCAGAGCCAGGCGCTGCTGGCAGATAAAGCGCTGATGGAAAATCCGGCCCTGTATCAGCAAAAAGCGGCAGAAGTTTTCTTCAGCAACCTGCCCGTCCTGCTTAAAGGCGAGCCGGTGGTGACGCTGGCTCCGCTGAGCTGGAAAAACAGCAAAGGCGAGACCAACTTCAACCTGTCGCTGTTCCTGAAGGACCCTGCCACCGCCACGGGCGAGGCGCAAACCCTGGCCCAGGAAGTGGATCGCAGTGTGAAATCGCTGGAGAGCAAGCTGACTATCCCGATGGACATGGCGACCGAGTTCATGACCCAGATTGCGAAGCTGGAAGGCTATAACGAAGATGACGCTGGTAAGCTGGCTGGCCAGCAGGTGAAAGGCCTGGCGGCAATGGGCCAGATGTTCCGCATCACTACCGTGGAAGATAACGTCATCAGCACCAGCCTGCAGTACAGCAACGGGCAGGTTACGCTGAACGGTCAGAAGATGACGCTGGAAGAGTTTGTCGGCATGTTTGGCGTTCCGGCGCTGAACCTGGCGGTACCGGACGAGCCTGCCGCGCCAGCGGCTCCGGCTCCGGCTCCGGCTCCGGCACAGCCTACGGTTCCGCAGCAGTAATGCTAAAAAACCCCTCTTCGAGGGGTTTTTTTATTGCCGCCAGCCAGAATGCCTTATCGTTCTTCCTTTAACCGTGAAACTACTTCACGGGGACTAACCGGGCGGAGACAATCTGATGCCCGGCTTGCACATCAGATTTTTCAATCCGCTGCATAATCCTGTCCGCCAGCGTGTGGCCCATCTCCCGTGCAGGGGTGGTTGCCCAGACGATAGGTAGATCGTCCAGCGCGTTTTCTGACACATCCGCAAAGGCACCGAGCGCCACCTGATGACCAAAGAAGGTTTCAACCCCGCCTTCCCCGCTCTGGCGTCCGGCCCGTATCAGGCCAAACCAGGCGCCCATGGCGATGACATCGTTGTAGCAGATCACGGCGCTGATGGTGGGGCTGGCGCGGAGCAACGTCCCGATCGCCTCTGCCGCCTGCTTCTGGCTGGACTCGCACTCCACCACCCACTCACTGTGGAACGGCAGGCCGTATTTAATCAGCGTTGAACAGTAGCCGCCCACCCGTTCGGCGCGGGTCAGCGACGAGCTTTTTCCGCCCAGCCAGGCAATCCGCTGATGGCCGCGGCGAATAAGATGTTCGGTCAGCATTTGTGCTGCCTGCATGTTGTCCGGGCGCAGGGTATCGGCCTCATCCAGATAGCTGGCGCGGGAAGCAAACACCAGCGGAACACCCTTCTGGGCTGCCCGTTCGCACAGTTCGTTGCTTAACCCGGATGCCCCGGCAACGATCACCCCATCGACCCCCTGGGTCAGCAGCATATCGAGGCGCTGGAGCAACTGATCCGCTTCCCGGCCACCGTGGAGTAAAAAGACCATCCGGCCTTGCGATTCCAGCGCCTCCGTCAGCCCTGCCGTCAGTTCGGCATAAAACGGCGAGGTCAGATCGCGGACAATCAGGCCAATCACCCCGCTTTGTCCACCGCGCAGCGCCGAAGCCTGCCGGTTACGAACAAATCCCAATTGCTCAACCGCATCGTTAACGCGCTGGCCCGTCGCGGAGGAGATCCGCCCTTTTCCGCTCAGCACCAGTGACACCGTGCTGACGGACACGCCCGCCGCCTGCGCGACGTCATTAATGGTGATCTTTTTCGCTACAGCCATGTGATGGCGTGACTCCCTGACAATGAGACCGGTAAAACGTTTTATCAATACGTTATCTTTATACTACCAGTTAAAGGCTAAGAATGTGATTTAGCGCGCACTAAAATTTGATAAAACGTTTTATCTTCTCGCAGCATTGAAGCAGATAAACTGATTTTAACAACACAGGAGTCGTTTTATGACGGCGAAAGCAGCACAAAAAATATCGCTGTGGGAGTTT
>JADHEE010000271.1_pt1 | contig 23686 bp, 18 predicted proteins | sample 8952401 | NCBI WGS metagenome assembly JADHEE01 (sample SAMN16124438, study PRJNA663242) | bioreactor sludge metagenome | isolation source: sludge (ammonium) | place: India:Bengaluru | collected 2019-02-28 | reverse complement strand
CCACCAGCATCACGTTCTTGCCGCGGAACTCCAGCTCGATGGCGTTGAGCTTCTGCCGTACGGATTTCTTGCGCGCCGCCTGGCCGGGCATGATGAAGGTCCGCCCGATGTAGCGATTCTTGACGAAGCCCTCGCGGAACTTCACGCCGAGGCGGTTGGCCAGTTCCAGCGCAGCGGTGCGGCTGGTATCGGGGATCGGGATGACCACGTCGATGTCGTGCTGCGGACGCTCGCGCAGGATCTTGTCGGCCAGCTTCTCGCCCATGCGCAGGCGCGCCTTGTAGACCGAGATGCCGTCCATGATCGAGTCCGGACGTGCCAGATAGACATGCTCGAAGATGCAAGGAGCGTATTTCGGATTCGTCGCGCATTGCCGGGTGAACAGCTTGCCGTCCTCGGTGATGTACACCGCCTCCCCCGGCGCCAGATCGCGGATCAGGGTGAAACCGAGTACGTCCAGCGAGACGCTCTCGGAGGCGATCATGTACTCGACGCCCTCGTCGGTATGGCGCTGGCCGAACACGATCGGACGAATGCCGTTGGGGTCGCGGAAACCGACGATGCCGTAGCCGGTGATCATAGCCACCACGGCGTAACCACCCAGGCAACGCTCATGCACATGAGTGACGGCGGCGAACACGTCTTCCTCGGTGGGCTGCAGCTTTCCGCGCTGGGCCAGCTCGTGGGCGAACACGTTGAGCAGCACTTCGGAATCGGAATTGGTGTTCACGTGGCGCAGGTCGGATTCATAGATTTCCTTGGCCAACTGCTCGACGTTGGTCAGGTTGCCGTTGTGCGCCAGGGTGATGCCGTAAGGCGAGTTGACGTAGAACGGCTGCGCCTCGGCCGAGCTGGAACTGCCGGCGGTCGGGTAGCGTACGTGGCCGATACCCATGTGGCCGACCAGGCGCTGCATGTGGCGTTGCTGGAAGACGTCACGCACCAGGCCGTTGTCCTTGCGCAGGAACAGCCGACCGTCGTGGCTAGTGACGATGCCGGCAGCATCCTGGCCGCGGTGCTGGAGGACGGTCAGGCCGTCATACAGCGCCTGATTGACGTTCGACTTACCGACGATACCGACGATGCCACACATGTGACGCAACCTCACTGGTTCAGGCTAAAGACAGGTCCGCGAAGACTGGCGTGTTCGCACAGCCGGCACATGACCTCTTTTACTTGGGCATCAGCCCACTGGCGTTCAATCCCTGGGAAACGGCGCTGTCGATCATCCAGTGACCGGCAAGATTCAGAATCAGGTTCTTCGACCAGTCGGCGACCATCAGGAAATGCGGCAACAGCACCGACTGTTGCCACCAGACGTCTTCCTGCACCGGTGCCAGGCTGAGCAGCCCGACCAGGACCACCACCAGCAACGCGCCGCGCGCCGCGCCGAAGACCATGCCAAGAAAACGGTCCGTACCGGAAAGGCCGGTGACCCGGATCAGCTCGCCGATCAGGAAATTGATCAACGCGCCGACCAGCAGTGTCACCACGAAAAGAATGATGCAGGCGGCGATCACGCGCGCCGACGGGGTTTCGATGAAGCGGTCCAGGTAAACCGACAGCGCACCGCCGAACATCCAGGCGACCACGCCGGCAACGATCCAGGTGAGCAGCGACAGGGCTTCCTTGACGAAGCCGCGCTTCAAACTGATCAGACTGGAAATGGTGATAACGGCGACTATCGCCCAATCGACCCAGGTGAATGCCACGATGCTGCCTGCCAACACGGTGCTGCCTGCGAACGGGAAAGGCGCGGCATTTTAGCAGAGCCGACCCGCTCCGGTAAGCGAAGCTTTCTATCGCCTCGCCCGGCTGCGCCTATCAGGGCTTGAAGCGCACCACGAAACCGTTGAGTTTCTGCTGCTTGTTGAGCTGATCGCGCAGACGGTCGGCCTCCGCCCGTTCGATCACCGGACCGACGAATACCCGGTTCATGTTCTCGGCATTGCGGATGTAGGCGTTGTAGCCCTGGTTGCGCAAGGTCGCCTGCAGCGCTTCGGCGCTGGCGCGATTGGACAGGCTGGCCAGTTGCACCGACCAGCTGATGGGGAGATTGTTGGCATCGAGGCGGCTGTCCGCCGGCTTGCTCGCCGGTGCAGGTGCGGGAACAGTTGCCGAGGGGGCGGCAGCCGGCGCAGCCGGAGCGGTCGGCGCCGGAACGCTGGCGGTGGGCGTTGCGGGCAAAGCGGCAATCGGCGTTTCCGGCGGATCGGCCGGCACCGGCTCGTCCGGCAGAGGCTGGGGTTCGGGCACCGCGACCGACTCGACCTCGATGGTCGGCGCCGCCGGAGTTGCCGGCATGCTCGGCGCGTCCACCACGACGCGACGCAGTTCGTCGTCGCGGGAGAGCAGCATCGGCACGAAGATCACCGCCAGCGCGACCAGCACCAGCGCGCCGACCATACGTTGCTTGAGCCCTTTGTCCAGCACAGCCATTCCCCGCTCCTAGTGCCGGGCCAACCATTCCAGGGCCTCGGCCACACAATAAAAAGAACCGAATACCACGATCTCATCGCCCGTCGACGCCCGCTCGCACTGAGCTTCGATGGCGCGACCGATGTCGCCGGCATCGTCCGCCTCGGCCCCGGCCGCTTGCAACGCTGCCAGCAATTCGGCGGCCGGCCGGGAGCGCGACGTCGGTAACGCGGCGACCGACCAACTGGCGATCTGTGGCAACAGAGGCTGCAGCACGCCCGCAAGGTCCTTGTCGGCCAGCAGACCGAACACCGCCAGACGCTGCCCGCCGATCGGCGTCGATGCCAGACGGCATGCCAGGTACTCGGCGGCATGGGGATTATGCCCAACATCGAGCAACAGTGTCAGAGACTTGCCACGCCAGTGAATCGCCCGGCGGTCCAGCCGCCCGGTGACACGCGTTCGCGCCAGCGCGTCGAAGATCATCGGCGGTTGCCAGGCGAGCCCCAGCAGCGCGAAGGCCTGCAGGGCCAGCGCGGCATTTTCCATCGGCAGGTCGAGCAACGGGAGGTCGTGCAATTCCAGCACCTGACCGGCGCCATCGCGGCCCTGCCAGTGCCAGCCCCGTTCGCCGACCGCCAGATCGTAATCCCGACCCCGCAGGTACAGCGGCGCCTTCAGCTCGGCGGCCTTGTCCAGCAACGGCGCCGGGGGATCGAGGTCACCACACAGCGCAGGCTTGCCCGTGCGCAGAATGCCGGCCTTCTCGAAGGCGACGGACTCGCGGCTGTCGCCCAGCCAGTCGGCGTGATCAAGGCCGATGCTGGTGACCAGCGCCAGGTCGGCGTCAATCAAGTTCACCGCATCCAATCGCCCGCCGAGACCGACTTCGAGCACCACGGCGTCGAGCCCGGCGCGCTCGAACAGCCAGAACGCCGCCAGCGTGCCCATCTCGAAATAGGTCAGGGAAATCTCGCCACGCGCGGCCTCGACCGCGGCGAAGGCTTCACACAGCTGCGCATCGCTGGCCTCGACGCCATTCATCCAGACGCGCTCGTTGTAGCGCAGCAGGTGTGGCGAGCTGTAAACGCCGACACGCTGCCCCTGGGCCCGCATCAGCTCGGCCAGGAAGGCGCAGGTAGAGCCCTTGCCATTGGTGCCGGTGACGGTGATCACCCGCGGCGCCGGCCTCCCCAGCCCAAGGCGACGAGCTACCTCCCGGGAGCGCTCCAGGCCCATTTCGATGGCCGTGGGATGCAGTTGCTCGAGGTAGGCGAGCCAGTCGGCGAGGCTGCGCTCGATCATGCCTCTGCGGGAGCCTGAACCGGCGCCACCGAATGCACGGGACTGGGAAGCCCCATGAGCTGAGCGAGCAGGCGCGCCAGACGCGGGCGCAGTTCGGCGCGGTGGATGATCATGTCGATGGCGCCGTGATCGAGAAGGAACTCGCTACGCTGGAAGCCCTCCGGCAGCTTCTCGCGCACCGTCTGTTCGATCACGCGCGGGCCGGCGAAGCCGATCAGCGCCTTGGGTTCGGCCACGATCACGTCGCCGAGCATGGCCAGACTGGCCGACACCCCGCCATACACCGGGTCGGTCAGCACGGAAATGAACGGCAGGCCTTCTTCGCGCAGACGCGCCAGTACCGCCGAGGTCTTGGCCATCTGCATCAGCGAGATCAGCGCCTCCTGCATGCGCGCGCCGCCGGACGCGGAGAAGCACAGCATCGGGCAGCGCTGTTCGAGGGCGACGTTGGCCGCGCGCACGAATCGCTCACCCACCACGGCACCCATCGAGCCGCCCATGAAAGAGAACTCGAAAGCCACCGCGACCACCGGAATGTCCTGTAGCGTGCCGCGCATGGCGACCAGCGCATCCTTCTCGCCGGTGTCCTTCTGCGCCGCGGTCAGACGGTCCTTGTACTTCTTGCTGTCACGAAACTTGAGGCGATCCACCGGCTCCAGCTCGGCGCCGATCTCTTCGCGGCCCTCCGGATCGAGGAAGATGTTCAGCCGCGCACGCGCATCGATGCGCATGTGATGGTTGCACTTGGGGCAGACGTCGAGGGTCTTTTCCAGCTCGGGCTTGTACAGCACCGCCTCACAGGACGGGCACTTGTGCCAGAGCCCTTCGGGCACGGAACTCTTCTTCACCTCGGACCGCATGATCGAAGGGATCAGTTTGTCTACCAGCCAGTTGCTCATGCTGTCGTTCTCCAAAGCTTCGGGCCCGGCGCCACGAAGGCGCTAGTCGGGCGGATTCAAAGTCGCGACCGCGAGCGGCGCATTCGGCACGCCAGGCCCCAAGGGCCGGGCTGATTCTCGCGGCCGCTCCAGCGAGCAAGCACGCGGATCGAAAAACAGTTCGTCGACAGGCGCCGTACAGCGCCCACAGCGCCCACAGCGCTTCGCGCCTGCGGCGACGACGCATCAGTGCTAGTGGACGGCTGGCGAAGGAAGGCCGTCACATGAACAGCGTGCTCGCGCCTGTCGGCCACGCGCTGGATCACGCCGCCGAGCCGCCTTTGACGGCATCGATGAAGGCATGAATCCTCTGCGCATCCTTGATGCCCTTGCTGGATTCCACCCCGCCACTGACGTCCACGGCGTACGGGCGAACCTTCCGAACGGCATCGGCGACGTTATCGGGCGTGAGCCCACCGGCGAGGATCAGCGGCTTGGGCAATTCCCGCGGAATCAGCGACCAGTCGAAGGCTTCGCCGGTGCCACCGGGAACGCCGGCGACATAAGTGTCGAGAAGAATGCCGCTGGCCTTCGGGTAGTGGGCGGCCAGCGCGGCGATGTCATCGCCAGGTTTGACCCGCAGCGCCTTGATGAACGGCCGGTGATAGCCGTCGCAGGCGTCCGCGCTTTCATCGCCGTGGAACTGCAGGAGATCGAGCGGCACGGCGTCGAGGATTTCCCCCAGCTCACAGCGGCTGGCATCGACGAAAAGACCGACGGTGGTCACGAAGGGCGGCAAGGCCGCGATGATCGCCCGGGCCTGCTGAACGGAAACTACCCGCGGGCTGCGCGGGTAGAACACCAGGCCGATCGCGTCGGCACCGGCGTCCACCGCGGCAAGAGCGTCTTCGATGCGGGTAATACCGCAGATTTTGCTGCGAACGGCTGGCAAGTTGCGAGGACCTCGGGGATCTGATAACCCCGAATGGTAGCAAATGCGCTTCTAGGCGTCAGCCATCACGTCCGGCAGGCCGGAGAGGAAATGTGGGCCCAGGTAGCGTTTGGGAAGCTCGAACTGGGCTGGATACTCGACCTGCACCAGGTACAGGCCGAACGGATGCGCCGTCACGCCACCGGTACGCCGCACCCGGCTTTCCAGCACTTCCCGAGCCCACTCCACCGGTCGCTCTCCGGCACCAATAGTCATCAGCACGCCAGCGATGTTGCGCACCATGTGGTGAAGGAACGCGTTCGCGCGGATGTCCAGAACGATGAAGCGACCGTGCTCGACCAGCTCGAGGTGATGAACGGTCTTTATCGGCGACTTGGCCTGGCACTGACGCGCCCGAAAAGCACTGAAGTCATGCGTACCGACCAGACTGCGCGCGGCTTCGCGCATGCGTGACACGTCCAGCGGGCGGTGATTCCAGGTCACCTCCTCCGCCATGTGCGCCGGGCGGATCTGATCGTTGTAGATGACATAGCGATAGCGCCGCGCCATGGCCGAGAACCGTGCATCGAACCCCCGCGGCATGAATTTGGCCCAGGTCACGCTGATGTCCGGGGGAAGATTCAGGTTGGCCCCCATGATCCAGGAATGCAGCGAGCGCTCCACCGCGGTATCGAAGTGCACCACCTGGCCGCTGGCATGTACCAGGGCATCGGTACGCCCCGCGCAGCTGAGGGTAACTGGTGCCCCGCCGGCGACCTTGGACAAAGCCTTCTCGAGGGACTCCTGAATCGATGGAACGCCGGCGCGCTGACGCTGGAAGCCGCGATAGCGGGTCCCGCGGTATTCAACGCCAAGGGCGACTCTGAAAAAGCCAGCGGCAGCCACTGGGGCTGCCGCTTCGGGTACTGCATCAGTCATCTGTCAAACCAGTCGGGAAATCATCTCGCGCGCTTCCTGCTGCTGGGCATCGTCGCCTTCGACGAGCACCTCGTCGAGGATGTCGCGGGCGCCTTCGCTGTCGCCCATGTCGATGTACGCCCGCGCCAGGTCCAGCTTGGTCGCCGTTTCGTCGGTACCGGAGAGGAAGTCGAAATCGTCCTCGTCGCTCGGACCGGCCAGGGTATCGGCCGTCACCGGCGCGTCGGCGAACGGATCGTCGAACGGTTCATCGGCTACGGGCTCAGGAACGGCCGGCGGCTGAGGCTCGTCATTCATCTGCTCCAGTTGCGCGGCAACGCGGTCGAGCTGGGCAGCGAAGTCGTCCTTCGCAGGCTCATCGTCGTCCAGGGACAGATCGAAATCGGCCAGCGGCGTGTCGACGGAGCTGCGCGGATCGACCACCGGCTCGCGTAGCGCCTCGAAGCTTGGCTCGTCCAAGGGAGCAACCTTCGGCGTAGCGGAAGGCTCTTCCTCAAGACTAAAGAGGAAGTCATCGTCAGCGGAAAGCGGCTTCTCGTCGGGTTCCTGAGCATCCAGGTCCAGGTTGAAGTCCGCCAGTTCGTCGCCTTGATCGGGACTGGAACCGCCTTCGTCCTCGCCCAGATCCAGATCGAAATCCAGATCCTGCTCGGCCGCTCGCGAGGACGTCGAAGCGAACTGCAGGTCATCATCCAGCGAGAGGTCGCCCAGATCGTCTACAGGTTCGGTCCTCGCCGCTGGCGACGGATCGCTATCGAAGTCCAGATCGAGGTCATCAAGATTGAAGGCGTCGTCATCCAGGGCCGCACTGGGTGCCGGCTCCTGAATCGCCAGATCGTCCAGATTGAACTCGTCACGCTGGTCATCGCGGGAGGCCGCGGCCGCGGCGCTAGCCAGGGCGGCGGCTGCCAGGGCGCTCATGGCCGGGTATCGGAGTTTCAGAGAGTCTATATCGGAACTGCTGCCGCCCATTTCGCGCAGTTCGCTTTCCTGGCGAACGAAGCCTTCACGATCGCCAAGCTCGGCATACACCTCCATCAGCTTGAGACGCAGGTCGGCACGCCGCGGCTCGTCATTGATCGCACCCTGCAGCAGCTCCGCCGCCTGATTGAAACGACCGTAGGCGATGTAGATGTCCGCCTCGCCCAGCGGATCGCCGGTCTGCGGAGTGACGCGCTCGCCGACCGGCGTCGAAAGCTCGACCTGCGGATCGTCGTCGAGGCTGTCGAAACTGCCGGCACTCAGCCCCATGTCGCTGACGAACTTGTTGGCGTCATCATCGCCGCCGAGGATCAGATTGTTCTGCTGGACTGTTTCCTTGGCGGAGTTGCGCCGCGACAGGATCAGCAGCGCGACCAGCAACAGCAGCAATGCCCCACCACCCAGCAGGGCGAGCATGGTCGGATTGGCCAGCAGCGAGGCGAGGATACCTTCGTCGGGCTCGTCGGCCGCAGGCAGCGGTTGAGCAGGCGCAGGCTCCGGGGTTGGCTCGACCGGCGCGGGAGGCTGTTCGGCCTGAGGCTCCACGGGCGCGGCGGGTTCGGTAGGCGCGGCTTGCGACGCTGTGGCTGGAGCACCCGCGGCGTTCTCGGTGGCATCCGCTTGCCCGGCGGGCGCGGAAGACTGGGCATCGACAGCCTGATTTTCGGCAGGCGCACCAGGCGCTGGCGTCGGTACAGCGGGAGCTGGCGCGGCGGGCGTTACCGGCGTCTGCCCCTGCTCGGCCACGCTGGCCTGGAGTTTGGCCAACTGGCTGTCCTTGAGCTGGATCAGCCGCTGCAGCTTGTCCAGTTGGCTCTGCAGATCGTCGACCCGGCTCTTCAGCTCGGCGCTTTCGCGACGCGACGAATCGAGGCTCTCCTGGGTGACCGCCAACTTGTCCGCCAGCGCCTTGCTGTTGCCGCCGCCGGTGCCGCCGGCATCGCTGCCGCGGGTGGCGCTGCCAGCTTCCGGAGCCACGAGGCGGAGGTTGTCGCTGCGCTCGCTCTGCGCCGGTGCGGCCCCCGCTTCGGCCCGGCGAGTGGCATCCAGTTGCCGGGCGCCTGGAGCCGCGCGGCCACCTGAGCGCCAGGCGGCATTCTGTGCGGCAACCTGGGCCAGCGCTTCGCTTTGCGAGCGACTGCGGATCTGCTCGTCGGTGGGCAGACGCAACACCTGCCCGCTCTTCATGCGGTTGATGTTGCCGTCGATAAAGGCATCCGGATTGAGGTCCTGGATCGCCAGCATCGCCTGGTGGACAGACCCTCCGCTGCGGACCTGCTGTGCGACTTCCCAGAGCGTGTCACGGGAGGTGGTGCGGTATTCGTTGCTGGCGACACGTGGAGCGGATGTGGCGGGAGCCGAGGGAGTTGGCGTAGGCGCTGCGGTCGGGGCCGGCGCGGGAGCCGGGCGCGGTGCAGTAGCTACCGGCGGGCGCGTGACCGGCCTGGCGACTGGCAGTTGCGGGGCGACGGCGGCCGCGGTTTCCGGGGAATACAGTGGCGGGTCGAGCAGCAGGGTGTACTCGCGCAACAGTCGACCGCTCGGCCAGAGCACTTCGACCATGAAGTTGAGGTAGGGCTCGCGCACCGGCTTGGATGAGGTCACGCGGATCACGTTCTTGCCGTTGGCATTCAGGGCCGGGGTGAACTTGAGGTCGGTGAGGAAGAACTGGCGGTCGACGCCGGCCTTGGCGAAATCTTCGGGAGAGGCCAGTTTCGGCCGGACTTCGTCGGTTTCGAGCCCCTTGACGTCGAGGAGCTCGATCTCCGCCAGCAACGGCTGGTTCAACGCGGATTTCAGGGTGACTTCGCCCAAGCCCAGCGCGTGCGCCATCCCGGAGGTGAGCGACGTAGCGGCAGCGATTGCCAGCACCAGTTTGCGAACCCGAACCATAGTGTTTTCCCTTGTTTTCGCCTTCCCCCCGAATACCCGGGAAGAAACTAGATACTCGCTGCCCGCTCCCTCTTGCGAGGGTCCCCGTCAGCGATCAGCCAAGCCCGTAGCAACAAACCTAGAATAGTTCTTCAAACTCAAAGGTAAGTATCTTTTACAGATAGTGTTTTATCAACAACTCAGCCAGTTGCAGCACATTCAGCGCGGCGCCTTTTCGCACATTATCAGAAGCAATCCACAAATTGAGTTCATGCGGGTCGTCCAGCCCGCCGCGCACGCGCCCGACGTACACCACGTCCTGCCCGACCGCGTCGCCCGTGGCTGTCGGATAATCGTCTTCCAGCAGCTCGACACCCGGCGCCGTGTCCAGTATTTGACGCACCGCGGCCATGTCGAGCGGCTCTTCGGCGATGATTGATACGCTGAGGCTGTCGCCAAAAAACACCGGCGCCTGGATGAAGGTCGAGGACACTGCCAGGCGCGGCAGGTCGAGCAGTTGCCTGAGTTCGCCGGCCAAACGCTTCTCCAGGGAGCCGTGACCTTGCGCATCGCATGCTTCCACCTGGGCCAGGAGATTGAAGGCGATCTGCCGGTCGAACAGACGCGGCTCCAGCGGGCGCAGGTTGAGCAGTTCCGCGGTCTGCCTGGCCAGCTCGCTGACGCCCTCGCGTCCGCGACTGGACACCGCCAGGCAGGCGGTGAGCGTGACCCGCTGCAACTCGACCAGCTGCCGCAACGGCGCCAGTACCACGGCCAGCGCGACCGCTACCGGCGACGGGCTGCTCAGTTGCACGGGCAGGTTCAGCGCCTCGATCGCCAGCCCATTGGCCTCGGGCACCGCGCTCGGCGCGCGCTGCGCATCCAGGGCGCCGGTCACGTCGAGCAGCGAGCACCCGGCCGCTTCCGCCCGCGGCGCGTAGGAACGGGTCAGCGCCGCGCCGGCGACAAAGAACACCAGGCTGACCTGGGAGAAATCGAAGTCGGCGACGTCGCGCACACGCAGGTTCTTGCCCCTGAACGGCAGCGATTCGCCGGCGCTGTCGGCGTCGCCGAGAAGGAAAAGGTTGCCGACCGGGAAGTCGCGCTCGCCGAACAGCTCGACCAGGGTCTTGCCGACCTCGTCGCTGGCGCCGACTACGGCGATATCGATGGTTTGGCTCATGACGGAAGCGGCCTCTTGCGAATGGAGAGGCACTTTATAGAGGAAAACCGGAGGGGGAAAGCACGCGGCCCGCCGCCGTTCGCCGCGGGCGCACGGGCCGGGAGCGGAGAAATCCGCTCCCGGAGGGCATTGCCATCAGCGCTCGAGAAGAATCCGCAGCATGCGCCGCAACGGCTCCGCCGCACCCCACAGCAACTGGTCGCCAACGGTGAAGGCGCCCAGGTAATGCGAGCCCATGTTCAGCTTGCGCAGGCGACCCACCGGTACGCTGAGGGTGCCGGTGACGGCGGTCGGGGTCAGTTCGCGCATGCTGATCTCGCGCTGGTTCGGCACCAGCTTGACCCATGGGTTGTGCTGGCTGATCAGCCCTTCGATGTCGGACAGCGGAACGTCCTTGTTCAGCTTGATGGTCAGCGCCTGGCTGTGGCAACGCATGGCACCGATGCGCACGCAGATGCCATCCACCGGGATCGGGTTCTTGAACCGCCCGAGAATCTTGTTGGTCTCCGCCTGGCCCTTCCACTCTTCGCGGCTCTGCCCGTTCGGCAGTTCCTTGTCGATCCAGGGAATCAGACTGCCGGCCAGCGGCACGCCGAAGTTTTCGGTTGGGAAGGCTTCGCTGCGCTGCATCTCGGCGACCTTGCGGTCGATATCGAGAATGGCGCTGGCGGGGTTGGCCAGCTCGTCGGCCACGGAGGTTTCGATGGCGCCCATCTGCTTGATCAGCTCACGCATGTTCTGCGCGCCGGCGCCCGACGCCGCCTGGTAGGTCATGGCGCTCATCCACTCGACCAGACCAGCCTCGAACAGGCCGCCCAGGCCCATCAGCATCAGGCTGACGGTGCAGTTGCCGCCGATGTAGTTCTTCACGCCGCCGTCGAGCTTCTGGTCGATCACCTTGCGGTTGACCGGGTCGAGCACGATCACCGCGTCGTCGTCCATGCGCAGGCTGGAGGCGGCATCGATCCAGTAGCCCTGCCAGCCGGCTTCGCGCAGCTTGGGGAAGACTTCGCTGGTGTAGTCGCCGCCCTGGCAGGTGAGGATCACGTCCAGGCCTTTCAGCTCGTCGATGCTGTAGGCGTCCTTCAGCGGGGCGACGTCCTTGCCCACGTCGGGGCCTTGACCACCGACATTGGAGGTGGTGAAGAACACCGGCTCGATCAGGTCGAAATCCCGCTCTTCCAGCATCCGCTGCATGAGCACGGAACCGACCATGCCGCGCCAACCGATCAGACCTACACGTTTCATCGCAACCGTACCTTTATTGTCGAAATCGCCCGCCGAATCGCGGCGGGCCGAAGAGATTAACGCCTGAAACCTCAGAGTGCACGCAGTGCCGCGACCACCGCGTCGCCCATCTCGGCGGTGCCGACCTTGCGCGTTCCGGCGGAATGGATGTCGCCGGTGCGCAGGCCCTGGTCGAGCACTTTGCTGACTGCCTGCTCGATGGCCTCGGCGGCCTCGTGCAGGGCGAAGCTGTAGCGCAGCATCATGGACACCGAGAGGATGGTCGCCAACGGGTTGGCGATGCCCTGCCCGGCGATGTCCGGCGCGGAACCGTGGCACGGCTCGTACATGCCCTTGTTGCTGGCGTCCAGCGAGGCGGACGGCAACATGCCGATGGAGCCGGTGAGCATCGAGGCTTCGTCGGAGAGGATATCGCCGAACATGTTGTCGGTGACGATCACATCGAACTGCTTGGGCGCGCGGACCAGTTGCATGGCGGCGTTGTCGACATACATGTGCGACAGCTCGACCTGCGGGTAATCCTTGGCTACTTCCTCGACCACTTCGCGCCAGAGCTGGCTGGAGGCGAGCACGTTGGCCTTATCCACCGAGCACAGCTTGTTGCCGCGCACCCGCGCCATGTCGAAGCCGACGCGCGCGATGCGGCGAATTTCGCTCTCGCTGTAGGGCAGCGTGTCGAAGGCTTTGCGCTCGCCGTTCTCCAGGGTCTCGGTGCCGCGCGGGGCGCCGAAGTAGATGCCGCCGGTGAGTTCGCGAACGATCAGGATGTCCAGGCCGGAAACCACTTCGGGTTTCAGCGACGAGGCGTCGGCCAGTTGCGGGTAGAGGATCGCCGGACGCAAGTTGGCGAACAGACCCAGCTGCGAACGGATCTTCAGCAGGCCGCGCTCGGGACGGATGTCGCGCTCGATCTTGTCCCACTTCGGCCCGCCGACCGCGCCGAGCAGCACCGCATCGGCGGCGCGGGCGCGCGCCAGGGTCTCGTCGGCCAGCGGCACGCCATGCTTGTCGATGGCGGCGCCGCCGATCACGTCTTCGATCAGTTCGAAACCCAGGCTGTACTTCTCGTTGGCCAGGCTCAGCACCTTGACCGCCTCGGCCATGATTTCCGGACCGATGCCGTCGCCAGGGAGAACCAGAATCTGCTTGCTCATGCTTTTCTCTCGTTGGGTGCCGCCTGGCACCGGTAAAAAATCAACGTTCGGCCCAGACCAGCAACACGTCGGTGCTGAAGGAGCCGTCATCGGCAATCTCGAAATACTCGCGAACCTCGTCGCCCACCGCCTGCTGCATCGCTCGGATCGCCGCGCGGAACACGTCCGGTGTGCGCATGCGCTCGACCCAGGAGCGGTACTCCAGGCGCAGGCGCTGGCGGCTGCACGCGGTCACCACCAGGCCGGCCTCGCCCAGCTGGCGGGTCCATTCTGAGGGCGAATAATTGCGCACATGGCTGCTGTCGCGCAGCACCTCAACCGTTTGCAGATGCGTATCGAACAACGGCAGGCCGGGCGCCGCGACATCGACAAACGCAGCCACGCCACCCGGCTTGAGCACCCGACGCACTTCTCGCAGGGCCTGGCCGAGGTCGCTCCAGTGGTGCGCGGAGTAGCGGCTGAAGACGAAATCGAAGCTGGCATCGGCAAATGGCAGTCGCTCGGCCGCGCCGCACTCGGTGCGGATGTTGCCCAGGCCGCGCTCGCGGGCGGCGCTGGCCACCACGTCGAGCATGTCCTGCGACAGGTCGTAGGCGACCACTTCGGCCACCGCCGGCGCGACATGGAATGCGACGTGGCCGGCGCCACAGCCGAGGTCGAGCAGGCGCGCATCGGCGCGGCCGGCGACCGCGGCCTGGAGGGCGGCGAATTCGCTGCCCTGCGCATGCACCGCGCTGTTCAGGTAGGCATTGGCCTGTTCGCCGAACTGCGCCTGCACCACCTGGGAATGGGCTTTCTGATTCACGTCTTAACTCCGGAACTCGACTGTGATGCGCGTGGCGCACTCTTGCGCAGGTGCGCCGACAGGCTATTTGATAGCGCCGAACAGCCAGGGCTGGCGCTGCTGGTGACCGGCCTCGAATTGCTTGATGGCGTCGGCGTCCTGCAGGGTCAGGCCGATATCGTCGAGCCCGTTGAGCAGGCAATGCTTGCGGAAGGCGTCGACCTCGAATGTATAGGTCTTGCCGTCCGGGCGGGTCACCGTTTGCGCGGCGAGGTCGACGGTCAGTTGGTAGCCCTCGTTGGCTTCGACCTGCTCGAACAGCTCGTCGACCTCTTCGTCCTTGAGGATGATCGGCAGCAGGCCGTTCTTGAAGCTGTTGTTGAAGAAGATGTCGGCGTAGCTCGGCGCGATCACGCTGCGGAAGCCGTACTCGTCCAGCGCCCAGGGCGCGTGTTCGCGGGAGGAACCGCAGCCAAAGTTCTCGCGGGCGAGGAGCACGCTTGCGCCCTGGTAGCGCGGGAAATTCAGCACGAAATCTTGGTTCAGCGGACGCTTGCTGTTGTCCTGGTTCGGCTGGCCGACATCGAGGTAGCGCCACTCGTCGAACAGGTTCGGACCGAAGCCGGTGCGCTTGATCGACTTGAGAAATTGCTTGGGGATGATCTGATCGGTGTCTACGTTGGCGCGGTCGAGCGGCGCGACGAGACCGGTGTGCTGGGTAAAAGCTTTCATGTTCTTTCTCCTCAGAGCTTGCGAAATTTGCTACTGCGCTCGGGATTTGGCGCTCCGGCGCTGCTCGGAATCCTCATGTGTTTCAACACACTCCGGATCCTGCGCTGCGGCGGAACACCACCTCCCGTCGCTCGTGACGCAACTATCGCAAGCTCAAGCCTGGATCAATTCGCGAACGTCGATGAAATGGCCGGTCACCGCAGCGGCGGCAGCCATCGCCGGGCTGACCAGATGAGTACGCCCACCGGCGCCCTGGCGGCCTTCGAAGTTGCGGTTGGAGGTGGAAGCGCAATGTTCGCCGCTGCCGAGCTTGTCCGGGTTCATCGCCAGGCACATCGAGCAGCCGGGCTCGCGCCATTCGAAACCGGCGTCGAGGAAGATCTTGTCCAGCCCCTCCTCCTCGGCCTGCTGTTTGACCAGCCCGGAGCCCGGCACCACCATCGCCTGGATCACGTTGCCCGCGACCTTGCGGCCCTTGGCCACTTCGGCGGCGGCGCGCAGGTCTTCGATCCGCGAATTGGTGCAGGAACCGATAAACACGCGGTCCAGCTTGATATCGGTGATCGCCTGGTTGGCGGCCAGGCCCATGTACTTGAGTGCGCGCTCGATCGAATCGCGCTTGACCGGATCGGCCTCGCGCGCCGGGTCCGGCACGTTCTGGTCGACGGCGAGGACCATTTCCGGCGAAGTGCCCCAGCTGACCTGCGGCTTGATGTCTTCGGCACGCAGCTCGACCACGGTGTCGAAATGCGCATCGTCGTCCGACACCAGGTCGGCCCAGGCCGCCACGGCCTTGTCCCAGTCCTCGCCCTTGGGCGAGTACGGGCGGCCCTTCACGTAGTCGATGGTCTTCTGGTCCGCGGCTACCATGCCGACGCGGGCACCGGCCTCGATGGACATGTTGCAGATTGTCATGCGGCCTTCCATCGATAGATCGCGGATCGCGCTGCCGGCGAATTCCAGCGCATGGCCGTTGCCGCCGGCGGTGCCGATCTTGCCGATCACCGCGAGGACGATGTCCTTGGCGGTCACGCCGAAGGGCAGCTTGCCTTCGACGCGCACCTGCATGTTCTTCATCTTCTTCGCAATCAGGCACTGGGTGGCGAGCACGTGCTCGACTTCCGAGGTGCCTATACCGTGCGCCAGCGCGCCGAACGCGCCGTGGGTCGAGGTGTGCGAATCGCCGCAGACCACGGTCATTCCCGGCAGGGTCGCGCCCTGCTCCGGGCCGATTACGTGGACGATGCCCTGGCGCACGTCGTTCATCTTGAATTCGAGGATGCCGAAGTCGTCGCAGTTCTCGTCCAAGGTCATCACCTGGATGCGCGAGACTTCGTCGGAAATCGCGGCAAGGCCGCCCTGGCGCTCGGTGCGGGTAGTCGGCACGTTGTGGTCGGGCGTGGCGATGTTGGCGTCGATGCGCCAGGGTTTGCGACCGGCCAGGCGCAGACCTTCGAACGCCTGCGGCGAGGTTACCTCGTGAAGAATGTGGCGGTCGATGTAGATCAGCGACGATCCATCGTCGCGCCGCTTCACTTCATGGGCTTCCCAGAGCTTGTCGTAGAGCGTCTTGCCGGCCATTTTGGTTTGTTCCTCGTCAGGATCTTTTCTATGCCAGGGTGGCGCTGCATGAAAACCACCTAGCTTGTAGGGGTGAATGCTAAAGCGGGCACCCGGATAACTCCAATTCATCTTTTTCATCAGGCGCATTCCCGTTGGGAATGACTTGGGCTATAACGCCCAGCGAAAGTCGCCCAAAACGGGGCGCTCAGGGATCTGCCCGTGGACCTCGCCAACCTCAATGCCTTCATCGCCGTCGCCGAGACCGGCAGTTTCTCGATAGCCGGTGAACGCCTGCACCTGACCCAACCGGCGGTGAGCAAGCGCATCGCCGCGCTCGAGCAGCAGCTCAAGGTGCGCCTGTTCGACCGCCTGGGCCGCGAAGTCAGCCTCACCGAAGCCGGTCGTGCCCTACTGCCGCGCGCCTATCGCATCCTCAACGTGCTCGACGATACGCGCCGCGCGCTGACCAACCTGAGCGGCGACATCAGCGGTCGACTGACCCTCGCCACCAGCCATCACATCGGCCTGCATCGCCTGCCGCCGCTGCTGCGCGCCTTCACCCGCGCCTATCCGCAGGTGGCGCTGGACATCCAGTTCCTCGATTCGGAAGTGGCCTACGAGGAAATCCTCCATGGCCGCGCCGAGCTGGCGGTGATCACCCTGGCGCCGGCCACGGCGGCGCCGGTGAAAGCGGTGCCGGTATGGAGCGACCCGCTGGATTTCGTCGCCGCGCCCGAGCACCCGCTGGCCTTGAAGCAGCGGATCAGCCTCGAGGACGTCGCCCAGCACCCGGCGGTGTTTCCCGGCGGCAATACCTTCACCCACCACATCGTGCAGCGGCTGTTCGAGGGCCAGGGGCTCACACCGAACATCGCCATGAGCACCAACTACCTGGAGACGATCAAGATGATGGTGTCCATCGGACTGGCCTGGAGCGTGCTGCCACGGACCATGCTCGACGAGCAGGTGGCGCGCCTGCCGCTGGACGGTATCCAGCTCAATCGCCAGTTGGGCTATATCCTGCACACCGAGCGGACGCTGTCGAACGCGGCAAAAGCCTTCATGGCCCTGCTCGACCGCAGCGCGGATGGTTGCGCTGGCCTCGGGACGGACGCTAACGTAGCCACATAATGGCATTCTGCCGCTGCACGACCCTGTCGCGCGGCCGCCAGCCCCAAGAAGAATCATGATGGCCGACAAGCGCCGCTTCCCCAATCCCCGCATCGTTGCGCAAGACTCGCCTGGCTTCGACGATATCTGGCACGACGCGCCCTTGCTGCTGGCGGCGCTGGACGGGGCGCGCATCGGCGTCTGGTACTGGGCCGTCGACAGCGGCGAACTCCACGCCTCGCCGAGCGCACTCAGGCTGTTCGGCCTCGATGACAGCGGCCGGGTGGGCGCCGTCGATTACCTGAGCCAGGTGCCGGACGAGGAACAGGGCGAAGTCCTGGCGATCTTCCAGGCACTCGCCGACGGCAGTGCGCAGACCTATCGCCACCGGATGCACCGCGTCGACGGCGGCCTGTACTGGCTGGAGCTCGGCGGCAGCCTGCGCCAGCGCGAGGACGGCCGCCGCCTTCTGCTCGGCGTATGCCGCGGCATCGACGAGCAGCAGGCGCGCGAGGAAGCGCTGATCAGTTCCGAGAAACGCTTCTCCAGCCTGTTCGAGATGAGCCCGGACGCGATCTTCCTGGTGAAGTACCCCGACGGGCTACTGATCGAAACCAACCATCAGTTCAAGACTCTGTTCGGCTGGAGTCGCGCACAGACGCAAAACCGCACCACCCAGGACATCGGGCTGTGGGTCAACCTGGCGCAACGCGACTTCATCATCCGCAGTGTCTCGCTGACTTCGGACCCGGTGATTCAGGAGGTCCAGCTGCGCGCCCAGGACGGCCGCGTGCTCGACGGCACGCTGTCCTGCAAGCACCTGGAAATCCACGACGAGCCCTTCCTGCTCTGCACCTTCCTCGACACCAGCGAGCGCAAGCGCGCCGAAGCCGCGCTGCGCGCCAGCGAGAACAAGTTCGCCAACGCCTTCCTCAGCAGCCCCGATGCGGTGGTGATAACCGAGCTGCTCAGCGGACGCTTCCTCGAGATCAATCCGGGCTTCGAGCGTCAGTTCGGCTGGAGCAAGGCCGAGGCCCTCGGCCGAACCTCGATGGATCTGGGCATCTGGAGCGATCTCAGCGAACGCCAGCGCATGCTCGAAACCCTGAAGCAAGGTCATTTCCGCGACCTCGAGGCGCACCTCTACCATCGCGACGGTCGCCGCAGCATCAACCTGCTGTACGGCGGAGAGGTGGAGCTCGAGGGCCAGCGTTGCCTGGTGCTGACGGTGCGCGACATCAGCCGCCAGCGCGAACAGGAGCAGGCGCTGAAAGTCAGCCAGGAACGCCTGCAACTGGCGCTGGAATCCGCCTCGCTGGGCATCTGGACCTGGCACATTCCGAGCGACGCGCTGTACGGCTCCGCGCGCTCGTCGGCGCTTCACGGGCTCGCCGAGCAGCCCTATCAGGGCAACTTCCAGGACTTCTTCGGCAGCGTCTATCTGGACGACCGGATCAAGCTCCGCAAGACCTACCGGGCGCTGCTCGCCAGCCGCCGCACCGAGTACCAGAACGTCTACCGCACGCGCCTCGCCGACGGGCGCCTGCGCTACCTGGAAAACACCGCCAGGCTCTACCGCGACGAGCGCGGCAAGCCGCTGCGCATGGCCGGCATCCTGGTCGACATCACCGACCGGGTGGAGCGCGAGCAGCGCCTGGCGGCCTCGGAAGAGAAGTTCGCCACCCTGTTCGAGGCCAGCCCCGATCCGATCTGCGTGACCTGCGTGGACCCGGGCACCTTCATCGAAATCAACCCCAGCTTCACCGCCACCTTCGGCTGGAAGCCCGAGGACGCGGCCGGCAAAAGCGCCGAGCAGCTGAATTTCTGGGCCGACCCGCAACAGCGCCGGCGGCTCTACGAACGGATTCAAACCGAAGGCGAACTGACCAACATCGAGGCGTATTTCCGCACGCGAGCCGGCCAGGAGCTGACCTGCGTGATCTCCAGCCGCTTCATCCATGTCGACGGCGCGCTGTGCATCACCACCACCTTCCGCGACATCACCAAACGCAAACGTGCCGAAGCCGCGCTGCAGGCCAGCGAGGAGAAGTTCGCCAAGGCGTTCCACTCAAGCCCCGACGCCATCACCATCAGCGAACGCGACAGCGGCCGTTACATCGAGGTCAACGAAGGCTTCACCCGGCTCACCGGCTACCGTGTCGACGAGGTTATCGGCAAGAGCGTGTTCGAACTCGACATCTGGGCCGATCCCGCCGAGCGCGTGGCGTTGCTCGAGACGCTCAAGCGCGATGGCCGGGTCAAGCACCACGAACTGCGCGGCCTGCACCGGAACGGCGACATCCTCATCTTCGAGGTGTCCGTGGAGCCCATCGAGCTCAACGGCGTGCACTGCCTGCTGCTCACGGCGCGCGACATCAGCCAGTTGAAAGCCGCGCAGGCCCAGGTGCAGCACCTGGCCTATCACGATTCGCTGACCAACCTACCGAACCGCGCGCTGCTCATGGACCGCCTCAAGCAGCAGATCGCCCTGCTCCGCCGCCACGGCATGCGCGGCGCGCTGATGTTCGTCGACCTCGATCACTTCAAGCACATCAACGACTCCCTAGGCCACCCGGTCGGCGACGCCGTGCTGAAGATGATCACCGCGCGCCTGGAGGCCAGCACCCGGCAGGAGGACACCGTCGCTCGCCTGGGCGGCGATGAGTTCGTGGTGCTGCTGTCCGGGCTGGAGGGCGAACGCGGCGAAGTCACCCGCCGGGTCCGGCAGATCGCCGACAAATTGCGCCGGCTGCTCGCCGAACCCATGTTGCTCGACGGCCAGCGCCTGCAGGTCACGCCCAGCATAGGCATCGCGCTGATTCCCGACCACGGCAGCACCCCGGCGGACCTGCTCAAGCGCGCCGATATCGCCCTGTACAAGGCCAAGGAGCTGGGGCGCAACGCCATCCAACTGTTCCGCAGCAGCATGCAGGAAGCCGCCAGCGAACGCCTGCGCCTGGAAAACGACCTGCGCCTGGCACAGGCACGCAACGAATTCGACCTGTACTTTCAGCCCCAGGTGGACGCCCGCAGCGGCCGCATCGTCGGCGCCGAGGCGCTGTTGCGCTGGGAGCATCCGACGCTGGGGCCACGCCCACCGGGGCAGTTCATTCAGATCCTGGAGGAAAGCGGGCTGATCTACGAAGTCGGCGGCTGGGTGCTGCAGCGTGCCTGCGAGGTCTGCGCCGAGCTGCTGCGCGACAGGCTGGTCGACGCGCAGCACTTCAGCCTGTGCGTCAACATCAGTCCGCGCCAGTTCGGCCACAGCGACTTCGTCGCCCGTGTCGAACGCTGCCTGGAACAGAGCCAACTGCCGGAAGCCCTGCTGAAGCTGGAGATCACCGAAAGCATCGTGATCCAGAACATCGAGGAGACCATCGGCAAGATGCTGCGCCTCAAGCGCCTGGGCCTGACCTTCGCAATGGACGATTTCGGCACCGGCTACTCGTCGCTCACCTATCTCAAGCAACTGCCGGTGGACATGCTGAAGATCGACCAGTCCTTCGTCCGCGACGCGGTGAACAACCCCGGCGATGCGGAAATCGTCCGCGCCATCATCGCCATGGCACGCGCCCTGGGGCTTGAGATCCTCGCCGAGGGCGTCGAGCAGGAGAACCAGCTCGTGTTTCTCGAGCATCAGGGCTGCCACCTTTATCAGGGCTACCTGTTCAGCAAGCCGCTGCCGCTGGAGCGGTTCCGCGAAATGCTGAAGAACGCGGCGCTGGCCGACTGATACGGAGCAAAAAGGCGGGCAAGAAAAAAGGGGCGCCGCGGCGCCCCTCTTCGTCTTCGGCGATGACTCAGCTGTTCAGCGCCGGGCGCTCGCTGGCGATCGGAATGCGCTTGGCCTTCGCTTCTTCCGGTACGACGCGCAGCAGGTCGATGCTGAGCAGCCCGTTGGCCAGCCCGGCCGATTTCACTTCGATGTGGTCAGCGAGGCGGAACGACAGCTTGAAGCCGCGCTGGGCGATGCCCTGGTGCAGGAAGGTGACGCTTTCCTCGCTGCGCTCGCGCTTGCCGCCGCTGACGGTCAGTACGCCGCGCTCGACCTGCAATTCGAGATCGGACTCCTGGAAACCGGCCGCAGCGATGACGATGCGGTACTGGTCGTCGGCGTGCTTCTCGACGTTGTAGGGTGGGTACGAGCTGCCGGCGTCATTGCGCAGGGCCGACTCGAAGAGATCGTTGAAACGATCGAAACCGATGGATTGGCGGAACAGTGGAGCCATGGAAAAGGCAGTGCTCATGTCGATTCTCCTGAATAATCAGCAAGTGGTAACTGGCGGAAACCCGTCTTCGGCATCCCCGCGAGAACCAAGATGAGGACGTCCGAAACGATTTCAAGTCCGCCAAAAAATACCGTTCGTCAGGAAATCATCAGGGTCGAAAACAGGCGCAGCACGCGGCGCATTGCCGGACCTGGATGGCCGCTGACGCGCACGGCACTCAGGCGATTCGCATCGCCGGCAGTGCCATCGGGTCGACGCCGAGCAGGCGGTCGATCAGGCCGCAATCGTTCTCCCGGCGAATACTGCCGAACAGCGCCGCCGCCTCGGGATAGCTGCGCATCAGCATGGCCAGCCACTGCTTGAGACGCCCCGGCGCATAGCGCGGCGACAGCTTGCATCGCGCCTGCAGCCAGAAGGCGCGCAACAGCGGCAGCAGCTCGCTCCAGGTCATCGGCTCGACAGCTCGCCCGGCGTCCGCCGCGGCGATCTGCCGGGCGAGATCCGGACGGGAAACCAGCCCGCGACCGAGCATGATGTCGTGCGCGCCGCTGATCTCGCGGCAGCGCCGCCAGTCCTCCAGCGTCCAGATATCGCCATTTGCGTACACCGGGACAGGCACCACCTCCTGCACGCGCGCCACCCATTCCCAGTGCGCTGGCGGCCTGTAGCCCTGCACCTTGGTTCGCGCATGGACCACGATCTGCGAGGCGCCAGCGTCCGCCAGCGCCCGCGCGCAATCCAGCGCGACATCGGGGCTGTCGAACCCCAGGCGCATCTTCGCCGTGACCGGAATCGCCGCCGGCACGCCACGGCGAACCTCGGCAACGATCGCGTGAAGCAACTCGGGCTCCCTGAGCAACACCGCCCCGCCGCGCGACTTGTTCACGGTCTTCGCCGGGCAGCCGAAGTTGAGGTCGATCACCGGCGCACCCAGGCCACAGGCGAAGGCTGCGTTGTCGGCCAGGCAGGCGGGATCAGAGCCGAGCAATTGCACGCGCATCGGCGTGCCGGACGGCGTGCGCGAACCGTCGCGCAGTTCCGGCGCCAGCTTGTGGAAGTGCGAGGCGGGCAACAGCCGGTCGCTGACGCGGATGAACTCGGTGACGCACCAGTCGATGCCGCCGACGCGGGTCAGTACATCGCGAAGGATTTCGTCGACCAGCCCCTCCATGGGCGCCAGGGCGATCTGCATAACGGCGGTCTCGCGGAAAAAGTCGCGTAGTTTACGTGCCCTACCGGCGTGGGCACAGGGGCCGGGAGCTATCGCCGGCGCCGGCTGTCTGTGTAGACAGGACATGGAGAATCGACGATGAACCTGCACAGAAGCCTGCTTGCGGCGCTGCTCTCGGTTTCCTGCGGACTGGCCACGGCCAGCCCGCCACCGGCGATGGGGAACGGCGCGATGGCGCCGCCAGCGGAAAACCCGGCGCCCGATTCGCCGGCGCGGCTGATCGTCAGTCGCGACGAGGAAGGGCTGAATGCCTGTACGGTGGACCTGTACGTGCAGAACCAGATGGCGGCGCAGATACCGCCGGGCGAACAGGTGGTGCTTGAAGTGGCGGCCGGTGATATCGCCCTGAGCGTCGCGCAGGCCGGCTCGGCGCTGTGCAAGCCGGACCAGGCCCAGGTCAGCGTCCAGTCGGTGCTTCTGCAGCCGGGCGAAACCCGCGGCTACAAGGTGATGCAGAACGCGTCCGGATTCTTCCTCTCGCCACAGATCGAGTGAATCAGCCCCTGGCGGCAGCCGGAAGCAGCGCGCGCCCGTAGCCCTCGACGAACTCTGTCGGCATGCGCTTGGGCCGGCCGGTGGACAGCTCGATGCAGACGAAGGTGGTCTGCGCGCGCAACAGCACGCTGGCATCGCTGCCCCGTATCAACTGGAAGTGGCGATTCATGCGCAGGCGCTGATCGGACTCGACGATCCAGGTCGCCATGCGCAGCTCGTCGCCCTCGTAGGCGGCGGCCAGGTAATCGATCTCGTGCCGCACCACGGCCATCGCCCGGTCGAGTCGACGGTACTCGGCCAGATCCAGCCCCAGGCTCTGCGAATGACGCCAGGCGCAGCGCTCCAGCCAGCTGACGTAGACCGCATTGTTGGCGTGGCCGAGGCCGTCGATGTCTTCGGCGGCGACCTGGATGTCGGTCAGGAAAGGCTCGGGGAAATCCCAGTTCACGGTTCGACTCCCGGTTGGCAAAGACAGCGAGTCTAGCGGTTGCGACGCGCCGAACGAAAATCCGGCGGCAGAAAAACAAAAGGGCCACCCAATGACGGGTGACCCTTAACATCCCGTAAGACACGGGAAAAAAATGGCGTCCCCTAGGGGACTCGAACCCCTGTTACCGCCGTGAAAGGGCGGTG
>JADHEE010000269.1_pt1 | contig 23744 bp, 20 predicted proteins | sample 8952401 | NCBI WGS metagenome assembly JADHEE01 (sample SAMN16124438, study PRJNA663242) | bioreactor sludge metagenome | isolation source: sludge (ammonium) | place: India:Bengaluru | collected 2019-02-28 | reverse complement strand
TACTCGATGGCCAACTACCCCGAGGAAAAGGGCATCGTGAAGTTCAACATCCGCGTGGCCTCGCCGCCGCCCGGACGCGACGACATTCCGCCCGGCAAGATGTCCTCCTGGTTGTTCAGCCTCAAGCCCGGCGACAAGGTCGACGTCTACGGCCCGTTCGGCGAGTTCTTCGCCAAGGACACCAGGGCCGAAATGGTGTTCATCGGCGGCGGCGCGGGCATGGCCCCGATGCGCTCGCACATCTTCGACCAGCTTCGCCGGATCAAGACCGACCGCAAGATCACCTTCTGGTACGGCGCGCGTTCGTTGCGGGAAACCTTCTACGTCGAGGAATACGACCAGCTCCAGGCGGAGAACCCGAACTTCACCTGGCACCTCGCCCTCTCCGACCCGCAGCCCGAGGACAACTGGACCGGCCCGACCGGCTTCATCCACAACGTCCTCTACGAGAACTACCTCAAGAGCCATCCCGCGCCGGAAGACTGCGAGTACTACATGTGCGGCCCGCCGATGATGAACGCCTCGGTGATCAAGATGCTTCTGGACCTCGGCGTCGAGCGCGAAAGCATCTTCCTGGATGACTTCGGTGGCTGATCCGATCCTGTCCGCAGGCCGTGGCCCACGGCCCGGCCTGCGCCGTCTGGCTTTTGTGAGTCTCGCCCTTGCCCTCACGGCGTGCGGCGGCGACGAGGTCCGGAGCTTCGGCGGCCCCACCATGGGCAGCACCTACCGGGTGCAGTACGTGTCGGGCTCGCAAGCGCCGGAGCGCCTCCAGGCGGGCGTCCAGGGCATCCTCGACGCGCTCGACCGCGCCGTCTCCACCTACCGACCCGATTCCGACGTCGCCCGCTTCAACGCCGCGCCCGCAGGCAGCTGCTCGCCGATGCCGGAGAGCGTCTTCCGGCTCTTCGACTACGCCCAGACCCTGCACCGCGAAAGCGGCGGCGCGTACGACATCACCCTCCTCCCCGCCCTCTCCGCCTGGGGTTTCGGGCCGCGGGGACGGGTCTCCGAGCATCCGTCCGCGGCGCAGCTCGACGCGTTGCGGTCGGTGGTCGGCATGGAGCACGTCCGCGCCGAGACTGCGCCAGACGGCGCGCGCATCCTCTGCAAGGACGCCGCCGCCAGCATCGAATTCAACAGCATCGCGGCGGGTTTCGCCGTCGACCGCATCACCGAATACCTGCGCGCGCAGGGCGTCGCCAGCTTCCTCATCGACGTGACCGGCGAGCTCCGCGCCGATGGACGCAAGCCCGACGGCAGCGCGTGGCGCATCGCGCTCGAAGCCCCCATATCGAACGCACGAGTGGCCGAGCGGATCGTGCCGCTGGAAAGCCTGGGGGTGTCCACCTCGGGCAGCTACCGGAACTACTACGAGGAAAACGGCGTACGCTATTCGCACACCCTCGATCCGCGCACCCTCTCGCCGGTGACGCACAAGCTGGCGTCGGTGTCGGTGATCTCGGAGACCGCCCTCGAGGCCGACGGCCTCTCCACCCTGCTGATGGCGCTCGGCCCGGAGCAGGGTTATGATTTCGCCGTCCGGTACAACCTCGCGGCCTTTTTCGTCGTCAAGACCGACGCCAAGGTCGAAGAGACCGACAGCCGGGCGTTCACCGTCCGCAGCACCCCGGCATTCGAAGCGCGCTTTCCCGCGTTGAAAGGAACGTCATGATCTGGTTGACCGTATTCATCGTCATGCTCCTCGTCGTCGGCGGCATGGCCATCGGCGTGATGAACGGACGCAAGCCCATCACCGGCTCCTGCGGCGGGATCGCCATCTTCGGCGTCGAAAAGGAGTGCGAGTTCTGCGGTGGCAAGCGGGAAAACTGCAAGCGCAAGGGCGAAGGCCGCCACGGCTGAACCCACCGCAGAGAGGAGATAGGAGATTCCCCGGAGGGGCCTTGTCCTCCGTCCCCAATTCCTGACCCGCAGCAGGCAAGCCTAAAATCCCACCGCGCCGCCGTCCTTGCGCCAGTCCGAGCCCGCGACGTAGCCGCCGCCCGGCAACCGCACCGCCGCCTGTGCCCCGCCGAACGGACTTTGCGGCGTCATCGGCTCGACCGTCACCTGATGGCCGAGATCGGCAAGCGCGGACACCACCCGAGCGGGCATGCCTGCCTCCACCGCCACCGCGCGCCCACCGGTGACCCGCCAGCGCGGGGCGTCGATCGCCGCCTGCGGGTTGCGGTTCGCGGCCACCAGCCGCAGCACCATCTGCACGTGCCCCTGCGCCTGCATCGCCCCGCCCATCAGGCCGAAGCTTGCCCACGGGCTGCCGTCACGCATCAGGAAGCCCGGAATGATGGTCTGGAACGGTCGCTTGCACGGACCGACGCGATTGGGGTGGCCCTCCGCCAGCACGAAGCCGTTGCCGCGATTTTGCAGCGAAATCCCGGTGCCCGGCACCACCACGCCGGAGCCGAAGCCCATGTAGTTGGACTGGATGAACGACACCATCATTCCCGAGGCGTCGGCAGCGGTAAGATAGACCGTACCCCCCGGGCGCGGCACGCCAAAGCGCGGCAAACCGGCGGCGCGGCGATCCACCAGCCGGGCGCGGGAGTCGAGATAGGCGGGGTCGAGGAGCGCCGCGGCGGGGAATTCCATCGCTTCCGGGTCGGCGAAGTGGCGCTCGGCGTCGGCGAACGCGAGCTTCATCGCCTCGATTTGCAGGTGCAGGCTTTCGACGCCGTCGGGATCGAGCGCGCGCGCCCCGAGGCGTTCGAGAATGCCGAGGGCGATCAACGCCGCGAGACCCTGGCCGTTGGGCGGAATTTCGTGCAGCGCCGCGCCGCCGTAGTCCTGCGCCAGGGTGCCGCACCAGTCGGCGCGGTGCTCGGCGAGGTCGGCGACGCTCAGCGCCCCGCCATGCGCGGCGGAGAACGCGGCGATCCGCGCCGCGAGGTCGCCATGGTAGAAATCCGCGCCGCCGCTCGCCGCGACCGCCTCCAGGCTGCGCGCGAGATCGGGGTTGCGGAAGGTCTCCCCCGGGCGCGGCGCGCGGCCCCCGGGGAGAAAGGTTTCGGCGAAGCCCGGCTGGGTGGCGAGCAGCCTGCCGCCCCGCTCCCACAGCCCGGCGATCGTCGGCGAAACCGGAAAGCCCTCCCGCGCGTACGCGATCGCCGGTTCGGCAACCTCCGTGAGCGGCAGGTGGCCGAAGCGGGCGGACAACGCCGCCCATGCGGAGACCGCACCGGGCACCGTCACCGCCTCCCAGCCACGCTCGGGCATCGCAGTGAGCCCGGCGAAACGCTCCGGCGCCCATCCGGCAGGCGAACGACCGGAAGCGTTGAGGCCGTACAGGGCATGGCCATCCCAAACGATGGCGAAGGCGTCGCTGCCGAGGCCGCAGCCGGTCGGCTCCACCACCGTCAGCGCCATCGCGGCGGCGAGCGCGGCGTCCACGGCGTTGCCGCCCCTGAACAGCATCCGCAAGCCCGCCTGCGCCGCCAAGGGTTGCGAGGTGGCCACGACGTTGGCGGCCAACACCGGCTGGCGGCCAGAAGCGTAGGGAAGCGAAAAATCCATGGCGATGTCCTCGTCGTGGCTTCGTCTGGCATTGCGCAGAAGGTTGAGTATCTGCGTGCGAACGGAAACGTCCAGTGCCGAAATCGCCAGAGCGAGCCCGCCTGAATCAGCCGGGTCCATCGCTGGCGGCAGCCAGAAGCGGCACGATCAGGTCGCTGATCGGCGTCGGAATCCCGTGGGCTCGACCGTACCGCTGCACCACCCCGTTCCTGACGTCCCATTCCAGGGGGCGGCCCGCCTGCCGGTCCGCGAGGATGGAGGTACCGAGGTCGGGCGGGAACGCATGAAACTTGTCGACGATTTCCTGCGGCACCTCGTCGCCCAGCGCCGCACCCTCGGCGCGCGCCACCTCAAGACACTCCCGCAGATAGGCAAGAGAAAGCGCGGTGATATCGGCCCGGGAGAACATGCCGGCGCGGCGGCCCGCCAGAACCATCAAACCCGCCACCGCGTTCTGGAGAAGCTTGAGCCAGGCGACGGAGGCAAAATCCTCGGCGACCTCGACGGAACACCGCGTGCCGCGCAATGCCTCCAGCACCACGCCGGTCGACGGCGTCGCCGGCAAGGTGAGACGGGCCGGCCCTCGCAGCCGGACCGCGGCGTCCGGTTCGCGCTCCGCGGGGAACCACACCACCGAGGGCAACACCGGACAGCCGGGCACATGGGGTTCGACGCGCGTCCTCTGTTCCACGCCGTTTTGCAGCACACAGACGACCGTCCGCGGAGTGCACAACGCGGAGAGCCAGGGTGCCGTCGCCTCGATCTGCGTCGACTTCACGGCGACGAAAACCACATCGAACCTGGCCTCGAGCGTCGCCGGGTCGGTCCTCACCGGACCGGGAACGACGATCTCGCCGCCGTCGAAGCGGAGCGTCAGGCGCGCGTGCGCCGAACGCCCGCAAATCGTCGGCGTACGTCCGACCTCGTGGAGCGCCGCCGCGACGGTGGTGCCGATAGCTCCCGGACCGACGAGGGCGACGGTGGGATTTCCAGACATCGTGATGATCCTTTCCTGATGGTCACGAACCGTTCCTGCGCGGTCGCCGCCGAGGCCAACACGCCGATGGCTCGATTCTAGGTGATACCTGCGACGGCTTAGGTAAAGCTGCCCCTGGCTGACCCGGGTGCGATCCCTCTATGGCTGAGGATTAAGAAAACCCGCAACCATACCCAGTGCCGACCTTCGGGCGTAGAGGTGTTTAGAAGCCGGATTCTCTCACCAGGACGGCGAGCGCGTTGCGGAGGTAGCGCCAGACGGGGGATTCCCAGTCGGCACGGATCGTGAGCCTGCCGCGCCAGGAGCCGGTGGAGAGCGTCGGGGGGGAGGCGTCGACGCTCAGGGTGACGCGATAGACGCTGAATTCCGGAATCTTCTGACTGAATAGCCCCTAGTTTTCTAGACGCCCTGCCGGTTCAGTTTTCCCTGCCGCTCGAATTCGATCGGCGACCGCATGCCGTTGCGCACGTGCTTGCGTTTCGGGTTGTAGAACAATTCGATGTAGTCGCTGCCGAGCCTCTTCGCGGGTTTTGTAGGTCCGCCGCCGGATCCGTTCCCGCCTCAACAGGTTGAAGAAGCTCTCGTGCCTTTCTACGCCACACAGCCATGAACAATGGCTGCAACACGACGTCCACCGTCTGACGGCTTTGCATAGACCAGCCGACGATACGGCGAGAATAGAGGTCGATCACCACGGCCAGATCGGCGAAGCCTTCCTGCGTTCTGATGTAGGTGATGTCCGTCAACAGGGCCTAGGGCTATTCAATCTCCGATGCGGATGATTACCGTAAATCCGGGACCACCGCCGAGCCGATCGAGTGATCCTCGGTGAAGTTCCGCAATTGCCTTGACCAGAGGCAGGCCAAGCCCTTCCCCCGGCTTTCCCCGTGCGTTCTCGAGACGCCGGAACCTCTGCTGGGCCGTGGCCCAGAGCTCGGCGGGAATCCCCGGGCCATGATCGGAAACCATCATCTCCGTCCATTGGCCGCGCTGCGCCGCGCCGAGATGGATCGGCATGCCTTCCGGCGCGTACTTCAACGCATTGTCGACGAGGTTGGCCAAAGCCTGGAAGAGAAGATCCCGGTCTCCCGTCAAGCGACAAGTTTCCTCGACCGAAACATCGATGCGGCACCGCCGGGCCTCGGCAAACGGCTGATAGTAATCGGCAATGTCCTGAAGCAGGGCGCCGACGTCCAGGTCGACGAATTCGTGCCGGCATCGGCCGGTTTCGATTTCCCCGACGCGCATGATGCTGCGGGTCAGGCCGTGCATGTGCGAAACCTCTTCCACCGCCGACAGTACCTCGGTGCGGATATGTCCTTGCACCGATTCGGCGATCTCGATCAGCCGGCTTTGCAGGCGTGTCATCGGGGTGCGCAACTCGTGGGCGATGTGACCCGACGTGCTTTTGACTTCTTCCACCAGCAGATTCACCCGGTCCAGGGTTTGATTGAGTTCGCGACCGAGGCGGGCGAATTCGTCGCACCGGCCATTCTGCGGAACGCGTGCGTCGCGTTGGCCGCCCGCGTAGCGTTCCAGCACATCGGAGATCGCATCGACGCGACGCAGGTTGATCAGGCCGAAACGGACGCTGATCAGCACGGCAACCAGAAGGACCGTCAACACCCCTACCCCCACGAACGAGGGGATCATGCGCAGACGGCGCAGCATCGGGTGAATATCGTAGGCGGAAAAATACTGGCCGCCGTCCGCCAGGGGCATCCGCATGCCGAGGATGTAGACGTCTTCGTTCTCGACCGCGATCGAAGCCGGAACGCAGAGGCCGGGCGCGCACAACGGGATAGCCCCGGACATCATGCGGAAGAGTTCCGCGCTGCCGAAGACCACCTTCCCGTCCGGGTCCACAACGGTCGAATGGCGCTCGGGACGCGGATCGTAATACTCGCGCAGCTCGAGCGCCTTCGCCACCTGGTCCGTGCGTTCGAGGCGGGTGGAGCGGCTCTGGGTCCCCACGTCCTTCAAGATCAGATCGGTGACGTGGGAGAGCACCAGGTCCTCGACGAGTTGCCGACCGACGCCGATCGCCACGAGCGTGACCAGCAGAAAGACGAACGCGAAGATCAAGGTTTGCCGCGAACTGGTGGTTCGCAACAGGTCGCGCAATCGGTTACCCGAGAACATAGCCGACCGAGCGGATGGTCCGCAGCAGGGGAGTCTCATGCTCCTTGTCGATCTTGGTGCGCAGTTTGGACATGTGGACGTCGATCAGGTTGGTTTGCGGGTCGAACGAATAGCCCCAGACCTTCTCCAACAGCATGGTGCGCGTCACTGCCTGCCCCTTGTGCCGCATCAGGACATGCAGCAGCTTGAATTCCTTGTCGGTCAGGTCGATCTTTTTGCCACCGCGGCGGACTTCGCGCGTCATGGTATTCATCGCGAGGTCGTCGACCTCCAGGCGGATCTCGTCTCCATGATCGCGGCTCTGTCGCTTCGCGAGGATTTCCAGGCGCACGAGCAGCTCGGAAAAGTGGAAGGGCTTGCCGAGGTAGTCCTCGGCCCCCGCCCGCAATCCGTCGACCCGTTCCTCCGGGCCGTCCAGGGCCGAAAGCATCATCACCGGAGGATGCGTTCGCCCGTTGAGTTGGTTCAACACGTCGAGACCGCTCATCGCCGGAAGGCTGCGATCCAGGACGACGACGTCGAATGCCTCTTCCAGGATGCTCCGCAGCGCGCATTCGCCGGTTTCGACCAGTCGGCACGCGTGTCCGCAGGCACGAAGCCTGCACCCCAGGCAATGACGAACGTGTTCGTCATCCTCCACCACCAGAACGCGCATCTAATCCGCCTCTCCCTGGTCAAAGAACTCGTCCCCTCCGCCCCACCCTCTGATAATGATTATCATTATCGTTTCTGCACGGTAAGTCCATCGCATTGGGAGCCGAAGCGTAGTAGGGCGCCGCCTCCCCGGGCACCTCGATCCGCCGGAACGACAGGCCGTAGACGTCTTCGAGAACGCCGACCGGGATCGCCGACGCCCCTCCCTGCCAACGCACCTCGCCTTTCGCCAACACCACCGCCCGGTCTCCATAACGGGCCGCCAGGCTCAGGTCGTGAAGCACGGCGACCACCGCGCCACCGGTCTCCGCCATCCACGACCGCGCCGCCGCCAGGAGGAGATGCTGGTGGCCGGGATCCAGGCTGGAGGTGGGTTCGTCCAGCAGCAGAAACGGCGTTTGCCCCACCGGCGGCGCGTGCAACTGAACCAGCGCCCTGGCGAAATGCACGCGCTGGCGCTCGCCGCCGGACAGCGTCGTGTAAAGGCGTTGCGCCAGATCGGCGACGCGGGCGAAGCGCATCGCCCGGAGGAGGGCGTCGGGCGGCACGGCGACCGCCCCACCGCCCAGCGCGACGACTTCAGCGGCGGTAAACGGAAACGCCAGCGCGGAATGCTGGAACATCACCGCACGCCGACGGGCGAGCTCCCGCGCCGACCAATCCCCGATCGAACGACCGTCCAGCCTCAGGCTGCCGGACGTGGGAAGCCGTTCGCCGGACAGCACCGAAAGCAGGCTGGACTTTCCCGCCCCGTTCGGCCCGACGATCGCGACGAATTCGCCGGGATCGACGCTCAACGAAACGCCGGACAGGAGCCGAACCGAACCGCTTGCCAGAGAAACCCGCGATGCCTCGATCATCGCCTCACATCCCCGGCGCATGGGAGCGCCGCAAGAGCCAGAGAAAGAACGGCGCTCCGATCAGGCTGAGCAGAAGGCCGATCGGCACTTCCGCAGGCACCGCGATGGTCCGCGCGAGGGTATCGGCGACGATCATCACCAGCGCCCCCAGGACCATCCCGACCGGCATCACCCGCCGGTGGCTCGGCCCAAGCATCATTCGCACCATGTGGGGAACGACCAGGCCGACGAACCCGATTAGGCCCGAAACCGAGACCGCCGCCCCCACCGCCAGCGCGGCCAGGATCACGACGCGCACCGTGAACGCGGTCGGTGAAATCCCGAGCGCGAAGGCATCCCGCTCGCCCAGAACGAAGACATCCATGGGCCGCGCGTGGGCGAGCAGGCATCCCACCGCGAGAATCACGATCACCGCCGCGGGAACCAGTTCGTGCCACGTCGTCGCGGCAAGCGAGCCGAGCATCCAGAAGGTCAACTGCCGCAGTTGCAGGTCGTCGCCGAGATAGCTGAACAGTCCGATGCCCGCGCCGGCCAACGCATTGACGGCGATCCCCGCCAGCAAAACCGCGCCGACCGACACCACCCCGGCGCGGCGCGCCAGAAGGAACACCAGCACCGTCGCCGCCAAGGCCCCGCAGAACGCGGCAACTGGCAGTATCGTCGCCACCCCCGGCTGATTTCCCGCCAGAACGATCACCGAGGCAGCGGCCAGCGCGGCTCCTCCCGACACGCCAATCAGCGCCGGATCGGCCAACGGATTGCGGAACACGCCCTGCAATGCGGCGCCGGATACCGACAAGGCTCCCCCGACCAGAACCGCGAGGACGATCCGCGGTAGGCGAATGCCGAACAGAATCGCGCGATCGCGATCGGACAACGGCGAATCTCCCCCCGCAGCCAGGTCGCCCAGGTGCGCCAAAATTCGGTCGGGAGCGATCGCCACCGCGCCCACCCCGATCGACAGCACCGCCGCCAGCAGCAAAACCGCGATCGCCGCGAGCAGGACCGGCGTCAGCGCGGTCCTGCGAGACAGAGGTGCCCCCGCGACGCTCACGTCCCCACTCGTGCCGAAGCGATCCGGCGGACCGCATCGGGCGTTCGCGGCCCCAATCCGAGGAGAAGCGCTCCATCGATGGCGACCACGCGCCGCGCCGCCGCCGCAGGCGTTTGCGCGACCTGCGGCAAGGCCAGAAACCCATCCATGCCCCCGGCCTGCGCGATCGTCGCATGGCTGACCAGGACGATCTCGGGCGCTGCGGCGATCGCAGCCTCGACCGACAGCGGACGATAATCGTTGACCCCGGCCACCGCGTTGCGCCCGCCCGCGAGACGGATCAACGCGTCGGCGACGGTCCCCGCCCCTGCGGCGACAGGACCGCCGTTACCCGCGTGGATCAGGCACAGGATCGACCCGCCCTTGAGCCCTCCCGCCTCCGTACGTTGCCGTTCGAGACTCTCGAACTGCGCCGCGAGCCGCTCCGCCAGCGCCTCGCCCTCCCGGACGCGGGATATCCTCTCGGAAAGCGTCCGAACCTTGGCAATCAGACCGCTCGCGCTCGGAACCTCGGGCACGAGCGTGACGCCGACCCCCAGGGCCCGCAACTGCGCGAGCACGTGGTCGGGGCCGCTGCCCTCCTGCGCCAGCACATGCGTCGGCGAAAGCGACAACAGGCCTTCCGCCGAAAGCGTCCGCATGTAGCCGACTTTCGCCACCCTGGAGACGTCATCAGGGTAGCGGCTGGTGGTATCCGTGCCGACGACCTCCGCACCGCCGCCGAGCGCATAGACGATCTCGGTCACCGGCGCGCCGACCGTCACGAGCCGGGAGCCTTGGGAGGCCCGCCCGACGGTCGGCAAAAGCAGCAGGCTTGCTGCGCCCAGGAGAACGGAACGGCGATGGGTGACGAGCGACATGGGCAAAAACCAGACAACAAGGGTTCACGAAACCGGAAACGACTCTCAGGCGCGCGCAGCCCCGCCGAGGGTGGGCACGTCGTTCAGCAGCGCTATCCAATCCGGGCGCTCCATCTCGCCCGGCGCGCGCTGGCCGCAGAGGATGGCGCAGTTCTCGCCCCGCCGGTCGTAGAGTTCCAGGGTGGTGATCACACAATCGCGGCTGGGCTTTCGGACCACCCAAGCGCTCGCGATCTCCGCCATCTCGGCGCGAAGCTTGAAGTCCGGATCCGCGATCTCGACCCAACCTTCCCGCTCGGTCACGTTCCGCACGGGACCCGTGTGGATCTGAATGCACCCCGGATTGCCGACGAACACCATGATCGGCAAAGCCTCCGCCGCCGCGCGTCGCGTCACGGACGAAAGCGCGTCGACGGCAACGGGACGGCTCCAGGGCTCGCCGACGAGCCGCATCGCTTGCAGGCGTCCAACCCCGAACATCCCCAGCATGTCGTGGAAGTGGTGGACGTCGTTGAGCTTTTCCCAATGGCAGCAAAGCCCGGCTACATCGATGTCGGCATCGGCACGGGGCGGCAGGGGAGCGGACGGCGGCACCACATCCAGATACGGCGCCTGGTCACGAGACCGGGCGGCCTCGACGAACGCGTCCCAGGCTGTGGCGTCGGTGGTGGCGATCCGGGCGATGTCGTGGACCGCGTCGCCAGCCAGATCGAACACCCGGATCGCGATGCGCGCTTCGCCCTCCTCCCGGGTTTCGACCAGGAACGTATGGCGCCAATGGCCGAAGAAAATCCGCAAGTCGACGCCGCCGTTCAACACCAGCCCGGTGGACTGGACGACGTTGGTCCTGCCGAAGCTGCCGCGCTTCTCGTGGACGATGGCACGGTTGCGTGTGGTGACCCGCACCTCGCCCAGATCCTCCAGGCGCGGCAACGCCGCGTTCCAATCGACATCCATGCGCACGACGCCGTTTCCGATCCCGGCGGCGAGGACGTGGGCCTCGCCGATTTCGGCGGATGCGGCAAAATCGCGCGCGGTTCCGTGCATCCGGCCGGACGCGATATCGTTCCAGACGGCGGAAAGGGAGTTGCTCATGCGACCTCACTGATGAAGAACGGTGTCGGCGGAAAGCCGCAATTGAGACTAAGACCCATTCTCATCCTGTCTCAAGACGACGAACATTAAGATTGATTCAGGCAAGAGCGGGAACGCCCTCCCGGGCGGCGGAAACCCGCCGCCCGGTGAGGCCTGCGGGAGCTACCACTTCATCGTCATGCTGACGTTGAAGCTGCGTCCGGCCGCGACGAAGCTGTCGAGCGCGTTCGCGGTGGACGACCCCGGCGTATACTGCTGCACGTCGACGAAGTTGATGTAGCGGGCGTCGAACAAGTTCTCGACTCCCGCACGCAATTCCACCCACTCGACGGGGTTGTAATATGCATTCAGGCCGACGGTGGTGTAGGACTTGGTGCGGTAGTAGTCGTCGTCGCTGACCTTGTTGTGCTTGAACACGTGCTTGGCGTTCACGCCCGCTCCCCAATCTTTCGACGAGTCATAGGTCAGGCCCGCCTGCAACGTGAGCGGTGCGACGGAATCGATCGGTTCGTCGGTGTCCTTGTTCACGCCCTCGGCATACGCGACCGAGCCGTTCAGCCCCCAATCGGGCATGAAGCGCCACACCCCGGATGCCTCGGCGCCGTAGATCTCCACCGCGCGGAGGTTCTCGGCCTGGTACTGTCCGAGCACGCCGAAGGAGGGCGCCACGATCGTCTTCATGTTGATGAAGTTCTTGTAGCGGGTGTAGAAGCTCGAAACGTTGAAGCTCGAGCCGTCCTGATAATTGCCCCGAAAGCCGAGTTCCACGCCGTTGCTGGTCTCCGCCTTGAGATCCGGGTTGGGCAGGAATTCGTATTGGATCGCGCCGCCCGCCACCGAGTTGGTGAACCCGGTATTGGCGTCGTCGTACGGCGGCGCGCGGAAACCATGGGCATACTGGCCGAAAAGCGAATACGTCGTGTCGAGCCGGTATACCGCTCCCAGCTTCGGCGATAACGCGAACTCCTTGATTTCCTTCGCCTGCTGCGTCGATGGATTGCTGAGATAAACCGCATCCGGATCGGGATTCAGATAGTAGTAGTCGAAGCGCAGGCCGGGGGTGAGCGTGAGCGCCCCGAGCGTGATCTCGTCCTGGCCGAAAATTCCGGCCTGGATGGTGTCCGTGTTCGGGAAGTAGCGGCTGGGCGTCACCGCACCGTCCGGGGTCGTGGTGCTGACGAGATTCCCGCTGGTGTCGTAGCGCTTGTAGTCGCGCAGGCGCTCGGTCCGGGTGTAGTCGAGGGAGAGCCCATAGGTAAGTTTGTTCGGCACGCCCGCCCACCGGGTTTCGGTGTCGAACTGCGCGGTGCCGCCGAGAATGCTCTGCTCGCTGGTCTGGAGATAATCCTCATAACCGTCGCTGCGCTCGCGCACCCGGTCGTCGTCGCGCTTCAGCTTGGTGTAGTAGAGATTCCAGCTCAAGCTGTCGATGAAGCCGATCGGCGCATCGTGGGTATGCTCCAGCGACAGCCGCCCGCGACGGGTTTCGTCGTCGCCGTCCACGTCCAGATACGTCGACGTCCGGCTCCCGTACATCTCGGTCTCGTAATTGCGCTGGAAGAACTCGCCGGTCAGCGCGAGGCGGTCGGCCTCATGATTGTAAACCAGCTTCGCCAGCACGTTGTTGCCGTCGTAGTCTTGCGGGTTGCGCCCCTTGTAGTCGGTCTTGACCTCTTCGCCGTCGCGCCGGGTGTAGATCCCCAACATCGAGAAGTCGCCCGCGCGGACCGCCGCCGTACCGGTCTCCGACCAGCTTTCGTCTTTCGAATCGAAGGCGACCTTGAGCGAGCCGAAGGCATCCCTCCCCGGCTCCAGAAAATCCTCGGGAGACTTGGTGACGTAGGCGACCGCACCGCCGAGAGCGTCGGAGCCGTAGGCCGCGGAAGCCGGGCCGCGCAGAATCTCGACCCGCTTCAGGGACTCCATGTCGACGACGTCCCGGGTGTAAGGCGTGAAGCCGCCATCGCGCAGCAACACGCCGCCGGGCAGGTCCGGCAGTTTCATCCCGTCGACCAACATCAGGATACGGTTGTCGTCGATGCCGCGAATATTGTAGCCGCCCGCCCCGGCCCGGCTCGGATCGTTGGAGACCGTCACCCCCGGTTCGTTCGCCACCAAGTCTTGCATCCGGTGGATGTTCCTATCCGCGATCTGCATGCCGTCGACGACCGTGACCGTCGCGCTGGTCTCGCCGATCGCACGCTCGGTGCGATCGGCCACGACCGCGAGCGTATCGAGCACGAACGCATTCTGGCGGGCCGCAACCTTTTCCAGCACGACCGTGCCGTCTGCCTGGAACTGCGCCACCACTCCGGTGCCGAGCAACACGCGGCGCATCGCCTCGGCACTGCTCAGTTCACCCTTTACCGGCGCCGACGTCGCGCCTTCGAGTACCGATCGCGCCGCCGTAACCGTCACCCCGGACTGCTCGCGGTAGCGCGCGATCGCGGCCCCCAAATCCTGGGCTGGAATATCGAAGGCGTGGGGATCGGTCGGGGTGGCCGCAACCTGCACCGGCGAGGCCGGGGCAACCTCGGCGGCAAGCACCGCACCGCTCTGAATCAGCCCCAAGGCCGTGGTTCCCATCAGCAGCAGAAGACGGTTCACCCGGTATGGCGATTTTCCCCCACGGCGCATCGGAATACCCGTTTCATCGGTCGACGATGCACCGGTCACCCGGCCGCACGCTTGGCAATTCTTCCGCATTCTCGCAATCCTCGAATGAAACCGCCGGGAAAGAGCGCGCCGTACGACCGCTCCGGCCAGCCTGAAAAAGCGAGGTGAGAATAAGAACCATTTGCAGAAGGCGGCAATTGGCAGCCCGTTAAGATTGCTTAATCCACGCGGGGCATCCCTACCCTCTGCGCCGCGCAGGACTCACCCGGCCCGAGGGAGGCCGGTTGATTAAGGGAACTTAAGCTTCGGGCGATTGAGGCTTCATGCGATTGCGATCTAGTTTCAATGCGATTCACCGGACCGCATCACCTGGACATCGGAAAGCCAATGGCACATCCCATCGATTTCTCTCGTCATTTCATCTCCTTGCGAGAGGCCTCGGGACAGCCGTTCGCGCACCGGGTGCTTCATCCCTGGATGGACCGCCGACCGGTTCCCCTCGCCGACCCCGGCGGGCGATACGCGAGGCTTCTCGCCGCAAGTGCGGAACCCCGCCTTGCCTACGTCCACATCCCGTTTTGCGCCAACCACTGCCTGTTCTGCGGTTTCTACCGGAACAAGAGCAACGACGCCGCGATGGAGACCTACGTCGACTACGTGATCCGCGAAATCGCGCAGGACGCGGCGCGCCCCGGCGTCGCCGACCGGCCGATCGCGGCGATCTTCCTCGGCGGCGGCACGCCGAGCGCGCTCGCCGCCGACGATCTCCACCGCCTGCTATCGGCGCTGCACCGTCACCTTCCCCTCGCCCCCGATTGCGAGGTTACGGTGGAAGGTCGGGTTGCGGGCTTCGACGCCGAGAAAATCGACGCTTGCCTCGCTGCCGGGGCCAATCGCTTCTCCCTCGGCATCCAGTCGTTCGACACCGCCTTGCGCCGGCGCATGGGCCGCAAGGCCTCCGAAACCGAGGCGACGGAGTTTCTCGCCGGTCTGGTCGCGCGCGAGCGTGCCGCCATCGTTTGCGACCTGATCTACGGCCTCCCGGGGCAGACCGACGACATCTGGGCCCGCGACGTATCGCTCTGCGACGACATCGGGCTCGACGGCGTGGACCTCTATTGCCTGACCTTGCAGCCGGACAGTCCGCTGGCGCTCTCGATCGCCAAAGGCTCTTTGCCGCCATCGGCGAACGACGGCATCGCCGAACTTCGCTATCGCCTCGGCGACGCGACCCTCGCGGCGCGCGGCTGGATGCGCCTTAGCCAGGCGCACTGGGGGCGCACGGCGAAGGAGCGCAACATCTACAACCGCGCCACCAAGCGCGGCGTCGACTGCCTTGCGTTCGGCGCGGGCGCAGGCGGCATGCTCCAAGGGCATCGGTTCATGCTCGACGCCGACATCGGCGCGTACCAGGAGCGGGTTGACGCGGGCGAGAAGCCGATCATGGCGATGCTCGCACCGTCCCCCCACCATGCCGCGCGCGGCTTCGTGATGGACGCCCTCGAACGCGGAGAAATCGACCTTGCGGCGCTGGAGGCGTGCGTCGAACCTGGATTCGCGGTCGCGCTACGCCCGCTTTTTCGCAATTGGAGCGAGGTCGGGCTGGTCTCCCAGAGCGGGACCAAGCTGACCCTCACGCCCCGCGGTCGCTACTGGCACAACAATCTCGCCGCCGTCCTGTTTCAGCTCATCGGCGCTTACGTCGACGGGGCCTCGCCTCTTCCCGAGATGCCGGGCGGACGTCCCGGCGTCGGAAGTCACCCCCGAGATCTTCCCTTGACCCACCCCAACACGGGACATCCTCATGCCGCACGCCCCCACCACTGACCCCGTTCCTGCCCCGCTCGACGCGCTCCGCCGTCGCCTCGCCGACGCGCCGAACGGCGTGCTCGAATCCCTTGCGACCGAAACCGGGGAGAGCTTCCGAACCGTCGTCGAGTGTCTCCCGGACCACTTCCGGGCTTTTGCGCCCGCCGCCGCCGCCGAGACCGTGATGGCCGACATCGCGGATTGGGGGCCGGTCACCGTGCTCGTGCACAGCGCCGACCTGGTGCTGGAATGCAAGGGGCCGCTGCCCCTCGGCCAGTTCGGCCATGGATACTACAATTTGCAAAGCGGCAGCCCGATCGGCGGGCATATCCGCCTCGACCGGTGCGTCGCAATCGCCTTCCTCCGCCGCCCGTTCATGGGGGCCGACGATAGCTGCGCGGTGATCTTCTTCAATCCGGAGGGCGACGCGATGTTCAAGATTTTCGTCGGCCGCGACGACAAACGCCAGTTGCTCCCCGAGCAGGTCGCCCGATTCTGCGCGCTGGGCGCCCGGGTTTGCGGCGGAGGCGAATCATGAGACGAGCGCCGCTTCTGGTTTTCGGGGCGCGGAACGGCGTCGGCTTCGAACTCGCTGCGCTGGCGCGGATGCACGGCTGGCCGGTGATCGCCGCTGTCCGCCCCGGCGCCGACGCCACAGAACTTGAAAAACTCGAATGCCGCGTCGTGGAAGCCGATGCTCTGGATGCGCCGAGCGTTCGTGCCGTTTTCCAAGACTTGCCCTCGGACGTGATGGTGGCGAGCACCCTGGGCGACCGCAACGGCATGGTTGACGACGAAGGCAACCGCGCGGTCATCGATGCGGCGACCGAATACGGCGCGGCGCGACTGCTCTTGATCTCCTCCCTCGGCGCGGGCGAAAGCCGTCGGCACGCATCGGAACGCCTTCTTGCCGCGATCGGCGACGTCCTCCACGCGAAGACCCGGGCCGAAGCCCACCTCCGCGCCTCAGGCCTCCCGTTCACGATCATTCGCCCCGGCGGATTGGTTGACGGGGCGGCCACCGGAACCGGGAAACTCGTCGATGCGGAGGACGCCCATGGCTCGATCTCCCGCGCCGAACTGGCCGCACTGGCGTTAAGCACGTTACGTACCGACACCTTTATCGGTCGAACGCTTTCGGCCATCGACCCCACACACCAACAGCCGCATCCTCGAATTTGATTGCCAGCCATCAGGCGAGCGGACAGACGGACCGACCGAAGTATGGATGACGTTTCCTGCAGGGTACCGATGACCGTTTAGCGCCGACGGCGGTCGGTCCGTGGACCTGCGTCCTTTCCCGATAGCGGATTTTGTCCAGAGACCGGGCTCGTGTCACGTTTAGGGTTAACTGCGGAAGGTGCGTGCGAGTAGCTCCCCTCCGGCGCGCAGCGCCGGGACCAGGGTCAGATGACCCGCCGCGAGAGACGAGACGCCGACGACGTGGGCGTCGTTTTCCACCGCCTGGCGCGCGGCTTCCTCCGGGGTCTGGAACAGCGAGCCGACGTCGACGTCGAAGCCCATGTCGTCGAAGCCGGTGGCGATCACCTTCTGGCCGTGGTCGTGGCCGTCCTGGCGCATCTTCGCGAGGAAGATATGCGGACGACGGCCTTCCCGGACCTCGAAGCGTTCGATCAGTGCGGCGACGTCCTTCATCTGCTGCGAGTCCTTTCCGACCTCGACAGTGTAGACGCCCGAGATCGCCCGGATCACCGCCTTGTGACGCCCGAACACCTTTTCGCAGGCATCCGAGACATGCGCCGCCCGACAGTCCCTCACTTTATCCAAAAAGTCCTTGTATAACCGGCAGATGCCTCCCCGCGTCCATGCAATCTTTGTCTTGAACCACCCTTGCTGCAATGATACATCATCACAAAACGTATAAGGGGGGCATGTTGCCAATCGTTCTCACTCATCTTTGGCGGCGGAACGTCTGGTCCGATGCGGACGCGGGAGCGTACAGTGCAGCGCTCGACCGATCGACCTACGTGCGCAACATCGCCAACGCGCTGGCGCCATATGTCCGCCCCTCGCGTGCGATGCTCGACATCGGCGCGGGCGACGGCCGTTTCGCGATGGCCTTGACGCGTCGCCGTGCCGAGGTCGCGGCGGTGGAGCCTTGCGCCGCGATGCGTCGCCGTCTGGTCGCGCGGGTGGGCGGAGCACGGCGTCTGCGGATTTACGACACGACATGGGAGCGGCTCCCTGATGGGCGCTTCGATCTGGGTTTTGCGGCCAACATCGCCGCGTTCAAGAGCGATCCGGCGGGGCTTCATGCCTCCATGCGCGCACGGTGCCGCCGCATGGTCTGGGTGGTCCCGGCACAACCGGGGCCTTCGAGCTTCTGCCTGAGCGGGCTGGCCTCCGCTCATCTACCTGAGCGGACAGCCGCGCCGGTCTACCTCGACGTGCTGCGCCGATTGGGGCCGCGCCGCAAACCCGCGCGGGTGCTTCTCCGCGCCTGGACGTTCGTGCGTCACTTCGCCTCGGCGAGGTCGGCGGAGGTGGCGATGGCCGGGTGGATCGCTGCCGCGGGAGGGGCCGCGACACATGGCGAGGTCACGAAATTGGTCGCGGAGCACGCGCGGCCGGCGGTCGGCGGCGGGGTGACGCTCGCCTGTCCGAAATCGAGCGCGATCCTGGTCTGGGATCGCTGAGGGAACTTCACTCGACTGCGTAACAAGGGGGATTTTGATCTTGCCATACCGACATAGTTGGTACGTTATATCGTTGTTTTTACCCATGGCCGCATTGCCTGCGTCCGCCGAAGTGCTGACGCTCGACGAAATGATCGTAACCGCCAATCGTGCGGCGAGCCCGCTCGCTTCGGCGGTCGGAACGGTGCAGATCATCGATGAGGAAACCATCGCCAACTCGTCGGGTGCGTCGCTGACCGATCTTCTCGAGGAGAACGCCGTCGGCTTCTTCAGCCAGTGGAGCGGCGGCCAGACTTCGGTCAACATTCGCGGCGTCAATACCGATGGCCAGGGCAAGGATTTCAAGAGCGGCGTACTGGTCCTGATGAACGGTCGCCGCGCGGGCACCGCGAATCTCAGCAAGCTCTCCCTCGACCAGGTGCAGCGGATCGAGATCATCCGCGGCCCGGCCTCGGTCGCCTATGGCAGCCAGGCGATGGGCGGCGTCATCAACATCCTGACCAAGAGCAGCCGCACCGTCAACGGCGGCAGTGCAAGCATCACCTACGGCAGTTCCGATCTCGGCCGCATCGCTTCCGAATACGGCGGCGAGTTCGGTGGCGTGAAGGCTTATGCGGGCGTGAGCGGCATGCATCGCGGCGACATCGACGCGGGCGACGGCGGCGGCAAGCAGCGCAACACCGAGGTCAACCATCGCGGCGCGCTCGCCGCGTTCGGCTTCGACCTGCCCGAGAACCGCACCCTCGACCTCACGCTGCGCACCGACGGCGTCTACGATACCGGATTCCCCGGCTCGTCCTGGGATCTCGACAACAACGAGGATCGCTTCAACCAGTCGTTCGATCTCGCGTTCAACGGCGGCGTTCCCCTCACCAATGCCGATCTTTCGGCACAACTCTACGGTTTCCGCGACATCGACGACTTCCGCTGGGGCTCCGAGGTCGGCGGCTACGATTCCGACGCCAACCGCCGCAAACTGCGCGCCCTCGGCATGCGCCTGACGCCACGCTTCACCCTCGCCGAGGGCACCGCCCTCGCCTTCGGCCTCGACACCGAATATTCGCAGTTGCGCAACGCGCGCTTCCGCGTCGCCAACAGCGGCTCGACGTCGTCGCAGACGCCGCCCTACGACAACAATCAGGACGACCTGCTCCTCGGCGGTTATGCCGAACTCACCCAGGCCTACGACCAAAACCGCGGCGAGGTGCGCGTCGGCGGACGCTACACCCGCGACCAGCTTTCGCTCGAAAGCACGCCCTACCTCAACCTCGGAGCCGACACCGATACCGAGCAGACCTTCACCGGCGGCACCTACAGCATCGGCACCGCCTACCGCGCGTTGCCGTGGATGAAGCTGCGCACCAGCCTCGCCACCGGCTTCCGCGCCCCCACCGCAACCGAACTCGCCGGTGAGTTCGCGTCGGTGCTGACGCCGAACGCCGTCACCTACGGCAACCCCGACCTCAAGGCGGAAACCAACCGCCAATACGAAATCGGCTTCACCGTCACGCCGCCGCACAGCTTCATCGACGTCGCGCTGTTCGACAACACCATCGACAACCGGATCTCGTCGGTGGTCACCGACACCAACGGCACCGCGACCCCCAGCGACGACACGTCCCGCTATGTAAATTCGAGCGGCGACGCGCGCATCCGGGGCATCGAAGTTCAGACGCAATACGACGCCGCGCCCGTACTCGGACTCAAGGATCAGCGCCTGTCGTTCGCCGCCAACGGCGGCTACAACTTCATGATGAAGGAAAACGGCGCGGCCAACGCGAGCGGTTACGGCAAGTACCGCGACAAGGTCCAGAACATGTACGAATACCAGGCGGCGTTCCGCGCGACCTACGGCCAATCCGGGACCTGGGACACCACCCTGTCGGCGGTGCTGCACGGCACCTCCTACTACAACTCCGAAGAGAGCCTCACCACCGAGACCAATTCCCAAACCGTGCACAAGAAGGACCCGTTCTGGGTCTTCGGCATGCGGGCCAACTGGTACGTGATGGACGGCTTGTCCCTCTTCGGGGGCGTCGACAATATCTTCGACATCAACGAACACCCGAAGTTCGTTGCCCTGCACGAGGACGATTGCATCGGCAAGGGCGGAAACGGCGGCTGCGGCAACAGCGTCGCCGGGCGCAACTTCTTCATCGGCGCGAAGGCGACGTTTTGATCTCGCGCCGCGCCGTGATCGGCGGTGGGATCGCTTCCGTCCTCGGCGCGTTAGTGCCGCGGTCGGCCCGGGCATCGGGCTGGCCGCGGCGGATCGTCGATGCGCTCGGGCGGGAAGTCGAGATCCCCCGCCGGCCGGAACGCATCGTGCCGGTGTTTTCCAGCAACACCGAGATCGTCGCCGCCCTCGGCGCGGCCGATCGAATCGTGGGGATCGACGGCCTTACCCATTGGCCGCCGGAGATCGCCGACCGTCCGACCATCGGCAACCGCCTCGGATTCTCGGCCGACCGCATCGCGCGCCTCGGTGCCGATCTCGTCATCCTCACCCCCGCCCGCCACGCCGCGAGTCTGCTCTTGCGTCCTCTCGCGACGATCGGAGTGCCGGCGGTGGTGATGACCCATGCTACCGTTTTCGAGGTCCTCGGCAACATCGTCCGCATCGGCGCCATCATCGATGCCGAGCCCGCCGCCGGCGCGTTGGTGCGCGATCTTCACCGACGCCTCGACGGGGTCGCCACGCGCCTATCCGGGCGATCGCCGATGCGTACCTACTTCGAGACCGGCGCGAACGCGCGCGGGCAATCGTTTTCGGTGCGTCCGGAGGGCTACACGGACGACATGCTGCGCCTTGCGGGCGGCGTGAACGTGTTCCCCGAGCTTTCCGGCCTGACCCAGGTCGGCGGCGAGGCGGTTGCGCGCGCGGAACCGGAGATCGTGGTGGTTGCCGGTGGTCCGCGGGAGGCAGCGATGGTTCGCACCCGTCCCGGATGGGACACCATTCCCGCAGTTGCCCGAGGGCGGGTGATCGCGGTGCCGCGAGGGCTGTTCTTGATCCCCGGGCCGCGCATTGCCGAGGGCGTCGAACTTCTGGCCCGTGCGCTCCACCCCTCGGCATTTCCGGAGGCGGCATGACTTTTGTGCAGATTTCCGGCGTCGTCGGGTTGCTCGCCGCTGCGCTCGGTGCGGGGTTGTGCCTCGGCAGCGAGCCACTCTCCCCCGGCGATCTCGTGGCCGCGCTCGGCGGCGACGACGTTTTCGCGCGGTTGCTGCGCGACTGGCGATTGCCCCGCGTGCTCGCTGCCGGATTGATCGGCGCGCTTCTTGGGGTTTCGGGAACGATGTTCCAAGGGGTGTTCCGGAATCCTCTGGCAGAGCCGTTCCTGCTCGGAAGCGCCCCCGGAGCCGCGCTCGGAGCGACGGTGGCGATCCTGTTGCCGCTTCCGCTGCCGCCATTGGTGGCGTTGCCCGCCTTCGCTTTCTGCGGCGCTTTCGGCGCGACTTTGCTGGTCCTGGGCCTTGCCCGCGCTCTCGGTGTGCGCGAGATCGCGGGCCTCCTTCTTGCCGGGGTGGCGGTTTCGGCATTCCTTGCGGCGGCGCGGAGTTTTCTAATGCTGTCGCTTTCGGATGAAACGATCGGGCTCCAAGTTGTCCTGAGTTGGACCATGGGCGGAGTGCAGACCCCGTTCTGGTCCGAACTGGCCGGATTTGCCGCACTTGCCGCGGTTGGTCTAGCCCTGGCCTTCAGCTGCGCGCATGGACTCGATCTGCTCGGCCTCGGCGAGGATGCGGCGGTCAACATGGGCCTGAATCTACGGCGGTTCACGCTGGGGGTGCTTACCCTCGCTTCGGCTCTCGTCGCGTTGGCCGTGACCTGGGGTGGAACGATCGGTTTTATCGGCCTGATCGTACCTTATCTCGCACGGTTGTGGGGCGGTGCGCGCCACAGTATCGGGATGCCGCTCGCGGCGCTGATCGGCGCAGCGACGATGATGCTGCTCGACGGCGTCGCCCGCGCGGCGCTTCCCCCCGCCGAGATTCCCGTTGGCTTGCTGACGGCATTGCTCGGCGCGCCGTTCTTCCTCGTGATCCTGGCGAAATGGAGCCGCCGATGAGCGAAGATATCGCGAATCTCGAAGGCATTGCCGCGCGCCTCGGCGGTCGCACGGTTCTCGACGACGTCCGGCTCGCCGTGCGGCGGGGTGAACTGCTCGCGGTGATCGGCCCGAACGGCGCGGGCAAAAGCACCCTGCTCAAAATCCTGGCCGGAGTGACGCCGCCCTTGTGCGGCAGCGTCACGCTCGTCGGCGAAGGGCATCGCGACCGCGTTGCGTGGGCGCGAACCGTCGCCTACCTGCCCCAGGCCTTTGCTCCCTACTGGCGGCTGACGGTACGCGAGCTTGTCGCCCTCGGGCTACGGCGGGGAGGACCGCTGTACGGTTTCGCATCACCGAGCCTAGCAAGCTTCGACCCGATCGGCGCTCTCGGACTCGAACCATTTGCCGAGCGAGTGGTCCAAGATCTGTCCGGCGGCGAACGCGCCCGCGCCGCGCTGGCTTGGGCGCTGGCCGGAGGCACGCCGCTACTGGCTGCCGACGAGCCGATTGCCGCTCTCGATCCGGCGCAACAAATCCGCTCGCTCGAACTGCTCCGGAATCTGCGTGATCGGGTCGCAAGCGTGGTCGTTCTCCACGACCTCAACCTCGCCCTCCGCTACGCCGACCGTATCGCAGTCATTGCCGAAGGGCGATGCATCGCCTGCGCACCCCCGGACGAACTTGTAGTCGGCGACATCCTCGATCGCGTATTCGGACTGTGTTTCGCACGCGTCCCTTGGAATTCCGGAACACTGCTCGCACCGCTCCCTTCGTCAGGCACGACTGGTCTTTGACGGCACCCCTACACACTGAAGCAACATGAGAAACCTCGCCGCGCTGTTCGGAGACGCTGTTTGCCGTAACATGCCGCGCGAGCAGACCCCGGCATTCTACCTCATCTCCCCGCTCGCTCGCGCAACTCCCAAGCGTCCTCGACTTCCCCCAAGTGGTCATGGCGATGGACTGGGAGAAGGAGTTTAGCCGAGGCTGATTCTCCTTAGCCCTCATTTTGCGCGTCGAGGGATGGGTTTGTTCTGGTTGTGAGCAGAAAAGAAGCCACTAGACAATTGATCTAGCGGCTTTAGTGCCGCCCCACACAGCAAAAAACAGAAAGGCCCGCCACGAGGGCGGGCTTTTTTTTATTGGTTTCGTGGTGCAGATTTTCTCATCCGCAGTCTGCGCGCGGCGCGTATGCGCCGTGCTCGGCCTTTGGGCTAAAAACGCGCCACCGGCGCGTTTTTTTGACGCCCTCAGCCTTCAAGTTCTGAGCGAGGCTCCCCAACCGGGAAGGTCGTCGGCCCGAAGCCGCCCCACACAGCCAAAACAGAAAGGCCCGCCACGAGGGCGGGCTTTTTCTGTATTGGTTGCGGGGGCCAGATTTGAACTGACGACCTTCAGGTTATGAGCCTGACGA
>JADHEE010000268.1_pt1 | contig 23796 bp, 17 predicted proteins | sample 8952401 | NCBI WGS metagenome assembly JADHEE01 (sample SAMN16124438, study PRJNA663242) | bioreactor sludge metagenome | isolation source: sludge (ammonium) | place: India:Bengaluru | collected 2019-02-28 | reverse complement strand
AGAACACGCTGACCGACGACGACATCGCCGCCGCCGACATCGTGCTGATCGCCGCCGACACCACGATCGACACCAGCCGCTTCACCGGCAAGCGCCTCTACGAAACCAACACCAAGAGCGCCATCAACGACGGCGCCGCGGTGGTGCGGACCGCGCTGGCACAGGCGGCGGTCAAGGACGGCGCCGGCGCGGGGGGAACCAAGGATCTCGCCGACCAGGCGTTGGCCGCCAAGGCCGCGCAGTCGGCTGCCCGCACCGGCGTGTACAAGCACCTGATGACCGGCGTGTCGTACATGATCCCCTTCGTCGTCGCCGGCGGCCTGCTCATCGCGCTCGGCTTCGCCCTGGGCGGCATCTACGTGTATGACGACGCGCACAAGGGCACGCTGGCCGCCAACCTGTTCTGGATCGGCAAGGCCAGCTTCCAGCTGATGGTGCCCATCCTCGCCGGCTACGCCGCCTTCTCCATCGCCGACCGGCCGGGCATCGCGCCGGGGATGATCGCCGGCGTGATCGCCGACGGCGTCGGCGCCGGCTTCCTCGGCGGCATCGTCGGCGGCTTCATCGCCGGCTATGCGGTACGCTGGCTCAACCAGGCGATCAAGCTGCCGCGCACGCTCGACGGGCTCAAGCCCGTACTGATCCTGCCGCTGCTGGGCGCCGCCATCACCGGGCTGCTCATGTACTACGTGGTCGGCGGCCCGGTCGCCGCCATCCTGGCCGGCATCTCGGCCTGGCTGAAGAGCATGCAGGGCAGCAGCGCGGTCGTGCTCGGCATGCTGCTCGGCTGCATGATGGCCTTCGACATGGGCGGGCCGGTCAACAAGGCCGCCTACACCTTCGGCACCGGCCTGCTGGCCAGCCAGATCTACGAGCCGATGGCGGCGATCATGGCCGCCGGCATGACGCCGCCGCTGGGCATCGCGCTCGCCACCATGCTCTTCCGCAACCGCTTCTCCTCCGACGAGCGCGAGGCCGGCAAGGCGGCCGCCGCGCTGGGCATCTCGTTCATCACCGAGGGCGCCATCCCGTTCGCCGCCAAGGACCCGCTGCGGGTGATCCCGGCGATCATGCTCGGCTCGGCGGTGACCGGCGGCCTGTCGATGGCGTTCGGCGCGCAGCTGCACGTGCCGCACGGCGGCATCTTCGTCCTGCCGATGCCCAACGCCGTATCCGGGCTGTTCGGCTACACCATCGCCATCGCGGCGGGCACCGTCATCACCGCGCTGGCGCTGTTCGTGTTGAAGAAGCCGCTGGCGAACGCGGCGGGCTGAAGCCCACCAACTCCTCCCCCTTCAAGGGGGAGGCCGGGAGGGGGATGGGGTGGTTCATCCCTCCGCTTCTACCCCATCCCCACCCCGGCCCTCCCCTTGAAGGGGAGGGTGAACAGCAGAGAAGCCTCTATCGGCGACGCCGAAACCTCACTCCTGCTTCCCGCGCGACGCCGCGTACTGCGGATCGAGCAGCGCGCTGACGTAACGCTCGCCGTAGCCGGCGTCCACGGCCTCCTCGAACACCGCGCGGACCCGCTGCGCCAACGGGCTCGGCCCGCGCGGCGACTCCTCGGCCATTTCGCAGAAATAGCTGGTGTCCTTCAGCGCATTGCGCAACGAAAAGCGGCTGCCGTCGAAATCGCCGTCGAGCGCCGGCTTGACCATCTTTTCCAGCGTGCCGGAGCGGGCCGCGCCGGTCTCCATCACCGCGTAGAGCGCCTTCCAGTCGACGCCGCTTTCCCGCGCCCGGCCATAGGCCTCGGCCAGCAGCGCGCCGGTGCCCTGGGTGACGAAGTTGTTGAGCAGCTTGGCCTGATGCCCGGTACCGATGCCGCCGATGCGGTAAACAACCTTCGAATAGCACGCCACGATGGCGCGCACCCGCTCAAAATCGGCGTCGTCGCAGCCGACCAGCGAACCGAGCCGGCCCGCCGCCGATTCGTTCGGCCCGCCCGTCACCGGCGCGTCGGCGTAGCGCACGCCCTTTTCCCCGAGCAGTTCGGCGACCTGCCGGCTGATCTTCGGGCGGGAGGTCGTCGCGTCGATCACCAGCTGGCCCCGGCGCAGGCCCGGCAGCAGGCCGTCGACCACGGCGCGCACCGTGTCGGCGTTGCTCACGCACATCACCACGGCGTCGCACGCCTTGGCGAGCGCGCGCAGGTCGTGCGTCTCGCGCGCGCCCTGCGCCACCAGTTCGTCGATCCCTTCGCGGTTGCGGTGCACATACACGCTCAGCGGATGCCCGGCCCGCAACAGATGCAAAGCCATGCCCCGGCCCATCAGGCCCGCACCGATGAAGCCGATGCGTTCACGTTCGTTATCCGACATTCCCCATCCTTTCCAGACCCATATTGATCGTTCGAACGCGGACGGCATCCCGTCGGGCGCCTCCGTCGCGTGTCAAGGCGTCGCCACGAAATCCGTCGGCAGCAGCACCCACATCTTGCCCTGCTGCTTCATCCGCCCCGCCTGGGCGCCCGCTTCGGCGCCGAAGCCCCAGAAGAAGTCAGCGCGCACCACGCCGCGAATGGCGCCGCCCGTATCCTGCGCATGCACCAGCCGCACAAGCGGCGCCGCCGAAAGCGGCTGGGTGGTGGACAAGAACACCGGCGCGCCGAGCGGCACGTAGCGCGGGTCGACGGCGATGCTGCGGCCCGGGGTGAGCGGCACGCCGAGGGCGCCCTGCGGCCCGTCGCCGGCATTCTGCGGACGCGGCATCTCACGGAAAAACACGTAGCTCGGATTGGCGTCGAGCAGCTCAGCCAGGCGCGACGGATTGGCCCGCGCCCATGCCTGGATGCCCTGCATCGACGCCTGTTCGATCGGCAGTTCGCCGCGGTCGGCCAGTACCCGCCCGATCGCCTTGTAGGGATGGCCGTTCTGGTCGGCGTAGCCGAGCCGCACCATCTTGCCGTCCGGCAGCCTGACCCGGCCGGACCCCTGGATTTGCAGGAAGAACAGCTCGACCGGATCGTCGACCCACAGCAGCACCTTTTCGGGATAGATCTTCGCCAGGCCCTGGTCGGCGATTTCGGCGCGCGAATAGTAGGGAACCACCCGGCTGCCCACCAGCCGGCCGCGCAGGCGCATGTTCTTCAGATCGGGCAGCACCTCGGACAGGTCGATGGTCAGGAGATCGGGCGGCACGCCGAGCACGGGCTGCGCATATTTCGCCGTGCGCGTGCGCGAACCGCGCAGCAGTGGCTCGTAGTACCCGGTCACCAGCCCGTCGGTCGAACCGTCCGGATTGGTCAGCAGATAAGGCGTGAAGCGGCTTTCGAAGAAGCGGCGGATCGCCTGCGCGTCCTTGCCGGGCAGCGTGCGCGCCTCCTCGCAGACGGCGCTCCAGGCCGGCCATTGCGGCTTGCCGGCGAGCCCGCGGCAGGATTGCAGGAAGGCCGGCCAGGCGGCGGCCGGATCGTCGACGTCCCAGCCGGGCACATCGCTCCAGCGCGCCGGCTGCAGCGGCTTGGCCGGCGGCGGGGCGGGCGCGGCGGGCGGAGTTCCGGCCGGCGCGGCCGGGCATGGCGGGTAGGACGGACACGCCGGCTTCGCCACCTCCTCGACCGTAGCGCAGGCGGCAAGAAGCGCGCAGAACGCCAGGGCAAGCCACAGCGCGCACCGTCCCACACCTCCCCCTTCAAGGGGGAGGCCGGGAGGGGGATGGGGCACACGCTCCGACAGCGCCGAATCCGACCGCGGCCGGGCCGCGCGGTTACCCCATCCCCACCCCAACCCTCCCCTTGAAGGGGAGGGAGAGGCGGCAGTGCGATCGCTCTGCAATGCACACTTGAGCATTTGGCTTTTGTTCATGCTTTGGCTACAGTTCGATGTTTCCCGAGCCGGCAAGTATACCCCCCGATGAGCACCGCCCCGTCCCCTCTGGCCTCTTTCCTGGAACGCGCCGAGCACCTGCTGGCGCGCCTCGAACCGCTGCTGCCGCCCGCCTCCTCCGAGCCCGACTGGCAGGCCGCCGTCGCCTTCCGCTGGCGCAAGCGCGGCGCCGCCCGCTACCTGCAGCCCTTGCCGCGCCTCTCGGCGATCCGCCTCGCCGATCTGCACGACATCGACGACCAGAAAGCGCGCATCGACGCCAACACGCGGCAGTTCGTCGCCGGCCGGCCGGCCAACAACGTGCTGCTCACCGGCGCGCGCGGCTCGGGCAAATCGTCGCTGATCAAGGCGCTGCTCAACGAATACGCCCCGCGCGGCCTGCGCGTGATCGAGGTCGAGAAGCACGACCTCATCGACCTGCCGGACATCGTGGACCTCGTCGAAGGGCGGCCCGAGCGCTTCATCGTCTTCTGCGACGACCTGTCGTTCGACGCCGGCGACGCCACCTTCCGGGCGCTCAAGGTCGTTCTCGACGGCTCGCTCGCCGCCGCACCGGACAACGTGCTGATCTACGCCACCTCCAACCGACGGCACCTGATGCCCGAGTACTTCGAGGAGAACCTGGAAGCGCACAGCGTCGGCGAGGAAATCCACCCCGGCGAAGCCATCGAGGAAAAGATCTCGCTGTCCGAACGTTTCGGCCTGTGGCTTTCGTTCTACCCCTTCGACCAGGAAGCCTACCTCGACATCGTCGCCCACTGGCTGCGCTCGTTCGGCTGCACCGACGCCGAGATCGCCAGCGCCGAGCGCGACGCGCTCAACTGGGCGCTGCAGCGCGGCTCGCGCAGCGGCCGCGTGGCGTGGCAGTTCGCCAAGGACTGGGCCGGCGCCCGCCGCCCGCGGCACGGACGCGGCAAATGAGCCGCATCGTCGAAGTCTCGGCCGGCGTGCTGCTGCGGGAAACCCCGGCCGGCACCGAATACCTGCTGGCGCAGCGCCCGCCGGACAAGGTCTATGCCGGCTACTGGGAATTCCCCGGCGGCAAGGTCGAACCGGGCGAGTCGTTCCGCGATGCGCTGGTGCGCGAACTGCGCGAGGAACTCGGCATCGCCATCACCGCCGCCACGCCCTGGCTGTGCCGCGAATTCACCTATCCGCACGCGCGGGTACGCCTCAAGTTCTTCCGCGTCACCGACTGGCACGGCGAAATCCATCCGCACGAACACACCGGCGCGGTGTGGACCCGCCTCGACGACACGCCCGCCGTCACGCCCGTGCTGCCCGCCAACGGCCCGATCCTCCGCGCCCTCGCCCTGCCCGACGTCTACGCCATCACCAACGCCGCCGAGAACGGCATCGACGCCGAACTGGAGCGCATCCGCCAAGCCCTTGCACGCGGCGTCCGCCTGCTGCAACTGCGCGACAAGACGCTCGCCGCCCACGAACGCCATCACTTCGCCGAAAAAGCCGCATCCATCGTCGCCGCCGTCCCTGGCGCCCTCCTGCTGGTCAACGACGACGAAGCCCTGGCCCGGACCATCGGTGCCGGCGGCCTTCATCTTTCGTCCTCGCGCCTGCACGCTCTCTCCCAGCGTCCCGATTTCGAGTGGGTGGCCGCCTCCTGCCACACGCACGCCGACCTCGCACGCGCCGAGCAACTTGGCGTCGATTTCGCAGTACTGGGCCCCGTCCTGCCGACCGCCACGCATCCGGAATCTTCCGGCATCGGCTGGGACGCATTCGCGCAACTGATCGAACACGCCACGACCCCTATCTTCGCTCTCGGCGGCATGCGCCGGGAGTCACTCCCGACGGCGCAGGCGCACGGCGCACACGGAATCGCGATGCTACGCGACTGGTAACGAAGGCCTACTTACCGAGGGATTAAAAAAAAGGAGAAAAGTGATGGTTCACGGCCCGAATGCAGCAACGTGAAACCAGACGATTTTGCTCGTCGTAGTACAGCGAATTTGCCATTGAGCCGTATAAACCCAGTTAGCCACTTCCCGGCGAATGATTCGTTATTAGCCTTATCTGTTCCAACTGCCGGTATTTGAGCTGCAAAGCCGACCAACCTTCGGCTGCTTCGGTGCAACGCATAGGTTCATGGATCCGGCAGATACGCGCAAGAGTTTCTTGAGCCGCTTCTGATCGGTCATTTAATCCTGCTGCGAGTGCATAACGAAACATAACTGGCGGATAGCCAAATCGCTCGGATACTCTACGCATCCAGTCCACTTGGCCTGCTTCCATGCCAACCGTCGCTTCGGTCCGAGCAAACTGCAAAAAGGCGCCAAGTTGGGTGAGCAATCGTAAGTTCGGTGCGGGCGTTGCACCCCTATCTACTCCGATGCGAGCCCATTCCATTCGATATGCTCTGAAGTTTTCTTCCGCTTCAAAATATTCGGCAGTCAACATCACGAATATTGTCGTTAATATGCCGAGATACGATAGCCCTGCATAACGAGGGATTTGTACAGAGGAAACACCTGTCGCACTCACCCCATCAACGCCTCCCATTGCCAATCCTACTGGAATCAGGAAGTAGGCATACTCCAAGGGATATTCAAACAAGCTGTGTGTAAAAATGCCACCAACCATCGCCAATAACCACCATGCCTGAGGATCGCGACAAGCCCTGACGTGGACGACAAACCACCATGTCAGCCCCATGATGATTAGGCCGCCAATGGGTATCCCGTTCCAGAGCAACAGGTCCAGCGCCAAATTATGGCTCTGCTGGAACAATCCCCCAATTGGTGGATGATCGAGCGCCACGCGCTGCTGCGCTGCACCTACCTGCTGCCAACCATAGCCGAACCAGGGCTCTCGCCCAATTGCGTCCAGCATCGAACGCCAGTAGGGAAGCCGCACTCCAGCCTGCATCAGATCGTTCAGTGACCGTCCAGAGGACAACAACATCACATCGCAGAGCCATGGCCAGACAAAAACAGCCGCTGCAAATACGCCCCCTTGGACAAGTAACTGCTTACGGGAAATCCTTAGCCCCGCCCGATCGCGAAAAACCAACCCCCAAGCTACCAAAAAGCCAATCTGCAGCCATCCTGCTCGGGATTGCGAAGCCACCATCCCAAGTAGCAAAAAACTTGCACCGAGATATAAAACCGAGTTCCCGATCATTCGGCGCTGATGCAACCAAAGCACCGCACACACGCCAATGAAACAAAGCGAGCAAAAGTTGTTCGGCTGCGCCACGTTGCCGAACGGCCGACCTCCAGGCGGCAAATCTGCGGCATAAATACCAAGACTTCCTCCTGTCAATTGCACCAGAGCGATACCGACGGACAACACAGCTGTAAACAACCATACACTTGCAAGCGCATCGAAGTTTTCATAATTATCGTGTGACGCGGCAATAAATCGTCCAGCCATTACTGCTGCAAACCACAAAGCGACATAGAAGGCTGCCATCAACGCATCGCCAAGGAAAGACACTTTGCCCGTTACGTACTGTGCAAACAACGCAGCGCCACACACAGCGGCAACTCCCGACAACAGCCATGAAACCCGAACTTCCGTACTAGCCCTAACTATCAATGTGCATAAAAGCAGCAAGATGCCCGAAATTGCCAAAGCTTCTCCCCAAGCGCTATTCCATGGGGAATAATGATTGGGCACCAGCCACCCTGCAGCAGACAGCCCACCAAAGCAGACAATCAAGAAATTTCTCTCTAGAGAAGGAACAGGCATAGAAATAATCATGACGCTCTCGGCTATACGCTGTGCTTTGTCGATGTACCGATTGTCTAGTGGCACACCAAAAGAAACAAAGACCGCCGAAGCGGTCTTTGCCATAGGCCTACAAAAGAAGCAGAATTTATCTTTATCGTGCTAATTAGGTAGTCGTCAAGATTGCCTTGCAGGAACCAGGAAGGAATTTCAGGATAGTAGCGTTAGTGGTTGAACCACACGCCCATTGATTAATTTGCTGTCCCGCGTTTGTCGCCCAAACGAAGGCTGTATTTCCGGAGTCTCTCGGCTCAAGAATCACTACCTGACCGTCAATCGCACTGTCGTTAAAGCCCTGCGCTGTCACAACGACCTTACCGTTCGCCGTTGTTGCAATACTGGCCACGTACTTGCTTGTAGACGATGCGCTTTCACAACCAAAATTACCAGCTCCGACAGTATTTGATGCACTACCTGACTGGTATACTTCAGTAATCGTTGTCCGGCAACCGCTAGCTGCAAGAACCAATTCGGACACCTTCGCTTTCTTCGTGTAGTCCTGATAGGCCGGCAACGCCACAGCAGCCAGAATACCAATGATCGCCACGACGATCATGAGTTCGATCAGAGTAAAACCTTGCTGCACCTTTTTCATGTATATCTCCTTGGTTGGAAGCAACGGGAATCCCGTTGTCTAACATCAATCAAATACCGTGCCAAGGCGATTTTTCCCGAAAAAAGCTAAAAACGGCCGTAAATGAACTGTAAAGCAGGCGATGATCGTCATCTCATCTGACGCAAAATGTCACATGGACGGAATTTTATGGTCGAATCATCGTCCGAAGCACATTTCTTACTCCTGAGTCTCGCCATGGCCGTCAGCAAAACCTACCGGATCAGAGTCACCGCCGCGCCCCAGTACGTCGCTGAACAATCCGACCCCGATTCGGAACGTTACGTATTCGCCTACACGATCACCGTCGAAAATACCGGCACGGTAGCCGCACAGTTGATCTCCCGCCACTGGATCATCACCGACGGCAATGCGAACGTGCAGGAGGTTCGGGGCCTCGGTGTTGTGGGCGAGCAGCCTTTGCTCAGACCCGGAGAGAAATACGAATACACCAGCGGCTGCCAACTCGACACGCCGGTCGGCATCATGCGTGGCACGTATCAGATGATGGCCGAGGATGGCACGGCCTTCGAGGCGGAGATTCCAGCGTTTACCCTCGCCATCCCGCGGGTTCTGCATTAACTCCGATAGTCGGCGTTAATCTTCACGTAGTCGTACGAAAGATCGCAGGTATACACATTGGCGCGGGCCTTGCCGCGGCCGAGGTCGACGCGGACGATGATTTCCTTGGACTGCATGACGCGGGCGCCATCTTCTTCGCGGTACGAGGCGGCGCGGCCGCCTTTTTCGGCCACCAGTACGTCGTGGCCGGCGCTGCTGAGCCAGACGCGGACGTTGTCCTCGTCCAGGTCGTCGACGCGGGCGTAGCCGATGGCGGCAAGGATGCGGCCGAGGTTGGGGTCGGAGGCGAAGAAGGCGGTCTTGACCAGCGGCGAGTGGGCGATGGCGTAGCCGACGGCCTGGCATTCCTCGCGGCCGCGGCCGCCTTCGACGGCGACGGTGATGAACTTGGTGGCGCCTTCGCCGTCGCGCACGATGGCCTGCGCGAGTTCGCGCGCCACGCCGACGACCGCCTCGCGCAGTTGGGCGTAGCCGGGCGCCGCGGCGTCGGCGAACGTGGCGCCGGAGCGGCCGGTGGCGATCACGATGAAGGAGTCGTTGGTCGAGGTGTCGCCGTCGACGGTGATGCAGTTGAACGACTCGTCCGCCGCTTCGCGCACCAGCTGCTGCAGCAGCGGCGCGGCGACGCCGGCGTCGGTGGCCACGAAGCCGAGCATGGTCGCCATGTTCGGCTTGATCATCCCGGCGCCCTTGCTCATGCCGGTGACGGTGACCGTTTTGCCGTCGATCTCCACCCGGCGCGACGCGGCCTTGGCCACGGTGTCGGTGGTCATGATGGCGTGCGCTGCAGCGTGCCAGCGGTCGACCTGGAGATCGTCCCGGCAGCGCGGCAGGGCGGCGACGAGGCGGTCGACCGGCAGCGGTTCGAGGATCACGCCGGTGGAGAACGGTAACACTTGGCCGGCGTCGACGCCGAGCAATTGGCCGACGGCCGCGCAGGTGTCCTGAGCGGCGCGCATGCCCTCGTCGCCCGTGCCGGCGTTGGCGATGCCGGTATTGATCACCAGCGCGCGGATGTCCTGGCCGCCGGCGAGGTGCTGGCGGCAGAGATGCACGGGCGCGGCGCAGAAGCGGTTCTGGGTGAATACGCCGGCGACCGTCGCGCCCGCCGCCACCTCCAGCAGAGTGAGGTCACGCCGGTCCGCCTTGCGGATGCCCGCCTCGGCGACGCCCAGGCGGACGCCGGCGACGGGGAAGAGTTTTTCGGGCGCGGGGGTAGCGTAATTGACGGTCATGTTCGATCAACCTCCAGATACAAAAAGAGGTACAGGGGAAACGCGGTCTTGAGTTCCTCTGTGCCTCTTTTCGAGCGTTATGGCGAAACGGTCAGCTCAGCTTGCCGTGGCACTGCTTGTACTTCTTGCCCGAGCCGCACGGACACGGGTCGTTGCGTCCGATCTTCTGGCCGGCGTGCAGCGGCGGCAGGGGCTCGCTCTCGGCGGCAGCGGCGGCGGCCGCCAGTGCTTCCTCGTAGTCGGCGTGGTGGTACTGGACGTTCTGCACGGCGGCCTGCGGCGCGGTTTCCTGGACGTCCTCGGTGCGCACCTGCACGGTCACCAGCAGGCGGGTCACTTCGGCGCGCACGGAGTCGAGCAGCATCTGGAACAGCTCGAAGGCCTCGCGCTTGTATTCCTGCTTGGGGTTCTTCTGGGCGTAGCCGCGCAGGTGGATGCCCTGACGCAGATGGTCGAGCGCGGCGAGGTGTTCGCGCCAGTGGGTGTCCAGGCTCTGCAGCATCACGTTGCGTTCGAACGGGCGGAAGGCGCTGGCGCCGACCAGTTCGACCTTGGCCTGGTACGCCGCGTCGGCCTGCTCGATGATGCGCTTGAGGATCGCGTCGTCGTTGAGCGTCGGTTCGTTCTTGACCCAGTCGGCGACGGGAACGGTGAGCAGCAACTCGGCGGCCAGTTCCTTCTCCAGCGACGGCAGGTCCCACTGCTCCTCGACGCTGTCCGCCGGCACGTGGCGGCGGAAGGTGTCGGTGAGGACGCCGTGGCGCATGGCGGTGATCGTCTCGCCGATGTCCTCGGTCTCCAGCAGTTCGTTGCGCTGCGCGTAGATCACCTTGCGCTGGTCGTTGGCGACGTCGTCGTATTCGAGCAGCTGTTTGCGGATGTCGAAGTTGCGGCCTTCGACCTTGCGCTGCGCCGATTCGAGCGAGCGCGAGACCATCGGATGCTCGATGGCTTCGCCTTCGGGCATCTTCAGGCGGTCCATGATCGCCTTGAGGCGGTCGCCGGCGAAGATGCGCAGGAGCGGATCGTCGAGCGCCAGGAAGAAGCGCGAAGAGCCCGGATCGCCTTGCCGGCCGGAACGGCCGCGCAGCTGGTTGTCGATGCGGCGCGATTCGTGGCGCTCGGAGCCGATGATGTGCAGGCCGCCCGCGGCGACGACCTGGTCGTGCAGCTTCTGCCAGTCGGCGCGCAGCGCGGCGATGCGCGCGTCCTTGGTCGCCTGGTCGAGCGACTCGTCGTCGCGGATGGCGGAGATCTGCTTCTCGATGCTGCCGCCGAGCACGATGTCGGTGCCGCGGCCGGCCATGTTGGTGGCGATGGTGATCATGCCCGGACGGCCGGCCTGCACCACGATCTCGGCTTCCTTGGCGTGCTGCTTGGCGTTGAGCACCTGGTGCGGCAGCTTCTCGCGGTCGAGCAGGTTGGAGAGCAGTTCGGAGTTCTCGATCGAGGTGGTGCCGACCAGGACCGGCTGCCCCTTCTCGCGGCAAGCGCGGATGTCGGCGATGATCGCCGCGAACTTCTCGTCGGCGGTGCGGAAGATCTGGTCGTTGAGATCCTCGCGGACCATCGGCAGGTTGGTCGGAATGACCACCGTCTCCAGGCCGTAGATCTGCTGGAATTCGTAGGCTTCGGTGTCGGCGGTGCCGGTCATGCCGGCCAGCTTGCCGTACATGCGGAAGTAGTTCTGGAAGGTGATCGAGGCCAGCGTCTGGTTCTCGTTCTGGATGGCCACGCCCTCCTTGGCCTCGACGGCCTGGTGCAGCCCGTCCGACCAGCGGCGGCCGGACATCAGGCGGCCGGTGAACTCGTCGACGATGATCACCTCGCCGTTCTGCACCACGTACTGCTGGTCGCGCAGGAACAGGGTGTGCGCGCGCAGGGCGGCGTAGAGGTGGTGGATCAGCAGGATGTTGGCCGCGTCGTAGAGACTGCCGCCGGACAGCAGGCCGACGCGGCCGAGGATTTCCTCGGCGTGCTCGTGGCCTTCCTCGGTGAGCAGCACCTGGTGCGCCTTCTCGTCGACCCAGTAGTCGCCGGGACCGTTTTCCTCCTGGCAGCGGGTGAGCATCGGCGCGACCTGGTTCATGCGCACGTACAGGTCGGTGTGGTCCTCGGCCTGGCCGGAGATGATCAGCGGCGTGCGCGCCTCGTCGATCAGGATCGAGTCGACCTCGTCGACGATGGCGAACGAGAGCTTGCGCTGCACGCGGTCGGCCGCCGCGTAGACCATGTTGTCGCGCAGGTAGTCGAAGCCGAATTCGTTGTTCGTGCCGTAGGTGATGTCCGAGGCGTAAGCCGCCTGCTTGTCGTCGTGCGGCATCTGCGACAGATTGACGCCGACGGTCAGGCCCAGGAAGCGGTGCAGGCGCCCCATCCACTCGGCGTCGCGATTGGCCAGGTAGTCATTGACCGTGATCACGTGCACGCCGTTGCCCTTCAGCGCGTTGAGGTAGCAGGGCAGCGTGGCGACCAGCGTCTTGCCTTCGCCGGTGCGCATTTCGGCGATCTTGCCGTCGTGCAGGACCATGCCGCCGATCAGCTGGACGTCGAAATGGCGCATGCCGAGCACGCGCTTGCCGGCCTCCCGCACCACGGCGAACGCCTCGGGCAGCAGCGCGTCGAGCGTTTCCCCGTTGGCCAGCCGCGCCTTGAACTCGGCCGTCTTGCCGCGCAACTCCTCGTCGGACAGCGCGCTGACGCCCGGCTCCAGCGCATTGATCTGGCGGACGACGGCGGAGTACTGCTTGATCAGCCGATCGTTGCGGCTGCCGAAAATCTTCTTGAGTAAGCCGGAAATCATTCTGGAGTTGGCGAAGGCGCGTTAAAAGCGACGATTCTACCATGCGCCTCCCGGCTGGGGCGGCGGCGCGCAGTCCGGTGCGCGCCCGGCGGAAAGCGTGGTGTAGTATGCGGAACCCGGACGTTTCCAGGCGGCCGGAAGCCCTGTTGGCGCACAAACGGATTCCCTGCCCTTTCATGTCACGGACGCCCCACACCCTCGAAGACTTTCTCGATTCAGCGGACGGCGCTGACGGCGTGCTGGCGCATGCGCGGCGGCTGCTCCGGCTGGCGCGGCTCTACCAGGAGATCGCGCCGGCGCACCTGTGCCAGGCCAGCCGGTTGGTCAATTACAAGGCGGGAACCGTGGTCATCCACACGACGAACGGCGCGACGGCGGCCAAGCTGCGCCAGCTGGCGCCTACCTTGGCCGACGGTTTTGCGAAGCGCGGCGTCGAGTGCGGAGCCGTCCAGGTCAAGGTGCAGGCGCCCGAATTCCAGGCCGAGGCGCGGCTTCCCGAGCAGAAGCCCTTGTCCGGGCAGGCGTTCCGGACGCTCGGGGACCTGCGCGACGCGCTGCCCGACTCGGATCTGCGCCGGGCGGTCGAGAATCAGCAGCGCGAAAACGAGCAGCGCCACCATCACGGCGTAACGGAAGATGCGCCAGGAAAAATTCAGATAACTGGGGTTGCGCGTCAGCAGGTAGGCTCCGAAGCCGCCGATGATCGTGATCAGGGTCACGATGCCGAGCAGGCGCAGCAGCCACATGCCGGCGACGCGCTCAGTGCGCAGGCTGCGCCAGCCAGCGGACCACGGACTGCGGGGCGCGTGCTTCATCCTCGAAGGTCACCAGCTCCCAGGCGTCGGGATGGGCGAGCAGCTCGCGCGCCAGCAGGTTGTTCAGCGCATGCCCCGACTTGTGCGCGGTGAAGGCCGCCAGCAGGGGATGCCCGAGCAGGTAGAGGTCGCCGATCGCGTCGAGCACCTTGTGCTTGACGAATTCGTCGCCGTAGCGCAGGCCATCGGCGTTGAGCACGCGGAACTCGTCGAGCACCACCGCGTTGTCCAGCCCGCCGCCCTGCGCCAGGCCGTTCTCGCGCAGCCACTCGACTTCCTGCATGAAGCCGAAGGTGCGCGCGCGCGCCACTTCGCGCACGTAGGAATGCTCGGCGAAATCGATGGTCACTTCCTGGCCGGTGCGGTCGATGGCCGGGTGGTTGAAGACGATGGAGAAGGTCAGCCGGTAGCCGTCGTAGGGATCGAAGCGCGCCCACTTGTCGCCGCTGCGGTCGCTCTCGCGCACCTCGATGCGGCGCTTGACGCGGATGAATTTTTTCGCCGCCGGCTGCTCTTCGATGCCGGCCGACTGGATGAGGAAGACGAAAGGCGACGCCGAGCCGTCGAGAATCGGCACTTCGGCGGCGTCGAGATCGACGTAGGCGTTGTCCACGCCCAGGCCCGCCAATGCGGACATCAGGTGTTCGATGGTGCCGACCTTGGCGCCGTCGCGCTCAAGGCAGGAACACATGCGCGTATCGCCAACCTCCAGCGCGGATGCCGGCAGGTCGACCACCGGATCGAGATCGATGCGCCGGAAGACGATGCCGGTGTTCGGCACCGCCGGACGCAGCGTCATGTTCACCTTGACGCCCGAGTGCAGGCCGACCCCGGAAGCCCGGATCACCGATTTGAGCGTGCGCTGTTTGAGCATGTGTTTGAAAAAATTGGGAATTGGCGGATTGTAACACAGCCCGCCAACTCCCTTTTGCAGAGAAAGAAAGAGTTACAAAGCCTTTACCCGGTCTAACGGCCGAGCGGGCGCAGTGCAGGCCAGGCGCAGACGGCCGCCGCATGGCGGGGCCATGCGGGGTCGGCCGCAACGCCGCATGAGCGCCCCGCCCGGCCGCCCGAAGGGGCGCTCATCCTCCCTCGGGGAGGATGTCGCGCAGCGACAGGAGGGCAGTGCCTTGGTCAAGCGCAGCCGGCCGTCAGTCGGCCTGCTTGCGCAGGAAGGCCGGAATGTCGTACCGGTCGACGCCGCTGTTGGCCAGCGCCTCGACGGTCGTGCTGCGTCCCTTGCGCACCACCGCCGGCACGTCGAGCTGGCTGTAGTCGATGCCGCCCCCGTGCGCGTAGCCGCCGTCGGTGCCGGTGGCCTGCACCACGGGCGTGTTGATCACCTCGAACGGCTGGCGCTTGGCCTGCTGCTGGCCGAGGCCGGTGGCCACCACCGTCACGCGCAGTTCGTCGCCCATGCCTTCGTCGTAGACCGCGCCGAAGATGATGTGCGCGTCGTCGGCGGCGAATTCGCGGACGGTGTTCATGACCTCGTTCACTTCCTTCATCTTGAGGCTGCGCGACGAGGTGATGTTGACCAGCACGCCCTTGGCGCCGGAGAGGTTGACGCCTTCGAGCAGCGGCGAGGCGACGGCCTGTTCGGCGGCGATGCGCGCACGGTCGACGCCTGAGGCGTAGGCCGAGCCCATCATGGCCATGCCCATCTCGCCCATCACCGTGCGCACGTCCTCGAAGTCGACGTTAACGAGGCCCGGGAAGTTGATGATCTCGGCGATGCCGCCGACGGCATTGCGCAGCACGTTGTCGGCGGCCTTGAAGGCCTCATCCATCGACACGTCGTCGCCGAGCACGTCCATCAGCCGGTCGTTGAGGATGACGATCAGCGAATCGACGTGCTTCTGCAGTTCGGCGATGCCGGCTTCGGCGATCTTGGCGCGCTTGCCTTCGAAGGCGAACGGCTTGGTCACCACGGCGACGGTCAGCACGCCCATCTCGCGCGCCACCTCGGCGACGATCGGCGCCGCGCCGGTGCCCGTGCCGCCGCCCATGCCGGCGGTGATGAACGCCATGTGCGCGCCTTTCAACGCGTCGGCGATCTGCTCGCGCTCGCTGACCGCGGCGTCGCGGCCGACTTCGGGCTTGGCGCCGGCGCCGAGCCCGGTCTTGCCCAGGCGCAGCTTCTTGTGCGCCACGCTGCGTTTCAGTGCCTGCGCATCCGTGTTGGCCGCGACGAACTCGACGCCCATCACGCCCTCGCGGATCATGTGATCGACCGCATTGCCGCCGGCACCGCCGACGCCGATCACCTTGATCACGGTCTCGGAATCGGCGACGGCGTCTTCCTTCTCGATGATTTCAAACATGGTCATGGCCTCTCTCCTCTGCAAAAAACTTTAAAAAACCGGTTAAAAATTCTTTTCGAACCAGGATTTCATCCATCCGAAAATCTGTTTCACGTCGCGCGTCTCGCGCACCTTCAGCCCGCGCTTCCTTTGCGTCAGCGCCTCCAGCAGCAGGCCGTAGGAGGTGGCGAAGCGCGGCGACTGGATGACGTCGGCCAGCGCGCCGGCGTACTTGGGCACGCCGAGGCGCACCGGCATGTGGAAGACCTCCTCGCCGAGTTCGATCATGCCGGGCATCACCGCCGAGCCGCCGGTCAGGACGATGCCCGACGAGAGCACCTCCTCGAAGCCGGAGCGGCGCAGTTCAGCCTGGATCAGCTCGTACAGCTCCTCGACGCGCGGCTGGATGACGTCGGCCAGCGCGCGGCGCGACAGCTTGCGCGACGGCCGGTCGTCGACGCCCGCCACGTCGAGCACGTCCTCCGGGTCGGCGAGGTCGGACAGCGCGCAGCCGAACTTGCACTTGATATCCTCGGCCTCGCGCGTCGGCGTGCGCAGCGCCATGGCGATGTCGTTGGTGATCTGGTCGCCGGCGATCGGGATCACCGAGGTATGGCGGATGGCGCCCTGCGTCCACACCGCGAGGTCGGTGGTGCCGCCGCCGATGTCGATCAGGCACACGCCGAGATCCTTCTCATCCTCGGAGAGCACGGCGTAGCTCGACGACAGCGGCTGCAGCACCAGATCGTTGACCTCCAGCCCGCAGCGACGCACGCACTTGACGATGTTCTGCGCCGCCGACACCGCACCGGTGACGATGTGCACCTTCACTTCCAGGCGGAAGCCGCTCATGCCGATCGGTTCGCGGATGCCGTCCTGGTCGTCGATGATGAATTCCTGGGTCAGGATGTGCAGGATCTCCTGGTCGGCCGGGATCGGCATCGCGCGCGCGGTCTCGATCACGCGCTCGACGTCCATCGGCGTCACTTCCTTGTCCTTGATCGCCACCATGCCGTTGGAGTTGAAGCTGCGGATGTGGCTGCCGGCGATGCCCGTGTAGACGTCCTTGACCTTGCAGTCGGCCATCAGCTCGACTTCCTGGATCACCCGCGAGATCGTCGCCACGGTGTCCTCGATGTTCACCACCACGCCCTTCTTGAGCCCGCGCGAATCCTGCGAGCCCATGCCGATGATGTTGAGCCGGTCGTCCGGGCTGACCTCCGCCACCAGGGCCACGACCTTGGTCGTGCCGATGTCCAGGCCGACGATGATTTCCTTGTTTTCCCTGCTCATGGTTTCCCTTTGCTGTCACTTCCCGGCGCCGCGGCCAGTGCGTTCACTTTCAGCGCGAACCCCTTCGGATAGCGCATGTCCACGACCTCCGGCCTTTTCTTGGCCGCCGTCAGGATCGACGGATAGAACTCCACGAAACGTTCCAGGCGTTCGCGCACCGACGCCTTGGCCTGCTCGCGGCCGAGCTCGACGATCATCCCGTCGTCCAGCGTGAGCTGCAGCGCCAGGCGCGGCGACACCTTCAGCACGCGCGGCACGCGCCCGGTCGGCTTGAGCAGGTCGGCGGCCTGCCGGCAGTAGCCCAGCATTTCCGGCACGAAGCTGACCGGTCCGCTCAGCGACGGCAGATCGCCCGGCGGCGCGCTGATGCCGGCCGTGAAAATCTCGCCGTGCGAGTTCACCAGCTGCCCGCTCGACTGGTCCCAGAAGGCCACCGGCACGTGCTCCTCGATGCTCACCTCGATGCTCGCCGGCCAGCGCCGCCGCACTTCGGCCCGCCGCACCCAGGGCACCTGTTCCAGCGACTGCCGGAACGCCTCCAGGTTGACGCTGAAAAAGTTGCCGCGCAGGCTGTCGGCCAGCGCGCGCTCCAGCTCGGCGCGCCGCACCGCGTGCAGTTCGTTGGTCACCGCCAGCTCGCGGATCGGGAAGAGCGGCAGGCGCGCCGCGCCGATCGCCACGGCCACCAGCAAGGCCGCCGCACCCGCCGTGAAGAGCAGGTCCGCGACGTCCTTCATCAATTGCGGCCGGTTCCACATCGATCATCCCAACGCCGCCAGCGCCAGCACGCGCACGACCAGCTGTTCGTAGGACAGGCCGGCGACCCGCGCGGCCATCGGCACCAGCGAGTGGTCGGTCATGCCCGGCGAGGTGTTGACCTCCAGGAAATAGGCGTTCCCCTCGCCGTCCATCAGAAAATCGACCCGCCCCCAGCCGCGGCAGCCCAGCACGCGGAAGGCTTCCAGCGCCTGCGCCCGCAGTTCGCGCTCGCGCTCCTCCGGCAGGCCGCAGGGGCACAGGTAGCGCGTGTCGTCGCGCAGATACTTGGCTTCGTAGTCGTAGAACTCGGTCGCCGGCTCGATGCGGATGATCGGCAGCGCCTCGTCGCCGAGGATGGCCACGGTGTACTCGCCGCCGAAGACGCCCTGCTCGGCCAGCACCAGCGCATCGTGCTTCGCCGCCTCGGCGTAGGCCGGCTGCAGTTCGCCCGGCCGGCTGACCTTGGTCACGCCGATCGACGAGCCTTCGCAGGCCGGCTTGACGAACAGCGGCAGGCCGAGCTCCTTCTCCACCGCGGAAAAATCGCTCGCCGCGGTCAGCATGGCGAACTCCGGGATCGGCAGCCCGACCGAACGCCACAACAGCTTGGTCCGCCACTTGTCCATGCCGACCGCCGAAGCCATCACGCCGCTGCCGGTGTAGGGAATGCCCATCAGTTCGAGCGCGCCCTGGATCGTGCCGTCCTCGCCGTAGCGGCCGTGCAGCATGATGAACGCACGGTCGAAGCCGGCCAGCTCGTCGAGCCGGCGCTCGGCCGGATCGAAGGCCTCGGCGTCGATACCCTGCCGCTGCAGGGCGTCGAGCACGCGCGCGCCGCTCTTCAACGAGACGGCCCGCTCGGCCGACTTGCCGCCGAACAGCACGGCCACCTTGCCAAACTCGGACATACCGGAACCTTTCGTCATGCTCATGCTCCCGCCAGCTTGCCCGGCACACCACCGATCGAGCCGGCGCCCATGGTGATCACCACGTCGCCGGTGCGCGCCACGTCGAGGATCGTGCGCGGCATGTCGGCGATGTTTTCGACGAACACCGGATCGACGCGGCCGGCGACGCGCAGCGCGCGCGCCAGGGTGCGCCCGTCGGCGGCGACGATCGGCGTCTCGCCGGCGGCATAGACTTCCGCCAGGATCAGCGCGTCGACCGAACCGAGCACGCCGACGAAATCCTCGAAGCAGTCGCGCGTCCGCGTATAGCGGTGCGGCTGGAAGGCCAGCAGCAGGCGGCGGCCGGGGAAGGCGCCGCGCGCGGCGGCGAGCGTCGCGCGCATTTCCGCCGGATGGTGGCCGTAATCGTCGATCAGCGTGCACGTTCCGCCGGCGGGCAGCGCCACCTCGCCGTAGCGCTGGAACCGCCGCCCGACGCCCTTGAACTCGGCCAGCGCCTTGGCGATGGCCGCGTCGGGCACGCCGACCTCGCTGGCCACGGCGATCGCCGCCAGCGCGTTGAGCACGTTGTGCATGCCGGGCAGGTTCAGCGTGACCGGAAAGCGCGTCACGCTGCCGTTGACGCGCACGCAGTCGAACCGCATGCAGCCGTCCGCCGCCGTCACGTTCTCCGCGCGCACGTTGGCCGTTTCGTCCAGGCCGTAGCTGACGATCTGCTTCGACACCTGCGGCATGATCTCGCGCACGTGCGGATCGTCGGCGCAGAGCACGGCGACGCCGTAGAACGGCAGGCGCTGCAGGAAATCGACGAAGGTCTGCTTGAGCCGGCCGAAGTCGTGCCCGTAGGTTTCCATGTGGTCGGCGTCGATGTTGGTGACGATGGAGATCACCGGCGACAGGTACAGGAAGGAGGCGTCCGACTCGTCGGCCTCGGCCACCAGGAAGTCGCCCGAGCCGAGCCGGGCATTGGCGCCGGCCGCGTTGAGCCGGCCGCCGATGACGAAGGTCGGGTCCATGCCGCCCTCGGCCAGGATCGACGCCACCAGGCTGGTGGTGGTCGTCTTGCCGTGCGTGCCGGCCACGGCGATGCCGCGCTTCAGGCGCATCAGCTCGGCCAGCATCTGGGCGCGCGGCACCAGCGGAATCTTGCGCGCGCGCGCGGCCTGCACTTCCGGATTGTCGTCCCTGACCGCCGTCGACACGACCACGGCGTCGGCGTCGCCGACGTTCTCCGCGGCGTGGCCGGCGACCACGCGGATGCCCAGGCCGGCCAGCCGGCGGGTGGTGGCGTTGTCCGCCAGGTCCGAACCGCTGACGCCGAAGCCCAGGTTCGCCAGCACCTCGGCGATGCCGCTCATGCCCGAACCGCCGACGCCGACGAAGTGGATGTTCTTGATCTTGTGCTTCATGACTTGCAAATCTCCTCGCATACCCGCGCCACCGTCGCCGCCGCCTCCGGCCGGGCCAGCGCGCGCGCGCATTCGGCCATGCGCAGCAGCTGGCCGCGCGTGCAGTTGCGGATCTCGGCGACCGATTCCGGGGTCATTTCGTCCTGCGGCAGCAGCACGGCCGCGCCCGCGGCCGACAGGAAGCGCGCGTTGGACGTCTGGTGATCGTCGACCGCGTGCGGGAACGGCACCAGGATGCTGGCCGCGCCCGCCGCGGCCAGCTCGGCCACGGTCAGCGCGCCCGCGCGGCACAGCACCAGGTCGGCCCATTCGTAGGCGCCGGCCATGTCCTGGATGAAGGCCACGCAGTTGGCGCGCACGCCGGCTGCCGCGTAGTTGGCTTCGAGCGCCGCCAGGTGCTTCTCGCCGGCCTGATGGACGACCGTCGGCCGCTGCGCTTCCGGAATCAGGGCCAGCCCTTTGGGCACGATCTCGTTGATCGCCGCCGCGCCGAGGCTGCCGCCGAGCACCAGCAGATGCAGGGGCGCCGCGCCGTCGCGACCGGCAAAACGCGCCGCCGGCTCCGGCAGCGCGGCGATCTCGGGGCGCACCGGATTGCCCGCCCATTCGCTTTTCGGCAGGGTGTCCGGAAAGCCGCAGACGATGCGGTCGGCCACTTTGGCGAGCACGCGGTTGGCCAGCCCGGCGATCGAATTCTGTTCGTGGATCACCAGCGGGCGGCCGAGCAGCACGGCCATCATGCCGCCCGGGAAGCTGACGTAGCCGCCCATGCCGAGGACCACGTCGGGCCTGATCCGGCGGATCGCGCGCAAGGCCTGCCAGAAGCCGGAAAGCAGGTTGACCGGCAACAGCAGCTTGCGTAGCAGGCCCTTGCCGCGCAGCGCGGCGAAGCGCACCCAGGCCATCTCGTAGCCGCGCGCCGGCACCGCGCGCGCCTCGAAGCTGTCCGGATTGCCCATCCAGACGACCTGCCAGCCGCGCTCGCGCAGGAGGTCGGCGACCGCCAGGCCGGGGAAGACGTGGCCGCCGGTGCCGCCGGCCATGACGAGGAGCGTCCTGCTCATAATTTCGCTCCGCGCATCAACTGCCTGTTCTCCCAATCCACCCGCAGCAGCACGGCGAGCGCCACGCAGTTGGCGAGGATGCCCGAGCCGCCGAAGCTCATCAGCGGCAGGGTCAGGCCCTTGGTCGGCAGGAGGCCCATGTTCACGCCCATGTTGATGAAGCCCTGCACGCCGAGCCAGATGCCGACGCCCTGCGCCACCAGCGCCGGGTAGAGCCGGTCGAGCGCGACGCACTGCTGGCCGATGACGAAGGCGCGCTGCACCAGCAGCGCGAACAGGACGATGACCGTGACCACGCCGGCGAAGCCGAGCTCCTCGGCGACCACCGCGAGCAGGAAGTCGGTGTGCGCCTCGGGCAGGTAGAACAGCTTCTCGATGCTGGCGCCGAGGCCGACGCCGAACAGCTCGCCGCGCCCGAAGGCGATCAGCGCGTGCGAGAGCTGGTAGCCGCGCCCGAAGGCGTCGGACCACGGGTCCATGAAGCCGAAGATGCGGTCGCGCCGGTAGGGCGAGACGATGATCAGGATGGCGAAGGCCGCCACCAGCACGACGATCAGGATGGCGAACAGACGGGCGCGCATGCCGCCCAGGAACAGGATACCGATGGCGATCGAGATGATCACCACGAAGGCGCCGAAGTCGGGCTCCTTGAGCAGCAGCACGCCGACCGCCACCATGGCCGCGGCCATCGGCAGGAAGGCCTTCTTCAGGTCGTGCATGTGCGGCATCTTGCGCACGGTGTAGTCGGCCGCGTAGAGCACGGCGAACAGCTTCATCAGCTCCGACGGCTGCAGGTTGGCGACGCCCAGCGCCAGCCAGCGGCGCGCGCCGTTGACGTCGCGCCCGACGCCCGGAATGAGCACCAGCGCGAGCAGCACGAAACCGGCGACGAACAGCCACGGCGAGATCTTCTGCCAGGTCTGCAGCGGCACCTGGAAGGCCAGCCCGGCGGCGATCAGCCCGATGACCAGGAACACGCCGTGGCGGATCAGGAAATAGGCGGGATGGTTGCCGGTGTGCTTGCCGGCCTCGGCGATGGCGATCGACGCCGAATACACCATCACCATGCCGAGCAGCAGCAGGATCAGGCCGCTCCACAGCAGGGTCAGGTCCACCTCGGACGGCAGGCGGCGGCGGGCGTCGAACGCGGGCAGCATCAGCGCGCCTCCGCCTGCAGGGTGCGCACCAGCCCGACGAACACCTCGGCGCGGTGGGCATAGTTGCGGAACATGTCGAAACTGGCGCAGGCCGGCGACAACAGCACCGCGTCGCCCGGCCGCGCCACGGAGGCGCACCAGCGTACGGCGTCTTCCAGGTCGGCGCAACGGCGCAGCGGCACGCCGCAGCCGCCGACCGCCCGCCCGATCAGCTCGGCGTCGCGCCCGATCAGCGCCACGGCGCGGGCGTGCCGCGCCAGGACGGGCGCCAGCGGCGCGAAATCCTGCTCCTTGCCCTCGCCGCCGAGGATCAGCGCCACCTTGCGGCCCAGGCCCTGCACCGCGGCCTGCGTGGCGCCGACGTTGGTGCCCTTCGAGTCGTCGTAGTAGGACACGCCGCCGATCTCGGCGACGAACTCGACGCGGTGCGCCAGCCCCTTGAATTCGCGCAGGGCGGGCACCAGCGCGGCCGGTTCGACGCCGACCGCCTCGCACAGCGCCAGCGCGGCCATCGCGTTGGCCGCGTTGTGCAGCCCGGCCAGCTTGAGTTCGGAGAGCGCGGCCAGCCGCTCGCCGCGGTGCACGATCCAGCCGTCGGCCAGACCGTAGTCGCCGGCCACCGGCGCGGGATTCAGGCCGAAGCTCACCGTCCGGCGCCCGGCGCGCGCCCAGGCCCGGCAGCGCGGGTCGTCGCGGTTGAGCAGCATGACGCCGTCGCCCTGGAACACGCGCTCCTTGGCGGCGGCGTAGCCGTCCATGCCGGCGTAGCGGTCGAGGTGGTCCTCGCTGACGTTGAGCACCGTCGCGGCGTCGGCGTTCAGCGTATGGGTCGTTTCGAGCTGGAAGCTGGACAGTTCGAGCACCCACACTTCGGGCAGGGCGCCGGCGTCGAGCGCGGCCATCAGCGCGTCGAGCGCCGAGGGCGAGATGTTGCCGCAGGCCACCGCCGGCACGCCGGACGCGTTGAACAGGTGGGCGGCCAGCGCCGTGGTGGTGGTCTTGCCGTTGCTGCCGGTGATGGCGATCAGCCGGCTCTGCGGCGCGTGGCGCCGGACGCCCCGGGCGAACAGCTCGATCTCGGAGATCACCGGCACGCCGCGCGCCAGGGCCGCCTGCACCTGCGGCGTCTGTACCGGCACGCCGGGCGAGATGGCGATCAGGTCGACGCCGGCGAAGGCAGCGTCCGCGAATTCGCCGGCCACCAGTTCCGCCCCCGGCACGGCGGCGCGCAAGGCCTCGACGTTGGGCGGCTTCCGCCGGCTGTCGGCCACGCGCACC
>JADHEE010000267.1_pt1 | contig 24004 bp, 20 predicted proteins | sample 8952401 | NCBI WGS metagenome assembly JADHEE01 (sample SAMN16124438, study PRJNA663242) | bioreactor sludge metagenome | isolation source: sludge (ammonium) | place: India:Bengaluru | collected 2019-02-28 | reverse complement strand
TGTAAGAGAAGACCTGGCAGGTCACCTCAAACGCCTCGTCCCAGCTGAACTTATGTTCGTCGATCAGCAGGCGCATCAGCTCCGGGATCGACAGCACCGGGTGGGTGTCGTTGAGGTGGATGGCGGTTTTTGCCGCCAGGTTAGCGTAGGTTTTATGCAGCTGGTAATGGCGGTTCAGGATATCCTGGATAGTCGCGGAGACCAGGAAGTACTCCTGACGCAGACGCAGCTCGCGCCCGGAATAAGTGGAGTCATCCGGGTACAACACACGGGAGACGTTCTCGGAGTGGTTTTTGTCTTCCACCGCCGCGAAGTAGTCGCCCTGATTGAATTTACCGAGGTTAATCTCGCTACTGGCCTGGGCATTCCACAGGCGCAGCGTGTTAGTCGCGTCGGTGTCGTAGCCGGGGATGATCTGGTCGTAAGCGACGGCCAGGATCTCTTCGGTTTCGACCCAGCGGCTCTTTTTGCCTTCCTGCTGAATACGGCCGCCAAAGCGGACTTTATAGCGGGTGTTGTGGCGCTTGAACTCCCACGGGTTGCCGTACTCCAGCCAGTAGTCCGGGGACTCTTTCTGCCGTCCATCGACGATGTTCTGTTTAAACATGCCGTAATCGTAGCGAATACCGTAGCCACGTCCCGGCAGGGCGAGCGTTGCCAGCGAATCGAGGAAGCAGGCCGCCAGGCGGCCAAGACCGCCGTTACCTAAGCCGGGGTCGTTCTCTTCGTCAATCAGCTCTTCTAAATCCAGCCCCATCTCTTCCAGTGCGGTTTTTACGTCGTCATAGATACCCAGCGACAACAGCGCATTGGAGAGGGTGCGACCAATCAAAAACTCCATCGACAGATAGTAAACCTGACGGGTCTCCTGTGAGAGCTGGGCGCGGTTAGAGCGCAGCCAGCGTTCCACCAGCCGATCGCGCACGGCAAACAGTGTGGCGTTGAGCCATTCATGTTTGTTGGCAATCACCGGATCTTTGCCGATGGTGAACATCAGCTTGTAAGCGATGGAGTGCTTTAACGCCTCAATGCTTACCGTGGGAGACGCATAGGAAAAAGGTGCATTCATATCTCTGATTCCAGGATTGTTACATCAAGCGTTGATAAAGATCGCGGTAGGACTGCGCCGCAACTTGCCAGCTAAAATCCATGGCCATTGCCTGGCGCTGAACAAAACGCCACAACGATGGACGAGACCACAACACGAAGGCACGACGAATCGCACGCAATAACGACCAGGCATTACTGTCTTCAAAGACAAAACCGCTGGCAATGCCGTCTGCCAGATTCTCCAGCGAAGTGTCAGATACCGTATCCGCCAACCCACCGGTACGACGCACCAGAGGCAACGTGCCGTACTTCAGGCCATACAGTTGGGTTAAACCGCATGGCTCAAAACGGCTTGGCACCAGGATAACGTCGGCACCCGCCATGATGCGGTGCGAAAACGCTTCGTGATAGCCAATCTGTACCCCAACCTGACCCGGATGTTCGGCGGCGGCGGCGAGGAAGCCCTCCTGCAATACCGGATCGCCTGCCCCCAGCAGCGCCAGCTGTCCACCCTGCTCCAGCAGGCCCGGCAGCGCTTCAAGCACCAAATCCAGCCCTTTCTGGCTGGTCAACCGGCTCACCACGGCGAACAGCGGCACCTTTTCGTTGACCTTCAGCCCCATGGCGATTTGCAGCTGACGTTTGTTCTCAGCCTTATCTTCCACGGAATCACGGTTGTAGCGCGCGGTCAGCAGCAGATCCGACTCCGGGCTCCAGATTTTTTCATCCACGCCGTTGAGAATGCCCGACAGTCGCCCTTCGCGCTGGCGTTGTGCGAGCAGCCCTTCCATGCCGTAGCCAAACTGCGGCTCGGTGATCTCCCGCGCGTAGGTCGGGCTGACGGCGGTGATGTGATCGGCGTAGTACAGCCCGGCCTTCAGGAACGAAATCTGCCCGTTAAACTCCAGCCCATGGATATTAAAGAACGACCATGGCAGTTCGATTTCATCCATGTGTTTGGCTAAATACAGCCCCTGATACGCCAGGTTGTGTACGGTAAAGACCGACTTCGCCGGATGGCCACGCGCTGCCAGATACGCCGGTGCCAGCCCGGCGTGCCAGTCGTGGGCATGCACCACGTCCGGGCGCCAGAACGGATCCAGGCCGGAGGCCATCTCCGCCCCGACCCAGCCGAGTAGCGCAAAACGCAGCACGTTATCGGTATAGGCAAACAGGTTAGTGTCGTGGTAAGGACTCCCTGGGCGGTCATACAGATGGGGGGCATCAATAAGATAGATGCCCACGCCGTTGTAATGACCAAAGAGTAATGTGATGCGCCCGGCAAAGGTTTCGCGGCGGCTGACGATCTGGGCGTCAGGGATGCCGCGACGAATATCGGGAAAAGCGGGTAACAGCACGCGAGTATCAACGCCACCGGCAATTTGCGCCGCCGGTAGCGCCCCAATCACATCCGCCAACCCGCCGGTTTTCAGCAGCGGGAACATCTCAGAACAAACGTGTAAAACCTGCATCATCGCTCCTGTTTGATCTGCAGTTTACGCAGCATTTCACGCGTAACCAGCACGATGCCTTCTTCTGAGCGGTAGAAACGACGCGCGTCCTCTTCCGCGTTTTCTCCAATTACCATGCCTTCCGGGATGACGCAGGCACGGTCGATAACGCAACGACGCAGGCGGCACGAGCGGCCAACCCAGACGTCGGGTAACAATACTGACGAATCAATGTTGCAGAAGGAGTTCACCCGCACGCGCGGGAACAGCACCGACTGCACCACCACCGAGCCAGAGATGATGCACCCGCCAGAAACCAGCGAGTTCAGCGTCATGCCGTGGCTGCCGGAGCGGTCCTGGACAAATTTCGCTGGCGGCAGCGATTCCATATGGGTACGGATCGGCCAGTTGTGGTCGTACATGTCCAGTTCGGGCGTCACTGATGCCAGATCGAGGTTCGCCTTCCAGTATGCCTCCAGGGTGCCGACATCGCGCCAGTAGGGTTCTGAATTAGGATCGGACTGCACGCAGGACAGTGGGAACGGATGTGCATAGGCCATGCCAGATTTGGTGATTTTCGGGATGATATCTTTGCCGAAGTCGTGGCTGGATTGCTCATCCTTGTCGTCTTCTTCCAGCAGCTGGTAAAGGTAATCTGCATCAAAGACATAGATCCCCATACTGGCCAGCGCTTTGGTGTCATCCCCCGGCATTGAAGGCGGGTTCGCCGGTTTTTCAACGAAATCGATCACTTTGTCGTTTTCATCTACCGCCATCACGCCAAAGGCCGTCGCCTCAGCAACGGGCACAGGCATACAGGCCACGGTGCAGCGCGCCCCTTTTTCGACGTGGTCGATGAGCATGCGCGAGTAGTCCTGCTTGTAGATGTGGTCCCCGGCGAGGATCACCACGTACTCGGCGTCGTAACGACGAATAATATCCAGGTTTTGTGTTACCGCATCGGCAGTGCCGCGATACCAGTTTTCGCCGTGTACGCGCTGTTGTGCAGGTAACAGGTCGACGAATTCGTTCATTTCCTCACTGAAGAACGACCAGCCACGCTGGATATGCTGCACCAGCGTGTGTGACTGGTACTGAGTGATCACGCCAATACGGCGAATGCCTGAATTCAGGCAGTTTGACAGGGCAAAATCGATAATACGGAATTTCCCACCGAAGTGGACGGCGGGCTTGGCGCGCTTAATCGTTAAATCTTTTAATCGGGTACCGCGGCCACCAGCAAGAATCAGGGCAACAGACTTCAATGGCAGCTGACGCGCCAACATTAGAGGGTCGTTCTTATCTAACCTAACCATGATCAACTCCTTTTATTATCATCTCTGGAATACACATACACCGTGCGCAGGCCCATGCCAGGCAGTCATAACGACCGGATTATCCTCTCCGGCAAATGGGGGGATAGCCCGCCACTCCCCTTGGGGTAACGTAATTTCAACAACCTCATCTGTGGCGTTAAGCGTGATAAGCCAGCGATCCGATAGCAGGATTTGCAGGCACGGCACGCCGCTTTGCCACTCACGCGCTTCCAACGGTTGCGCCCTTTTATTCAGCCAGCAAACATTGCCGTCGCCCTCTTCCCACCATTCATTGAGGGTGAGGGCCGGGATCTGCTGACGCAGATGGATTAGCGCAGCGGTAAAGTCCACTAATCCACTGTTTGCCTGTTGCCAGTCCAGCCAGGTTAACGGGTTGTCCTGGCAATAGGCATTGTTGTTGCCGTGCTGGCTGTGGCCATGTTCATCGCCTGCCAGCAACATCGGCGTTCCTTGCGACAAAAGCAGCGTGGTGAGCAGTGCGTGCACGCTGGCGCGGCGCCGCTCAATCACATCCAGATTGCCACTTAATCCTTCTACACCATGGTTAAAGCTATGGTTATTGAAGGTACCGTCACGATTTTCTTCGCCATTGGCTTCATTGTGTTTCTGATTGAAACAAACGCAGTCACGCAGGGTAAAACCGTCGTGCGCCGTGACCAGGTTGATCGACGCAGAGGGCAGACGCCCGTTGCGCTTGAACAGATCGCTGGAAGCGGCAAAGCGCCCGGCAAACTGGCCGAGTGACATATCGCGGGCCAGCCAGAAGCGACGCGCGGTATCACGATAGTGGTCGTTCCACTCGGCAAACGGCGGCGGGAAATTTCCCACCTGATAGCCGCCAGGGCCGATGTCCCATGGCTCCGCGATCAGCTTCACCCCTGAGAGCAGCGGGCAGTTTTTAATGGCCTCAAACAGCGGTGCCTGCTGGCTGTATTCCGGCGTGCGTCCAATCACTGACGCCAGGTCAAAACGAAAGCCGTCTATGTGGAACGTTTCCACCCAATATTTCAGGCATTCATACGCGTACTGCACCACCGCCGGGTGGCTAAGATTGAGGGTGTTACCACAGCCGGTCCAGTTGTGGTAATCGCCATCTTCCCTTAACCAATAATAGCTAGGGTTATCAATTCCGCGCAGGGAGAACGTTGGGCCTTCCAGATCCAGTTCAGCGCTGTGGTTAAGCACGATATCCAGAATGACCTCAATGCCCGCTTCGTGCAGCGCCTTCACCGCATCACGAAACTCATCCCGCGCCCGCTCAGGATCCGAGGCATAGCGCGGATCGAGGGCAAACATCGCCATCGGGTTGTAGCCCCAGTAGTTGCTAAGACCGAGGCGCTGCAGACGTGGCTCGGAGGCAAAATGTGCCACCGGTAATAACTCCAGGGCAGTGACACCGAGGTGCTTAAAGTAAGCAATCATCACCGGGTGTCCGAGCGCCCTGTAGGTGCCGCGGATCGCCTCGGGTATGCCAGGGTGCAGCCAGGTCAGCCCTTTAACGTGGGCTTCATAGATAACGGTTTTGCCCCAGGGGGTAGCAGGGGCCGTGTCCTCTTCCCAGTCGTAACGATCGTCGCTGACCACCACGCTTCTGGGTGCCACCGCCGCACTGTCGCGGTGATCGGGCGTGGCTTTGCCGGCATGCAGCAGCACATCATCGTTCAGCGTGCCCTCAACCTGATGCGCACAGGGGTCGAGCAGCAGCTTAGCCGGATTAAAGAACAGCCCTTTTGCCGGATCCCACGCACCATGCACCCGAAAGCCATAGTGTGTGCCGGGCCGGGCATGCTCGAGGTAGCCATGCCAGATATCGCCAGTACGGGCCACCAGATCGTAGCGGTGTTCAATGCCTTTACCGTCAAACACGCAGAGTTCGACCCGATCCGCATTCGCCGAAAAGAGGGTGAAGTTCACCCCTTTGCCGTCGTAGCTTGCGCCGAGCGGTGCCGGGTTACCTGCAGCGAGTTGCGTCATTCCCCCTCCCGAACCAGCCAGATCGTAGAGAGCGGCGGCAGAGTGAGGCTCAGGGAGTTAGGTCGGCCATGGCTTTCGTGTTCATCGCTCTGTACCAGCCCGCCATTGCCCGCATTGCTGCCGTGGTAATGCATGGAGTCGGTATTGAGCACCTCGCGCCATTTGCCCGGCTGATTGATGCCGAAACGGTAGTGATGGCGAGTCACCGGGGTGAAGTTGCTGGCGACAATGATTTCGTTGCCCACCTTGTCACGACGGACAAAGATCAGCACCGAGCGTTCGTGGTCATCCACCACCAGCCACTCAAAGCCGTAATCATCAAAGTCCAGCTCGTGCAGGGCCTTGTGGTGACGATAGGTATGGTTAAGGTCGCGCACGAGGCGCTGAACGCCGTGGTGCCAGTTGTCGCCCCCTTCCAGCAGGTTCCAGTCGAGGCTCGAATCGTGGTTCCACTCGCGGCCCTGGGCGAACTCGTTGCCCATGAACAGCAGTTTTTTGCCCGGGAAGGCGAACATCCAGCCGTAGTAGGCACGCAGGTTAGCAAACTTCTGCCATGCGTCGCCCGGCATGCGGTCGAGAATCGATTTTTTGCCGTGAACCACTTCGTCGTGGGAGAGCGGCAGAACAAAGTTTTCGGTGCCGTTGTAGAGCATGCCGAAAGTCAGTTTGTTGTGGTGATACTGGCGATGCACCGGATCCAGCTTCATGTAATCCAGAGTGTCGTGCATCCAGCCGAGGTTCCACTTGTACCAGAAGCCGAGGCCGCCCATCGACGGTGGGCGAGAGACGCCCGGGAAGTCCGTGGACTCTTCCGCCATTGTCACCGCGCCCGGAGTCTGTTCCCCGAGAATGCGGTTGGTGTTGCGCAGGAACTCGATCGCTTCCAGGTTTTCCCGGCCGCCGAATTCGTTAGGGATCCACTCCCCCTCTTTGCGGCTATAGTCGCGGTAGATCATCGAGGCGACGGCATCCACGCGCAGGGCATCAATACCGAAACGCTCGATCCAGTAGAGCGCGTTGCCCACCAGATAGTTGGTCACTTCCCGGCGGCCATAGTTGTAGATCAGGGTATTCCAGTCCTGATGGTAGCCTTCGCGCGGATCGCTGTGCTCATACAGGTTGGTGCCGTCAAATTCGGCCAGGCTAAAATCATCAGACGGGAAGTGACCTGGCACCCAGTCGAGGATCACGTTCAGCCCGGCGGCGTGTGCGGCATTGATAAAGTAGCGGAAGTCATCGCGGGTGCCGAAGCGGCGGGTCGGGGCATACATGCCGGTCGGCTGATAGCCCCAGCTGCCGTCAAACGGGTGTTCGTTAATCGGCAGCAGCTCCAGATGGGTAAAGCCCATCCATTTCACATACGGGATTAGCTGGTCGGCCAGCTCCCGGTAGCTGAGCCAGAAGTTGTTCTCGGTATGACGACGCCAGGAGCCAAGATGGACTTCATAAATGGAGATCGGCATATCGAACTCGTTGGCCCGGATACGCTCTTCGCTCTGGGCGACTTTCTCCGGCAGGCCGCAAATCAATGACGCGGTTTCCGGGCGCATTTGCGCTTCGAAAGCATACGGGTCGGCTTTGATACGCAGCTTGCCATGGGCATCAATCAGCTCGTATTTGTAGAGCTGGCCGTTGTGCGCGCCGGGGATAAACAGCTCCCAGATGCCGGTCTCACGACGCAGGCGCATCGGGTGGCGTCGGCCATCCCAGTAGTTGAACTGCCCCACCACTGACACACGACGGGCATTCGGCGCCCAGACGGTAAAGCGGGTGCCGGTAACGCCATCCATGGTGTCGGCATGGGCGCCGAGCGTTTCATAAGGACGCAGGTGCGTACCTTCGGACAGCAGCCAGGCATCCATCTCCTGCAGCAGCGGACCAAAGCGATAGGGATCGTCGATCAGGTTCTGCTGACCATGCCAGATAACGGCGAGCTGATAACGGAAGACATTTTTGCGGCGGGCCATCACGCCAGCGAAGAAGCCGCGTGAATCAATACATTCGAGTTTACCGACCTTGCGCCCGGTTTTGGGTTCGATTACCCACACTTCAGTCGCGTCAGGTAGCAATGCACGGACTTCCAGTCCGGCTTCAGTGCGGTGCATGCCAAGTACAGAAAATGGATCCGCAAAGTGACCCGCAATAAGCGCATTAATCACGTCTCTATCAATACGAACGGACATGGTATTCATCCTGTTTTTCTAGTTGCCGCCCCTGTCGCGCAGCGGGTACGACCTTAATGTGACCTGAACGGAACAGCACCTTGTGCATCCTCTCTGTTCCATCCAACCTCCAGGCGGAATATGTGACATCCCGCATAAAGCATAGCCAACGCTTTATATGACTCCCGAAAAATAATGAATCATTTGCGTTTTCGTCCTTTAGTACGCAAAAAAAGGGGTGATAAATCACCCCTTAGTCTTAAGTATTTATTACGCCAGTTGACGTAGCATTCTGCGCAGCGGCTCAGCGGCGCCCCACAGAAGCTGGTCCCCGACGGTAAAGGCGGAAAGGTATTCCGGCCCCATATTTAGTTTACGCAGGCGTCCAACAGGGGTAGATAATGTGCCGGTGACCGCAGCCGGGGTCAGCTCGCGCATGGTGATGTCGCGATCGTTTGGCACCACTTTCGCCCACGGGTTGTGAGACGCGAGCAGCTCTTCCACTGTCGGAATAGACACATCTTTTTTCAGTTTAATGGTGAATGCCTGGCTGTGGCAGCGCAGTGCGCCGATGCGCACGCACAGGCCGTCAACCGGGATCACGGAAGAGGTACGCAGGATTTTGTTGGTCTCGGCCTGGCCTTTCCACTCTTCGCGGGTCTGGCCGTTATCCAGCTGTTTATCGATCCACGGGATCAGGCCACCGGCCAGCGGTACGCCGAAGTTGTCCACTGGCAGCTCGCCGCTGCGGGTCAGCTGAGTGACTTTACGCTCGATATCGAGAATCGCGGATGCCGGGTTCGCCAGCTCATCGGCAACGCTGTGATGCAACTGGCCCATCTGGGTCAGCAGCTCGCGCATATGGCGCGCACCGCCACCGGATGCCGCCTGGTAGGTCGCAACAGATACCCACTCCACCAGATCCTGGGCAAACAGGCCGCCCAGCGACATCAGCATCAGGCTGACCGTACAGTTACCGCCAACGAAGGTTTTTACGCCGTTGTTCAGGCCGTCGGTGATGACGTCCTGGTTAACCGGGTCGAGAATAATGATCGCGTCGTCTTTCATGCGCAGCGAAGAGGCCGCGTCAATCCAGTAGCCCTGCCAGCCGCTTTCACGAAGCTTTGGATAAATTTCGTTGGTATAATCGCCGCCCTGGCAGGTGACAATAATGTCCAGTGCCTTCAACGCTTCCAGATCAAACGCATCCTGCAACGTGCCTGTGGTACCCCCAAAGGACGGTGCAGCCTGGCCGAGCTGGGAAGTGGAGAAGAAGACCGGGCGGATAGCGTCGAAATCGCGCTCTTCAACCATGCGTTGCATGAGTACAGAGCCGACCATACCGCGCCAACCGATAAAACCAACGTTTTTCATAGCTTTTTTTTCCTGCAGAGGGTGTGTGCTGTTTATGCAAGCCAGTATTGAACTGGGATATGCTTCACATTACAAAATGCAGCCAAAGTCGCAAGCGAAATTAATCGATGATTGCCCGGCTATCAGAAAAAGCGCTAATCATCGAAGCAACCACACAAGTATCATGGATAATTTACAATGAGTGAAATCATTTCCGCAGCGGTTTTATTGATCCTAATTATGGATCCACTCGGAAACCTGCCTATTTTTATGTCGGTGCTGAAGCACACCGAGCCGAAGCGCCGTCGGGCAATCATGATCCGCGAGCTGCTTATCGCCCTGCTGGTGATGTTTATCTTTCTGTTCGCTGGCGAGAAAATCCTCGCCTTCCTGAACTTGCGCGCTGAAACGGTCTCTATTTCCGGCGGGATTATTTTGTTCCTGATTGCCATCAAAATGATTTTCCCGAGCAGCGAAGGCAGCAGCAGCGGCCTGCCTGCGGGTGAAGAACCTTTTATTGTGCCGCTGGCTATTCCTCTGGTCGCCGGGCCGACGATCCTGGCGACGCTGATGTTGCTGTCGCATCAGTACCCGAATCAGATGAGCCATCTGGTGATCGCGCTGCTGATTGCCTGGGGCGGGACTTTTATTATCCTGCTGCAGTCGTCGCTGTTTTTACGCCTGTTGGGCGAGAAAGGGGTTAATGCCCTGGAGCGGCTGATGGGATTGATTCTGGTGATGATGGCGACCCAGATGTTCCTGGATGGGATTAGGGCGTGGATGAAGGGCTAGGTAAAAGTAAAAAGGCAACGTAAGTTGCCTTTTTAAGTTTTGTCGGTCGGGTGAGGCGAAGCCACCGCACGACAAACATACACACTCTACGGCCTGATACCCTCTCCCACAGGGAGAGGGAGAAAAGAGCATCAGCTCAGCAGCGAAAACGCAATCATCCCGACAATCGCCCCGGTGGTGCCGAGGATGGTTTCCATCATCGTCCAGGTCTTCAGGGTTTGCGCTTCCGTCGCCCCGGTAAATTTACCGAACAGCCAGAAGCCTGCATCGTTAACGTGTGACACCACAATCGAACCACCTGCGATACAGATAGACAACGCAGCCATCTGCGCGCCGGAGTAATTCAGCTGCTCAATCACCGGCATCACCAGCCCCACGGCGGTTAAACAGGCCACGGTCGCAGAACCTTGAATGATACGCACCGCTGCCGCCAGCACAAAACAGGTGACGGCAATTGGCAAGCCCATCCCGGTCAGGGCACTGCCCAGCGCCGGACCGACGCCGGAATCGACCAGTACCTGCTTGAATACCCCGCCCGCACCGATCACCAGCAGAATAATGCCTGCCGGTTGCAGCGCGTGACCGCAGATCTCCATCACCCGGTCTTTCGCCATGCCCTGGCGCATCGCCAGGCCGTAAATGGCTACCAGGCACGCCACCAGGATCGCCGTGAACGGGTGGCCGATAAATTCAAACCATTCGTACGCCGTAGAGCCTTCAGGCACAAAGCGCGCGGCAATGGTTTTCAGCCCCACCAGCACCAGCGGCAGCAGGATCAGCGCGAGGCTGAAGCCGAACGACGGCATTTTGCTCTCGCCCAGATGCGGCTCGGTGATGTCGTCAGGAATATGAAGCTCAACGTAACGGCTGATGAAATTGCCCCATAGCGGACCGGCAATCAGCATTCCCGGTATCGCGGCGCACAGACCGATCAGGATCATCCAGCCGAAGTCAGCGTGCATCTGCGAGGCCAGCAGCATTGGCGCAGGCCCCGGCAGCAAGAACGCGGCAGCGGCTGCTACACCAGCAAAGAGCGGAATAACCAGCTTCACGAGATTGGTGCCGGTATGGCGGGCCATGGAGAAGGCCACGCTAATCAGCAAGACGACCGCCACCTCAAAGAACAGCGGCAACGCACAGATCAGACCGGCCAGACCAATCGCATAGTGCGCCCGGCTGTGGCCGAAGGATTTCAGCATTTTGACGGCGATCTGATCGACCGCGCCGGTTTCATGCAGGATCTTGCCAAACATCGCGCCCAGCGCGACGACAATCGCCAGGAAGCCCAGCGTGCCTCCCATCCCCTTTTCCATGGTCGCGGCGATTTTGTCGAGCGGCATTCCAGAAAAGAGACCTGCACCAATAGAAACCACCATCAAGGCAACAAAGGCGTGCATTCGGGCCTTCATTACCAAAAACAGCAGCAACAGCACGGAGCCGACTGCTGTTAAAACAAGCGTTAACGTACTCAAAACTTACTGCCTTTTGTTAATGACCTCAATGGTGCTTGCAACAACACCGTCCAGTGGCTGATCGATATCGACCACCAGTACATCACTTTCATCCGCACCCGGTTCCTGCAAAGTTTCGAACTGCGTCACCAGCATCTGGGTCTTGAAGAAATGCCCTTTGCGCGCTTTCAGACGGGTTTCGATCACGTCGAAATCGCCCTTCAGGTAGATGAAGGAGAGATTAGCGTTACCTTCACGCAGCTGGTCGCGGTAGGTCTTTTTCAACGCGGAGCAGACGATCAGGGACACTTTGTTGGTGCGCTGCATGGCAAACGCGGCATCATTCAGCGCCTGTAACCACGGCTTACGATCGTCGTCGTTCAGCGGCTCACCAGAAGCCATCTTGTTGATATTGCTGCGCGGATGGAGAAAGTCGCCATCAAGAAACGCGGCATGGATTTGATGCGCCACTTCGCTGGCAACGGCAGATTTACCGCTACCGGAAACGCCCATCAGGACATAAACGTGGTGATCTGGATTAGTGGTGCTCAAGGTATGTCCCTCAGTGAATTGTTACGGGTAACAGTTATCGGTAACATTGTCCTGCCGGGGCTGACGAGAAGCAACATCCAAACGTGTGAGAAATGAATAAGTGTGAGCTAGTTCAAACTTGTCAGATTAAATCGATCCACCCGGTGACAATGTGAAACCTAAATCTAACATCTTAGGGGTCACCGTCTCACCACGAATGCGCGCCAGCAGGCGTTCTGCACCGATACGGCCCATGCGCTCACGCGGGGTGAGAACGCTCGCCAGACGCGGTTCCATGACCTGACCAATGTCGTGTCCGTGGAAACCGGCAATCGCCATATCACCTGGGATAGCAAGCCCCAGACGCTGGCATTCAAAGGCGGCGCCGACCGCGAGGTCATCGTTGGTACAGAAAATGCCATCAAGCTGCGGGTACTCGCGACGGGCCTGACGCATCAGCTCAATACCGGAGGTGTAGGAAGAGGACTGCTCGACCATCACACTGTAGGGCGTTAAGTTAGCGTCGAGCATCGCCTGCTCGTATCCCTTCTGTTTGATGATAGTACGTTCATCCAGACGTGCGCCAAGATAGGCAATATGACGATGACCGCGGGCGATGATGGCCGCCGTCATCTGCCTTGCGGCTTCAAAGTTATCGAACCCGACGGCGATATCGAGACAGGGAGACTGGCTGTCCATCAGCTCCACCACCGGAATACCCGCCACCTCGATCATCTTCAGCGTGCGCGCGGTATGGGTGCGTTCAGTCAGGATCAGGCCGTCAATGTTCCAGGAAAGCATGGACTCCAGACGTTCTTCTTCCAGTTCCGGTTTGTACCCGTAGTGCGCAAGCATGGTCTGATAGCCGAAGGCGTCGGTGACGCTTTCGATGCCGCGGAGCACTTCCGCGAAGACCTGGTTGGTTAAGGAGGGAAGCAGGACACCTACCGCACGGCTGGTCGCATTGGAGAGAATATCGGGTGCGCGGTTAGGGATATAACCCAGTTCATCGAGAGCAGCGGCAATCTTGCCACGTAAGGCCACGGAAACCTGTTCCGGGTTACGTAAAAAACGGCTGACCGTCATTTTAGTCACACCGACGCGATCGGCTACATCCTGAAGTACGGGTCTTTTCTTTTTCATCGTCCTGAGAGAAACCGGTAGTGATAGATTCCCTCAGTTTATCACGGACAAAGACCAACCTTCCCCTGTCATAAGGGAAGGCTGGACATTAATTTAAGATTTAGACCGGCGGCAGGTCGAACAGCAGAATTTCAGCGGCGCTGTCGGCATGCACAGAGATAGCCTGCTCATCCCAGATTGCCAGACCATCGCTGGTGGTCGCTTTGGTGCCGTTAATGGTCACGTCGCCTTTTACCACCTGAATCCACACTTTGCGGTTAGCGGCGATCTGATGCACAGACTGCTCGTCTTTCGCCAGCGCCCAGCGGTAAAGCTCCATGTCCTGATGCACTTTCAGCGAGCCGTCACGGGCATCCGGTGACAGTACCAGCTGTTTACCCTGCTCGGCGTCAAAACGACGTTGCTCGTAGCGCGGGGTGATGCCTTTTTCTTCTGGAATGATCCAGATCTGGTACAGACGCAGACGGTCGGTTTTGCTTGGGTTGTATTCGGAGTGACGCACCCCGGTACCCGCCGTCATAATCTGGAACTCACCCGCCGGAACCTGCTCTTTGTTACCCATGCTGTCCTGGTGCTCAACGGCGCCTTCCAGCACATAGGTCAGGATTTCCATGTCTTTATGCGGGTGGGTACCAAAACCCTGGCCTGCATCAATCACGTCATCGTTAATCACGCGCAGTGCCGAGAAACCCATAAAGTTCGGGTCATAATAATCGGCAAACGAGAAGCTATGCCATGAGTCCAGCCAACCATGATTTGCGTGACCGCGGTCGTTTGCTTTGCGTAAGAAGATCATTGTTTTTACCCTCAGTTCGTTTCGATGGAGTAAGTGTGGACGCAATCGACCTGGGATCATAGAGGGTGAAAATTGACTCCTCTTTTCAAAATATCTGAACAAGAACAAAGGAGTCGTTCAGGCTTATCTGGCAAGGGTTACTGTGGCAGGTGAGGCCTGTTCAAAGCCCCGTTCAAGGATTTCCAGGTTGGTCATCACTTCAATTTCCTTGACGTAATTAGGGGTACCTTTTGTCAGGGTCTCAAACAGCGCATCGTAGACGCGGCCGTAGTCGCCGACCTCCGGTTTGATCTCCTCTTTTACCGTTACGCCCGCGTCGTTAACGTACTCCAGCACGCCCACGGAATCATCCGCCGCAAACCCTGGCTCGCCCGGCATGATGTTGGCCTTCAGGCTGGTCTCCTGCTGATCGATGCCGTACTTGATGAACGAGCCTTTGGTGCCATGAACAATGAATTTTGGGTAGTCGGTTTTCACCAGATGGCTGGTTTTGACGATGGCTTTCAGGTCACCGTAGAACAGCTGAGCTTCGAAGGTATCGTCCGGGTTGGCTTTATTGCGCAGGCTGCGGATGTCGTAGGCCACGTGATCCGGGCGGCCAAACAGGGAGATGATCTGATCCATGGTGTGGACACCCAGGCCATAGAACGAGCCATCCTGCGGCAGGCCGGGTTTGGTCTCTGCCACCGGGCGGTAGTAATCGAAGTGGCTTTCGATCTCGACGATCTCGCCCAGCTTGCCGCTCTCAATGGCCTGTTTCGCGGTCAGGAAGCAGGTATCAAAGCGACGGTTCTGATACGGACTGACGGTCAGCCCTTTACTGCGTGCCAGTTCGAACAGCGTTTTCGCTTCGGCCATCGTCGGGGTGAAGGGTTTTTCCACCAGCACGTTTTTCCCGGCTTCCAGGGCGCGTTTCGCGTACTCAAAATGGCTGTCGGCGTGGGTGCAGACGATCACCAGCTTGACCTCGGGGTCGTTCAGCACCTCGTCGAGATCGCTGGTGAAATGGATATGGGAGTACTGCGGGGCCTGCTCTTCCGGTTTCGGGTGGCGACGGAAGATGTGCGCGACATGCCAGCTGGCTTTACGGGTGAGAACGTACGGAAGGTGATAGCGGGTCGTGCTCTTGCCAAATCCAATAAATGCGCAGTGTAGTGTCATGGCTCAGTCCTTTTGGAAGGTAATTGCGTCTTACCATAGCGCAATACCTCTGCCCGCGCATCGGCCGTCGGCGTCGCTCACGGCAGCACGCAGCAACCGGAGCGTACTTAGCGGGCGTGAGGATGGCGAGTACATCCGGGGGCAAAAGGGCAAGTAAGCCAGGCTGAAACAACACTCAAAAAAAAAGCCAGCAATCGCTGGCTAAAATAATACTGGAAGCAATGTGAGCAATGTCGTGCTTTCAGGTCCCCGTGTCGGTTCTCCCGAAGGCAGAGCAATAATAATCATTCTCATTCGCACTTGTCCACTCATTTTTTGCAAAAAATGCTTGTTGACTCACATTTCAAACTGACGGATGTTGGAAAGGAACCTAACTAACTGAGGAAAAAGGAATGAGTGAGATAGTGATACGCCATATCGAAGCCAGCGATGCAGAAGCGTTACGTGACATCATGTCGCATCCTGGGGTTTATCACGACACGCTACAAATTCCTCATCCCTCTATGGCCATGTGGCATGAACGCGTCGCGGTAAAACCGGGAAGACGGCATCTGGTGGCGTGCCTGGACGGGCGCGTCGTTGGACATATGGCGCTGGACATCATGGAAAACCCGCGCCGGAGCCACGTAGCTACCTTTGGCATCGGCGTGGCGGCAGATATGCAAGGGCGCGGCGTCGGAAGCAGGCTGATGACCGAGATGATCAACCTGTGCGACAACTGGCTGCGCGTTGAACGCATCGAGCTCACGGTTTTTGCGGATAACGCGGCCGCTGTCGCGCTGTATCAGCGTTTCGGGTTTGAAATCGAAGGAACCGGCAGGAAGTTTGCCCTGCGCAACGGCGAGTATGTCGATGCGTATTATATGGCGCGGATGAAGTAGTTAACCTTCCCCTCACCCTAACCCTCTCCCCATAGGGGAGAGGGGACTGTAAGGTGCGGTCTTTTGCCCCTCACCCTATGGGGAGAGCGGATTTTACGGTGCGGTCTTTTCCCTCGCCACTAAGGAGAGAAGGCATTGCACGGTGCGGTCTTTTCTCCCAGGCCACTAAAGAGAGAAGGCATTGCACGGTGCGGTCTTTTCCCCTCGCCCCTGTGAAGAGAAGGCATTGCACGGTGCAGTCTTTTCTCCCTCTCCCCTATGGGGAGAGGGCCGGGGTGAGGGGAAACCGTCAGTACCCCGCCGTTAAATCATCCACCGAACGCGGATCCGATGCACCATACAGCGTGCCATCCGGCCCCACCATAATGCTCTGGGTGCTGCCCATCGCCTCTTTCACCACCACTTTTTGCCCGCGCTGTTCCAGCAGCTTCAGCGTGTCCGGGCTAAAGCCCTTCTCCACGCGCAGCTCATCCGGCAGCCACTGGTGATGGAAGCGCGGCGCATTGGTCGCTTCTGCCACGTTCATCCCGTAATCGATGCTGTTGACGACCATCTGCAACACGGTGGTGATAATGCGGCTGCCGCCAGGGCTGCCGGTTACCAGCCAGGTTTTGCCATCTTTCACCACAATCGTCGGCGACATCGACGACAGCGGGCGCTTCTTCGGCCCGACGGCGTTGGCATCCCCGCCCACCAGCCCGTAGACGTTCGGCACGCCCGGCTTGGCAGAGAAGTCATCCATCTCGTTGTTGAGCAGAATGCCGCTGTTACCCGCCACAATCCCGGTGCCAAACGTGGTGTTGAGCGTGTAGGTCACCGCCACCGCGTTACCGTCTTTATCCACCACCGAGAAGTGGGTGGTCTGATTGCTTTCATAGGGTGCCAGTTTGCCCGGGCGGATCTCGCTCGAAGGTTTGGCTTTGTTGATATCAATCTGATCGGCCAGGGTTTTGGCATAGGCTTTATTGGTCAGCGCCTGCCACGGCACCTTCACGAAATCCGGGTCGCCCAGATACTCTGAACGGTCGGCGTAGGCATATTTTTCCGCCTCGGCCATGACCTGCATCGTATCGGCACTGCCGAAACCAAACTTATGCATATCGAAGTTTTCGAGGATGTTGAGGATCTGCACGATGTGGATCCCCCCGGAGGACGGTGGCGGCATGGAGAAGACCTGATACCCGCGATAGTCCCCGCTAATGGGCGTGCGCTCCACAGCTTTGTATTCAGCGAGATCGGCTTTGGTAATTAACCCGCCGTTCTTACTCATCTCTTCCACAATCTGGTCGGCAATCACCCCTTTATAGAAGGCATCCGGGCCATTTTCGGCAATCATCTCCAGGCTTTTGGCGAGGTTCGCCTGCACCAGCTTGTCGCCCTTCTTCAGCGGCTCGCCCTCCTTCCAGAAAATGGCTTTGCTGTTCTCATGGTTGGGGAGCACTTCGCTGCCGTAGGTTTTCAGATCGTCGGCCAGCGCGTCGTTGACCTCAAAACCGTCGCGCGCCAGCTTGATGGCGGGCTGCACCACTTTGTTCAGCGGCAGGGTGCCGTACTTATCCAGCGCCAGCGAGAAGCCCGCGACGGTGCCGGGTGTGCCGGTCGCCAGATGGGAGGTGAGGGATTTTTTGCTGTCAGCGTTGCCCTGATCGTCGAGGAACATGTCGCGCGTGGCCTGGGACGGTGCCATTTCGCGGAAATCGATCGCGGTCGTCACACCATCTTTGGTGCGCAGCATCATAAAGCCACCGCCGCCGAGGTTACCCGCCTGCGGGTGCGTCACCGCCAGCGCATAGCCGACGGCCACCGCCGCATCCACCGCGTTACCGCCCTGCTTGAGGATATCCACCCCGACCTGCGTGGCGAGGGCATCCACCGAAGAGACCATCCCCTTCTGCGCCCGCACGGGATGGAACACATCCTCTTCCACGCCGTAAGAGACCGGAGGGGCAGCAGGCGGATTCGCTGCCACGCAAAACGTACCGCCTGCCGTCAGGGCAGCAATCGCTACCCAGCGTAAAAACGTTGGTTTCATCATTGTTTTTCTCCAGGTACAGGGACTCATGCTCCCGCTTAAGCCTGGTTCATAACTCTTAAAAAATCATCGTAATGCGGAAGGCGAGGTAAACTTAAAGGAGGCCTCAGAAGGAGGGAGTATCAATGAAACGACTCATTCTTGTTGCGGCGTTACTGCCGTTTGCCGTGCTTGCGCAGCCCATCAACACCCTGAACAACCCTAACCAGCCGGGGTATCAAAACCCCAGCCAGCAGCGGATGCAAAATCAGATGATGATCCAGCAGCAGCAACAGACAGGGATGCTTAACCAGCAGCTGCAGACCCAGACACGCGTTCAGCAGCAGCATCTGCAAACGCAGATGAATAACGATACCCTGCGGGTTCAGCAGAGCCAGCCGGGGGGGCAGGTTCTGCCTAACACCAATGGCGGTATGTTGAGCGGCGTTGATTCGTCGGGCGGCGTGCAGCAGCAACATATGCTGCCGCAGCGACAGAACGGCGATTTGCTTAATAACCCTTAGGGCTGAAAGTCCGGGCCTATCAGGGCAATTGCATCGGTACAGATGCAATCCACGCCCCAGCGCAGCAGCTCCGCTGCCCGCTGGGGCTGGTTAACGGTATAGACCAGGATAAGCAGACCGGCGGCCTTAATCAGTTTTACCCGCGCCTCATCCAGCAGGCGGTGATTGAGGTGAATCGACACGCAGCCCAGCCGGGTGGTCAGCTCACGCCAGTCTTCACGCCACTCGTCCAGCAGTAAACCGCGCGGCAGCTCGGGGGCCGCAGCCTGCGCCGCCTCCAGCGCGTCGATCTCAAACGACGACAGCAGCGGTGCCGTCATCCCTTCCCATAATTCACGTGCGGCCAGCGCAATCACCTTGCCGGTCAGCGGCCCCGTACCGGTGGTCGGCTTGATCTCAATATTGGCCATCATCCCGTGCTGACGGCAGCGGTCTGCCACCTCGGCCAGCAGCGGCAGCGGCTCGCCTTTAAAGTCTTTGCCGAACCAGCTTCCCGCGTCCACCTTCAGCAGATCGCGCCACGGCAACTGCCCCGCCACGCCCCAGCCGTTGCTGGTGCGCTCGAGGTTGTCATCGTGTAGCAGGAAGATCTCTCCGTCCTGCGACAATTTGGCGTCGAACTCGATCATCGTGTGACCGTAGCGCGCACCAACGTCTATCGCCGCCAGGGTGTTTTCCGGTGCCAGTTTCCCGCCGCCACGGTGGGCGACGATGTGGGGATAAGGCCAGTTACTCATACACGTTGTCCTGTTTCACCATCGAATAGATGCAGATGATTTTCCGGCAGATGCAGCCACAACGTGCTGCCCGCTTGCGGGCGCTCCTGATGCGACATACGCACCACCAGCTTCTGCTCGCCCCAGCGTCCGTGCGCCAGATTGTCGGCACCCAGCATCTCGAGGGTGTCCATCACCAGCGGCACCCCGCCTTCCGACTGCGAGCTTAACGCAATATGTTCCGGGCGGATACCCAGCGTCATTTTGCGTCCGGCGTAACCGCGATAGAACCAGTTGATGGGCAGCGCCATACCGCTCTCCAGCTCAAAATGGGTGCCCGCCGTGCTGATGCGCCCTTCCAACAGATTCATGGCCGGGCTGCCGATAAAGCTCGCCACAAAGCGGCTGGCCGGCTTTTCGTACACTTCCACCGGGGTGCCAATCTGCTCGGCGATACCTTTGTTCATGACCATCACCCGCTGGGCGAGGGTCATGGCTTCCACCTGATCGTGGGTGACGTACAGCGACGTGGTTTTCAGGCGACGGTGGAGGTGCTGCAACTCAAGACGCATCTGCACACGCAGTTTTGCATCGAGGTTAGAGAGCGGCTCATCGAACAGGAACACCGCCGGGTCACGCACGATGGCACGGCCCATCGCCACACGCTGACGCTGGCCGCCTGAGAGTTCGCGCGGACGGCGTTTCAGCAGTCCGTCCAGCTCCAGAATTCGGGCCGCCTCTTTCACCCGCTCTTCGATATGGCCTTTGCCCATGCCGCGGATTTTCAGCCCCCAGGCCATGTTCTCTTCCACGCTCATGTGCGGATAGAGGGCGTAGTTCTGGAACACCATCGCAATGCCTCTGTCTTTCGGCTCCATTTCGGTGACTCGCTGACGGTCAATCCAGATATCCCCGGAGGTCACGCGCTCCAGCCCCGCCACCATGCGCAGCAGGGTGGATTTGCCGCAGCCGGACGGGCCGACCATCACGATGAATTCCCCGTCCGCCACGTCGAGCGTCAGCGGCTGAATCACCTGGGTTTTACCATCCCAGCTTTTGGTTACTGCCTGAAGTTTTAAACCTGCCATCTTATTTCTCGCTATCGACCAGGCCGCGGACAAACGCGCGCTGCATGGCTAAAACAATGACTACGGGTGGGATAAGGGTGAGCAGCATCGCCGCCATCACCTGGTTCCAGAGGGTGGTGCCTTCGCCGGTGGCGATCATGCCTTTGATGCCCGCCACGGCGGTGCCGAGGTTGACGTCCTGAATAATCAGCAGCGGCCACAGGTACTGGTTCCAGCCGTAGATAAAGGTGATCACAAACAGCGCCGCAAGGTTGGTTTTCGACAGCGGCAGCACGATGTCGCGGAAGAAGCGCATCGGCGACGCGCCGTCGATGCGCGCCGCTTCAATCAGCTCGTCCGGCAGGGTCATAAAGAACTGGCGGAACAGGAAGGTGGCGGTCGCCGAGGCCATCAGCGGCAGGGTTAAGCCCGCGTAGCTGTCGAGCATCTTCAGGTTGGCGATCACCTCCACCGTCGGGAAGATACGCACCTCTACCGGCAGCATCAGCGTAATGAAGATCATCCAGAAGAAGAGGTTACGCAGCGGAAAGCGGAACCAGACGATGGCGAAGGCCGAAAGCATCGACACCGTAATTTTGCCGACCGTAATGCCAAACGCCATGATGAAGCTGTTGAGCATCATCAGCCAGAACGGCGCGCTGTTGGCGCCCACGCCCCGGGTCCAGATGGTCTTCATGTTCTCGAACAGATGCCCGCCGGGGAGCAGCGTCATCGGCGTGTCGAACACCGCTCTGGTGTCCAGCGTGGCGGCGACAAACGCCACGTACAGCGGGAAGAGGATAACGATGATCCCTAAAATCAGCATGGTATGGCTGAAAATCGTCAGCCCGCGACGGTTCTCAATCATTGGTAGCGCACCTTACTTTCGACATAGCGGAACTGCACCACCGTGAGGATGATGACGAGGAACATCAGCACCACCGACTGGGCGGCAGAGGCCGAGAGATCCAGACCGGCGAAACCTTCGCGGTAGATCTTATAGATAAGCGTTGTGGTGGCCTGCACCGGGCCGCCTGCGGTGGCCGCATCGATCACCGGGAAGGTGTCGAAGAAGGCGTACACCAGGTTGACCACTAACAGGAAGAAACTCACCGGCGCGATCAGCGGCAGCGCCAGCTTAAAGAAGCGGCGAACCGGGCCTGCGCCGTCAATCGCGGCGGCTTCTACCAGCGAGCGCGGGATGGATTGCAGGGCGGCGAAGAAGAACAGGAAGTTGTAGCTGATCTGCTTCCATACCGACGCGAACACCACCAGGAACATCGCCTGGCCGCTGTGCTGGGCGTGGTTCCAGTCATAGCCGAACTCGCCAAGGAAGTGGGTGATCAACCCGCGGCCAGGGTTAAAGAGGAAGATCCACAGTACGGCAGCGACCGCGGGGGCCACGGCGTAGGGCAGTAACATCAGGGTCTGGTACAGACGGCTGCCGCGCACCACATAATCCACCAGCGCGGCGAAGAACAGCGAAGCGAGAAGGCCGCTGACGGTGACCAGGGTGCTGAATTTGATCGTCGTCCAGAAGGCGTCGATGTAATAGCTGTCGTGCCACAGGGCAGCGAAGTTATCCAGGCCGACAAACTGGCTGGATAGCCCAAACGGATCAACGCTTTGTACCGAATACCACAGCGCTTCGCCCGCAGGCCAGATAAAGAAGATTACGGTGATCACCAGTTGCGGCGCGACCAGCAAATAGGGCAGCCAGCGGGAGCGGAACACCGGACGGGATGAGGACATTGATATTCGATTCCTGAACAATGCCGGGTGGCGGCTACGCCTTACCCGGCCTACAAAACATACCCCTCACCCCGGCCCTCTCCCCAAAGGGGCGAGGGAGAAAAGACGGCTCCGTGCACTCTCCTCTCCCCAAAGCGGCAAGGGAGAAAGACGGCTCCGTGCACTCTCCTCTCTCCAAAGGGACGAAGAAGAAAAGACGGCTCCGTGCAGTCTTCTCTCTCCAAAGCGGCAAGGGAGAAAGACGGCTCCGTGCAGTCCCCTCTCTCCGAAGCGGCGAGGGAGAAAAGACGGCTCCGTGCAGTCACCTCTCTCCGAAGCGGCAAGGGAGAAAAGACGGCTCCGTGCAGTCCCCTCTCTCCAAAGCGGCGAGGGAGAAAAGACGGCTCCGTGCAGTCCTCTCTCTCCGAAGCGGCAAGGGAGAAAGACGGCTCCGTGCAGTCCCCTCTCTTCAAAGCGGCGAGGGAGAAAAGACGGCTCCGTGCACTCTCCTCAAAGGGGCCAGGGAGAAAAGACGGCTCCGTGCAGTCCTCTCTCCCCAAAAGGGCAAGGGAGAAAAGACAGCTCCCTACCGTCCCCTCTCCCCTATGGGGAGAGGGTTAGGGTGAGGGGTAAGGTTTTAATTAAGACTTCGTCGACTGCTCAAAGCGGCGTAGCAGTTGGTTACCACGCTCTACTGCGGCATCCAGCGCCTGTTGTGGCGATTTTTTACCGGTCCACACGCTCTCCAGCTCTTCGTCCACAATGGTACGGATCTGCGGCATGTTGCCCAGGCGCAGGCCTTTGGTGTACGGCAATGGTGGCTTGTTCAGCATCTGACGCGTGGCGATATCTGCACCCGGGTTCTTGTCATAGAAGCCCTGCTCGCGGGTCAGGTCATACGCGGCTTTGGTGATCGGCAGGTAGCCGGTCTTCTGGTGCCATTCGGCTGCGTTTTCTGGCTTCGCCAGGAAGTCGAGGAACTCTGCCACGCCTTTATAGGTCGTGTTGTCTTTGCCCTGCATTACCCACAGGCTCGCTCCGCCGATGATGGCGTTCTGCGGCGCGCCTTTCGAGTCGGCGTCGTACGGCATCATGCCCACGCCGTAGTTGAATTTGGCGTAGTGACGGATGTCCGCCAGCGAGCCGGAAGAGGCGGTAGTAATCGCGCAATCGCCGTTGTAGAACTTCTCGGTGGATTCGTCTTTACGCCCGAAGTAGCTGAAATCGCCCTTCTTGTTCAACTCTTGCAGCAGAGCAATATGCTTCACCTGCTCTGGCTTGTTGAACTCCAGTACCGCGTTGGTGCCGTTGAAACCGTTATTTTCGGTGGCGACCGGCTGGCCGTGCCAGGCGCTGAAGTTCTCGATCTGGATCCAACCCTGCCAGCCGCTGGCGTAGCCACACTTCATGCCTGCGGCTTTCAGTTTGGCCGTGTACGCCGCCAGATCCTGCCAGGTTTTCGGCGGCTGCTCCGGGTCTAAACCGGCTTTCTTGAAGGCGTCTTTGTTGTAGTACAGCACCGGGGTGGAGCTGTTAAACGGCTGAGAAAGCAGATGACCGGATTTGGAGTCGGTGTAGTAGCCGGAGACCGTTGGCACGAACTGGGATTCGTCGAAGTTAATGCCCGCGTCTTTAAACACTTCGTACACCGGCTTAATGGCTTTGGAGGCCATCATGGTGGCGGTGCCCACTTCGTAAACCTGTAACAGCGCCGGGGCGTTGCCGGTACGGAACGCGGCGATACCGGCGCTCAGGCTCTGCTCATAGTTACCTTTGTACACCGGCACAATTTTGTAATCCGGGTGGGTGTCGTTGAAACGCTGCGCCAGGGAGTCAACTTCTTTACCCAACTCCCCTTCCATGGAATGCCAGA
>JADHEE010000266.1_pt1 | contig 24061 bp, 26 predicted proteins | sample 8952401 | NCBI WGS metagenome assembly JADHEE01 (sample SAMN16124438, study PRJNA663242) | bioreactor sludge metagenome | isolation source: sludge (ammonium) | place: India:Bengaluru | collected 2019-02-28 | reverse complement strand
ATCTACGCGCCTTCGCCGCGCTCGGCGCCGCAGCAGATCGACGGCAAGGTGGATATGGCGCGCAACCGGCTGGCGGCGATGGAGGACATCGCGGAGCGGGCGGCGGCGCTGTACCGGTCGCTGGACAACGGGCAGAAGAAGATCGCCGACCAGCGTCTGGCCGGCACCGTTCCGGCGCTGTACGCCGCGCCGGTCTGCCCGGGCGACGCGGGCCGGCCCGGCGGCGAAGGCGGCGGCCCCGGTGCGGGCGGCCGTGGCGGACCGGGCGGCATGGGGAGAGGAGAGCCGGGGCGCTTCTGAATCCCCGTTTCGACCTCCGTCCGGCGTGGTCAGATCGCGCTTTTTGCCGACGCGGCCCAGAAGGCGGCCGCCATGGTGGTCGCCTGATTGCTTTTTTGCGGGGTGTTTTTCGCCTCCTGCTGTTCCAGCAGCATTTCCTTGATTCTTTTCGCGATCTCCGCCTCGATGGCGTTTTGCTCGTCGGGAGGCAGCGTCTTCAGCTCGTCTTCGGTCAGACCCATCGACTTGAGGATTTTCTCGCGCATGGCCACGACCGGCCCTTTTTCGATGTACTCGTTCAGTTTTTTCAGCAGTTCTTCGGTCGTCGGCTTCGTGCCGTCGCTGCGGGCGGCCTTTTCCTCGCCGGCCGCTGCGGCCGACGTCGAAGCGAACGTCGATGCCGAAGCACGGCCGGCGGCGACGGTATTCAGACGATTCATCAAGCCGGCGGAATGAACGGCGCTATCGATCCGCATCATCGGTGTCTCCCGTAGGGTTGTGCCTTGATGGTCCGTAGCAAGACCGATGCCATGCCGTCCGGCGCCGGAGCCGTCGATGCACCGGCCGCATCGGCCGGCAACAACGTGCGGCCGTGCCGGCAAACGTTGCCGACGCGGTGACGCTTTCTTGCGCGCGCCTACTTGACCCGCAGACGCAGTTCGCCTCCGTCGACGCCGGCCAGCGCCAGGTGGGACAGGTCGGGCAGCCAGTCCTCGTCCGCCAGCGTCCCCTCCGCGGCGCAGGTAGCCAGCGCAATGGTCCGGCAGCCGGCGGCGTGCCCGGCGGCGAGGCCCGCGGGCGCGTCTTCGAAGATCACGGCGCTGTCCGCGTTCCGGCCCAGGCGCCGCAGCGCGAGCAGATAGCACTCAGGATCGGGTTTTCCCGCGTGGATGTCCTCGGCCGAGATCACGATTTCGGGCCAGGGGAGTCCGGCCGCGCGCATGCGCACCTGGGCCAGCGGGCGCTGTGCGGAGGTGACCAGCGCCCAGGCGCCGGACGGGATCACCGCCAGCAGCGCGGCCGCGCCGGGCGTGGCGACGATTCCCTCCGTTTCCTTCAGTTCGTCGCCGTCGATGATCGCCAGTTCGCTCGCCAGGTCGAGATGGGGCGGGATGACTTCGCGCATGGTGTCGATGGCGCGCCGTCCGTGCATGGTGTGCCGGAAGCTCTCGAATGGAATCCCGCGTGCCTCGGCCCACCTGCGCCACACACGTTCGACGGCCCGGGTGGAATCCACCAGCGTCCCGTCCATGTCGAACAGGAGGCAGGCGGCGCGGATTTCGGTTTGCGGGGCTAATCTCATTGGCATTCTCGCAGTGGAAACTTGCCCGATTCTCCCGGATTCCGGCGTCCGCGGGCAAGAGCTGGGTGGTATTCTTACGAGTTCGACCAAAACGACGGCGTCGGCGACGCGCGCCGTCCGGGCCATCGGTCGCCGTTTTTCTCCGCCTTGGAACGCATGATGATTTTCGCCGAATGGATCGGCTACCTTGCCGCCAGCCTCACCACGATCTCCTTTGTGCCGCAGGTCCTCCACATCTGGAAAACCCGGCAGACGCACGCCATCTCCCTGCGCATGTACATCCTGTTTTCCGGCGGCGTGGGCCTGTGGCTGGTGTATGGCGTGCTGCTGGCGTCCTGGCCGATCATCGCCGCCAATCTGATCACGCTGATCCTGTCCGGCGTGGTGCTTGCCCTGAAGCTGCGCCACGGCTGATGCGGCCGCCGGCCGCCGCCGCCGCCCGCCGGTCGCGCCAGGCCCACCACAGCCGGACGCCGAGCAGCCAGGCGACGACTCCCGCGTAGATCGAGACTTCGCCGAAATCGTTCTTGCCCGCCTTGTGCCACCAGTAGTGCAGGATCGCCGCCACGGCGATCAGGTAGACCAGCCGGTGCAGCTGCACCCAGCGGCGGCCGAGCCGGCGCATCATGCCCTTGGTCGAGGTGGCGGCCAGCGGGATCAGCAGGACGAAGGCCGTGAAACCGGCCGTGATGAACGGCCGCTCCAGCACATCCTCCCACATGGCGGCCGGGTCGAGCCCCCGGTCGATCCAGAACCACAGGGCGAAGTGCAGCACGGCGTAGAAGAAACAGTACAGTCCGAGCATGCGGCGCAGCTTGATCCATTGCCCCATGCCGGTGAAGCGCCTCAGAGGCGTCATGCACAGGCTCAGGCAGAGAAACACCAGCGCCCAGGTCCCGGTCGATCGTGTCACGAATTCCAGCGGGTTGGCCGTCAGAGCGTCGTGCATGCCGAGCCAGACCAGGCGGCCCAGCGGCCCGAGCGCGGCGAGGAAGACGGCGAGGCGCAGCAGGCCGAAGGCCGGGCCGGGGATGCCGGGCGCCATCAGAAGTTCTTTTTCAGGTCCATGCCGGTATAGAGCGAGGCGACCTGTTCGGCGTAGCCGTTGAACATCAGCGTCTTGCGTTTGGGCGGGAAGAGGACGCTGCCGCCGCCGTCGCCGATGCGCTGCTCGGTGGCCTGGCTCCAGCGCGGATGGTTGACCGTCGGATTGACGTTGGAATAGAAGCCGTACTCGTTCGGGGCCGCCAGGTGCCAGCTGGTCTTCGGTTCGCTTTCGGTGAAGCGGATGCGCACGATCGACTTGGCGCTCTTGAAGCCGTATTTCCAGGGCACCACGATGCGCACCGGCGCGCCGTTCTGCTTGGGCAGCACCTCGCCGTACAGCCCGAAGGTCAGCAGGGTCAGCGGATGCATGGCCTCGTCGAGGCGCAGGCCTTCGACGTACGGCCAGTCGAGGACGGGAACGGCAAGCCCCGGCATCTGCTTCTTGTCGGCGAGCGTGGTGAATTCGACGTATTTGGCGTTGCCGGCCGGCTCCACGCGCCGGATCAGTTCGGACAGCGATATCCCGATCCACGGAATGACCATCGACCAGCCCTCGACGCAGCGCAGGCGGTAGATGCGCTCTTCCAGCGGCGCCAGCTTGAGCAGCTCGTCGATGTCGTAAACCTTCGGCTTCTTGACGAGACCCTCGACGGCGACGGTCCACGGCCGGGTGTTCAATGCATGGGCGTGCTGCGCCGGGTCGCCCTTGTCGGTGCCGAATTCGTAGAAGTTGTTGTAGGTGGTGATGTCCTTGTAGCGCGTCAGTTTTTCGTTCGGCGCGTACTGCGGATTGACGCCGGCGGCGAGCTTGGCGCTGTCCGGATTGGGCGACGGGGTGGGCGACGGACTGGCCGTCTCGGCCAGGGCGCGGCGCGCGAAGAACGGCGCCAGGGCGACGCCGAACGTGCCCGCCGCCGCGGCGCGGATGAGGGTTCGGCGTTGCTCGAAAACGGCGCGCGGCGTGATCTCGCTGCTGTGGATTTGCGGGCCCAACTCGTCGTTGCGTTTCATGATCGGCCTTTCCTCGCGGTTCCTCGCTTGCGTTTGATCATACAATGGAAGCTTCACGCCTACGGGTGAATCCCGGATGGAATCCGACGGGTGGCTCCATGAAGCTTTTTGAGTTGATCGCCATGGCTTTGTTCCTCGCCTGCGCGCTGCCGGCGCGGGCCGAACCCGCGCCCTGGTACCGGTGGCAGAGCGTCACCGGCGACACGGTCTGCGCGCAGACCTCGCCGGGACCGGGATGGGTCCGGCTGGAAGTGACCTACGTCGATCCGCGCTGCCTGCGCCGGGACAAGTCGGCCGACAACGCCAAGGCGAAGAGCCGGAAATAAGCCGTCGGCACATGTCCCGAACCTGCCCGAACTGCGGCCATCGCCGGCAAACGACCGACACCGCGCCCGAGTGGCAATGCCCCGCCTGTGAGAAAGCCTACAACAAGGGCGCCGGCGCCGCGGTCGATGGCGCGTACGGGCGCTATGCGCCGCCGCCCGCCCCGCCGCGCAGGCAGGGCTTCGGCCTGTTCAAGGGGCTGCTGGTCTGCGCAGTGCTCGGCGGCGCGGTCTGGGCGGTCCGGCCCGCGCTGCAGGAGAACCCCTTCGCGGCGGCGTCCGCCCGGCGGGGAGAGCAGCCGGACGTGCTGCTGTACGCCACCGAATGGTGCGGCTATTGCGCCGCCACGCGCTCGTTTTTCGCGGCCCAGGGCATCCGCTACACCGAACTGGACATCGAGAAATCGAGCGTCGGCCGCGACGGCTACTACCGGCTCGGCGGCAGGGGCGTACCGTTGATCGTGGTCGGCGAGGACGTCGTGCATGGCTACGACGAATCGCGGCTGCGCGCCCTGTTGAAACCCTGGATGAACGCCTCTTGAGCCGGACGCCGCCCATGGCCGCCGCGCCCGACCGGAAGAGGACGGTGCTCGCCGAATGCATGCTCCTGCTGGTGGCCCTGATGTGGGGCATGAACCCGCCGGTCATCAAGCTCGGGCTGCAGCACATTCCGCCGCTGCCCTACAACGTGGCGCGCATGGTCGTCGGCAGCGCCGTCGCGGTGCTCGCCCTCTGGCTGTCGGGCAGCTACCGCCGGCCGACGCGCGAGGATCTCGGGCGGCTGCTGCGCGCCAGCGTCTTCGGCTTCTTCGTTTTCCAGATTCTGTTTACAGAGGGCATCCAGCGCACCACCTCGGGCAACGCGGCGTTCATGTTCTGCCTGCTGCCGGTGTTCGTGCTGCTGCTCAACCGCTTCTACGGGTTCGACACGATCAACCGCGCCGTGGTGATCGGCATCGGCTGCTCGATCGCCGGCATCGTCCTGATCGTGCTCGGCGCCGGCCGGGAACTGAGCCTGGCCGGCGGCCATCTGATCGGCGCGCTGCTGATCCTCGGCTCGCAGGTCGGCTACGCCTACTACACGGTGTTTTCCCGGGAACTGCTCGACCGCTATTCGACGTATCAGGTGACGGCCTCCCTGATGGTCCTCACCACCGTGCTGATGGTGGCCGTGTCGGTGCCGGAAATGCGCGCCGTGGCGTGGACGGAACTGCCCGTTCCGGCATGGGGCAGCGTCGCGTTTTCGGCCGTGTTCGGCTTGTGCCTGGGCAATTTCCTGTGGATCTGGGGCTCGGGCGTGATCGGCACCGCGCGCGCCTCGGTGTTCAACAATCTGACCCCCGTGTTCGCCGTCGTCACCGCCTATTTCCTGCTCGGGGAAACCTTCGGCCCCTTGCAGGCCGCGGGGGCGGCGTTCGTGTTCGGCGGCGTCTATGTCACGCGCCACCGCGACCGCTTTGCGGGCGGGCAGGCGGGCGCCGTCCAGGCCGAAGTTGCCGATCCCGATGGAAGGAGACCGTGATCATGAGCAAGCATGCCGTCCCGCTGATTCTTCTCGCCCTGCATGCGGCGTCCGCGTTTGCCGAGACGATCGGCTGCGTGACCACCGAGTGGAAGCTGCTCGGGGCCAACCACAAGGTCTGCGTCGAATCGTTCACCGACCCCAAGGTGCCCGGCGTCACCTGCCACGTCGGGCAGGCGCGCACGGGCGGGGTCAAAGGCAGCCTGGGGCTGGCCCAGGATCCCTCGCAGTTCTCCCTGTCCTGCCGGCAGACCGGCCCGATCGCGTTGCCCGACAAGCTGCCGAAGAACGAGGTGGTGTTCAGCGAGGACACCTCGATCCTGTTCAAGGAAACGCGCGTCATCCGCATGTGGGACGCCACCAGCCGGACGCTGGTCTATCTGGCGATCAGCCGCAAGCTGATCGAGGGGGCGCCGGCCAACAGCATCTCGACGATTCCCGTCATGCCGTGGGGAGTGCGTTGAGCCCGGCGATTCCGTAGCGCATGTCGACCAGGCGTTGCATCGCCGCGCTGGGGAGCGAGGAACTTGCCTCGCGGCGGCCGGTCAGCGGTCATATCGTCCGGAGTCGATCATGACCGCGCTCGTCCGCCTGCTCGCCTGTTTCCTGCTGGTCTTCGCCTCGCCCGCGCGCCCGGCCGAGCCGGAGATGAAGGTCGCCGTGGCGCAGTCCGGCGGCACCTTCGTCGTCGACGCGGACATCGACTTCCCGTATCCGGTGCGCACCGTCTGGGACGTGCTCACCGACTTCGACAACATGGCCGGCGTGGTGAGCAATCTCCGGTCGAGCCGGATCAGCCGCCGCAAGGGAAACACCGTGGTCGTGCAGCAGGAGGGAACGGCGCGCTTCGGGCTTATCTCTTACAGCTTCCTGTCCGAGCGGAAAGTGCGCATGGAACCGATGAAGCGCATCGTCGTGCGGCAGATCTCGGGCCAGGCCAAGCGTTTCGAAAGCGAGGCCGATCTGGCGGAGACCAACCACGGGACCTCGATCCATTACCACGCCGAGATCGAACCCGATTCGCTGCTCGCGCGGCTGTTCGGCGCGATCTTCATCCAGCACGAGGTCGAGGAACAGTTCCACGCCCTGGCCGGCGAGATGGAAAAGCGGCAGCGGCTGTAGGGCGCCGCGGACCGGCGGCTAGACCGTTCCTGCGCCGCGCGCCGCCCGGCGCAGGCGGTCGGCCACGGCGGCCCAGTCGGGGCCGGCGGGAACGGCCTCGACGAGGATGACGTCGTTGCCGGCCTGATCGAGTTCGCGCAAGGCGGCGTAGAGCCCGCGCGCGTAACCCTCCGGAGCGTCCGGCAGGCGGCGCAGCGAATGGACCGGCGGCGGCGCCAACCGGCCGTGCAGCAAAAGGCCGCAGCGTTTGCCCTGGTTTTGCGCTTCCCCGATCGCCCGCGGCAGATCGCCGGATGCCGCCAGCCGCATCGCGGTGCGCGGCGCGTAGTGGCCGTCGAGCGAACCGGAGACGCGCGGAATGCCGTCCGCCTGCATGCCCTCCGGCAGTTCCGGGCGTTCGCCGATGACGCTGCCGATCTGTTCCGGCGTGATGTGTCCCGGCCGCAGCAGGCGCGGCGGCATGCCGTTGCGCGACAGGTCCAGGATCGTCGATTCGATGCCCACCTCGCAGGCGCCGCCGTCGAGGACCAGGGCGACGGCATCGCCCAGTTCCTGGCGCACGTGCGCGGCGTCGGTGGGGCTGATGCGGCCGAAGCGGTTGGCCGACGGGGCGGCGATGCCGCACATGCCGTGGCGTCCGCCGCCCGCCTGCGCATAGGCGCGCAGCAGGGCGAGCGCCAGCGGATGCGCCGGCACGCGCACGCCGACGGTCTCCTGTCCGCCGGTGACCGCGTAGGGCACGGCCGGCGCGCGCGCAAGGATCAGCGTCAGCGGCCCCGGCCAGAAGGCCTCGGCCAGTTCCCAGGCCGACGGCGGAATGTCGCGGGCCCACTGGTCCAGATACGCGGCGCCCGGCAGGTGGACGATCAGGGGATGATCGGCCGGCCGGCCCTTGGCGGCGAAGATCCTGGCCACCGCGGCCGGATCGGCGGCGTCGGCGCCCAGGCCGTACACCGTCTCGGTCGGAAACGCGACCAGTTGCCCGGATTGCAGCAGCCGGACGGCCGCCGTCAAATCCGCAGAGATCGAAGCAGGCACGTTGCTCGGCAAGTCAGGGCAGATCGGGCAGGGTCTTGGCCAGCACCTTGGCGGTCTGCTGCGCGCGGAACTCGCTCAGCTTGCACGCCAGTTCCGCGTCGCCGAGGGCGAGCATGGCCACCGTGAACAAGGCGGCGTTGGTCGCGCCGGCCTCGCCGATGGCGAAGGTGGCGACCGGAATGCCGCCGGGCATCTGCACCATGGCCAGCAGGGAATCGAGCCCCTGCAGGTGCTTGGACGGCATCGGCACCGCCAGCACCGGCAGTTCCGTCTTGGCGGCCAGGACGCCCGCCAGATGGGCCGCGCCGCCGGCCGCGCCGATCAGCACCTGCATGCCGCGCTGCTGGGCCGTCGCGGCGTACTCCAGCGCGGCATCCGGCGTGCGGTGCGCGGACAGCACCTTGGCTTCATAGGCCACGCCGAACTTCTTCAGCGTTTCGGCGCAGGCGCGCATCACCGGCCAGTCGCTGTCCGAGCCCATGACGATGCCGACGAGGGGTTGATCCGACATGATTGCCTCCTGTGGGTTGAAATGGGTCAGGCGTTGGCCGCGCGCTCCGCGCTCTCCAGCGTGTTGGCCAGCAGCATGGTGATGGTCATCGGGCCGACGCCGCCGGGAACCGGCGTGATGAACGCGGCGACTTCCTTGGCCGATTCGAAATCCACGTCGCCGCAAAGTTTCCCGTCCGGCAGCCGGTTGATGCCCACGTCGATGACCACGGCGCCCGGCCGGATCATGTCGCCGGTGATCATCTTCGGCTTGCCCACGGCGGCGACCAGGATTTCTGCGCGCTGGCAGTGCGCCTTCAGGTCGCGCGTCTGCGAGTGGCAGACGGTGACCGTGGCGCCCGCATGCATCAGCAGCATCGCCATCGGCTTGCCGACGATGTTCGAGCGGCCCACGACCACGGCTTCCTTGCCCTTGAGCGTGATGCCCGCCTCCTCGAAGAACTTCATCGCCCCGTACGGCGTGCACGGAATGAAGCACGGCTGTCCCTGCATCAGGGCGCCGACGTTCTCCGCGCGGAAACCGTCGACGTCCTTCTCCGGCGCGATCGCGTCGAGCACCGCATCGGCGTCGAAATGCCGGGGCAGCGGCAGTTGGACCAGGATGCCGTGGATCTTCGGATCGGCGTTGAGTTCGGCGATCTTGGCGAGCACGACGCGCGGTTCCGTGTCCGCCGGGTAAGCGTATTTTTCCGAGTGGAAGCCGGCCTGCGCGCAGGCATTGACCTTGTTGCGCACATAGACCTGGGACGCCGGATCGTCGCCGACCAGAATCACCGCCAGTCCCGGCCGCACGCCGTGCGCCGCGAGCTCCTCCGCGCGTTGCTTGAAACCGGCGCGCAGCTTCTGTCCAAGAGCGTTGCCGTCGAGAATTTTTGCCGTCATGAGGAGAATCCAAAAGATGATGGGGGCGGGCAGCGGATCGGAAAAAACAAAACCCGATAGCCGGCTATCGGGTTTGTTGGCGGAGACGGAGGGATTCGAACCCTCGATACAGGTTTATGCCCGTATGCTCCCTTAGCAGGGGAGTGCCTTCGACCTCTCGGCCACGTCTCCGGAAGGGCGCGATGATAGCCTTTCCGTATCTATCGGTCAAACGAACCGGAGCGGATTTCTTACTCCGCCTTGTCCAGGCCGAAGGTCTTGTGCAGGACGCGCACCGCCAGCTCCAGGTACTTCTCTTCGACGACGATCGAAATCTTGATTTCGGAGGTGGAGATCATCTTGATGTTGATGCCTTCCCGGCCCAGCGCGTTGAACATCCTGCTGGCGATGCCCGGATGCGAGCGCATGCCGACGCCGACGGCGGACACCTTGCAGATCTTGTTGTCGCCCTGCACGCCGCGCGCGCCGAGCTTCTCGGCGGTGCCCTTGAGGATTTCCAGAGCCTTGGTGTATTCGCCGCGATTGACGGTGAAGGAGAAATCCGTGGTTTCGTCGTTGGCGACGTTCTGGATGATCATGTCGACGTCGATGTTGGCCTCGGCGATCGGGCCGAGCAGCTGGTAGGCGACGCCCGGACGATCGGGCACCCCGAGAATGGTGAGCTTGGCCTCGTCGCGATTGAAGGCGATTCCGGAGATGATCGGTTGTTCCATTTGCTTTTCTTCCTCAACAGTAATCAGAGTACCTTCGCCTTCGTCCTGGAAGCTGGAAAGTACGCGCAGTTTGACCTTGTATTTGCCCGCGAACTCGACCGAGCGGATCTGCAGGACCTTCGAACCGAGGCTGGCCATTTCCAGCATTTCCTCGAAGGTGATGGTGTCGAGCTTGCGCGCTTCGGGTTCGACGCGGGGGTCCGTCGTATAGACGCCGTCGACGTCGGTATAGATCTGGCACTCGTCGGCCTTCAGGGCCGCGGCCAGCGCGACGGCGGACGTGTCGGAGCCGCCGCGTCCGAGCGTCGTGATGTTGCCGTCCTCGTCGGCGCCCTGGAAGCCCGCGACCACGACGACGCATCCGTCGGCGAGATCCTCGCGGATCCTCTCGTCGTCGATCTGCAGGATGCGCGCTTTGGTAAAGGTGCTGTCGGTCAGCACGCGGACCTGCGGTCCGGTGTAGCTTTTCGCCTTGACGCCTTCTTCCTTCAGTGCCATGGCCAGCAGGCCGATGGTCACCTGTTCGCCCGTCGAGGCGATCACGTCCAGTTCGCGGGGGTCGGGCGTCGTGGAAATTTCCTTGGCCAGCGCGATCAGGCGGTTGGTTTCGCCCGACATCGCCGAAGGAACCACGATAATGTCATGCCCCTGGGCCTTCCACCGGGCCACCCGTTTGGCAACGTTTTTGATCCGGTCCGTTGATGCGACCGACGTGCCACCAAATTTTTGCACTATCAGAGCCATTCACAATCCAGAAGTTGGTAACGAAAGTCGGGGATTCTAGCGCAACATTTATTTGAAAGACAAGGCAAATTCCCCTCTTTCGGCCCCCTCAAATCTATTCAAAACAAGTGCTTAAATGCTACTTGCAATGGCTTATGTTCCTGTTCTATACTTCCAGCACTATAACGAAAGTTATAGGTCGCGAGAGCGGAAGCGCGGCGATCGAAATGTATGAAATGGACCCAAAACTACGGCTGACAGCCGAATGAAAGGATGCAAATGACTACAGCGAAAACGAACGACAAAACCAGCGAACCGCGCGAGATCCGCCGCAAGCTTGGTTTGAATCAACAGCAGTTCTGGTCGAAGATCGGTGTGACGCAAAGCGGCGGATCGCGTTATGAGAGCGGCCGCAACATGCCGCGTCCGGTGCGCGAGCTGCTGCGTCTCGTCCATGTCGAGCAGATCGACATCCAGCGCATCAAGCGCGAGGACGTGGATATCGTGGATTACCTCAAGAGCGAGGACCCCGATCTGTACAAGACCCTGAAAAAGGCGGCCAAGGCCAAAAGGAAGGCCGGCTGATCAGGGGTTTGCAATCACCCGTACGCCTAGTGCGGCGATGCGCTGGGCGAACGATGAGAGGCTTTCGGCGCTGAGCGCCGAAAGCCTCGCCGCTTCGGGCTGCAGGGAAGGCCGGGCCAGTCCGTAGAGATGCACGCCCTCGATCCGGTTCCTGATCGAGGCGACGAGTTCGAGATAGGCGTCGAATTCAGCGGCATCGATCGGCTTGCCGTCGATGGCGAACAGGCAGGTCTGAACCCAGGTGGGGGCCAGCTGCGCGCAGGTCGAGACCGCTTTGCGGAGCTTGCCGGGAGTTGTGTGCGTGCCGTTGACGCGCAGGATGCCTGCGGCCGTTCCCCGGTCGATCTTGAACCAGACCTCGCCCCCCAGCTCGCCGATGCGGGCGATTCCCCGCTGCACGCTCGCCTGGTGCAGCAGGCTGCCGTTGGTTATCAGGCGCAGTTTGACGGTGCCGAGCAGGCCGAATTGCTCAAGCTGCCGACCGGCGATATCCACGGCGTCGGGAAACTCGCGGGCGCTGGTCGGTTCGCCGTTGCCCGAGAAGGCCACGTCGACCAGTTTCCGGAAGCCGGGCGGGGCGTTCTTGTCGAGAAAGTCCCCGGATACCGCCTCGCGCAGGAATTCATGCAGCTCGGCTTCGAGCCGCGCCAGATCGATTGCGGGCGGGCCGCCTCGCTTGAGATCGGGAACCTGGCAGTAGATGCACGCCCAGTTGCAGGCATTATTCACGTTGAGGTTGATGCCGACAGAAACGCCGCCCGCGCGGCGGGAAACCACCGGATAGACGTACTTCATTCCGGCGCTGTCGCGGCTGTGGTCGTGGATGGTGAGCATGGCTGGCATCACCTGAGAGTGGCGGGGATCGGGACGGTTCCCGATGATATAATCGCGCAGCTTTTTTCCCCGAGTTCGCCATGTTCGTCACCCGCCGCCTGGAATTCGACGCCGGCCATCGTATCCCCGACCACAAAAGCCAATGCCGGCATCTGCACGGCCATCGCTACGCGCTCGAAGTGACGCTTGCCGGCGAGATCATCCGCCAGGCGGGGGACCCCGCCAACGGCATGGTCATGGATTTTTCCGAAGTCAAGGCACTGGCGAAAAGTCATCTGGTCGACCTGTGGGATCATGCGTTCCTCGTCTATGAAGGCGACGCGCCGGTCGTCGACTTCCTCGCTTCCCTGCCGGGGCACAAGACGGTGATTCTCGATTGTATTCCGACGGCCGAGAATCTGGCCGAGAAGGCATTCCGGATTCTCGACGCGGCCTACCGCGACACCTATGGAAATCATTTGCGGCTGGAGCGGGTGCGGCTGTACGAGACCCCGAACTGCTGGGCCGACGCGGTCCGCGCGGAGGCGTGAGCCGGGCGCTCAGGCGCCTCTGACGGTGTGCATCAGGTAGTTGACCCCGGTGTCGCCGCACAGGCTGTATTTCCTGCTCAGCGGATTGTAGGTCATGCCGATCAGCTCGTCCGGCTCCAGTCCGGCGCTGCGGGCCCAGCGCGAAAGTTCCGACGGCTTGATGAAGCGCGCGTAATCGTGCGTCCCCTTGGGCAGCAGCCCCAGAACGTACTCGGCGCCGACGACGGCGAACAGATACGACCTCGGGTTGCGGTTGAGGGTGGAAAAGAAGACGTGGCCGCCGGGTTTGACCAGCGCCGAGCACGCGGCGATGGTGCTGGCCGGGTCGGGAACGTGCTCCAGCATTTCCATGCACGTGACGACGTCGAAAGCGCCGGGCATCTGGCGGGCCAGTTCCTCGGCGGATACCAGCCGATAGTCGACCGTCCTGCCGCTTTCCAGGAGATGGAGTTTCGCCACCCCGAGCGCCTTTTCGGAGAGGTCGATGCCGGTGACGCTGGCGCCGCACTGGGCGAGGCTTTCGGACAGAATGCCGCCGCCGCAGCCGATGTCCAGCACCGCCTTGCCGGCCAGTTTGACGTGCCGGTCGATCCAGCCCAGGCGGAGCGGATTGATTTCGTGGAGCGGCTTGAACTCGCTCTGCGGGTCCCACCACCGGTGAGCGAGCTGGCTGAATTTGTCGAGTTCGTGAGGATCGGCGTTGTGCATGGCGGTCGAGTCAAGGCAATAAAAAAGCCCTGCCGAGGCAGGGCTTTCATTGTATCGGACCTGATTACTTCTTGGTGCCGATGATTTCGATATCGACGCGACGGTCAGGCTGCAGGCAGGCGATGACCTTCGGGCTCTTCGGTCCCTTGCAATCGCCCGGCTTGGTGACCGGCTGCTTGCTGCCCTTGCCTTCGGTGTAGATGCGGTTCGCCGGGATGCCCTTGCTGACCAGGTAGTCCTTGACCGAAGCGGCGCGCTTCTCGGACAGCTTCTGGTTGTAGGCGGCGCTGCCGATGCGGTCGGCGTGGCCGACGGCGATGACCACTTCGAGAACCAGTTGCTGGGACTTGGCGACGACGTCGTCAAGCTTGGCCTTGCCTTCGGGGCGCAGGGTGGCCTTGTTGAAGTCGAACAGCGCGTCGGCGGCGACGGTCACCTTGTCGCGGGCCGGAGCGGCGGCCGGAGCGGGAGCGGGCGCGGCCGGAGCGGCGGCGACCGGAGCGGCCTTGGGCTCGCAGACTTCCTTCGGCAGCAGGTCCTTGTCGCACGTGCAGCCGGCAGGGTCCTTGGCGGCGGCGGCCGGGGTCCAGAAGTTGGTCCGCCAGCACAGTCCGTACGGGTCCATCACGACCTCGCCGCGGCCGTCGATGGCGTAGACACGATCAACAGCCTGGGCTTGCGCCAACGAGGCGCACAGGCCAATGGTTGCGGCCAGCAAGGCCATCGCGGAATGTTTTGCTGTTTTATTCATCTTGATTTACCTCGTTAGTGTTGATTAGAGCCTGCGGGTTTGTCCAAGTGGCTTGTTGCGACTCATTGTTGAAAGACTAGAAAACCATTTCACGAACGGATTCGATTCTGCCACAAAGCCGCCAGATTTTTCAACTCGATCATGCTGCAGTGGAGCAGGCTTCCGTTGGAAACACAAGCCTTTCCGGCTACCCATACGTCTGATACATGCTCACGTCCTGCCGAATAAGCAAGCAGTGATGCTTGATCGTAGCACGGTGCCAATAGGGAGTCATTAATCTTGATGGCACACAAATCCGCCGATTTGCCGGCCTCGATGCTGCCGATTTCCTTGTCCAGAGCGAGGGCGCGCGCGCCGTTCAGCGTGGCCATGCGCAGCGCCCGGTGGGCGCCGACGGCGTCGGCCCGCCCGCTGGAGCCCTTGGCCAGGAGCGATGCCAGACGCATTTCCTGGAGGATGTCCAGGCGGTTGTTGCTGGCGGCGCCGTCCGTGCCAAGGCCGATGTTCAGGCCTCTCCGGGTCATCGGCTCGATCGGCGCGATGCCGCTGGCAAGCTTGAGGTTGGAGCTCGGGCAGTGCGCGACCGAGCAGCCGTGCTGGGCCAGCAGCTGCATCTCGTGATCCTCGAGATGGACGGCATGGACGCCGATCAGCCCCGGACCAAGCAGGCCCAGGCGGCGCAGCCGCTCGATCGGCCGCACGCCGAAGAGCTTCACGCTGTCCTCGATCTCCTTGCGGGTCTCGTGGAGGTGCAGGTGGATGGGGATGTCGCACTGTTCCGAGAGGGTCAGCACCTTCTCGAACGTGCGGTCGCCGACTGTGTAGGGGGCGTGCGGGGCCAAGCAGAAGCCCAGCAGCGGGCTGTCGCGGAATTCGTCGCGGACGGCCAGTCCGCGGGCCAGGTAGTCGTCCGCGTCGGCGGCGTAGGCGGTCGGGAAATCCAGCGCGATGAGCCCGACCACGGCCCGGATTCCCAGCTCCCGCGCGGCTTTGACGGTCGCCTGGGGGAAAAAGTACATGTCATTGAAACAGGTGATGCCGCCGCGCAGCATTTCGGCGCAGGCCAGCAGCGTTCCGTCATGCACGAACTGGGGCGAGACGTGTTTCGCCTCGGCCGGCCAGATGTGTTCGCGCAGCCAGGCGTCGAGGGGGAGATCGTCCGCAAGGCCCCGCAGCAGGGACATTGCGGCATGCGTGTGCAGATTGACGAGGCCCGGAATGAGGACATGGTCATGCAGTTGCCTGGTTTCGCGGGGGATGAAGCGAAATTTTCCTTCCGACTGTTGCAAAATAGCAACAATCCGGCCCTTGTCGATGGCGACGGAGTGGTTTTCCAGAACGGTATCGGCCGGTTCGACGGGAATGATCCATCTGGCTTCGATGAGTAGGTCAACTGGATCGGGCATCGCGCAGTTCGCTCGCTGTTCGTTTATTCGCGGTGAGTGATACCGGTTCGCATTTACCGGACGCTGTATAAGCTTACTTCGGAACCCGCCGGTTTTGTCCCGCGATCTTCCGGAAATTCGGTCCGGGCGTCGGGAGCAATGGGCGGCGTGTTAGAATGGCGCGTTCGACAAAACGAAAATGCCGGTGCGGAAGTCCGTATCCGCCGGTCAACCGGTCGCCGAATTGGAACGAGCCGTGGAAATCTTCGCCAAAGAAACCCTCCCCATCAGCCTCGAAGACGAGATGCGCCGGTCGTATCTCGATTACGCCATGAGCGTGATCGTCGGCCGGGCGCTGCCGGATGCGCGCGACGGCCTGAAGCCGGTGCATCGCCGGGTGCTGTACGCCATGCACGAACTGGGCAACGACTGGAACAAGGCGTACAAGAAGTCCGCGCGCATCGTCGGCGACGTGATCGGTAAATACCATCCGCACGGCGACACGGCTGTTTACGACACGATCGTGCGCATGGCGCAGGATTTTTCGCTGCGCTACATGCTGGTCGACGGGCAGGGCAACTTCGGTTCGATCGACGGCGACAACGCGGCGGCGATGCGTTACACGGAAGTGCGCATGGCGCGCATCGGCCACGAACTGCTGACCGACATCGACAAGGAAACCGTCGATTTCGGGCCGAACTACGACGGTTCGGAGCAGGAACCGCTGATCATGCCGGCGCGCATCCCGAACCTGCTGATCAACGGCTCGTCGGGGATCGCCGTCGGCATGGCGACCAACATCCCGCCGCACAACCTCAACGAGGTGGTCGAGGCGTGCCTGGCGCTGCTGCACGATCCCGAGATGACGGTCGACGATCTGATCGAGATCATTCCGGCGCCCGATTTTCCGACCGCCGGGATCATCTACGGCGTGTCCGGCGTGCGCGAGGGCTATCAGACCGGCCGCGGCCGCGTGATCATGCGCGCCCGCACGCACTTCGAGGACATCAAGGGCAGCGCCGACCGCCAGGCGATCATCGTCGACGAACTGCCGTACCAGGTTAACAAGCGTTCGCTGCTGGAACGCATCGGCGAGCTGGTCAACGAGAAGAAGATCGACGGCATCGCCGATCTGCGCGACGAGTCCGACAAATCCGGCATGCGCGTGGTCATCGAGCTCAAGCGCAACGAAGTGCCGGAAGTCGTGCTCAACTGCCTGTACAAGCAGACGCAGCTGCAGGACACCTTCGGGATGAACATGGTGGCGCTGGTCGACGGCCAGCCGCGTTTGCTCAACCTGAAGCAGATGCTCGACTGCTTCCTGGCGCACCGGCGCGAGATCATCACCCGGCGCACCGTGTTCGACCTGCGCAAGGCGCGCGAGCGGGCGCACATCCAGGAAGGCCTGGCCGTGGCGCTGGACAACGTCGATGAAATCATCGCCCTGATCAAGGCCTCGCCGACGCCGGCGGACGCCCGGCGCGGGCTGATGGGCAAGCTGTGGCAGTCGGCCACGGTGGGCGAGATGCTGCAGCGCGCCGCGCTGGACGCGACGCGCCCGGAAGGGCTGGGGCTCGAATACGGCCTGTCGCGGAGCGGCTACCTGCTGTCCGAGGCGCAGGCGCAGGCCATTCTCGAACTCCGCCTGCAGCGCCTGACCGGCCTCGAACGCGACAAGATCGTCGCCGACTACGCCGAGCTGCTCGAACGCATTGCCGACCTGATGGACATCCTGGCCCGGCCGGAGCGCATCACCGAGATCATCGCCGAGGAACTCAACGTCGTGCGCGCGCAGTTCGGCGACAAGCGGCGCTCGGAGATCGTCCTCGACACGCAGGACCTGGGCATCGAGGACTTCATCACGCCGCAGGACATGGTGGTCACGCTGTCGCATTCGGGCTACATCAAGTCGCAGCCGCTCGCCGACTATCGCGCTCAGCGGCGCGGCGGACGGGGCAAGCAGGCGGCGACGGTCAAGGAAGACGATTTCGTCGACCATTTGTTTACCGCCAACACCCACGACTACATCCTCTGCTTCTCCAATCGCGGGCGGGTCTACTGGCTCAAGGTGTATGAGGTGCCGCAAGGCGCGCGCACCGGGCGCGGCAAGCCGATCGTCAACATGTTCCCGCTCGAGGACGGGGAGAAGATCAACGCCATCCTGCCGATCAAGGAATTCGTCGAGGACCGCTTCATTTTCATGTGCACCGCGCAGGGCACGGTGAAGAAGACGCCGCTGTCGGATTTCTCCAACCCGCGCAAGGCCGGCATCATCGCCGTGGCGCTCGACGAGGGCGACTACCTGATCGGCGCCGAGATCACCAGCGGCACGCAGGACATCGTGCTCGTCTCCGACGCCGGCAAGGCGGTCTGGTTCGACGAGGAGGACGTCCGCCCGATGGGCCGCACGGCGCGCGGCGTGCGCGGCATGCGGCTGGGCGAGGGGCAGCAGGTGCTGTCGCTGCTGGTCGCCGAGAACCACCAGGAAACGGTGCTGGTGGCCACCGAGAACGGCTTCGGCAAGCGCACGGTGCTGGCCGATTTCCGCCACTCGGGGCGCGGCAACCAGGGCGTCATCGCCATCGCCGCCAGCGAGCGCAACGGCAAGGTCGTCGCCGCACGGCTGGTCAAGGACGAGGACGAGATCATGCTGATCACCACGGGCGGCGTGCTGATCCGCACGCGCGTGGCCGAAATCCGCGAACTCGGGCGGGCGACGCAGGGCGTGACCCTGATCGCGCTCGACGACGGGGAAAAGCTGGCCGGCCTGGAGAAGGTGGTCGAGTCCGAGGACGATGCCGAGAACGGCCAGGAAAAGGATGCGGCGGATTCCGCGCCGGAGCAGGACGGGGAATAATAGCGCTGTTGGAAAGCGCCGCGCGATCGGCGTCGAGCCGGATTTTCTCCGTCCAACCAGGGGAAGGTTTTTCTGAAGAGGGCTACCTGCATTGCCATGAGCGACGCGCTGAAAAAGGAACTCGCCGAAGTGCGCGGCGAAATCGACGCCATCGACGCGCAACTGCTCGACCTGCTCAACCGCCGGGCGCGCTGCGCTCAGAAGGTCGGGGAGATCAAGGCGGCGCACGGCGAGGGCGGCTTCATCTACCGGCCGGAGCGCGAGGCGCAGGTATTGCGGCGGATTCAGGACATGAACGCCGGGCCGCTGCCGGACGAGAGCGTGACCTGGTTCTTCCGCGAGGTGATGTCGGCCTGCCTGTCCCTTGAACGACCGCTGACCGTGGCCTTCCTGGGGCCGCTCGGCACTTTTTCGGAAAGCGCGTCCACCAAGCACTTCGGGCACGCCGCGCAACTGCAGCCGCAGACCTCGATCGACGACGTGTTCCGCGAGGTCGAGGCCGGCCATGCCGACTTCGCCGTGGTGCCGGTGGAAAATTCGACCGAGGGCGCGATCGGGCGCACGCTCGACCTGCTGATGACCTCGCCGCTCAGGATGTGCGGCGAAGTGGTCCTGCCCATCCATCAGCACCTGATGACCCGCGAGGCGTCGCTGGAGACCATCGCCAAGGTGTATTCGCACGCGCAGTCGCTGGCGCAGTGCCATGAATGGCTCAACCGCTCGCTGCCCAAGGCGCAGCGCATCCCCGTCGGCAGCAACGCGCAGGCCGCGCAGCTGGCCGCCGCGGAGGCCGGGACGGCGGCCCTGGCCGGGGAAGCGGCGGCCGAACGCTACGGCCTGCCCGTGCTCGTCGGCAACGTCGAGGACGAGCCGAACAACACCACCCGCTTCGTCGTGCTCGGACGCCAGGAGGCCGGCCCGTCGGGGCGCGACAAGACCTCGCTGATCATGTCCGCGCCCAATCGCACCGGCTCGCTGTGCGAACTGCTCGCGCCGTTCTCCGACGCCGGCGTATCGATGACGCGCCTGGAATCGCGGCCGGCGCGCCATACGCTGTGGGAGTACGTGTTCTACGTCGACGTCGACGGGCACCGCGACGATCCGCGGGTGGCCCGCGCATTGGCCGAACTGGCGCGCCGCGCCGCCTACCTGAAGGTGCTCGGGTCGTATCCCGTCGCCGTTTACTGAACCACTTTCGCCGAGGATTCGAGCATGTCGCTTTGTGACCAGTCGCTGCCCTACGTTCGCGCCATTTCGCCCTACCAGCCCGGCAAGCCGATCACCCAGCTGGCCCGCGAAATGGGCATTCCGGTCGAGCGCATCGTCAAGCTGGCGTCCAACGAGAACCCGCTGGGCATGAGCCCGAAGGCCCAGGCCGCGCTGGAAGCGGCGGTGGGCACGCTGGAGCGCTACCCCGACGACTTCGAACTGAAGGCGGCCGTCGCGGCGCATACCGGCCTCGGGCGGGAGCGCATCGTCCTGGGCAACGGTTCGAACGACCTGCTCGACATGGCGGCGCGCGTGTTCCTGGCGCCGGGGCGCTCGACGGTCTTTTCGCAGCACGCCTTCGCGGTGTACCCGCTGGCCTCGCTGTCCGTCGGCGCCGAACTGATCGCCGTGCCGGCCAGGGAGTTCGGGCACGACCTCGACGCCATGCGCGCCGCCGTGCGGCCGGATACGCGCCTCGTCTGGATCGCCAACCCGAACAACCCGACCGGTACCTTCGTGCCGTATCCGCAGCTCAAGGAATTCATGCGCGCGCTGCCCGGCGACGTCGTGGTGGTGCTCGACGAGGCCTACAACGAGTATCTGCCGGCCAAGGTGAGCGCCGACTCCAAGGACTGGCTCGGCGAATTCCCGAACCTGGTGATCACGCGCACCTTTTCCAAGATCTATGGCCTGGCCGGGCTGCGTGTCGGCTATGCGCTGGCTTCGGCGGAAATCGCCGACCTGATGAACCGCGTGCGCCAGCCGTTCAACTGCAACAACCTGGCCCTGGCGGCGGCGACGGCGGCGCTCGACGACCGCGAATTCGTCGCGCGCAGCCAGGAGCTCAACCGCGCCGGCATGGAACAGCTGGTCGCGGGCTTCCGCCAGCTCGGCTTCGCGTTCATTCCGTCGTATGGCAATTTCGTCACGTTCCGGGCCGGCGACGCCGCCACGGTCAACGACAAACTGCTGCGGCAGGGCGTGATCGTCCGCCCGATCGCGGGCTACGGCATGCCGGAGTGGCTGCGCGTGACCATCGGCACCGAGGCGGAGAACCGGCGCTTCCTGCAGGCGCTGGAGACCGCCCGCGGATGAGGACGGGCCGATGAGTTCCGAGCCGGAATTCGGCAAGGTCGTCGTCTTCGGCGTCGGCCTGATCGGCGGATCGTTCGCGCTGGCGCTGAAGGCCGCCGGGCAGGTCGAGGAAGTCGTCGGTTTCGGGCGCAGCCTGTCCACCCTGACGCAGGCGCTGGACCTGGGCATCATCGACCGCATCGGGATTAATCCGGGGCAGGAGACCGTGGAGGCCGATCTGGTGCTGCTCGCCACCCCGGTCGGGCAGATGCCGGAGATCATGGCCCGCATCGCGCCCTACCTCGGGCCGGAAACCGTCGTCACCGACGGCGGCAGCACCAAGTCCGACGTGGTGGCCGCGGTGCGCGAGCATCTCGGCGAACGGGCGGGTCAGTTCGTGCCGGCGCATCCGATCGCCGGCGCGGAGAACAGCGGCGCGGCGGCCGCGCGGGCCGACCTGTACCAGCACAAGAAAGTGGTGCTCACGCCGCTGCCGGAAAACCCGGTCCTCAACGTCGCGCGCGTCCGCTCGGCGTGGGAGTGGTGCGGCGCCCAACTCTTCGAACTGACGCCGGAGGAGCACGACCGCGTCTTCGCCGCGGTCAGCCACCTGCCGCACCTGTTGTCGTTCGCCCTGGTGCACGGCCTGGCGGTGCGGGACGACAGCGAGCTCTATTTCAATTTCGCCGCCAGCGGCTTCCGCGACTTCACGCGCATCGCCGCCAGCCATCCGGAAATGTGGCGGGACATCTGCCTGGCCAACCGCGTCGCCCTGCTCGGCGAGTTGGACCGTTACCAGGAGCAGCTCGACGAACTGCACGACGCGCTCTCGCGTGGCGATGGCGCGGTGCTGGAAAAAACCTTCGACGTGGCGCGCGCGGCGCGGCGCGCCTGGGACGGAAGCAAGTCCAGATGAGTACGCCGGAATCGATCGACCTGCCGGAACTGCTGTCCGCGCGGGGCAGCGTCCGCCTGCCCGGCTCGAAGAGCATTTCCAACCGGGTGCTGCTGCTCGCCGCGCGGGCCGGGGGCGACACCGAGATCCGCGACCTGCTCGAATCCGACGATACCGCGCGCATGCATGAAGCCCTGGGCACGCTCGGCGTGGCGATGACGCCGTTGGGCGGTAACGCCTGGCGCCTGACCGGCGCCGGCGGCGCCTTCCCGGTCAAGCGCGCCGAGCTCTTCCTCGGCAATGCCGGCACGGCCTTCCGCTCGCTGACCGCGGCCCTGGCGCTGTGCGGCGGCGACTACCGCCTGTCCGGCGTGCCGCGCATGCACGAGCGGCCGATCGGCGACCTCGTCGACGCCCTGCGCCAGCTCGGGGCCGACATCGAGTACACGGCCGACGCGGGCTATCCGCCGCTGCACATCTGCCCGGCGGCGATCCGCCCGGGCGGCACGGTGCGCATCCGCGGCGACGTGTCGAGCCAGTTCCTGACCGGCCTGCTGATGGCGCTGCCGCTGACCGGCGTGGAAACGGCGATCGAAGTCGTTGGCGAGCTGACTTCCCGGCCGTACGTCGAGATCACGCTGGCCATGATGGAACGCTTCGGCGTGCGGGTCGAACGGCACGGCTGGCAACGCTTCGTCGTGCCGGCCGGCTGCGTTTACCGCTCGCCCGGTGTTGTTTACGTCGAGGGCGACGCCTCGTCGGCGTCGTATTTCCTGGCGCTCGGCGCGATCGGCGGCGGGCCGCTGCGCGTCGAGGGAGTGGGGCAGGACTCCGTGCAAGGCGACGTGCGCTTCGCCGACGCGCTGGCGCAAATGGGCGCGCGCATCGCCCTGGGGCCGAACTGGATCGAGGCCAGCAGGCCGGAGAACGGTGGCCTACGCGGCATCGAGCTCGACTGCAACGCCATCCCCGACGCGGCGATGACGCTGGCGACGGCGGCGCTGTTCGCCGCAGGGCCGACGACGCTGAAGAACATCGCCAGCTGGCGGGTCAAGGAAACCGACCGCATCGCCGCGATGGCAGCCGAACTGCGCAAGCTCGGCGCCACGGTCGAGGAGGGCGGCGACTGGCTGCGGGTGACGCCGCCCGCCGCGCTCGTTTCGCCTCACCAGGGCATCGACACCTACGACGATCACCGCATCGCCATGTGCTTCTCGCTCGCCGCGCGCGGCGTGCCGGTGCGCATCAACGAGCCGGGCTGCGTGGCCAAGACCTTCCCCGACTACTTCGCCCGCTTTGCTGAGGTGACCCAGTCCGTGCCGGTGATCGCCATCGACGGGCCTTCGGCGTCGGGCAAGGGTACGATCGCCGCCAAGGTGGCGGCGGCGCTGGGATGGCATTACCTCGATTCCGGCGCCATCTACCGCCTGACCGCGCTGGCGGCGCAGCGGGCCGGCGTCGCCTGGGACGACGAGGCGGGCGTGGCCCGCATCGCCGCCGGACTCGACGCGGAGTTCGGCGAGAACTCGATCCGCCTGTCCGGCGAGGAGGTCGGCGACGCCATCCGCCACGAGGCCATTTCCATCGGCGCGTCGCACGTCGCCGCCCTGCCGGCGGTGCGCCGGGCGCTGCTTTTCCGGCAGCGCCTGTTCCGCCGCGCGCCGGGGCTGGTGGCGGACGGCCGGGACATGGCGTCGGTCGTCTTCCCCGACGCGCGGACCAAGGTTTTCCTCACGGCCAGCGTCGAGGTGCGTGCCCAAAGGCGCTATAAGCAGTTGATCGAAAAAGGAATCGCTGCTAGTATTACCCCTCTTTTGCTGGACTTGCGCGAACGCGATCTGCGGGACAGTCAACGCAGCGTGGCGCCGTTGCAGCAAAGCGAAGAGGCCCACCTGCTCGATACGACGGACCTGTCCATCGCCCAAACCGTGGCGCAGGTCCTGGCATGGAGCGGAACGGCCGGGTAGCAGCCGGGCATGGCGCAGCAGCGTTGCTGCGCAGGCCTGTTTCGGTGTCGCCGGGACGATTTTCCCTCGGGCCGGCGACGTGGTTTCAACTCAACCCCATCCGCGTCACGCGGTAACACACAATCTCCTATGTCAACCAATCCCACCCCCATGCAGGAAAGTTTTGCCGATCTCTTCGAGGCCAGCCTCAACCGCCAGGAAATGCGTCAAGGCGAGGTCATCACCGCGCAGGTCGTGCGCATCGATCAGAATTTCGTCGTGGTCAACGCCGGACTGAAGTCCGAGAGCTACATCGACCGGGACGAATTCCTCAACGACGCCGGTGAAATCGAAGTCGCAGTCGGCGATTTCGTCCAGGTCGCCATCGAACAACTGGAGAACGGTTTCGGCGAAACCCGCCTCTCCCGCGAGCGCGCCAAGCGCGTCGCCGCCTGGAACGCTCTGGAAATGGCCCTCAACGACGGCTCGCTGGTCACCGGCACGATCACCGGCAAGGTCAAGGGCGGCCTCACCGTCATGACCAACAGCGTGCGCGCCTTCCTGCCGGGCTCCCTGGTGGACATGCGCCCGGTCAAGGACACCACGCCGTACGAAGGCAAGACCTTCGAATTCAAGGTCATCAAGCTCGACCGCAAGCGCAACAACGTCGTCGTCTCGCGCCGCGCCGTGCTCGAAGCCACGGTGGGCGAGGAACGCGAGGCGCTGCTCTCCAACCTCAAGGAAGGCAGCATCGTCAAGGGCGTGGTCAAGAACATCACCGACTACGGCGCCTTCGTGGACCTGGGCGGCATCG
>JADHEE010000261.1_pt1 | contig 24722 bp, 16 predicted proteins | sample 8952401 | NCBI WGS metagenome assembly JADHEE01 (sample SAMN16124438, study PRJNA663242) | bioreactor sludge metagenome | isolation source: sludge (ammonium) | place: India:Bengaluru | collected 2019-02-28 | reverse complement strand
CGGAACGCGTGCGGGCCAACAGCCTGTTGGCGGACGCCTCTTCATTGATGATCGCATGTGGCTTGGCAATGCGGAGGTTCGACGAATGATGCGGATCAACCTGCTTCCTTACCGGGAAGAAAAACGCAAAGCCAAACGGCAACAATTCTATGGCTTGTTCGGGCTGGTATCGATTCTTGCCTGCCTCATCGTGTTTCTGGTGTATTCCATCATCGATGGCTACATCGCGGCGCAGGAGGCGAACAACGATTTTCTCAAGAAGGAAATCGCGCTGCTCGACAAGCAGATCGACGAAATCAAACGGCTCAAGGATCAGACGCAGGCATTGCTGGCGCGCAAGCAGATCATCGAGTCGTTGCAGCGGGACCGGGCGGAGGCGGTGCGGCTATTGAGCGAACTGACCAAGCAGATGCCGGAAGGCGTGTACATCCGTTCGCTGAAGCAGGATGGCACGAAGATCGTACTGATCGGATATGCCCAGTCGAATGCGCGCGTGTCCACGCTGATGCGCAACATCGAGGCTTCACCATGGCTCGAAAAGCCCCAACTCGTGGAGATCAAGGCGATCACCGTGGATAAAAGGCGGCTCAACGAATTCAGCATGAACGCGGCCATCAAGCGGACTGCAACTCAAGAGGGGGGCAAGAAATGAAATCGCCCTCATTGGCGAAAATTGACGTCCAAGCGATCCTGGATGATTTCCGGAATCTCAATCCCAAAGATGTGGGGGCGTGGCCGCTGGCTCCGCGCATAGCCGTTCTGCTCGGGCTGTTCCTTCTCATTCTGTTCTTCGGCTGGTGGTTCTGGTGGAGCGAGCAGCTCGAGACGCTGGCGCAACGCCAGCAGGATGAGATCAAGCTCAAGGAACAATTCGTGGACAAGAAGACGCAGGCCGTGAATCGCGACCTGTACGTCCAGCAGCTGAACGAAATCGACCGCTCGTTCGGAGCCTTGCTGAAACAGTTGCCCAACAAGTCGGAGGTCGAATCGCTGTTGGTGGAAATCAACCAGTCGGGCATGGGCCGCGGCCTGCAATTCGAGCTTTTCAAGCCAGGGGCCGAGGTGGTCAAGGACTTTTATGCCGAGTTGCCAATAAACGTCCGGCTGACAGGCAATTATCATGACTTCGGCGCCTTCGCGGGAGACATCGGCAAGCTGTCCAGAATCGTGACGCTCAACAATATTTCGATCGTGCCGAACAAGGATGGGACATTGGTCATGGATGCCATCACCAAGACGTTCCGTTACCTGGACGAGGAAGAGTTGGCCGCCAAGAGAAAGGCTGAGCAAGCCGCCAAGGGTGGGAAGAAATGAAAAAACTTCTAGTCCTGGTCTGTTGCGCATTGCTGGTCGCCTGCTCGGCGGAGAGCGACCATGAGAATCTGCGCCAATGGATGAATGAGGCCTCGAAGAATCTCAAGGGAAAGGTTCCGCCGCTGCCTCAGGTCAAACCCTACGAGCCGGTCGCCTACGATGCCGGAAATCTGGTCGACCCTTTCAAACCGGCCAAGATCACTCCCGAGAGAAAGAAAAACGGTGGAGGCGCGCAGCCCGATTTCGACCGGCCGCGCGAGCCGCTGGAGGCCTACCCGCTCGAATCCCTGAAGTTCGTTGGCGTGATGACGCGCAAGAATGTTTCCTACGCCATCATTCAGGCCGACGGCTCCTTGTATCAAGTGAGAACGGGCAATTATCTCGGCCAGAATTTCGGTGTGATCACCAAGGTCAGCGAATCGGAAGTCGTCCTGAAGGAACTTGTTCAGGATGCCGCGGGTGACTGGATTGAGCGAATGAGTTCCCTGCTGTTGCAGGGACAGGAGGGAACCAAGTGAAACGGATCGGATACTACGCGTTGGGGCTCGCCGCCCTGTTCATGCTGCCTTGGTCGGCGATCAGGGCGCAGGAAGCCAAGCCAAACTCCATCGAATCGATGCGGGTGGTTCAGCAGAATGGCGTCCTCAACCTCAAGCTGACGTTCAAGCAACCCTTGACCGCGCCGCCGTCCGGCTTCAGCGTGGCTTCTCCCGCGCGCATCGCCCTGGATTTCCCCAACGTCACGAACGGCACGGGGAAGACCGCGCAAACCTTCAACGAGGGCGACTTGAGAAGCGCGAATATCGTTCAATCGGACGATCGGACCCGCGTCGTGCTCAACCTCAATCGGACGATGAATTACGAAACCGCCATTGAGGGAAATGCCTTGCTGCTCGCCTTGACGCCGAGTACGGGCAAAGCCTGGCAGGATGGAGGGGTAGACCGGCCCGTGGAGCATTTCTCGCAGGGGCAGGCCGCAACGGCGGCAATGAACACCATCAGGGATATCGCGTTTCGTCGGGGAAAGGACGGGGAAGCGCGTATTTCGGTGGATATGAGCGATTCGAACGCCGGTATCGACATCCGCCAGCAAGGGCAGTCGCTGATTGTCGATTTCATCAAGGTCAGCGTTCCCGAGGGGCTGCGCAAGAAGCTTGACGTTACCGATTTTGCGACGCCGGTGGTTTCCGTGAGCACCGTCCAGCAAGGCCCGAACGTGAGGATGACCATCGTGCCGAAAGGCTTGTGGGAACACAATGCCTACCAGACGGATAACCAGTTCGTCATCGAGGTCAAGCCGATCATCGAGAATCCCAACAAACTGGTCCAGGGATCGCGCGGCGGATACCAGGGGGAAAAGCTGTCGCTTAATTTCCAGAACGTTGAGGTCCGGCGTCTGTTGCAGGTGATCGGCGAGTTCACCGGCATGAACGTCGTCGTCAGCGATTCGGTGGGCGGTTCGATCACGCTCATCCTGAAGGATGTCCCGTGGGATCAGGCGCTCGACATCATCCTGCAGCAGAAGGGGCTTGACATGCGCAAGAACGGCAACGTCATCCTGGTTGCCCCGCGCGAGGAAATCGCCACCAAGGAGAAGCTGGAGTTCGAGTCGAAAGTTCAGATCGGAGATCTGGAGCCTCTACGGACCGAGAGCTTCCAGATGAATTACATCAAGGGCGAGGACGTCAAGAAATTGCTGGTCGATCCGAAACAGACGCTTTTGTCCAAGCGCGGCAGCGCCCTGCTCGACGATCGTTCGAACATCCTGTTCGTCCAGGATACGCCCAGCCGCCTCGATGATGTGCGGGCGATGATCGCCAAGGTGGACGTGCCGGTGAGGCAGGTGATGATTGAGGCCAGGATCGTCGAAGCGGGAGATACTTTCGCGAAGAACCTCGGTATTCGCCTAGGGACTGGGGCGGTAACTAAAAAGACGGAAGTTGACAGCAATACTGGCGCTATTTCCACGACCTATACCAAAGAAACCGATCTGGGCTGGATCAATTCGGGCAGCCGGACCGGTGGGTTGGGGTCGCTCAACCTACCTGCCTCGCCCAGATCCGGTACGGCGGGAACCTATGAATTCACGCTGTTCAACTCGAAGTATACGAAATACCTGGATGCGGAGATTTCCGCGCTGGAGTCCGACGGGAAAGGAAAGGTGATATCGAGCCCGCGGGTCATGACCGCGAACCAGGTCGAGGCGATCATCGAGCAGGGGGTCGAAATTCCTTACCAGCAGGCGACCAGTTCCGGCGCGACCAGCGTTTCTTTCCGCAAAGCCAATCTGTCGCTGAAGGTCAAGCCCCAGATTACGCCGGATGGCCGGGTGACGATGTCGCTCGACGTCAATAAGGATACGCCCAACACGTCGTTGTCCACCGGTTCGGGAGTGGCGATCGACACCAAGCATGTCAAGACGGAGGTCCTGGTGGAGAACGGAGGTACAGTCGTGATCGGCGGCATCTACACGCAGAAAAAATCCGATACGACCTACCGGGTTCCGTTCTTCGGCGATTTGCCGTACATCGGCTGGCTTTTCAAGAACCGTGAATGGATCGATGACAAGACGGAACTGCTGGTCTTCATCACGCCGAAGATCGTCAACGAAGGGCTTGCTCTTCGCTGATCAGGAGAAGCGAAAAAAAAACCGGCATTTGCCGGTTTTTTTTGTCGCTATTTTTGCTGGAGCCCTGCGGTAGAATTGGACGGTGGATAAATTCTCGGAAAACATCTATCTGGTCGGCTTGATGGGGGCGGGCAAAACGACGATTGGACGGTCGTTGGCCAAACGCTTGGGCTTGCGTTTCGTCGACACGGACAAGGAAATCGAAGCGCGTACCGGCGTGAGCATCCCGACGATTTTCGAAATCGAAGGAGAGGATGGCTTCCGCAAGCGCGAATCCCAAGTCATCGCGGAAACGTCCGCGAAAAATGGCCTGGTGGTGGCGACCGGCGGTGGCGGCGTGCTGCGCGAGGAAAATCGGGTCAACATGCGGGCGAGCGGTTTCGTCATCTATCTCAATGTCCAGCCGCAGATGCTCTGGGAAAGAACGCGCCACGACAAGAACAGGCCGCTGCTCCAGGTCGCTGATCCCCTGTTGAAACTGACCCAGCTTTTCTCCGTGCGTGATCCGTTGTACAGGGAGGTGGCGAATCTCGTCGTGGACGGAGGGCGGATGAGCGCCCAGGGGGTTCTCCAGTATCTGCTCAAGGAGTTGTCGGAGCGATGGAAGTCCTGACGGTCGAGCTCGGCGCCCGTTCCTATCCCATTCATATCGGGAGCGGGATTCTGGGGAGCATGGATGTGCTGCTGGCGCACCTTGCCCAGCCGAAGGTGGCGGTCGTCACCAATGAGACCGTGGCGCCGCTTTTGCTGAAAGCGTTTGCGCGGCGCCTGCGCGAAAAAGGCTGCCAGGTCGTCGAAATCGTCCTTCCCGATGGCGAGCAATTCAAGGATTGGCAAACCTTGAACAGGATTTTCGACGCCCTGATCGAGCATTCGTGCGAACGGAAGACCACGCTGGTGGCCCTGGGAGGCGGCGTCGTGGGCGACATGGCCGGCTTCGCGGCGGCCTGCTTCCAGCGCGGGGCGCCGTTCATCCAGATTCCCACGACCTTGCTGGCGCAGGTCGATTCCTCGGTCGGCGGCAAGACGGCCATCAATCATCCGTCGGGCAAGAACATGATCGGGGCATTCCATCAGCCGCAGCTCGTGCTGATCGATCCGGAGACCCTGCGTTCGCTGCCCGACCGCGAACTGCGGGCCGGGCTCGCCGAAGTCATCAAGTACGGGCTCATCCGCGATCTGTCTTTCCTGGAGTGGCTGGAAGGCAACATCGAAAAGCTGCTGGCGAAGGAACCGGATGCCCTGGAGCAGGCGATCCATCGTTCGTGCCGGAACAAGGCCGAGGTCGTCGCGGCCGATGAGCGCGAGCACGGCGAGCGGGCCCTGTTGAACCTGGGCCATACCTTCGGGCACGCCATCGAGGCCGGGTTGGGGTACGGCCGGTGGCTGCACGGCGAGGCGGTGGCCGCGGGGACGATGATGGCCACCGAGCTGTCGAGACTCCTGGGCTGGCTCGACGCCGGCGACGTCGCGCGCGCCGAGGCCCTGTTCGCGCGCGCCGCCCTGCCCGTCAGCGGGCCGGCGATGGGTGCCGATCGCTATCTCGAATTGATGCAGCACGACAAGAAAGTGCAGAACGGCCGGCTGCGTCTGGTGCTGTTGCGGCGCATCGGCCAGGCGGTGGTCAGCGAGGACGCTTCGCTGGCCCAGATCCGGGCCGCCATCACGGCCCGTTCCGCCGATGGCTGAGCTGCTGCCCTACGCCGTCTCGGCGGACAATTCGCGCGGGCGGCGTTTCCCCGAGCCGTTTCCCGCGTATCGCAGCGAATTCCAGCGGGATCGCGACCGGATCGTCCATTCGACCGCCTTCCGCAGGCTCGAATACAAGACTCAAGTTTTCGTAAATCACGAAGGCGACCATTTCCGCACCCGGCTGACGCACACTCTGGAAGTGGCGCAGATCGCCCGGGGCATAGCGCGCGCGCTCGGCCTGAACGAGGATCTGGCGGAGGCGATCTCGCTGGCCCACGATCTCGGGCACACGCCGTACGGACACGCCGGGCAGGACGCATTGAACGAGTTCATGCGCGACTACGGCGGGTTCGAGCACAACCTGCAAAGCCTGCGCATCGTGGACAAGCTGGAGCAGCGCTACGCTTCCTTCGACGGCCTCAATCTGTGCTTCGAGACGAGGGAGGGCATCCTGAAGCACTGTTCCGTCGCCACGGCCGGCCGCCTCGGCGATCTCGGCGAGCGCTTCATCAACCGCACCCAGCCTTCGCTGGAAGCGCAGATCTGCAACCTGGCGGACGAAATCGCCTACAACAACCACGACATCGACGACGGCTTGCGCTCCGGTCTGTTGTCGTTCGACCAACTGAAGGAAGTCTCGCTGTTCGAACGCAACTGGGCGTCGGTGAGGGACGCCTACGGCGCAATCGATGAACGGCGCCTGGTTCACGAAACCGTCCGGCGGATGATCAATGCGCTGGTGTGCGATCTGATCGACATGACTACGTCCAACATCTCCCGTTGCCTGCCGCAGACGCTCGATGACGTGCGGCAGGCCGGCGTGCTGGTCGGCTTCTCCGGGGAAATGGACGATGCGCAGCAGGAAATGAAACGTTTCCTCCGGAAGAATCTGTATCAGCACCACGAAGTGCTGCGCATGACACGCAAGGCGCAACGGATCGTCGCCGACCTGTTTGCGGCGTTTCTCGACGATCCGCGCATGCTGCCGCCGGCCTATCGCAGCGGCGACAACCAGCCGCGCCGGGTGGCCGACTACATCGCCGGAATGACCGACCGGTATGCGATGAAGGAGCATCGGCGGCTGTTTGCCGTTGGCGAAATCTGATCCGCCGGCAACCGGATTCCTCTGCCCTTGGCGCAAAAAAACGCCCGCACAAGCGGGCGTTTCGGTTTGAGCGCGCGGCCCGATCAGGCGCCGCTCACCAGCGCGGCGTGGACTTCATCCAGCATCTTCTTGGCGTCGCCGAAGAGCATGCGGTTGTTCTCCTTGTAGAACAAGGGATTGTCGACGCCGGCGTAGCCGGAGGCCATGCTGCGCTTCATCACGATCGAGGTCTTCGCCTTCCAGACTTCAAGAACCGGCATGCCCGCGATCGGGCTGGTCGGGTCTTCCTGCGCGGCCGGGTTTACGATGTCGTTGGCGCCGATCACCATCGCCACGTCGGTGTCCGGGAAGTCCTCGTTGAGTTCGTCCATTTCGAACACGATGTCGTACGGCACCTTGGCTTCGGCCAGCAGCACGTTCATGTGGCCCGGCATGCGGCCGGCCACCGGGTGGATGCCGAAGCGCACGTTGACGCCCTTCTCGCGCAGGTACGAGGTGATTTCATAGACGATGTGCTGGGCCTGCGCGACCGCCATGCCGTAGCCCGGCACGATGATCACGTTCTTGGCTTCGCGCAGCATTTCCGCGGTTTCCTGGGCGGACACCGGCGTGACCTCGCCGGCCGGTTCGGTGCCGTCCTTGGCCGCCGGCGCCGGCTTGGCGCCGTCGGAACCGAAGCCGCCGGCGATGACGCTGAGGAAGTTGCGGTTCATCGCGTTGCACATGATGTACGACAGGATCGCGCCGCTCGAACCGACGAGCGCGCCGGTCACGATCAGCAGGTCGTTTTCGAGCATGAAGCCGGTGGCCGCCGCCGCCCAGCCCGAGTAGCTGTTGAGCATCGACACGACGACCGGCATGTCGGCGCCGCCGATGGCCATGACCATGTGCACGCCGAAGGCCAGCGAAACGATCGTCATCACGGTCAGCGGCACGACGGCCTGTCCCATTTCGGCGTGCAGGAACTCGCGGCCGAAGTAGATGACGATCAGCAGCCCGATCAGGTTGAGCATATGGCGGCCCGGCAGCAGCACGGGCTTGCCGCCGATCTTGCCCGACAGCTTGCCGAACGCGATCAGCGATCCCGAGAAAGTCACCGCGCCGATCAGGATGCCGACGTAGATCTCGACTTCGTGAATCGTCTTCTCCGCGCCGGAAAACACGATCGACGTGTCGACGTAGCTCGCGTACCCGACCAGACACGCCGCCAGACCCACCAGGCTGTGCATCAGCGCGACGAGCTCCGGCATCTGCGTCATCTGCACGACGCGCGCAGCATAGAGGCCGATCGCGCCGCCGAGGACCATCGCGCCGATGATCCAGGACAGGCCCGCGGAGCCGACGCGGGGACCGAAGACGGTGGCGAGCACCGCGATGGCCATGCCGATCATGCCGTAGAGGTTGCCGCGCCGGGCCGTTTCCTGGTTGGAAAGGCCGCCCAGGCACAGGATGAAGAGGATGGTCGCTCCGAGATAGGAGACGGTTGCCAAACTTGCAGACATGTTCTTTCTCCTTATTTGCGGAACATTTCCAGCATGCGCCGGGTCACGGCGAAGCCGCCGAACATATTGATGGTGGCCAGGGCGATCGAGACCACGGCCAGCCAGCGGATGACCACCTCGGGGCGGGAGATGTCGGCGGCGAGCGGCGGGGCGATCTGCACCAGCGCGCCGATGGCGATGATGCTGCTGACCGCGTTGGTCACGCTCATCAGCGGCGTATGCAGCGACGGCTTGACGTTCCAGACGACCATGTAGCCGATGAAGCAGGCCAGCACGAAGACCGTGAAGTGGCCGAGGAACGCCGCCGGCGCGTAGGCGCCGATCAGCCAGAACAGCGCGGCGCCGATACCGACGATGACGGCCATCTTGCCGGCCGGCATCGGCTCGCCGCCGCCATGTCCGTGCGCCGACTTCTTGGCGGCCACGGGCACCGGCGCGGCCGCCTGCTTGGCGGCGGGCGGCGTGGCGAGTTTGAGCGGTGGCGGCGGCCAGGTGATGCTGCCTTCCTTGATCACCGTCAGGCCGCGGATGGCGTCATCCTCCATGTTGACGTCGATGATGCCGTCCTTGGTCTTGCACAGTTCCTCGGTCAGGCGCAGCAGATTGTTCGCATACAGCGTCGAAGCCTGCTTGGCGAGGCGGCTGGGCAGGTCGGTGTAGCCGATGATGGTGACGCCGTGCTTGACCACGGCCTGGCCGGGTTCGGTCAGCTCGCAGTTGCCGCCCTGCTCGCCCGCCATGTCGACGATGACGCTGCCGGGCTTCATGCTCCGCACCATCTCGGCGGTGATCAGCTTGGGCGCGGGCTTGCCGGGGATCAGCGCGGTGGTGATGATGATGTCCACCTCGCGCGCCTGCTTGGCGTACATCTCGCGCTGGGCCTGCTGGAAGCCCTCGCTCATGACTTTGGCGTAGCCGCCGCCGCCCGAGCCCTCTTCCTCGTAATCGACCTTGACGAATTCGCCGCCCAGCGACTTGACCTGATCGGCCACTTCGGCGCGCGTATCGTTGGCGCGCACCACGGCGCCCAGGTTGGCGGCGGTGCCGATCGCCGCCAGGCCGGCCACGCCGGCGCCGGCGATGAAGACCTTGGCCGGCGGCACCTTGCCGGCGGCGGTCATCTGGCCGTTGAAGAAGCGGCCGAAGGCGTTGGCGGCCTCGATGACGGCGCGGTAGCCGCTGATGCCGGCCATGGAGGTCAGCGCGTCCATCTTCTGGGCGCGGCTCAACTGGCGGGGCAGCGAATCGATGGCCAGCACCGTGGCCTTCTTGGCGGCCAGCTGCTGCATCAGTTCGGGATGCTGGGCCGGCCAGATGAAGGAGATCAAGGTGCCGCCTTCGCGCAGCAGGCCGACTTCCTCGCTGCTCGGTCCGCGCACCTTGAAGACGATATCGGACGACGCCCACAACGCCGCCGCGCTGTCGACGATCTCGGCGCCGGCGGCGCGGTAGGCATCGTCGCTGCAATGGGCGGCATCGCCCGCGCCGGACTCGATCGACACCCTGAACCCAAGCTTGATCAGCTTCTCGACGACCTCGGGAACGGTAGCGACACGTTTCTCCCCAGGATAAACCTCACGTGGAACTCCGATACTCAGTGACATTCAGATCTCCATGACTCGATTCGAAAAAAATGGCAAAAACCGCCGGCTGCGCGGTTCCCGCCTCTCGTGTGAATCGCGAATCCGGTTCGACAAGTTGCGGGTACGCCGCGACCGGTCGGCCAGCCGGGGCGTTGCGTGCCCGATGACATGCGTGTTCAAGTTGTTGGGAACCGGATCATTCGACGTTTATCGTAATTAATTACTGTTCATCGAATTAAGCTTTACTTTAACATGTCTTCGCCGCTCAATAAAGTTCACTCGCCGATACCTCACTGAGCCCCGGTATTTTACGGGGAAATCCCCGCTTGTAGCGAGTTCGTGACGCTTTGGAAGATCATTGTGCCTTTCGTGAATTTTCTTCAAACCCTAGGCGTTTCGAGATATACTCGACGGCCGTCCGAAAACTATGATAAAGCTGGCTCACGCCGGCTTTTTTGACGTTTGGAGGACGCCTGGGCCTTGGTGTGGTTTTTTAGTCTCTATGAGGATTCAAGCGTGATGAACTCGGCGGTACCTGAGCGGCAGGGGCTTTATGACCCGGCCAACGAACACGACGCCTGCGGGGTCGGTTTTGTAGCGCACATCAAGGGCCAGAAGAGCCATTCGATCATCGAGCAGGGCTTGCTGATCCTGAAGAACCTCGATCATCGCGGCGCCGTGGGCGCCGATCCGCTGATGGGAGACGGCGCCGGCATCCTGATCCAGATTCCCGATCAGTTCCTGCGCGAGGAAATGGCCAGGCAGGGCGTGGCCCTGCCGCGCGCGGGCGACTACGGCGTGGGCATGGTCTTCCTGCCCAAGGAATCGGCGTCGCGCCTGGCCTGCCAGGAGGCGATCGAGCGCGCGGTCAGCGCCGAAGGCCAGGTCATCCTGGGCTGGCGCGACGTTCCCGTCGACCGGGCGATGCCCATGTCGCCGGCGGTGCGCGCGCTGGAGCCGGTGATCCGCCAGGTGTTCATCGGCCGCGGCCCGGACGTGATGGTCACCGACGCGCTCGAGCGCAAGCTCTACATCATCCGCCGCCGCGCGGCCAACGCCATCCGCGAGCTCGGGCTGGAGCACAGCAAGGAGTTCTACCAGCCGTCGATGTCGGCGCGGACCATCGTCTACAAGGGTCTGCTGCTCGCCGACCAGGTCGGCCAGTATTACCTCGACCTGCAGGACCCGCGCTGCATCTCGGCGCTGGCGCTGGTGCACCAGCGCTTCTCGACCAACACCTTCCCGACGTGGCCGCTGGCGCATCCGTTCCGCATGATCGCGCACAACGGCGAGATCAACACGCTGCGCGGCAACTACAACTGGATGCGTGCCCGCGAAAAGGGCACCTCGTCGCCGCTGCTCGGGCCCGACCTCGACAAGATCTGGCCGCTGATCTACCCGAACCAGTCGGATACCGCGTCGTTCGACAACGCGCTGGAACTGCTGGTGATGGGCGGCTACACGCTGGCGCACGCGATGATGATGCTCATTCCCGAAGCCTGGGAAGCGCACACGCTGATGGACGAGAAACGGCGCGCCTTCTACGAGTACCACGCGGCGATGATGGAGCCGTGGGACGGTCCGGCGGCGGTGGCTTTCACCGACGGACGCCAGATCGGCGCGACGCTCGACCGCAACGGCCTGCGTCCGGCGCGCTACCTGGTGACCGACGACGACTACGTGGTGATGTCCTCGGAAGCCGGCGTGCTGCCGATTCCGGAAGAGAAGATCGTCAAGAAGTGGCGCCTGCAGCCCGGCAAGATGTTCCTGATCGACATGGACCAGGGGCGCATCATCGACGACGTCGAGCTCAAGGAAACGCTGTCGCGGCAGAAGCCCTACCAGGACTGGGTCGCGCGCATCAACATCAAGCTCGACGACCTCGACGTGCCGGAGGCCGCGGCGCCGAAGTGCGCGTCCGCTTTGCTCGACCGCCAGCAGGCGTTCGGCTACACGCAGGAGGACATCAAGTTCATCCTCGAACCGATGTCGAAGACCGGCGAGGAAGCCGTCGGCTCGATGGGCAACGATTCGCCGCTCGCCGTGCTGTCGCACAAGAACAAGCCGCTGTTCAGCTACTTCCGTCAGCTGTTTGCGCAGGTGACCAATCCGCCGATCGATCCGATCCGCGAGCAGCTGGTCATGTCGCTGGTCTCGTTCATCGGCCCGAAGCCGAACCTGCTGGGCATCAACGAGATCAATCCGCCGTACCGGCTGGAAGTGTCGCAGCCGGTGCTGACCTACGCCGACATGGCGAAGCTGCGCAAGATTTCCGCCTACACCGACGACAAGGTGCATTCGGCCGAACTGGACATCTGCTACCCGCTGGCCTGGGGCAAGGAAGGCGTCGAGGCGCGCCTGGCGTCGCTCTGCGCCGAGGCGGAGGACGCGGTGATGCGCGGCTGCGGGCTGCTGATCGTCTCCGACCGCAAGCTCGATGAAAACAACGTCGCCATCCCGGCGCTGCTGGCGCTGTCCGCGGTGCACCAGCACCTCGTCACGCGCGGGCTGCGCACCCGCGTCGGCCTGGTGGTCGAGACGGGCTCGGCGCGCGAGACGCACCACTTCGCCGTGCTCGCCGGCTACGGCGCCGAGGCCGTCCATCCCTACCTGGCGCTCGAAACGATCGAGCAGATGGCCGGCAAGGACCCCAAGGAACGGGAAAAGGCCGTCAAGCACTTCGTCAAGGGCATCGGCAAGGGGCTGCTCAAGGTCATGTCCAAGATGGGCATCTCGACCTACATGTCCTACACCGGCGCGCAGATCTTCGAAGCCATCGGCCTGCAGAAGAAGATGGTCGACAAGTACTTCACCGGCACCTCGTCGCAGGTCGAGGGGATCGGCGTGTTCGAGGTGATGGAGGAGGCCATCCGCCTGCACCGGCAGGCCTTCAGCCAGGAGCAGGTGCTGCAGGACGCGCTCGACGTCGGCGGCGACTATGCCTTCCGCGTGCGCGGCGACGAGCACATGTGGACGCCGGACGCCATCGCCCGGCTGCAGCACGCGACGCGCAGCGGCAAGTACGACAGCTACAAGGACTACGCGCGCATCATCAACGACCAGTCGCAGCGGCACATGACGCTGCGCGGCCTGTTCGAGATCAAGGCGGCGGGACCGGCCGTGCCGCTCGACGAGGTCGAGCCGGCCAAGGACATCGTCCGGCGCTTCGCCACCGGCGCCATGTCGCTGGGCTCCATCTCGACCGAGGCGCACACCACGCTGGCGATCGCCATGAACCGCATCGGCGGGCGCTCGAACACCGGCGAGGGCGGCGAGGACCCGGCGCGCTTCAAGCCGGTCAAGGCCGGCCAGATGGTCTCGGACATCGTCGGCAAGGGGCGCATCGAACGCGACTATCCGCTCAAGAAGGGCGACAGCCTGCGCTCCTCGATCAAGCAGGTGGCCTCCGGCCGCTTCGGCGTGACCAGCGAATACCTGGTCAACGCCGACCAGCTGCAGATCAAGATGGCCCAGGGCGCCAAGCCCGGCGAGGGCGGCCAGCTGCCCGGACACAAGGTGTCCGAGTACATCGGCTTCCTGCGCCATTCGGTGCCGGGCGTCGGGCTGATCTCGCCGCCGCCGCACCACGACATCTACTCGATCGAAGACCTGGCGCAGCTGATCCACGACCTGAAGAACGCCAATTCGAACGCCTCGATCAGCGTCAAGCTGGTCTCCGAGGTCGGCGTCGGCACGGTCGCCGCCGGGGTGACCAAGGCCAAGGCCGACCATCTGGTGATCGCCGGCCATGACGGCGGCACCGGCGCCAGCCCGCTGTCGTCGATCAAGCACGCCGGTTCGCCGTGGGAGCTCGGCCTGGCCGAGACGCAGCAGACGCTGGTGCTCAACCGCCTGCGCGGCCGCGTGCGCGTGCAGGTCGACGGCCAGCTCAAGACCGGGCGCGACGTGCTGATCGGCGCGCTGCTCGGGGCCGACGAGTTCGGCTTCGCCACCGCGCCGCTGGTGGTGAGCGGCTGCATCATGATGCGCAAGTGCCATCTGAACACCTGCCCGGTCGGCGTGGCCACGCAGGACCCGGAACTGCGCCGCCGCTTCACCGGCCAGCCGGAGCACGTGGTCAACTATTTCTTCTTCGTCGCCGAGGAACTGCGCGAGCTGATGGCGCAGATCGGCATCCGCCGGATCGACGACCTGATCGGGCGCTCCGACCTGCTCGACATGAAGAAGGGCATCGAGCACTGGAAGGCCTGCGGCCTGGATTACGGCCGGATCTTCCAGCGGCCCGCGGTCGCCGCCGGCGAGCCGGTCCTGCACTGCGAAAAACAGGATCACGGCCTGGACAAGGCGCTCGACAACCAGCTCATCGAACTGGCCAAGCCCGCGCTGGAAAAGGGCAAGGCGGTGCGCATCGAACTGCCGATCCGCAACGCCAACCGCACCGTCGGCGCCATGCTGTCCAGCCGCGTGGTCGAGAAGTACGGGCACGCCGGCCTGCCCGACGGCACCATCCACGTCGCGCTGCGCGGCACCGCGGGGCAGAGCTTCGGCGCCTTCCTGGCGCGCGGGATCACGCTGGACCTGGTGGGCGAAGGCAACGACTACGTCGGCAAGGGCCTCTCGGGCGGCCGCATCGTCGTGCGGCCCAGCCCGACCTTCCCCGGCGAATCTAACCGGAACATCATCGTCGGCAACACCGTCCTGTACGGCGCCGTCGAAGGCGAGGCGTTCCTTTCGGGCGTCGCCGGCGAGCGTTTCGCCGTGCGCAATTCGGGCGCGACGGTCGTCGTCGAAGGCGTCGGCGACCACGGCTGCGAGTACATGACCGGCGGCACGGTCGTCGTCCTCGGCATGACCGGGCGCAACTTCGCGGCCGGGATGTCGGGCGGCGTCGCCTACGTCCTCGACGAGGAGGGCACCTTCGAATCCCGCTGCAACATGGCGCAGGTCGCCCTGGAGCCGGTCGCCGAGGAGTTCGCCGCGCGCAAGGGCAGCGACGCGGGGGACGACCTCGAAGGCCACGGCAAGGTGGACGTCCGCCACCTGGGCATGGCCGACGAGGCCCTGCTCAAGGGCCTGGTGGAGCAGCATGCCAAGTACACCGGCAGCCAGGTGGCGCGGCGGATCCTGGAGGATTGGCCGAACTACCGCGCCCGTTTCGTCAAGGTCATGCCGCATGAGTATCGTCGCGCGCTCACCGAGTTGGCCGCGCAAAAGCAATTGGAGGCCGCTTAAAAATGGGAAAGCCGACTGGTTTCTTGGAACGTCAGCGTCTGTCGGAGGCGTATGAGCCCGCCGAAGCTCGTCTGAAGCACTACCGCGAGTTCGTCGCCACGCTCAACGACGAGCAGACGCGCGTGCAAGGGTCGCGCTGCATGGATTGCGGCATTCCGTTCTGCAACAACGCCTGCCCGGTCAACAACATCATTCCCGACTGGAACGACCTGGTTTACCGCGGCAATTGGGAGCAGGCGCTGAAGGTGCTGCACTCGACCAACAATTTCCCCGAGTTCACCGGGCGCATCTGCCCCGCGCCCTGCGAAGAGGCGTGCACGCTCAACATCAACGACGAACCGGTGGGGATCAAGTCGATCGAGCACGCGATCGCCGACAAGGGCTGGCAGATGGGCTGGATCGTGCCCCAGCCGGCCAAGGTCAGGACCGGCAAGAAGGTGGCCATCGTCGGTTCCGGCCCGGCCGGGCTGGCGGCGGCGCAGCAGCTGGCGCGCGCCGGCCATGACGTGACCGTCTTCGAGAAGAACGACCGGCCGGGCGGCCTGCTCGGCTACGGCATCCCCGACTTCAAGCTCGACAAGGCGCTGATCGAGCGCCGCGTCAAGCAGCTGGAGGCCGAGGGCGTCGTGTTCCGCACCCGCGTCATCGTCGGCAGCAAGGAGGTTCCCGCCGGCGTCGCCAACGATGCCGTCGAGCACGTCTCCGCGCAGAAGATCCGCCAGGAATTCGACGCCGTGGTGCTCGCCGCCGGCTCGGAGACGCCGCGCGATCTGCCGATCCCGGGCCGTGAGCTGAAAGGCGTCTACGCCGCGCTGGAGTTCCTGATCCCGCAGAACCGGCAGATCGCCGGCGGCAAGTCCAACCCGATCAGCGCCAGGGGCAAGCACGTCGTGGTGATCGGCGGGGGCGATACCGGGTCCGACTGCGTCGGCACCAGCTACCGCCATCGCGCCGCGTCGGTGACCCAGCTCGAACTGCTGCCCCAGCCGCCGGAACAGGAAAACAAGGCGACCACCTGGCCCTACTGGCCGCTCAAGCTGCGCACCTCCTCGTCGCACCTGGAAGGCCAGACGCAGCGGCTCTTTGCCATCGCCACCAAGGAGTTCATCGGCGAGAAGGGCGTGCTCAAGGCCATCCGCACCGTCGACCTGGAGTGGAAGGACGGCAAGATGAGCGAAGTCGCCGGCAGCGAGCGGACCCTGCCGGTGGATCTCGTTTTCCTGGCCATGGGCTTCGTCAGCCCGGTGTCCAGCCTGCTCGAATCCTTCGGCGTGGACAAGGACGTGCGCGGCAATGCCAAGGCGGCGACCGACGGTCCCGGCTGCTACGCGACGAGCGCCGCCAAGGTGTTCGCGGCGGGCGACGTGCGCCGCGGGCAGTCGCTGGTGGTCTGGGCGATCCGCGAAGGGCGCCAGTGTGCACGGGAAGTCGACGCCTTCCTGATGGGCAGCTCCACGCTGCCGCGCTGAGAAACGCGGGTCCGGGGCCCGGAAAAAGCCGCCTCGCCGCCCGCCGGCGAGGCGGCTTTTTTTCGGCCGGCGCACAGCTGTGGCATAGTAACGCCTGCCTGTCCGCCGGGGCGCCGAGCCCCGGAGCGGTCCCCTCCGGGCAGGCAGATCATCCGTCGAAAAAAACGAAGAAGGTCCAACCATGAACATCGTCATCCTCGCTGCCGGCCAAGGCAAGCGCATGCATTCCAATCTGCCCAAGGTCCTGCATCCCCTGGCCGGCAAGGCGCTGGTGTCGCACGTCATCGACACCGCGCGCAGCCTATCGCCGCGCAGCCTGTGCATCGTCTACGGCCACGGCGGCGACGCCGTCCGCTCGGCGCTCGCCGCGCCGGACCTGTCCTGGGCTTTGCAGGAGCCGCAGCTCGGCACCGGGCATGCGGTCCGCCAGGCGCTGCCCTGCCTCGATGGACAGGGGACGACCCTGGTGCTTTACGGCGACGTGCCGCTGATCCGGGCCGAGACCCTGCGCCGGCTGGTGCATGCGGCGGCGGACGGGCTGGCCGTGCTGACCGTCGAACTGGCCGATCCGCAAGGCTACGGACGCATCGTGCGCAATGCCGCCGGGCAGGTCGTGCGCATCGTCGAACAGAAGGACGCCACCGCCGACGAGAAGAAGATCCGCGAGATCAACACCGGCATCATGGCCATGCCGACCGACCGCCTCGGCGAATGGCTGGGCCGGCTGTCGAGCGACAACGCGCAGAACGAGTACTACCTGACCGACGTCGTCGGCATGGCCGTCGAGGCGGGCCTGCCGGTGCGCACCGCTAGCCCGGAGCACGAATGGGAAGTGCTCGGCGTCAACAGCAAGGTGCAACTGGCCGAGCTCGAACGCATCGCCCAGCGCACCGGGGCCGAAAGGCTGATGGAGCAGGGCGTGCGGCTGGCCGACCCGGCGCGGATCGACGTGCGCGGCGAGCTGCGCTGCGGGCGCGACGTGTTCATCGACGTCAACTGCGTGTTCGAGGGCGAGGTCGTGCTCGACGAGGCGGTGGAGGTCGGCCCGAACTGCGTGCTGAAGAACGCGCGCATCGGCGCCGGGACGCGGCTGGCGGCGTTCACGCACATCGAGGACGCGGTGGTCGGCGCCGACGGCATGATCGGGCCGTTCGCCCGCCTGCGTCCGGGCACCGAACTGGCGGAAGACGTGCACGTCGGCAACTTCGTCGAGATCAAGAAGAGCACCATCGCCGCGCATTCCAAGGCCAACCACCTGGCGTACATCGGCGACGCCACGATCGGCAGCCGGGTCAACGTCGGCGCCGGCACGATCACCTGCAACTACGACGGCGCCAACAAGCACCGGACGATCATCGAGGACGACGCCTTCATCGGCTCGGACACCCAGCTGGTGGCGCCGGTGACGGTCGGCCGCGGGGCGACGCTCGGGGCCGGCACGACGCTGACCAAGGACGCGCCGCCCGACAGCCTGACCATCTCGCGCGCCCGGCAGACCTCGATCACCGGCTGGAAAAGGCCGGTGAAGGCGGGCCGGTGAAGACGCGCTAAAGACGCGGCCGGCGGCGCGGAGCGGGGCAGGGGAGTAAAATCCCGCTCGGCAGCGTCCTTCTTCCTTCCACTCCATACGGGATAAATCATGTGTGGCATCGTCGCAGCGGTTGCGGACCGCAACATCGTTTCCGTTCTTCTCCAAGGGCTGCACCGGCTCGAGTACCGCGGCTACGATTCGGCCGGGCTGGCGCTGATCAACGCGACGGGACTGCATCGCCTGCGCGCGGTCGGCCGCGTCGCCGAGCTGGTCGCCCAGGCCGAGGCGTCGCATGCCGACGGCCGCACCGGCATCGCCCACACGCGCTGGGCGACGCACGGCGTGCCGTGCGAACGCAATGCCCACCCGCACATCTCGGGCGGCCTCGCCGTCGTGCATAACGGCATCATCGAGAATCACGAGGCGCTGCGCGCGCGCCTGAAGAGCGAGGGCTACGCGTTCACCTCGGACACGGACACCGAGGTGGTGGCGCACCTGATCGCCTTCGAGCTGAAGAAGGACCCGGATTTCTTCGCCGCGACGCGCGCGGCGATCGCCCAGCTGCAAGGCGCCTACGCGCTGGCCGTGCTGCGCGAGTCCGAGCCCGAGCGCGTGATCGTCGCGCGCGAAGGCTCGCCGCTGCTGCTCGGCCTGTCGACCGAGGGCAACTACGCGGCGTCGGACGCCTCCGCCCTGCTGCAGGTGACGCGCCGCATCGTCTACCTGGAGAACGGCGACTGCGCCGAACTGACGCAGACGGGCTACCGCATCACGCGCGTCGACGGCACGCCGGTGGCGCGCCCCGAAACCGAGACGCATCTCTCGGCCGACGCGGTCGAGCTCGGCCAGTACCGGCACTACATGCAGAAGGAAATCTTCGAGCAGCCGACGGCGCTCGGCAACACCCTGGAAATGCTGGGCACGGTGCACAGCATCCAGCCGGGCCTCTTCGGCGCCCGCTGCGAGGAGACGCTCAAGGAGATCGACCAGGTCCTGATCGTCGCCTGCGGCACCAGCTATCACGCCGGCCTGGTCGCCCGCTACTGGCTCGAGGCGCTGGCTGGAGTGCCCTGCAACGTCGAGGTGGCCAGCGAGTACCGCTACCGCGAGCCGGTCGCCGATCCGCGCACGCTGGTGGTCACGCTGTCCCAGTCGGGCGAGACGGCGGACACGCTGGCCGCGCTGCAGCACGCGAAATCGCTCGGCATGCAGCGCACGCTGTGCATCTGCAACGTGCCGGAATCCTCGCTGGTGCGCGAGAACGACCTGCGCTTCATCACGCGCGCCGGCCCGGAGATCGGCGTCGCGTCCACCAAGGCGTTCACCACGCAGCTGGCCGCGCTGTACCTGTTGACCCTGGTCATCGCCAAACTGCGCGGACGGCTGACCGCCGACATCGAGACCGCCGAGCTGCAGCACCTGCGCCATCTGCCGATGGCCGTTGCGCGCGTGCTCGAACTCGAACCGCAAATCCGGGAATGGGCCGAGCACTTCGCCATGAAACAGAACGCGCTGTTCCTCGGGCGCGGGCGCCATTACCCGATCGCGCTGGAAGGCGCGCTCAAGCTCAAGGAAATCACCTACATCCACGCCGAGGCCTACCCGGCCGGCGAGCTGAAGCACGGCCCGCTGGCGCTGGTGGACAAGAACATGCCGGTGATCGCCGTGGCGCCGAACGACGCGCTGCTGGAAAAGCTGAAGTCGAACCTGCAGGAAGTCCGGGCGCGGGGCGGCGAGCTCTACGTCTTCGCCGACGCCGACAGCGAAATCGCGGCGACCGACGGCGTGCATCTGCTGCGCCTGCCCGAGCATTACGGGCAGCTTTCCGCCCTGCTGCACGTGGTGCCGCTGCAGCTGCTGGCCTATCACGTGGCCCTGGTGCGCGGCACGGACGTCGACAAGCCGCGCAACCTGGCCAAGTCGGTCACCGTGGAGTGACGCCATCGCCCGGACGGTCATCCGTCCGGGCGGGCAAAAATCGTACAGGGGCATCCCCGCGCGCGGCGGGAAAAGCACGGAGAGATATCTCCGTGAGCATGCGTGCCCGCATCCGGATTCCTCGCCGGCCAATTCCGTTCATGAATCGTCCGTGGCGCGAAGCTGAGGCTTGGCGGCAGTTTGGCGCCCGCGTCGGAGCCCGCGCCAGGCTATGCCTGTTCGATACGCCTTGAATCCGTAATGCATTGGCGGATTGCATAGTACGTAGTCATTCGTCTATAATCCGGGGCTTTGTGAAATTCGAGCCGCCGCCTCCATGCTTCCCCTTCGTCATGTTTTGGGACGCTTCATCGTCCCGCTGCTGATATTTTTTTCATTTTCCTGCCATGCGGCCGAGGCAACGCTTGCCGGTTTCGCTTTCGCGGGCGATTTCAAGACGGCTCCCCAGCGGTTCCCCCACAGCTACGGGATTTTCGAGCGTCATCAGGCCGAGAAGAATTCGCTGTCGGCCAAGGTGCTGCAGCGTTCCGGCGGCATCAAGCCGGCCGGCTTCGAGCTGACGCCGGCCGGCACGCTGGTCAACCTCAAGCAGGGCGACCAGGCCCTGATGGTCGTCCTGGTTCTCACCGACGAGATCGTTTCCAGCGAGAACCACGGCAGTTACCACAAGACCTTCGTGAACCTGCGCGGCAACCTGCTCATCTTCGACTACAAGGCGCAGACGGTCGTCCGCACCTATCCGTTGAGCACCGTCCTGTTCGACGCGACCCCGAATGCGCCGTCTCCGGCGCGGATCGGGCAATTCGTCGAAGACCTGCTCGTCGGCGAGGGCAGCCAGAGCATGTTCAGCCTGTTCGCCCGCCGCCTGGCCTCGGCCGAGCTGCCCAAGGACGGGACGAAGACGCTGCAGGTCAAGCGCGCGGAGGTGGCGCCCAAGGCGCTGGAAATGATGCCGGAGCCGTTCCGCCAGACGCCGGCGATGGCGAATGCGATGGTCGCCGATGCCTTCGCCTCGATCCTCTCCGCGAAAACCGGCGCGCCGCTGCTGCCGAACGGCGTGGGCGCCGTCGACGGCGTCATGATGATGCGCCTGGAGAACGGCGACGACTTCAAGCTCAAGGTCGGCGAGGGCGACTACCTGTTCGACATCAGGATCAACGGCTTCGTCAAGAAGAAGCTCGAAGAGAACAACGTCGGCATCTCCTACGTGTACGGCGTCTACTCCAATCTCCGCTTCTACGAGCCCAGCCTGGGGACGGACTTCATCAATTCCGATCTCAAGAACGGGGAGTCGGTGGTGGTGCCGGTCTCGCAGGTCGCCAGCGATGACTTCCCCGGCTACAAGGACGCCATCAACGGCCTGTACCTGAAGCTTTCCGCGTTCTTTGCCGAGCAGGGCGCGCCGGACCGCAAGTGGATCGGCACCGCGGCGTCGGCCAAGGACATCACTTCGCAGCTGGAAGCTGCACAGAAAATCATAAGGAGCTGCAAATGAAGAGACTATGGCTATGCCTCGCGGCGCTGGCGCTGTCGTTCCAGTGCCACGCGCAGGTCGTCGCGTCCAAGGGCGTCGGCACCGTCTCCTACGGCTGGAGCCTGTCGGCCGAGGACAAGGACAAGGCGTTCAAGGCCGCGCAGGTGGCCGCGGTCGAGCGCTACTTCGCCGAAAACGGCGAAGCCGAGTCCGAGAATTTCGAGGCCATCCAGCCGGCGATCGAGGCGAATCTCGACAAGTTCATCCTGTCGAGCACGGTCATCAACGAGCAGGTGCAGGAGGGCATGAAGAAGTACTCCGTGTCCGTCCGCGTCGAGCTCAACGTCGCCAAGCTGCGCTCGACGATCCGCCGCAGCAGCCCGACGGCCAAGGCCGGACCGGCGGCGCAGAACTCGCCGCTGGTATACGTCTTCGTCGGGCGGGAAGCCGCCAGCGTGCGTACGTATGACGCCCGCGTCGTGAAGCGCGCCGAGCTGACCCGGGAAGCCTCGGCGGAGAGCTCCGAGTCCACCAAGGGCTCCGAGGACGAACGCATCCGCGGCAACCGGGTCGATACCTCGGCCTCGCGCCAGGACAGCGCCTCCACCAAGGAGAAATACGCCAAGCAGATCGAAACCGGCGGCAGTACCACCCGCAAGGCCGATCAGGCCTCCTACCGCCTGCTGCCGATGAACAACGCCAAGACGTCGATCACCAGCGTGTTCTCCCAGGGCGGTTTCCAGGTCGCCGAGCCCGAATTCGTCCTGCAGGACGGTGACATGAAGGCGGTGAACGACGACTTCTCGGCGGGCAACGATCTGGCGCCGTCGACCCTGCGCGCCGTGGTCGCGTCCATGCGCAAGAACCAGATTCCGCTGCTCGTGCTGGCCACGCTCGACGTGGGCATCCCCATGCGCGACGACGCCACGGGGATGCAGCGGGTGGCGGTCACGGTGACCGGCCGCGTGCTGGACGTGTCCGCCAATTTCCCGCGCGAAGTCGCCTCCGTGCCCGCCGTCCAGTATTTCGGCGTCGGCCCGGACAATGCGGCGGCCGCGGGCAAGGCGTTGAAGGACGCCTCGCTGGCCGCCGCCCGCGAGGTGGTGAGCCGCATGAACGCCGCCGGCATCCACTGATTAGCGGCGAGCCGTCTGCCCGGCCCGTGGAGTTTTTTCGAACACTTATTGCAATCACAACGACGACAGGATGGAATCGATGAAAAACAGACTCGCAGCAGTGCTCCTCGGCGCTTCCCTTTGCGCGCTTTCCGGGGTGGTTTCGGCCCAGTTCGGCAACCTGCCCAAGACCATTCCGGGCATGGCCTCCGCGTCCCCGGGCTCATCGGTGACGCCCGAGGGCATCGTCAGCCGCTACGTGGCCGGTTCGAAGCACGTCAACAACGCCGACATCAAGATGCTGCGCGCCGTGGGACTGAAGGACGAAGCCGACCGCGCCGAACTGCAGGCGAAGAACCTGACCGAAGGCGCGACCAAGGACGCGCTCGAAGAGTCGGTCAAGTCGCAGACCGAAAGCAGCAAGGCGCTCGAGGCCCGGCTGGCCGGCGGCAAGGTCGAGATGGACGCCAAGAGCAAGGAAATGTTCGCCGCGGGCATGGCCGATCTGGGCCGCGGCATCGTCCAGTACGCCGCGATGAGCAAGGAAGCTTCCGGATTCAAGCCGGGTCCGTCGGCCATCGGCGGCTCGACCACCTCGGCCCTTTACGTGGTCAAGACGCTGCCCGATTCGATCAGGAACCTGGCCAGCACGCTCAAGAGTTCGATGGACTTCGCCAAGGCCAACAACATCCCCGTGCCCAAGGAAGCCGCCGACGCCACGGCCGCCATCTAGATTTCGCCCGCCGCAGGGCTGCGAACGGGGTCCGGCGCCGATCGCCCGGGCCCCTTCTTTCATCCGGAATCCATCATCATGAAAAAGACATTTCTCTGCGTGCTGATCGCCTGCGCCTTGGGCGCGTGCGACAAGCCGGCTCCCGCGCCCGAAAAACCACCGCAAGCTCCCGCCGCCGCGCCGGCGGACAAGGCGGCGCCGCTCCTTGACGTCGGCGGCATCAGGCAGGAGGCGGTAACGGCCAAGGGCGTGGGCATGACGCCGGGCGCCGCGGTCAATGAGGCGCTCAAGAACGCGGTGATGCAGGTCAACGGCGTCAGCATCCAAGCGGCGAGCGCCAATCTCAACGTGGTCGCCGAAGCGGTCGCCACCGTCGACGTCCAGTCGAGCCAGGGGCACGATTCCGCCAGGGCGGAGGCGACGCTGCGCGGCCAGGCGTATGCCGACCGGATCATCGCCCGCTCGCAGGGCATCGTGTCGTCCTTCAAGGTCCTGAACATCCAGGCGCCGACCAAGGAGAGCGCCCAATACGTCGTCGACATCGAAGCCAGGATCGCCAAGTTCCAGGCGCCCGCCGACGAAGGAAAGATCAGGATCGTCGTCGCGCCGCTGCGCGCGAAGCAGCAGACGTTCGACGTCGGCGGGCGGACCGTGCCGGCGCGGGAGGTGCTGGACGGCATCCGGCGGCAGATCGTCGACGCGCTGACCCAGACCGGGCGTTTCACCGTGCTCGACCGCCAGTTCACCGATGAGATCCAGGGCGAGCTCGACATGATTTCGGCGGGCGAAACGGCCAACACCCACATCGCCAAACTGGGGCAGGCCTTGTCGGCCGACCTGATCTGGATCGGCGAAATCAACAGCTTCGCCTACCACCGGAACGTGCGCCAGCTGCAGACTTCGGATCGCCAACTGGTGAGCTATGCCGGCGGCTGGTCGCTGTCGCAGCGGCTGGTCAACGTCGCCACGCGGCAGATCCAGCAGGCCTCGACGCTGCAAGGCAACGCCGAGGCCAAGGGGCCGACCACGCTGGATCGCGGCGTGGATGCCAACCAGACCGCGGCGGCGATGGAAAGCGATCTGGTCAGGAAGGCGACGGAAGCGATCCTGCTGCGCAGCTTTCCGATCTCCATCGTCGAGCGCACGGGCAAGCAGGTCGTGCTCAGCCAGGGCGGCACGGTGCTCAGGGAAAAAATGCGGTATCGCGTTTACCTGCTGGGCAAGGAAATCAAGGACCCGCAGACCGGGCAATCGCTGGGCCGGATGGAATCGCCGTGCTGCGACCTCGTGGTGGATCGCGTGACGCCGACCCTGTCCTACGCGACGCTGGAAAACGTCGTCATCGCGCTGGACGAGGTCGCGGCGGGTTCCCTGCAGCTGCGCGAACCGTTGCCGGCGGAGCGGAAAGCGGCAAACGGTGCCCCGGAGAAAAATGACGCCGCGC
>JADHEE010000259.1_pt1 | contig 24888 bp, 24 predicted proteins | sample 8952401 | NCBI WGS metagenome assembly JADHEE01 (sample SAMN16124438, study PRJNA663242) | bioreactor sludge metagenome | isolation source: sludge (ammonium) | place: India:Bengaluru | collected 2019-02-28 | reverse complement strand
CGATGAGCAGCAAATGCACGACGTGACCTGGATCGGCTCGCGCTTTTTCACGGACACGGGTGGCTACTACGACAGCTACCGCTCCAGCACGGCGCGCGAGACATGGCCCTATGACGACACCCGCGATGCTGGCCTCGCGCAGGTTGCCAATGGTGGCGGCTACCCGACCTGCAGGCAGTGGTGGTCAGACGGCAGCAACGGCCTGCGGGCACGTCTGCTGGGTCAGGTGGACCCGAGCCTGCTGAATCGCCTGGCGGGCTGGGCCGGGTTCCTGAGCCGGGCCGAGGTGGACGACTCGGTGATCCGCGCCATCGCGTCACCCCGGCAGCAGAAACTGAACCAGGGCAGCGTCTATACGGACTACGGTGGCCAGATCGACAAGACCTTGCCGAACATCGTGACGCGGGCCACGGGCGACGTCGGGATGGCAGTCGGTGCGATTGCCGCGTTTCCTGCCATGGATGTCGTGCGCCAATCCCTGCCCATGGTGCTCGCCTTGCTGAAGATGGCGCTGGTCATCTGCATCCCGCTCGTGCTGGTTGTGGGCACCTACGACCTGAAGACGGTCGTCACCGTCAGCGTGGTGCAGTTCGCGCTGTTCTTCACGGACTTCTGGTTCCAGCTCGCACGCTGGATCGATTCGACGATTCTGGACGCGCTTTATGGCTGGGGCTTTGGCTGGAACCGGCCGCACACCAACTTTGACCCGCTGGTAGGGTTGAACAACGCCTTCGGCGACATGCTCCTGATGTTCGTCATGGGCACGATGTTCCTGGTTCTGCCGGGATTCTGGCTGGCGAGCCTTACCTGGGTTGGGATTCGGGCCGGGCACGTCATCCAGGGGCTTTCCGATGGCAGCAAGAGCGCCGGCCAAGCTGGCGGCAAGGGTGCCGGGGCGCTCACTGGAGGAAAACTGAAATAGCGCGAGGCCGGTCAGTCGTCGGTGTACAACTCGTGCGACGTGTCGTTGTACAGGTTGGGATCGTAGCCCGGCGTCTTGCGCAGCTCGGTGAGGTCGGTGAAAGGCCACTCGTCCTCATCCGAAGTATTGGCAGCAGCAGCCCATCCCGCCGCCGCAACGCCCAACAGCACGAGTGCGAACCAAAACGCAACGTAGAGCAGCACCCCCAGTACAGCCAGCTTGGCTACCCACACGAGCGCGGTAGCGCCAGTTCGCGGCATGCCCTTGGACACCAACCAGTTCGACGCCCGCCGTTCGCCGCGCGCATAGGCACGCCATCCGCGGCCAAAGGCGCGGCCGAGGCGTTCTGCGGTGCTGGTGCGGGTCGTCGTGTTCATGGTCGTCTCCTGCTGTTGAGGAATGCCTATTCCAGTTTGCTCCACTTCATTCGGTTTGCGGCTTCAATGTGTTTTCTTGCTGCTTCAGGACGCTTCGTCATCCGGCCCCACCGGGCCGGGGTCGGGTTCAACGCCGATGCGGTAGGTAGCAACGAAACGCGGCCAGTCCACATGGTCCACCAGGTCGATGTCCTCGATGACGCCAACCTTCGCTCCCGCACGCTCGAACAGGGCGATGCTCTTGGCGGGATAGTTGTTGCGCGACGGATAGAGCACCCCGTCGAACAGCGCCTGGCCGTCATCTCCGAGCATCGCATGCACCTGGGCGGATACCTGCTGCGTGTGCGTGTAGTCGCGGCTGGCCAACTGCTCCAGGTTCAGGCCGAAATAGCCCGCCATGACGCCCGGCGCAGTGAGGTCGGCCAGGATCACGTCCTCCAGCACGCCTACTGCGCGCACCATCCGGGCCTGGATTTCCTTCAGGGCAATGGAGCGCTTCGTGTCTTCAAGCCACTGGTGCTTGTGAAACACCGACTCCATCAGCGCCGTGGGCAGGTCGCGCCCCAGGTAGAGCACGCCGTAGGCCCCCGCTGGGTCATCGTAGCGATTCGTGCTGCTGCGGCCATAGTACAGCGGGCTGCCCCGATAGACGACGCGGCTCACATGCTGGAGCAGTTCACCGGCATCGATCAGGAACGAAGGCAGCTCGTGGCTCATGGCGGTCTCGCTTCAATGCACCTGGACGCCCAGCACGTTGAACACGGCCTCGGCCACGTCATCGATCGTGCCATGCGTCACCGCATCCACCGGCGAGCGACCACCCAGGCCTTCGAGGGGTTCGGACAGCGCGCGGTAGATCGTCCAGTGGTCGATGCCCTCGACCTCCTGGAGCACGGTTTGGGTCAACTGCTGCTTCACCGGGTCGAGCTGCCAGTCGGGCAGCTTCTGGCCGCGCGGCCCCACGTTCAGCGCCAGCAGCCGACGGGCGAGGATGTCCTTGTAGATTTGCTGGCGCGACTTGTCCGCCAGCTTGGCGAACTCGGCAGGCGGCAGGTTGTCCGGCTGGTTGAAGGCTTCCAGCAGCACGGCGCGGCCTCGCTGGACATCGGTTTCATTCGGTGCCCAGCGCGTGTCGGAGCGCAACGCGGCCGCCTTGCGCTGCAAGGCCTGCACCACCGTTTCACCTTCCAGGTTGGCAGGCAGCGTCACCGCCTCGACGCGCTCGTGGATGAACGCCTGCAACTCGGCCGCGAAAGCCGGGGCATCCCGGATTTCGACGGTATCGGCGAAGCGTCGCACATCCTCCACCGTGACGCGCGGCAGCCGGTCGGCAATGAATTCGATCGCAGTGGGCATGGTCAGCTCCCAGGTAGGTTTGAGACAGAATTCACTCTAGTCGCCTTTGTCGCATTTGTCAACTTAGTCGCCAGAGTGGGAGCCTACCTGGCGGTGTAGCGTCCCGGCAGCATAGGCCGGGGCCAGCGCCAGGTCGCCGTCCAATCCATTCGTGCGGGTTCCACATTGACGCTGGAGCCGCAGCCCAGGCGCCGCTATACCGAAACGGTTAAAGGCCAAAGGGTCGAAACGGCAAGGGAATGGGGTGCAAGGGGAAAGGCCCTACCTCGAAAAGGCAAAAAGGCCTCCCGCCCGGCCCGCCATCAGGACACCGCCATGCTCTCCCTGTTCCAGCGAAAACGGCCCTCGGTCGCTGCCGCGCCGTCGCCAGCCCCCGCCACCGACCTCCCGAAAGGGCTGATGCGGCCGGAGTCGGCCGCATCGCTGCTGGCCACCCCGCGCCGGCAGAAGCTGATGGAACACATCTGGCAGCGCACCTCGCTCTCGCGCAGGCAGTTCGCCACCCTGTACCGCGCGCCACTGGAGCGATACGCCGAACTGGTCCAGGTCTTCCCGGCCTCCGAAGCGCACCACCACGCATACCCGGGCGGCATGCTCGACCATGGCCTCGAAATCGTCGCCTACAGCCTGAAGCTGCGGCAGTCCCATCTGCTGCCCATCGGCGCCACCCCCGAGGACCAGGCGGCGCAGGCCGAAGCCTGGACTGCGGCCGTCGCCTATGCCGCGCTGCTCCATGACATCGGCAAGGTGGCGGTCGATCTGCACGTCGAGCTGGCCGACGGGAGCACCTGGCACCCGTGGCACGGCCCGCTGCGTCAGCCGTACCGCTTCCGCTACCGCGACGATCGCGAGTACCGGTTCCACAGCGCCGCGACAGGCTTGCTCTACCGGCAACTGCTCGACCGCGATCTGCTGGACTGGCTCAGCGGCTATCCGTCCCTGTGGGCGCCGCTGCTCTACGTCCTGGCCGGGCAGTACGAGCATGCCGGGGTGCTGGGCGAACTCGTCGTGCAGGCTGACCGTGCCTCCGTCGCCCAGGAGCTGGGCGGCGATCCCGCGCGCGCCATGACCGCGCCCAAGCACTCGCTCCAACGCAAGCTGGTCAACGGGCTGCGCTACCTGCTCAAGGAAGAGCTGAAACTGAACCAGCCCGAAGCCTCCGATGGCTGGCTCACCGAGGACGCGCTGTGGCTGGTGAGCAAGACCGTTTCCGACAAGCTCCGCGCGCACCTGCTGTCCCAGGGCGTCGATGGCATCCCTGCGAACAACACCGCGGTATTCAATGTGCTCCAGGACCACGGCATGTTGCAGCCGACGTTCGACGGCAAGGCCATCTGGCGCGCGACCGTAACCAGTTCGACCGGCTGGTCCCACTCGTTCACCCTGTTGCGGCTGTCACCTGCGCTGATTTGGGAGCCTGGCGAGCGGCCGGCACCGTTCGCCGGGACGGTGGCGATCGACACGGCCTCCGCGGACAAGGAGGCCGATGCACCGCTCCCCCTTGCCACGGCTGATGCGAAAGCCGCCTCGGCAAGCCAAGAGGCGCTGCCATGGGAAGAAACTGGTAGCACAGCGCCGGTTGCTTCGCCCAAGCCCCAGCCCATGCCCGACGTCATGGAAGACATGCTGACGATGGTAGGAATGGTCGAGTCGCCGGCCCCACGGCAGGATTCGGAAGCAGCCTTGGGCAAGGCCCCTGCCGCATGCCCCGAAGCGCCCGCGCCGATCTTGGCGGCGGCTCTGCCTTCGTCACCTGTGCCTACGCCCACGTCCTCGGCGGCGCGGCCGTCCGGCGAGCATTTCATGGCATGGCTGCACCAAGGCATCGCCTCGCGCCGGCTCATCATCAACGACGCGAAGGCGCTCGTGCATACCGTGAGCGATACCGCGTACCTGGTCAGCCCCGGCGTGTTCCAGCGGTATGCGCAGGAGCATCCGCAGGTGAGTGCGTTGGCCAAGCAGGAAAACCAGTCAGATTGGCAATGGGTGCAGAAGCGTTTTGAGAAGCTGGGACTGCACAAGAAGCAGGCCAGCGGGCTGAACATTTGGACGTGCGAAGTTACTGGACCACGGAAGTCTCGCCGCCTTCACGGATACCTTCTGCAAGAGCCTGATCGGTTGTTCGCCGAAGTACCGCCGAACAATCCATACCTGGCACTGACATGACTGGCATCTACTGGGAACGAACCGGCTCTTTCCACCATTCCGAGAATTTTTGGGATTCGTCATCCATGCGCACAAGCGCACCGATGGTCGGCGTCAGCAGCCGAAGGTCTTTGCCCTGGCTCGCGGCCATCAGGCGCTGGAATGGCTCGTCCCAATCGTGCGCCGCAATCCTGAAGCGGCCCACATGCGCAGGCAGCAGTGCCTTGGCGCGCAGGTCCTCGGCCGCCTGCACCGCCTGCTCGGGGAACATGTGGATGTTGGCCCAGCGCTTGTCGTATTGCCCCATGTCCAGCGCCACAAGGTCGAATCCCCCGAAGCGCTCACCGATCTCCTTGAAGTGCGGGCCGTAGCCACTGTCGCCGCCGAAGAAAAGCCGACGCTTCGGTGCCTCCAGGGCGAAGGCCACCCACAGCGTCTTGTTTCGCGTGAGCATGCGGCCCGAGTAGTGCCGCGCCGGCAGGACATGGATGCGCAGGCCGGGTACGACCTCCAAGACGTCGTTCCAGTCCGCTTCGTGAATGCGGTCGGCCGGGTAGCCCCAGCGATCGAAGAACTCCCCGACCCCCAGCCCGACGACGACCTGCCCAACCTTGGGCAGCAGCGCCATGGCGCTGGGATAGTCGAGGTGGTCCCAATGGTCATGCGTGATCAGCAGCGCATCGACAGCGGGCAAGTCTTCTGCCGTATAGGGTGTGGTGCCGGGAAATGCCTCATTGGAACCTGGGAACGGCCCGGCGTTGGCGCTGAACACCGGATCGATCAAGACCCGCTTGCCGTCCAGTTGTATGAAGTACGAAGAGTGGCCCAGCCACACCACCACGTCCTCGTCCGGCGACAGTGCCTTGAGGTCCACGCGCGTCGAAGGCAGGGGCGTGGAAGGCGTCAGGTTGGGATTGCGGTCGAGCAGCATCGACAGCACATTGGACGCAAAGCTGGTGTCCTGCGTGCGCATCGGCGTGTCGATGAGGTTCTGGAAGGCCCCGTTTACGTAGTGGGAAGAACGCTCGACCGCCTCAAGACGCGCTCCGCCGGGCAACGCTCCGAACTTGGGATGTTGCAGGTAGGCGTAGCCGCCTGCGACCACAACAGCACACAGGAGCAGCAGCGCGATTGCAGCGCGGCGCAACCATTTCTTCATCAGTTTTCTTCTTTGTCCGAACTGGGGTTCACATACCCTTGGTGTTTCACGTGCGCCTGCGTGCAGCGCGTCTCAGCCATTGACCGCGGATAGCGAGGCCAGATCCTCGCGCACGCGCTCTGGTTCATGGTCCAAGGGCATGTTGTCCACATCGCGCACGGCGTCCACCGCACCAGGTGGGTCGGCGGCAACCGGCGCGAACAGCCCCTCGAAATCCCGCGTCGCCGGGCCGCGCTCTGCGACCAGTTCGACGGTCTTGAAGGTGGCGGCGACGGTGGACAGGCTGCGCACCAGAACCTCGGCAATCTGCTCGCGGGCGACGACGCCATCCGTGGGATCGCTGGCCCAGCGGGTATCGCCCTGCAGCAGTTCCAGCCGCTGCTGATCGGGCTCGTTGTAGTCGAACCAGCCAGGCCGGACGATCGTGTAGGCGCAGCCGCTGGCCCGCACCAGCCGCTCGGAGCGCCGTTTCCAGTCGTGCCCGGCGAGCTGGCCCAGGCAAGCGTCCGTGCGCTTGGTCACACCGATGGCGGTCATCAGTGCGATGCGCGGCTTACGCGCGCCCAGGGCCGCAAGGATGTTGCGCACGCCGCCATAGTCCACCGCCTCGGCCAGTTCGCCCCGCATGCCGCCGGCGCCCAGCGTGAAAACGACGGCATCGACGTCCGAGACCACCCGGCCCAGGCTTTCCGGTCGCGTGACTTCGCCGACCACCAGTTCCGCCTGCGCAGGCAATAGGCGGCGGGCCTTGGCGGGGTCGCGCACCAGGGCGCGAACCGCGTAACCCTGCTCAAGCGCCTGGGCCACCACCAGCCGACCGATGCTGCCGGTCGCGCCGATAGCCAGCACCGTGGCGGGCGGCGCGACCACCGTATCGCCCGGATCGATATGTCGCTCGTTCATCGGTGTCCTTCCATCAGCACCAGGCGGGTAGCTCGAAGCAAGGCAGGCCCGCCGATCACAGCGTTTTCGCGTAGAACGAAGTCAGCTTGCCGATGGTGGCGTCCACGTACTTGTCCACCCAGTAGGTTTCGATATGGGTAGCGCCCTCGATCTTGAACAGCTCCTTGTCTTTGGCGCCGGTGGCCTTGGCGAAGGCGTCCTCGGTCATGTACAGGCTGTCGGCCTTGCTGCCGGCAATCATTAGCAGGGGCTGCTCGATCAGTTCGATCTGGTCGGTAGCGTCCCAGCGCATCAGGTCGAGCAAGCTGCTCGTGGTGTACTTGAAGGTCGAACCAGGGTGCGCGTGGGTGCGCCAGTAGTATTCGTAGCCCTGGCGATACATGTCGAACGGCAGCGCGGCGATCTGCTCGTCGGTCATGTCTGCGTCGCCGGAATAGAGGATCGTTCCGCCGGCCTTTTCCTGGGCACGCGCGTCCGAGGCCGCCTTCAGGCGCTGCTGGATCGTGTTCAACTGCGAATCATTGAAGCCGTTGCGACGAACGCGACCGGAGTTGAACATGCTCAGCGTCGCCACCGCCTTGAATCGCTTGTCGGACTTGGCGGCCTGCAAGGAATACCCGCCGCCACCGCAGATGCCGAGCAGCCCCAGGCGTTCGGGATCGACGCCCGGATAGCGGGTGATGAAGTCCGCCGCGCCGTGGATGTCCTCGGTGCGGAATTGCGGCTTGTCGGTGCTGCGAGGCTCGCCGCCGCTGCCGCCCTGATACGCGGCATCCATCGCGATCGTGATGTAGCCCAGCTCGGCCAGGCGCTGGGCGTGCAGGCCAGCGGTCTGTTCCTTCACGCCGCCATTGGGGTGGGCAACCACGATCGCGGCGTACTTCTTCTTCGGATCGTAGTTGGCCGGGGTATAGACGTTGGCGACGATCTTCAGGCCGTTGAGATCGTAGCTGACCGGGTGGATGTTGACCTTGCCCGGTTCGTTCTTCGTGATCGCGTTTTCATAGACCAGCGTGAACGGGTTCTTCTTGTAATCGAAGGTGGCTGCGGCAGCGGTGGTAGTCATTGCAGGAACTCCTATGGTTGCAACTGTGAGAACGATCGCGGAGGTTCTGAGGAACTCGCGCCTGGTTTTTTGGAGAACTTCATCCGTCATCTAAAACTCCTTCCTCATCTTTGCGAATGATGGTCTTGCGAGGCGCATCAGCGCTTGGGAGGTGCCTCGACGCCCGTGGCCGACAGCACGGCAGGCGACAGGCGAGCGCCCCGGATGGGAATGGCTGCCACGGCTGCGTTCAACTCCCGCAACTCGGCGGCACTGAAGGACACCGAGGCGGCGGCCACGTTCTCCTCAAGATGGGCCACGTTCGTGGTGCCCGGGATTGGCACGATCCAGGGCTTCTGGGCTGTCAGCCAAGCCAGCGAAAGCTGGGCCGGCGTGACGTTCTTGCGCGCGGCCCAAGTCTTGACCAGCTCGGCCAGCGGCATGTTGGCCGGGAGCGCGTCGGGCGCGAAGCGCGGGACGGCGGCGCGGAAATCCTGTTTCTCGAAGCGGCTGTTGGCATTGATGGTGCCGGCCAGGAAACCCATGCCCAGTGGACTCCAGGGCACGAAGCCGATACCCAGTTCCTCGCACAGCGGCAGAACCTGGGCTTCGACGCCGCGATACAGCATCGAATACTCGTTCTGGATCACCGCCACGGGGTACTCCCTGTGCGCGCGGCGAACCGTCTGCAAGCCCGGCTCGGACAGGCCGTAATGCAGCACCTTGCCCTGCCTGGCGAGATCCTTGATCGTGCCGGCGACGTCCTCGATCGGCACCTGCGGATCAACGCGGTGCTGGTAGAGCAAGTCGATGCGATCGGTGCGCAGGCGGCGCAACTGCGCTTCGACCACCTGGCGGATGTGCTCGGGGCGGCTGTTCACCCCGCCGCGGCGCTGGCCCGTCACCGGGTCCACGTCGAAGCCGAACTTGGTGGACACGACTACGCGATCGCGCAGACTGCCCTGGAGCGCTTCGCCCAGCAGCTCCTCGGACATGAAGGGGCCATAGACCTCGGCGGTATCGAACAGCGTGACGCCCAGGTCCACCGCACGGCGGATGAGCGCGACGCCGCCTTGCCGGGTGGTGCGACTTTGGTACAGGTCAACGACCCCTTGCGGGCCGCTGGGATGCCACTGCACGCCCAGGCCGATGGGAAACACCTCGAACGGCCCCAGGCGCCGACGGGTGGCGGGTGCGGGTTGGCCTGTTGCGGCGCGCGGCGCGCTTGCCGTCTGAGCGCAAGCGGACAGCAGCCACGGGGCAACGCCCAGCGCGGCGGCAGCGGCGAGCAGGCGGCGACGGCCTGGATCGGTGGAATGTGTCTTCATGTCGAGTGCTTTCAAGTAGGGGCCGTTTCCATGTCAGCGCTTGCCGGCTGGCAGCGGCGTCAGGCCTTGGGTGCCTGCGGAACTGGAACCTTCGCGGTCCCCGAGGTCCAGGGCCGCCATCTGGTTCGGGCCGGTGAAGGCGCCTTGCACCTTGATGCGGGCGAAGCCGTCTTCCAATGCCTTCAGGTCCTGCGCGTCCAGCGAGAAGTCCAGCGTTCCCAGGTTCTCATCGAGGTGGGCGACTTTGGCGGTGCCTGGGATCGGCACGATGAAGGGCTTTTTCGCCAACAGCCACGCCAATGCGACCTGGCCGGGCGTCGCGCCCTTGGGACGGCCGACCTGCTGGAGCAGATCCACCACCGGCCAGTTCGCGCGGCGCGCCTCGACCGTGAAGCGGGGGAAGATCGCGCGCAAGTCGCCTTCGAGGAAGCGGGTTTCCGCCGCCACCGAGCCGGTGAGGTAGCCCATGCCCAGCGGGCTCCAGGGCACGAAGCCAATGCCCAGTTCCTCGCATACCTGAAGCACCTCGCGCTCGGGCTGGCGGGACCAGAAGGCGTAGTGGTTCTCCACCGCCGTCACCGGCTGCACGGCGTGCGCGCGGCGGACCGTCGCCGCGCCGGAGCCGGACAGGCCGAAGTGCAGCACCTTGCCCGCCTGGATTAGATCCTTGACCGCGCCGGCCACGTCCTCGATGGGCACCTGGGGATCGATGCGATGCTGGTACAGCAGGTCGATGCGATCAGTGCCCAGGCGTTGCAGCATCTTGTCGCACACGCGCTTGATGTGCTCGGGCCGGCTGTTCAGGCCATGCACCGAGCCGTCGTCGGCCACGTTGAAGCCGAACTTGCTGCAGATCACGACGTCGTTGCGCACCGTCTTCAACGCTTCGCCGGTCAGTTCCTCACTGCCGCCATAAACCTCGGCTGTATCGAAGAAGCGCACGCCCCGGTCATAGGCATGACGAATGACCTTCAGGGCGGCCGCGCGCTCGATGGGCGGGCCGTAGGCATGGGTCACGTTCATCGTGCCGAAGCCCAGGGCCGTCACTTCGAGGCTGCCCAGCTTGCGCCGGGCCAGGCCGTCTCCGGCTGCACGCGCAGAAGTCGCTCCCTGCGCGCCGCTGCCGGGCGAAGTCGTGGCGCTGCATGCCGAGAGGCCAAGGACGGGCGCGGCGAGTGCCGCCAGGCCACCGGCCTTCAACCACCCGCGCCGGCTGGGGTCTGAAACAGTGTTGTCGAGAGCTGGCACAGGCGTTGTGTGCATCGTTGAATCTCCAAGGTGAAACCGCTGAGGACGGCGTTTTGTTCTCGGATGATGGGCTGCCACAGCGAGCGGGATGAGCGCGCTATGGCTGCGCCGTCATCACAGGGATTGACGGAAGAAGCTGGTCAATTTCGTCACGGCGGGACCGACGAACTGCGGCTTGTCGTACATGTCCACGTGCGTAGCGCCCTTGACGACGAACAGCTCTCGGGGCTCCTTGGCCTTCTTTATGGCCTCATCGCTCCAGAATTTCGTATCCGCCTTGTCGCCCACGATCAGCAGGATCGGCCGGGGCGAGATCGTCTCGACCTGGGCAAGGGGGAAAAACTCCATCTGCGCGGCCAAGCTGGTGAACACGTAGTTGCCCGGCGAATTGGGGTGCTGTCCGCGCGGCGTGCGGTAGTACTCGTAGCCTTCGCGATAGAGCGTTGGCGTCTTCTCCGTGAAATCGGCGTCCGATGCGGGCACCGCCAGCGCCATCTGAAGGGGAGCGCCAGCAGCCTCCTTGCTGCGCTGCTCGGCCACTTCCTTCAGGCGCTGCATCCGCGCTTCGTAGGACATGGAGCCCATCGCGCTGCGGCGTGCATCGCCCAGGTTGAAGAAGCTGACTGTAGCCACCGCCTTCACGCGCATTTCGGTCGGCGCGTTGGCCAGCGCATAGCTGCCGCCGGCGCACACACCCAGCGAGCCGATGCGGCCGGCATCCACGCCGGGCTGCTGCGTCAGGTAGTCGATGGCGCAACTGATGTCGTCCACGTGCTGGCCGGGCGCTTCCATCAGGCGCGGCTCGCCGCCGCTCTCGCCCTGGTAGGACTTGTCGAAGGCGAGCGTGATGAAACCCTGCTCGGCCAGGTGGGCGGCGTAAAGACCTGCCGTCTGCTCCTTGACGCCACCGAACGGATGGGTGACGACGATGGCCGGATACTTCTTGCTCTTGTCGAACCCGGCTGGCTTGAACACGTTGGCCACGATGTTCGTACCCAGGTTCCGCGCCGGGTAGGTCACGCGCTCGATCAGGATGCCGTTCTTGTTGGTCCAGCCGACCACCGCAGGCTCCTTCACCGGGCCGGCGCTGCCTGTCGGCGCTGCCGCAGCGGCACCGGAAGCCAGCAGGCCGGTGCTGGCCACCGCCGCTCCCGAGGCTGCGACCACGGAGGCACTGATGAATCGGCGTCGTTCCTCGTTGAGGGTCTCATTGCTCATGGCCGTTTCCTTTCATTCAAATTTAAGAGGGGGGTTTCACCATCCTGTTCGGCGGCTTCGGTTCGTGCGTGCGATGGATCAGTCGAGCTTTTTGTCGGTCAGGAACTTGGACACCACGTCCGCGACCTGCACGTTGTTCAAGTCCGAAAACGGGAAATGCGTGTTGCCTTTGATGCCGATCTCAGGCAGATGCACCAGGGTCACGTCGCCGCCATGCCGGTTCACCGCGTCGCGCCACAGCCGCGCCATCTGCAAGCGCGCACGCCAAGCATCCTGGGTAGGCACAGCGACGGGCTGCTCGGGGATGTTGTCGCCATAGATGACCAGCACGGGGATGCGCGTCAACGCCATGAACTGTTGCAGCGGCACGGCCATGCCTTCCACCGTGTCGAAGCCATTGGGGATCGGTGCCGGCACCTCGCCTTGCGGGAAGACGAAACTGCTGCCCGGCTCGAAGGCGACGATGGCTTTGACCTTGTTGTTCTTGATGGCGGTGAGCCAACCGGGGCCGCCGCTTTGCGAGTGTGTGAACAGGATGCCGGGGCCGATGCGCTCGAACACCGCCGAGACGCCATCAGAAACCACATTCATGTCGTAGGGGCCGGTGTTCGGCGTCATCGCCCGGAAATACTGGTTGAGCGTTTCCGGGCTGCGGTCGAACTGCACGCCATCGAAGTACTTGGGCCAGACGCCTACCCGGAACTGGCCAAACCAGAATTGTTCGTCGTGGATCGGCTTGGTCGTCGCTTCGACGGTGCTGCGCCCCGCGTCCCCGCGCCGCGGCTGATCGACCAGCACCACGCCGAAGCGGCGGCGCAGGAAGATGTTCTGGAAGCCCTCGCGGCCGTCGGGCGTGGTCTCCCAGGTCTTGGAGAACTGGCCGGCGCCATGCCACATGACGATCGGATACTTCCTGGCGTCCACCGGGGTTTGGTAGAAGGCGTAGGCGTGGTCGCCATGGAAGGTCTGCCCCGCAGGCGTCAGGGGCTTGCTCGCGTCAAAAGCCCCCGGCGCGGTTACCACCGTGCCGCCGGCGGCGAAACTGCCCTGATCCTCAATCCGCAACGGGCCGGCGACTTCCGAGCTGGTCGCGCAAGCCGTGAGCAGCAGAGGAAGCAATACCGCTGCGGCCAACGTGCCTCTGGCGGCCTGGCGGCCTCGGCGCAATGCCGTTGCCATGCGTGTCATGTTCAATCTCACTTGGCTTTCCTCGCTGCGAGCGCGCGTGCAAGGGCCTCACGCGCGCGTTTGCCGTTGCCTTCTCCCACGCGATCGGTCAGCACCTGCGTGGCGTGCTGCATCTGGCTGGCGGAAAGCCCGACATTCATGCTGTAGCCCAGGTGCGATTGCAGTTGTGCTTCGGCACCGGGCAGCGAGGAGATGAAGCCCACCGTGGCGAGTTCACGGCTTTGCCAGTCGAGGTTGTCGCGCTCGAAGATGGCCCCGAACAAGTGGCTCTGCAGGTACTCGGCGATGGTCGGAGAGAAGTCCTGGACCGCACCCGTGACCGGGCGGCCCACCAGCTTGGTCTGGTTCGCTGCGCCCGCAGCGCGCAGCGCCTCGCCCGTGGGGATGGGCTGGCTGGGTTCTTTGCCGGGGGCGTCCTCGATACCGCGCTGCTTGCGCGCGTCTAGCACCTTGATCATTTCCGTCAGCGCATTGAGGCTGCGTGGGAAGCCGGCGTAGGCGTAGAGCTGTACCAGCACTTCCTTGGTTTCACTGATGGTCAGGCCAGCATCCAGCCCGTCGTTCAGGGCCTTGTTCAGCCCGGCCATGTCGCCGGCCGCACCGAAGGCGGCGATCGGCAGGATGGCCTGCTGACGGGCAGAGAGCGTTTCCGCGGCGGGTGTTGCTTGGGTCATGGGCTGCGAGAGCTGCGTGTTCGTGGTCTGCGCGAGGGCTTGACCGGATGCGGTCGCAAGTACCAGGGCCATCGACAGAAACAGCGCTCCGGTCGAACGGGGCTTAGCGGGCTTTGTATTGCTCATCGCTCACTTGCTCCTTCCAATCCGAACTCTTGCCATCGCGCACATAGGCCACAGCCAGGTGGCTCATGCGGTTGTTTTCCGCGGCGCCGTGCCAGTGCTTGATGCCCGCTTCGATCCACACCACATCGCCGGCCTTGATCTCGCGCTTGAGCTGGCCATCTTCTTGTACCCAGCCTTTGCCCTCGGTGACGACCAGCAGTTGGCCCACGGGGTGCGTATGCCACGCGGTGCGGGCACCAGGCGCGAAGTCCACGAGTCCCACGCTACCGTGCTTGGTACTGTCGCCCGCGGCCTTGGTGTCCACGGCCACGTGACCGATGAAGTTCTCCGCTGCCCCCAATCGCGTGGGACTGGAGCCTGCCGGGGAAATGTGAACGCCTTGGGCGTGTACGAAGTTAGCGGTCATCATCAGTAACGATGTGCCCGCCGCGAGGAGGTTCTTCTTCATCATCTTCCTTTGCGTTGCTGGGAAAGCGTGCATCCATGCCGCGGAATGACAAGGAAGGCAAAGGGAGGTGTAGAGACGTTTTTTTGCCGATCCTTTATCAGTTCATGAAATCGTAAGGAAATTGGAGCAATTGATTAAGCCCCATATTCCGCATGCACCATTGAACTGTATTCATGAATGCCAGGTGTTATCGGCTCCAGACGCAACATTCCAGAGGCGCCGTTCAGGAACGGCCTAGGTGATCGGGACAGCACCTGCAACGGACCGAATCCATCCGCGCCCACGGCGCGAACGATGCGCCGCTACTCCCGATGTCTCAGTGCCTCGACAATGACTGCGAGCGCCCGAGAGGATTGGCGTCGGCTGGGATAGTAGAGGTAGTACCCCGGATAGGGATCGCACCAGTCTTCGAGAACCCGAACCAGCCTGCCGGCGGCAATGTGTTCCAGCACCATGTCCTCCGGCACGAAGGCCAAGCCGTAGTCAGCCATGGCCGCCCTGACAATCGGAGACGTGCTGTTGAATATCCATTGGCCGGACACCCGAAATTTGACCTCCTGGCCATCCTTGCAGAAGTCCCAGGCCATCAACCCGCCATGCGTGGGAAGGCGCAGATTCAAGCACTCGTGCTGCCCCAGTTCATGAGGCACCATGGGCTTGGGCCGCCTGGCGAAGTAGCCAGGCGATCCAACGACGGCGATGCGAAGGTCCGGGCTGATGCGCACAGCGATCATGTCCTTGGCGACTTGATCGCCGAGCCGAACGCCGGCGTCGTAGCGATCGGCAACGATGTCCGACATCGTGTAGTCCACGGTGACTTCGACGCTGATCTCTGGATAGTCGCGAAGGACCGCAGACAGCTTGGGCCACAGGACGCTGTTAGCCGCGTGCTCGGCGGATGTGATGCGGATGTTGCCTACGGGCTTGTCGCGCAACTCCTCGACGGCGGCGACCTCGGCATCGATCTCTTCAAATCGGGGGGCGACATTGACGTACAGCCTCTCACCGGCCTCGGTCATGGAGATGCTTCGCGTCGTGCGCATCAGCAGTTTCACGCCCAGCCTGGACTCCAGGCCACGGACAGCATGGCTCAGCGCGGAGGGCGTGACGCCAAGCATTGCCGCCGCCTTTGAAAAACTGCCTTCGCGCACGACGTGGACAAAGGCAAGTACGTCATTGAAGTTTTCCCGTCCCATGACTCACTTCCTCTTGACTGGATAGCGCAATGCGTCGATCAGCACTGCCATGGCGCGCGACGGTGGCCGTTTGCTCGGGTAGTAGAGGTGATAGCCCGGAAAGGTCGGACACCAGTCTTGGAGGACTGACTTGAGACGGCCCTTGCTCAGGTAGGGTCGAGCCACTTCTTCCAACACGTAACCCAAACCCAGGCCTGCCAAGGCCGCGTTGAGCACTGGTCCGGTTCCATTGAATACGAGTTGACCATCCACCCTCACGTTGATCTGGCGCTTGCCCTTCTTGAGTTCCCAAGGGTAGAGGTCGCCCCGGCTCATCAAACGCAGGTTGATGCAGTTGTGTTGGGTCAGGTCCTGGGGTGTTTCCGGTGCAGGGTGCTTGGCGAGGTACGTCGGCGAACCCACGATCACCACCTGCATGTCCGGGCTGATGCGCACAGCCGTCATGTCCTTGGCGAGTTCATCACCAAGACGAACCCCCATGTCATATCGCTCCGCGACGATATCCGTGAACCTTGGTTCGGCGGTGACCTCGACCTTTATGTCCGGGTACTTCGGCAGCAACTTGGCGAGCTTGGGCCAGATCACCGTCTCGGCGGCGACCTCCGATGCCGTGATGCGAACCGTGCCAGCGGGCTTGTCACGGAGTTCGCCGATAGCCACCAGCTCGGCCTCGATCTCCTGGAAGCGCGGTGCGATGTTTTGCAACAGACGTTCGCCAGCCTCCGTGGGGGACACGCTGCGGGTTGTTCGGGTCAGCAAACGCACCCCCATCTTTGCCTCAAGTGCGCGGATGGTGTGGCTCAGCGCCGACTGAGACACGCCAAGCTGCGCCGCTGCGCGGGTAAAACTCTGCTCACGCGCAACTGCAATGAAGGCCAATAAGTCGCTGTAGCTCTCCCTGGGCATTGATGAACCCCCTTCACAAGTCTATGTTGATTTTACCATCTAGTCGTCTTCGGCTGTGATCGCTACATTGTTGGTATCCGGCGAAAGCTGCTCCGTGACGGGTGCAGGAGCGTCGGGAACGCGCCACGTCACCTACGCCTTAGCAAGGCGTCCGTCACTCCATCGCGACGACGTTTCTGACGATCCACATACCCCTGATCTGTTTCCCTAGGGACGGATAAATGGGTGCGCCCGTCGATCACAGATTGTCTTGAAGGAGTACGTGCATGCAGAAGCGCAAACTTGGAAGAAGCAACCTCGAAGTCTCAGCTCTTGGGCTGGGTTGCATGGGCCTGAGCCATGGCCTTGGACCGGCTACGGATTCGCGGCAGGCGATTGCGCTGATCCGCTCCGCCGTGGATCAGGGCGTAACCTTCTTCGATACCGCCGAGGTGTACGGCCCCTATGTCAACGAGGAAGTGGTCGGCGAGGCGCTGGCTCCGGTGCGCGACCGCGTGGTGATCGCCACCAAGTTCGGCTTCACCTTCGGCGACGACAATAAACAGCAAATCCTCAACAGCAAGCCCGAGCACATCCGCTGGGCGGTAGAAGGTTCGCTCAAGCGCCTGCGCACCGACCGCATCGATCTGCTCTACCAGCATCGCGTCGATCCCGAGGTCCCTATCGAGGACGTGGCCGGCACGGTCAAGGACCTGATCGCCGAGGGCAAGGTCAAGCACTTCGGTCTGTCCGAGGCGGGCGTCCAGACGATCCGCCGCGCGCATGCGGTGCAGCCGGTGACGGCCCTGCAAAGCGAATACTCGTTGTGGTGGCGCGAGCCGGAGAAGGAGATCCTGCCAACGCTGGAGGAATTGGGCATCGGCCTCGTTCCCTTCAGCCCACTCGGCAAGGGCTTTCTGACAGGGGCTATCAAGGAAGGCGCGACTTTCGGCAGCGATGACTTCCGCAGCAAGGTTCCGCGATTCTCCCCGGAGGCGATCAAGGCGAACCAAGCCCTGGTGGACCTGCTCGGCCAGATCGCGCGGGATAAAGGCGTCACTCCGGCGCAGATTGCGCTGGCTTGGCTACTGGCGCAAAAGCCCTGGATCGTGCCGATTCCCGGCACCACCAAACTGCATCGGCTGGAAGAGAACCTGGGCGCCGCCGCTATCGAGCTGACCGCACCCGAGCTGGGCCGAATCTCCGCCGCGCTCCACAACGTCACCGTTCAAGGCGACCGCTATCCCGCCTCGTTGCAGGCACGTGTTGGCCGTTGAAGTAGGACAGACCTATGAGTACATCCGACCACGACGCTTCCCGACGCGCAGCCGTGGTGACGCTGGCTACGCTTCCTTTGCTCGGTGCATTGGGCACGGCGGAAGCCTCCACCAATGGCGGCGAAGTTCGCCGCACGGGTTCCCGCACGCTGGTTCCGGCAACACCAGAGTCGTCGCAGGCCTGATCCACCGTGGCCGTCAGACCGATCTGTTCGAGATCCAGCCCGCGACCCCGTACCCCGAGGACTACTTGGAAACCGTCGAAGAGGCGCGCAAGGAAAGCGAGGCCGGCAAGGAGCGCCCGCTGGCCGCCCGCGTGCCGAACATCGCGGACTACGACACCGTGTACCTAGGCTTCCCCATCTGGGGCACGACCGTGCCGCCGGTGATCCGCGCCTTCCTGTCCGCCCACGACCTGTCTGGAAAAACGCTGGTCCCGTTCATCACCCATGGCGGCTACGGTCTGGGGAACAGCCGCACCGTGCTCGCGCAGCTTGCGCCCAAAGCTCAGCTTCGCCCGGCGTTCTCGATGCAGGCGGACCAGGAGCGGAAGACCATGGAGAGCGTCAACGGCTGGCTCGATAAGACCAAGGCTAAGAGCTGAAGAAAGCCGGGCCCGTGCTGCTGCGACGGGCACCCATTGCAACGACTGGAGAAACACCCATGAAGCAACGCAAACTCGGAAACACCCTGGAAGTCTCGGCCCTGGGACTGGGCTGCATGAGCATGAGCGCCCTGTACGGGCCGCCCGCGGACAAGCAGGAGATGATCAAGCTCATCCGCGCCGCTCACGATCGCGGCGTGACGCTGTTCGACACCGCCGAGTCCTACGGGCCGTTCGTCAACGAGGAGTTGGTTGGCGAGGCGCTGGCACCGATCCGCGACCAGGTGGTGATCGCCACCAAGTTCGGCTTCGACATCGATCTGGCGACCGGCCAGCGCCGGGGTGGCACCAACAGCCGTCCCGAGCACATCAAGGCCGTGGCCGACGCCTGCCTCAAGCGGCTCAAGACCGATCGCATCGACCTGTTCTACCAGCACCGGGTCGATCCCGAGGTACCGATCGAGGACGTGGCCGGCGCCGTGAAGGAACTGATCGCCGCGGGCAAGGTGAAGCACTTCGGCCTGTCCGAGGCCGGCGTCCAGACGATCCGCCGCGCCCACGCCGTGCAGCCGATCGCCGCTGTCCAGAGCGAGTATTCGCTGTTCTGGCGCGGCCCGGAGGCCGAGCTTCTTCCGGCACTCGAAGAGTTGAACATCGGCTTCGTGCCGTTCAGCCCGCTCGGCGCCGGCTTCCTGACCGGCAAGATCGACGAGAACACCAAGTTCGACCCGACCGACTTCCGCAACAACGTGCCGCGCTTCTCGCCCGAGGCTCGCAAGGCCAACATGGCGCTGGTCGAGATCGTGAAGGCGGTGGCCGATCGCAAGGGCGCGACGCCCGCGCAGGTGGCGCTGGCCTGGCTGCTCGCCCAAAAGCCGTGGATCGTGCCGATCCCGGGCACCACGAAGCTGCACCGCCTCGAAGAGAACCTGGGCGCCGTAGATCTCGAACTGACCGCTGCCGACCTGGCGGAAATCAACACCGAGGCGTCGAAGATCCAGGTCCAGGGCGAGCGGTTGCCCGAGGCCGCCCTGAAGATGACGGGGCGCTGAGATGAGCACCGCCCCCAAGCTCTTCGTGGCCGTCCTCACCTACGTCGCGCCGATCGAGCAGATCGACGCGGCCGGCAAGGACCATGTGGCCTGGCTCCAGCGTGGCTACGACCAGGGTGTCTTTCTGGCCAGCGGCCGCCGCGTGCCTCGCACGGGCGGGATCATTCTGGCCAGCGCGGCGTCCGTCGAGGAAGTCGAGGCCTGGATGCGCCAGGACCCTTTCCAGTCCCGCGGCTTGGCGACCGCCGAAATCTATCCCTTCGAGGCCAACATGACGAGCGACGGGATGAAGGCGGCGATCGAGGCCGGTGTCCAGCTCACCGCAGCGGCGAAGGGCTGATCCCATGGACCAGACATTGCACGGCAAGGTGGCGCTCATCACCGGCGGCGGCACCGGCATCGGCTACGCCGCCGCCGAAAGCCTCGTGAAGCGCGGCGCGTTCGTCTATATCACCGGCCGCCGCGCGGACCGGCTGGAGCAGGCGGTGGCCGCGCTCGGTGGCAACGCCTGCGGCATTACCGCTGACGTGACCCGCAAGGCCGACATGGAACGGGTGGCCGAGCGGATCAAGACCGACAAGGGCCAGGTGGACATCGTGTTTGCCAACGCCGGAATCGGCAGCTACCTCGCGCTGGACAAGATCACCGAGGAGCATTTCGATGCCACGTTCAACACCAACGTGAAGGGCACCCTGTTCACCGTCCAGGCCGTGCTGCCCATCCTGAGCGACGGGGCCTCGGTCATCCTGAACACCTCGATCACCGCCGACCTGGGCCTGCCGGACTTCAGCGTCTATGCCGCCGCCAAGGCGGCGCTGCGCTCTTTCGTGCATAGCTGGGCCACCGACCTGAAACACCGGCGCGTGCGCGTCAACGCTATCAGCCCGGGGGTCATCCCCACGGAGGCCGCCACCGGAGAACTCGGGCGCACGCCAGAGCAGGAACGGCAGCACCAGCAGCGCGTCGCCGGCTTCGTCCCGCTCGGCCGCGTGGGCACCACCCACGAGATCGGAGAAGCTGTCGCGTTCCTCGCTTCCGAGCAGAGCAGCTACGTCAACGGCATCGAACTTACCGTCGATGGCGGCATGACCGCCGTCTTCGCCGGCACTCTTTGAATCAGAAGGAAAACACCATGAACTCCCAACAGAATCCGATGCCCACGCGCAAGCTCGGCGGCCTCGACGTCACCGCGCTCGGCATGGGCGTCATGAACTTCGTCCACGCCTACGGGCCGCCGACCGACCGCGCCGAGGCGGTGCGGCTCGTGCGCCACGCCTTCGACCGCGGCGTGCGCTTCTTCGACACGGCCGAGGTCTATGGCCCCTACGTGGCCGAAGAGATCGCCAAAGACGCGCTCGGCGACGTGCGCAACCAGGCCGTGATCTGCACCAAGTTCGGCTTCCAGTACAAGGACGGGAAACCCGCCGGCCTGAACAGCAAGCCCGCCCACATCCGGCAGGCGGTCGAGGGGTCTTTGAAGCGGCTCGGCACCGACTACATCGATCTGCTCTACCAGCACCGCATCGACCCGGAGGTGCCGATCGAGGACGTCGCCGGCACGGTCAGCGACCTCATCCGCGAGGGCAAGGTCAAGTATTTCGGGCTGTCGGGTGCGGGTGCAGCGACCATCCGCCGTGCGCACGCGGTCCAGCCAGTAACAGCCGTCGAGAACCAGTATTCCTTTTGGGTGCGCGAGCAGGAGCCGGAAGTCCTGCCGGCCTGCGAGGAACTGGGCATCGGCTTCGTCGCCTACAGCCCGCTCGGCATGGGCTACCTGACCGGCACCGTCGCCGCCGAAACCGAATTGCTCGAAGGCGACCTGCGCGCCGTGTTCCCGCGCTTCACGCCGGAGGCCCGCCGCCGCAACTGGCGCGTGGTCGAGCTGCTGCGCCAGGTCGGCCTGCCCAAGGGCGCGACCCCGGCACAGATGGCGCTCGCCTGGCTCCTGGCGCGCAAGCCCTGGATCGTGCCCATCCCCGGCACCACCAAGATCGCGCACCTGGACGAGAACGTCGCCGCGCTCGACCTGAAGCTGTCCGAGGAAGACCTCAAGCGCCTGGAGGATGGCTATGCGGCGCTGACCATCGAAGGCGCATCCAGTGGCCCGGCGCAGCTCGCACAGATCGACGTCGGTGCCAAGGAAGGCACCAGTTCGGCCGGCGGCCATGGCCACTCGCCCCTGCCTGGTTCGGGTGCTCGCGCTCCCCTATAAGTGCGTACCAAGTGTTGCCGTTACCGTCAGACGACGATTCGCATCGCGTCGGTCGGTAACGGCAGAACACTCAAGATGGCTCCTGCACCGAATTACCAGAACCTAGTGGCGATGTACTGAGACTTGAGCGCATTCAAATCGGCCCAGGTTACTTATGAATGTCGCTCACTTCAGTATGCCGATTACCACGTCTTATCAAAGGCATGGCTGATCGCTACATTAATTCAAAGCTGCCAATCTCGGGTTAGCGCCACGGCTATGCAATCGCATTGGTAGCTGGCGCTACCACCTGGGGTTGCGCAGGACCCCCCCTATTTCATTGCGTCGAGGCACGGGCAAGCCGTGCCTTGTCCTGATTTTGTGTGGATCGACCTTGGAGCACGACAGAAGTACAGCCACGATGAATGCCAGCCGTTTTTCGCAGCGCACGATCATTCTTGCGATCGTGCTGATCAGCTACCTGATGATCGTTTTGGACATTTCCATCGTCATCACAGCGCTGCCCAAGATCGAGGCAGGTCTCGGCTTCTCGCACACGGGACTGTCCTGGGTATCGAACGCCTATACCCTGGCCTTCGGCGGCATGCTGCTGCTCGGCGCGCGCCTGGGCGACCTTTTCGGCCGCCGCCGCATGCTCGTGATCGGCCTGGCGCTCTTTTCCCTCGCGTCGCTGGCCATCGGCGCGGCGCAGTCGCCCGCGTGGCTGGTCGCCGCGCGAGCCGTCCAAGGCATCGGTTCCGCCATCCTCGCGCCGTCCACCCTGGCGCTGCTGGCAACGAACTTCTCCGAAGGACACGAGCGCACGCGCGCCTTGTCGTTCTACGGCGCAGTCGCGGGCATCGGGGCGACCGTGGGCATGGTGCTGGGTGGCCTCATCGCCGACTGGTGGTCATGGCGGGTGGGCTTCTTCATCAACCTGCCCATCGGCATCGCGCTGATCCTGGGAGCCAGACGCTACCTGGCAGAGACACAGATCCATTCGGGCACAGTCGATGTCGTCGGCGCGGTGTGCTCGACCGTGGGAACGAGTGCGCTGGTGTATGGCATCGTCCGCTCCGCGACTCATGGCTGGACGGACACCTTCACGCTGGCCTCCCTCGGCGCCGCCGTGGTGTTGCTGGCCGTGTTCGTCTTCAACGAGGCGAAGGTGCCGCACCCCATCCTGCCGCTGCGCCTGTTCCGCAGCCTGGAGCGCAGCGTGGCCTATGGCGCACGCATGCTGTTCGTCGGCAGTGCGGTGGGGTTCTTCTTCTTCACGACCCAGTACCTGCAGGGCGTGCTGGACTACACGCCGCTCCAGGCAGGGCTGGCTTTTCTGCCCTCGTCGCTCTGCAACTTCGCCGCCGCCATGCTGGTGCCCAGGCTGGCACGCCGGTTCGGCAACAGCAGCGTGCTCATGCTGGCACTGGCCATTTCCGTGGCGGGCACGCTCATGTTGAGCCAGTTGTCCATTGACACCACCTACCTCGGGGGCGTGGCGATCCCGATGGTGCTCATCGGCCTGGGCCAGGGCTTCGCGTTGAGTCCCCTGACGGTGGCGGGCGTCGCCGGGGTTGAGCCGAGGGACGCCGGCGCGGCGTCCGGGCTGGTCAACGTCACCCACCAGATCGGCGGCTCGCTCGGGCTGGGCATCCTGGTGGTGGTGTTCGATGCCGCCAGCGGCCATGGCCTGAGCGGGCGCGCTTTGCTGGCACATCGGATCGACATGACGTTCGCCGGCGCCGCCGTGCTGCTGCTCCTCGCCATGGTGCTGGTCACCGTGCTGATTGCGCGGTCCCGCGCGGCATCACACCGGGTTTCGGTGCCCGCAGGCTGACGCCATGAACAAGGCCGCGCTGCTCCTGCCCGTGCTTCTCGCGTCCCCCTGTGGGGATGCAGGCGAACAGAGTTCCACGTCCGTGCGAAACCCCATGGTCCAAGCTACCCAGGAGAGCCGCCCGAAGGCGAAGTACCCCCATCTCCGGCCGGATGATCGACTGGGCGACCTGCTGGACCACCCGGCCTTTCGGGGCTTCAGCCACCGCTTGCTGCCCTGGGATGGCCGGGACTATGACCCGGCGATGAAGCTGGCGGACATCGGCCAGCTTCTGCCGTACCACAGCCAGGTGGAGCCTGCGGTGGTGGTGGGCGCGCTCAACCGCATGGTGGACGACGCCGGCGGCGGCCGTGCGATCTTCTACGACATCTACAGCGACGCGCAGAAGCAGGCGAACCCCGCGCTGCGCGACACCGGCCTGTTCTTCCTGCGCGGCAAGCCGGGCGCGCCGTTCGCCATCATCGCGCCGGGAGGCGGGTTTTCCTACGTGGGCTCGGTGCATGAAGGCTTCCCCTACGCCCAGGAAATCAGCAAGCGGGGATTCAACGCCTTCGTCCTGAAGTACCGGGTCGGCCAGGGTGGCCGGGTGGCCACCGAGGACCTGGCGGCGGCTGTGGCCTACGTCTTCCAGAACGCAGGCACGCTGCAGGTGGACACGGCGGGCTACTCGTTGTGGGGCAGCTCCGCGGGCGCACGGATGGCGGCGGCCATCGGCTCGCACGGTACGGCGCAGTTCGATGCACCGTCCTATCCCAAGCCATCCGTGGTGGTCATGGCCTACACCGGCCACTCCGAGGTGACCGCATCGGAGCCACCCACATTCGTGGCCGTGGGCGAGCGCGATGGCATCGCACCGCCGGCGGCCATGGAGTCACGCATCGCCGCGCTGCGCCGCATCGGCACGCGCGTCGAGTATCACAAGTTCCCCCGCGTCGGGCACGGCTTCGGCACCGGCCACGGCACCAGCGCGCAGGGCTGGATCGACCAGGCCGTTCGGTTCTGGGAACAGGAAATTGGAAGAACCCCATGAATCGAACCCCCAAGAAAACCCTACGTCGCAGCGGGCTGGCCGTGCTGGTCGTGTGCGCCGGCTTCGCCGCCGCCTGGCAGGTGCATGCGGAGGCGAACCGCGTGACGTTCCCCAAGCTCGAAGACCTGGTTCACTACACCACGGTCCGGCGCGGGAACGTGACCGAACACATCTCGACCACGCGCGAGGCCATCGAGGCAATCCAGAAGGGGCAGCCGGTGCCCAATGGCACGCATTTCGTGCTGGCGGACTACCGCGACGAGAAGCTGTTCCGCTACTTCGTCATGGAGAAGGGTCCCAACTGGGGCGCCGACTTCGAGGAGCGCCGCCGCACCGGCGACTGGCAGTTCCAGTGGTACTGGCCTGATCGAAAGATCAACCTGAAGGAGAACACCGCACGCTGCATGTCCTGCCATTCATCGCAGAAAAGTCAGGACTACCTGTTCACGGCCGGGCGCCTCTCGGAGTTCCGCGGCAAGCCCGTCGAGTAAGGGGGCCGTGCCTTGAATGCCGTTTTCCTGCTACGACTGGTGCTCGACTGCATCGCGGCCGGGCTGCTGCTGTTCGCCTTCGCCTACTTCTGGCAGGGCAACACGGCCCACGAACTGGCCGGCATCAGCATGTTCCTGCTGCTCATCGTTCACAACGTGTTCCATCGCCGCTGGTTCGCTTCGCTGTC
>JADHEE010000256.1_pt1 | contig 24970 bp, 25 predicted proteins | sample 8952401 | NCBI WGS metagenome assembly JADHEE01 (sample SAMN16124438, study PRJNA663242) | bioreactor sludge metagenome | isolation source: sludge (ammonium) | place: India:Bengaluru | collected 2019-02-28 | reverse complement strand
TCATTGAAGCAGAAATATCACTTATCCGACTGCCTGAATTTCCGGGGCTATCTCTCCCACTCGTTCCCGAGCAGGTCAGTGTCTAAACGTGGGTCAAAATTCGATGCAAATCTCTGCGGCTAGTGGGTCAGTTTTGCGCGCAAATCAACACCTTTGATCTCAAGTTGAGCTGATTATGAAGATTATATTCGACATTGTCGAATATAGTCCGTGGATTAAAGGTCTCATGACGCCCATGCTCGGCGTTGATGGGACGAGACTACGAGCAAGTGCGTCAGGACTTGGCGCGCAACATGAAAGACTTCCGGGGCAAGCGTGGCTTGTCGCAGGAAGCGCTCGCCCTGAGCGCGGATGTGGATCGCACCTACGTGAGTCAGATCGAGCGCGCCGTGGGCAACCCGTCCCTGCTGGTCCTGTGCAAACTGGGCGCGATCCTGGAGACCGACGTGCTCGATCTCTTGGCGGAGCAGACCAAGTGAACACGGGTGAGGCCACCCACATGGGGATGCCCGAAAAAAATGTATACGGAGGTGACTACGGAATGAGACACACCGCGCTGATCCCCTGTAAAAATGGCGCTTCCGAGACCATCTTCCGCTTTAACGTCTGACGGTTTTTTCTGAATTCAGTGGCGCTCGGTAGCGCTCGGCGGATTGAACGGGTTTTTGAAATCAACGATCCAAGCCGGCCGGCGGCAAGCTCTGGCAGCGGAAGCGCCGCCTGCGGGGCAAGGAAAGCCGGTTTGCCGTCGGCTGCTTTCCCCAGGTAGGCCCGAGGCGCGCGCCGCGACGGCGAAGCTCGTCCCGCCCAACTGCACGAAATACGAGGAATGGCCCAGCCAGACCACCAGGTCCTGCGCGGGATCGAGCGCCTTGAGGTCGGTCTTGACGGCGGGGATGGCGCCTCGCGGCCGCGGCTGGCCCTTTTTCCCGAAGATCGTCTCCATCCACATCGACCACTCGGGCTGATCCGTCGTCTTCATGGGGGTGTCGATCTGGTTGCGGAACACGCCCTCGGCATGGTTGGGCGAGCGCGCGATGCGCGCCAGCCGCTCGCCGCTGGGCAGTTCGCCGAACAGGGGATGCTGCAGACAGGCGGCGACGCCGATGCCGCCCAGGACGGCGACGCCGGCGCACACCTTGAAGAAGCGAGACCAGAATTTTTTCACGCAGAGGATTCCGTAGATGCCGTCACGCCAGCGTCGTGCCGGTGGCGCGCGCGAGTTCGGCCAGCAACAGGTCCTGGAACCGCGGATCGTTGACGGCGGGATGCGGCGTCTGGCGTTGTTGGTGGTGCCAGTACCCGCCGCTGGTCAGCGCCTCGGGGTCGTCGCTGGCGGCAAGCCACTCCTGGGTCAGGTGCCCCAGGCGCAGGTCGTCCGGCGCGTTCGGGCCGCCCATCTTGGTCGGCACCCAGCCTGGATCGACGGCGTTGCTGAGAACGTCGGGCCATAGCCGCGCCACGGCTGCCGCCAGCGCGGTGACGAACAGCTTGCTGTCGGAGTAGCTGCCCGTGGACGCGCGGCCGGACCAGTCCATGCCGGCCAGGCTGGCATTTCCGCCCCGGTGCATGCCGCTGCTCAGGTAGATCAGGCGCCGGGGGCGCTGGACCAGGGCGGTGAGCAGGTAGGGCGCGACGACGTTGACCACCAGCAGTTGCGCGCCGGAGAGGACCCCCGCGTTGTGGATGACGGCATCCATCCGGCCGATCGCATTGACTTGGCGGGCGAGGTCGCGGATTTGCGCGAAGTCCGACAGGTCGCCGATCGTGGCGGCGGCGCCCTGGTCCACGAGTTCCTTCACGGCCGGCAGCCGGGCCTCGGAGCGGACATGCACGACGACTTCGTGGCCGTCGGCGAGCAGGGTTTTCGCCGCGGCACGGCCCAGCCCGTCGGCGGAGCCGGTGATGAACACGCGGGCCGTCCGGCCTGCGCCCTGTCGCGCGTTGGACATGGGGGACTCCTTTCGGGCATTCGGCGTTGTCTGCGCCCGGACGGGCGTGGCGGCCAGCAGCGATCCCGCGGCCAGTGCCGAACCCAGTCCGGCGCCTGCGGCGATAAATCTTCGACGATCCATGGGCATCTCCTCCGATCAGGTCGCCAGGCCCTTCGCGGCACCCGGCGCCGTGCGATTCTCAAAGCGATTCATCGGGATGAAGCGGACGGCGGCGCAACTTGTCCTTTGCAGTCGCGGGTAATGTTCATGAATGTCCTCCGGTCAGGTTCGGACCGCCAACGAAGCGTTGTCGATCACGAAACGGTACTTCACATCGCCCTTGAGCATGCGTTCGTAGGCGGCGTTGATCTCATCGGCGCGGATCATCTCGATGTCCGCCACGATCCCGTGTCCGGCGCAGAAATCGAGCATCTCCTGCGTCTCGGGGATGCCGCCGATCATGGAACCGGCCAGGCTGCGGCGCTTCATGATCAGACTGAACACCTGCGGCGACGGGTGCGGCGTGGCGGGCGCGCCGACCAGGGCCATCGTGCCGTCGCGCTTGAGCAGGTTGAAGAACGGATCCAGGTCGTGCGGCGCGGCCACCGTGTTGAGGATGAAATCGAAGCTCTTGGCATGGGCCGCCATCTCGTCCGCGTTGCGCGACACCACGACCGCATCGGCGCCCAGGGCGAGGGCCGCCTCGCGCTTGGATTCGGAGGTGGTCAGCGCCACCACGTGCGCGCCCATGGCATGCGCGAGCTTGATGCCCATGTGGCCCAGGCCGCCGATGCCGACCACGCCTACCTTGTGGCCCGGCCCCACCTGCCAGTGGCGCAGCGGCGACCAGGTGGTGATGCCCGCGCACAGCAGCGGCGCGGTGGCGGCCAGTTGCGACTCGGGGTGGCGGATGCGCAGCACGTAGCGCTCATGCACCACGATCCGCTGGGAATAGCCGCCCAGCGTGTGGCCGGGCGCGTCGGGCGTGGGGCCGTTGTAGGTGCCGACCATGCGGTCGCAGTAGTTCTCCAGCCCTTCTTCGCAGTCGGCGCAGTGCTTGCAGCTATCGACGATGCAGCCGACGCCAACCAGATCGCCGACCGCGAAGCCCGACACGTGCGAGCCGACTGCGGACACGCGGCCCACGATCTCGTGGCCCGGCACGCAGGGATACAGCGTGCCCGCCCATTCGGAACGCACCTGGTGGATGTCCGAGTGGCACACGCCGCAGTAGGCGATGTCGATCTGCACGTCGTGCGCGCCGGGCGCGCGCCGCGTGATGTCCATGGGTTCGAGGGGAAGGTCGCCCGCGTGGGCTCCGTAGGCTTTGATGTTCATGAGCATTTCCTTAGGTTGGGGATGTGGGAATCAGATTGAGGATCGTTGAGTTGCCTTGCCGTATCTCTTTCGACGTATTTCCATTGGCGCCGATAAGAATCACGTTCTTCATTTTTGAACCAGCCTTTTGTGCGCCCGCTTGCATGAGAGCCGCCGGCGCCGTTGGATACGTTGACCCCAATGTCCGGGAAAGATGCGGCGAGGATGCCGAACAGCAGGGCGATCTCCCGCATCAATTCGACATCCGGTTTGACGCGCGGCTCAGGCCGCTTGCCGGGGCTGCGAGCGCGAGGCCAGCAAGATCAGGCCCGCCGCGATCAGCAGCATGGCCGCGCTGGCCACGAAGGCGCTCCGGTAGCCGCCGTGGTCGAACAGCAGCCCGCCCACGGTGGAGCCCAGGGCGATGGACAACTGGATCATCGCCACCATCAGCCCGCCGCCCGTTTCGGCGTTCTTCGGAAACGTCCGGGGCACCCAGGCCCACCAGCCCACGGGCGCGGCAGTGGAGATCAGGCCCCAGAAACCCAGCAGCCCGACGACGGCCGCCGTCCGGCCGCCAAGCGCGATCAGGGACAGGGCGATGGCGGCCATCAGCAGCGGGATGGCGATCAGCGTCTGATAGAAACCCCGTTTGAGCGCACTGCCGATCAGGATCGTGCCAACGAAGCCCGCGACACCGATCACCAGCAGCACGAGCGTCACCGTGGATACATTCACCCGCGTCACCGTTTCCAGGAACGGCCGCACGTAGGTGAACAGCGTGAACTGCCCCATGAAGAAGAGGCCCACGCCCAGCATGCCCAGGGCCACGACCCGGCTGCGGAACAGTTCGAAGACGCTGCCCGGGCCGGCGCCGCGCCACTCGATGCGCATGGACGGCAGGCTGATCCATTGCCAGACGAAGGCGATCAGCGCCACCGGCACCAGGCAGAAGAAGGCACCACGCCAGCCGATGACGGAACCCAGCCAGGCGCCCAGAGGGGCGGCGATCACCGTGGCCAGCGCATTGCCGCTGTTGAAGATGGCCAGGGCGCGAGGCACCTTGCCGGGCGGCACCAGCCGCATGGCGGTCGCCGCCGACATGGACCAGAAGCCGCCCACGACCACGCCGATGAGCGCCCGGCCCGCCATGTAGGCGAAATAGTTCGGCGCCAGCGCGATGATCGCGCCGGACACGGCCATCGCCCCGGTCAGGCCCAGCAGCAGCGTCTTGCGGTTCATGCTGCCGGCCAGCGCGGAGATGAACAGGCTCGTCACCACGGCGAAGGCGCCGGAGATGGCGATGCCTTGGCCGGCCATGCCTTCGGTGACGTGAAGATCCGCCGCCATCGGCGTGAGCAGGCTGACGGGCATGAATTCCGAGGCAATCAGCGCGAAGACGCACAGCGTCATCGCCAAGACGCCGCTCCAGTGAGCGGTTTGATGTCCAGCGTCCGGCCGGGAGCCGGTGCCGCCCATCGGGGCGTCGATTGCAGTGGTGGCCATGAAGGACTTGGTTGTTATGACGAGCTCAACAGGAAACGCCGCGCGCCCCGGGGGGTGCGGTCATGGAAGCGAGCGTGGGAGGCGGCCCGCACGCCCGGATGGCCTTACGCCGGTCTTGCCAGGTTCTTCCGGAAGAACGCCGTCAGCGCGTCCCAGGGAATCAGGCCCACGCGGTCGTACAGATCGACGTGGCCCGCGCCCGGCACGACGTGCAGTTCCTTCGGCTCGGCGGCCAGACGGTAGGCATCCTCGCTGAACTCCCTGGAGTGCGCCCGGTCGCCGGTGATGAACAGCAGCGGGCGCGGCGAGATCGTCTCGATGTCGTTGAACGGGTAGAAGTTCATGAACTTGACGTTGCTCGTCAGCGTCGGGTGCGTGGTGGTCTGCGGCGTGGCGCCCGCGGGCGTGACCTCGCCGCGCGGCGTGCGGTAGAACTCGTAGAACTCGCGCTCGATCGGCGTGGACCGGGCGGTCAGTTCATGCACCGTGCCGCTGGTGTACTTGAGCGGGCCGCCGGCGAACTCCACGTCGCGCTGCCGCGCCGCCTCGGCGATGATGGCCTGGCGCTGCGCCGGCGTCAGCGACTTGCGCAGCGCATGGCGGTTGGCCGCGCCCATGTCGTACATGCTGACGGTGGCGACGGCCTTCATGCGCGGGTCGATCTTGGCCGCGCTGATGGCGAAGCTGCCGCTGCCGCAGATGCCGATGACGCCGATGCGCTCGCGGTCGATCATCGGCTGCGCGCCGAGGAAATCGACCGCCGCGCTGAACGCCTCGGCGTACATGTCCGGCGCAACGAGGTTGCGCGGCCCGTCGCTCTCGCCCCAGCACGGCAGGTCGATGGACAGCGCGACGAAGCCGCGCTCGGCCATCTTCGTGGCGTACAGGTTCGCGCTCTGCTCCTTGACTGCGCCCATCGGGTGGCTGACGACGAGGGCCGGATTCCTGGCGTTGCGGTCCAGCGACCTGGGCGCGTAGAGGTTGCCCGCCACTTCCGTCTGGTACTGGTTCTTGAAACGCACCTTCTGCACGGTCACTTGGTCGCTCGTGTAGAAATTGTCGGCATCGCCGGGTTTGGCCGGCGCTTGTGCCCGGGCTTGTGCGGGCGAGGCGGCCAGCGCGCCGCCAACGACCGACAGCACGCCCAGCGCGGCCGCGCCGGTGCCTACCGTGCTCAGGAATTCGCGCCGCTTGGCGTCTTGCGGATCGGACATGGTTCGTACTCCTTGCGATTGGGGTCGGATGATTCAGGGCTCGATGCGCTCGATCCGCACCTGGTACGGCCCGGGCCGGGCCAGGGTGGACAGACCTTGATCCACCTTGCCCAGCGGCAGCAGGCTTCGCGACCAGGGGCGGCCCTGGATGAAGATCGCCAGGTTGCCCCAGGGGGCGTAGTGGGCCAGTTCCCCGGCCACGGGCGCCATCCCTTCGGGCGCGCCCCGCGTGGACAGCTTGCGCGGCAGGTCGGAGACGCGCTCGATGCCGGCGTAGTCCGTCAGCGTCAACGACAGCGGCAGCAGCGTCGCGAAATCTCTCGCGGTGGCGTTGTCGTACAGCGTGGCGGTGGCGGCTTGTTCGCCAACGATCAGGCGAATCTTCATGGGGAACTCCTTTGCGGGCGCGGACGAAGCGCCGGACGATGGCTGGGCCACCGCGCCATCCGAGGCGCAAGCTGTCAGCCCGAGGAACGAACTGGCCAGCAGCGCCAGCGTTCCGCGCCGCAACTGGCGCATGGACATGGGGATGGGCTTTTCCATGCCCCATATGATCCTTGTCGGAGGCCGGCTTGACTAGCTAATGAATACTTAAAACCGTTATAAGCTATGCTAATCAGTACTGCATGGGATTCATGGGAAACTGAGCCATGGCCAGACGCAACCTCAACGACCTTTTGTCCTTCGTCACCATCGCGCGCGAAGGCAGTTTCACGCGCGCTGCGGCTCTGCTTGGCGTGACGCAGTCGGCGCTGAGCCAGGCGATCAACGGCCTGGAGGCGCGGCTTCAGATTCGCCTGCTGACCCGCACCACGCGCAGCGTCTCGCCCACGGCGGCGGGCGAACGCCTGTTGAACGCCATCGGCCATCGTTTCGACGAGATCGAGGCGGAACTGGACGAGCTGACGGAGCTGCGCGACAAGCCCGCGGGGACGGTGCGCATCACTTGCGGAGATCACGTCTTGCGGACCACGCTGCTGCCCAGGCTCGCGCCCTTGCTGCGCGGATATCCCGACATCAAGATCGAATTCGATGTGAACTACGGTTTCCGCGACATCGTGGCGGATCGTTTCGATGCGGGCGTTCGGCTGGGCGACACCATCGACAGGGACATGATCGCCGTGCCCATCGGGCCGCAACTGCGCATGGCCGTAACCGCGTCGCCCGGGTATTTCGCCGCGCACCCCAAGCCCAGGAGTCCGCAGGATCTCATGAACCACAACTGCATCAACATGCGCATGCAGTCCGGCGGCGGGCTTTACATTTGGGACTTCCAGCGGCGGGGCCGGCAGTTGAACGTGCGCGTGGACGGGCAGCTCGTTTTCAACACGTCGCCCAACATCGTGGATGCGGCCCTGGCGGGACTGGGAGTCGCGTGGCTGCCCGAGGAGGAATTTGCTCCGCACCTCGAGGACGGCCGCCTGGTGCGTGTGCTGGACGACTGGTGCGCTCCGTTTTCCGGGTACTACCTGTACTACCCCAGCCGCCGGCAACCGTCGCCGGCTTTCTCGCTGGTCGTCGATGCGCTGCGCTACAGCGAGGCTGACTCGAGCAGGGGGCGGCCTGGTATTGCTCCCGGGAAAGCTGGATCAGGGCAGAAGATCTCCGCGAAATAAGCCGGTTGCGGCTTCAGTTACTTCTCCTTCCTGCACGGGCTTCCTTACGGCCACGTGGAATTCGCTCCGTTTCCCGGCCACCTTCCCGCGAAGCCTGCCCGCCGGCGGGCCGGATGCTCAGGAATGCCGCCGCTGCGGACGCTGAAGGTAGGCTCCCGCTTCAAAAAGCTGGCTTTCCGACGCTTCCAGTTTTTTTACTCCGGCGGCCCCGGCCTCCACGACAAGGTGTTCCAGCAATGCCTCCGTCAATGCGACGGCGGCGGCGACCGAAGGAAAGAAGGACGGGCTGCCGGCGGCGAACAGCAGGGTTTGGTGCGCCTCCAGCGCCAGCGGGGAGGCCTGGCTGTCGGTAAGCGCGACGACGCGGGCGCCCGCGCGCTTCGCCGTCTCGACGACGAACAGGGCTTCCCTGGAATAGGGCGCGAAACTGGCCACGACGACGGCATCCCGGGCCTCCACGAGGCGCAACTGCATTTCGAGCCCGCCGCCATGGCCGTCGACGAGATGCACGGAGTTCCGGAACAGCCGGTATCCGTACGCCAGCGAGCAGGCGACGGGGAAGCAAGCGCGGAATCCCGCGACGTGCACGGCCCTGGCGCGCGCCAATGCCGTCGCCACGTCGCGCAGGGTCGGCGCACACTTCGCTTCGGTGGCGTCGAGGTTTTCGTGCTGCGCGGCAAAAAACTCCCCCAGCAGCCGGGAGTCGGCGCCGCGAATCGCCAGGTCCTTCGCGCGCTGGCCATACTGCGCCGTCTGCAGGCCCATGTCCGCGGCGAACGCCACTTTCAGTTCGGGCCACCCCGAATAGCCGAAGAGCCGGGCGAGACGCACGAAAGTGGCCGGCTGGACGCCGGAACGTTCCGCGATGCCGCGCATGGACAGCACCACCACTTCGTTGGGATGGTCGAGGACGAAGCGCGCCGCCTCCCGCATCTTGGGAGGCAGGGCGGTGAAGCGCTCCAGGATGGCGTCCTTGACGTTCATCGCCGGCATGATCGGAGGGCGTGGCTCGTTCCGGGCATCGCGCCGCCTACTTTCCCGACCAGATCCGCTTGACGTCTTCTGGCGTTGCCAGCTCCCGTCCGACCGCCTTGGCGATGCCGGCGATCCGTTCCACGAGCGCCGTGTTGGTCGAGAGCACGCCTTTCGAGAAGTACACGTTGTCCTCGATGCCAACCCTGACGTGTCCGCCGAGGGCGATGGCGACCGTCGACAGCGCGACGTGCTGCGGACCGATGACGGAGACGCTCCACAGGGCGCCGGGCGGCAGGCTGTCCACCAGGAAGAACAGGTTCCTGGCCGTCGCGGGCAGCGAGCCCTTCACGCCGAGAACCAGATTGAACAGCAGCGGCGCCTCGATCAATCCTTTCTTCTGCAACTCGACGGCGTTGGCGATCATCGCGCAATCGAAGACCTCGATCTCCGGCTTGATCTTCCGTTCGAGCATGACCTGCGCCATGTATTCGACCAGCTTGGGCTCGTTGGCGTTGACGCTGGCCGGGAAATTGGACGAGCCGGTGGCCAGGCTCGCCGATTCCGGGCCGAGGGCGAGCGCCTCGCAGCGCGCCTCGCCCGACTTGCCGCCGCGCGCGCCCGTGGAGATCTGCTTGACGATGGGGCACCCGGCTTCGTCGAGCTTGCCGACGATCCCGGCGAAATACCGGATGTCCGTGGTCGGCTGCCCGGCCTCGTCCCGCGCGTGAAGGTGGGCGACCGAAGCGCCCAGCGCGTGGCAGGCGATGACGTCCCGGGCAATCTCGTTGGCGGTGATCGGAACGTGCGGCGTCATCGCCTTGGTTGGGACGTTCCCGGTCGGCGCCAGCGTGATGATCAGTTTTTCCACGATTCTGCTCCTCTCGATCGGATTACAACGTTTGTTTCTTTGACTTAGTATATACTACATTTGTTTCATAATGCCGGACTGGAGAGAACGCATGAGCAACATCATCCACCGTTCGCTGCTCTCGACCCCCGCGATCGCCGAGACAGCCCATGGAATGTATTTCACGGACAAGCAGGGGAACACCTTCCTGGACGCCTGCGGAGGCGCGGCGGTGTCGTGTCTCGGCCACGCGCACCCCGACGTGCTCGCGGCCATGCACGCGCAGATCGACAAGCTGGCCTATGCGCACACCAGCTTCTTCACCAACGAGCCTTCGGAGGAACTGGCGGATTTCCTGGCCAGGGTGGCGCCGGCGGGGCTCGACAAGGTGTATTTCGTCTCGGGCGGGTCCGAGGCGGTCGAAGGGGCGCTCAAGTTCGCCCGGCAATACTTCGTCGAAATCGGCCAGCCGGAGCGGACGGTCTTCGTGGCCCGGCGGCAGAGCTACCACGGAAACACGCTCGGCGCGCTCGCCGTCGGCGGCAACGAATGGCGAAGGAAGCAGTTCGCGCCGCTGCTGATCGACGTCGGGCGCGTCTCTCCCTGCTACGAGTACCGCGACCGGCGCGCCGACGAAAGCCGGGACCAATACACGCAACGCCTGCTGGCGGAACTGGATGCGAAGTTCCAGGAAATCGGTCCCGAAAAGGTCATCGCCTTCGTGGCCGAGCCCGTCGTCGGCGCCACGGCCGGCGCGCTCACGCCGACGCCCGGCTACTTCAAGGGCGTGCGGGAGCTCTGCGACCGTTACGGCATCCTGTTCATCGCCGACGAAGTGATGTGCGGCATGGGGCGCACCGGAACGCTGTTCGCCATCGAGCAGGAGAACGTCGTTCCCGACCTAGTGACGATCGCCAAGGGACTGGGCGGCGGTTACCAGCCGATCGGCGCGTTCATGGCGTCATCGAGGATGGTGGAAGCGATCCGCAGCGGCAGCGGGCTGTTCCAGCACGGGCACACCTACATCGGGCATCCCGTCGCCTGCGCCGCGGCCCTGGCGGTGCAGAAAGTGATCGTACGGGACGGCCTGCTCGCCGCCGTGCGCGAGAACGGCGCGTACTTCAAGGGTCGGCTCGACGAACAGCTCGGCGCCAATCCCTTCGTCGGGGACGTGCGCGGCCGGGGGCTGTTCCTCGGCGTCGAACTGGTCCGGGATCGCGCGGACAAGACGCCGTTCGATCCTTCGCTCAAGCTGCATGCCCGGGTGAAAGCGCAGGCGATGAAGAACGGGCTGATGGTCTATCCGATGGGCGGCACCATCGACGGCCGCGTGGGGGACCACGTGCTGCTGGCGCCGCCGTTCATCGCATCGAAAACGGACCTGGACAGGATCGCCGATCTCCTCGCCGTTTCGATCGGGCAGGCGATCGAAGCGGCCATGGAAGGATGATCGTCCGGCCCGGCTAGTCCGGGCGTTTTCGCCCGCAAATCGATACACTCCCATCTCCGCCCGGTACGGACGGCGAGCCGTCCAGGTATCGGCCTACTTGATGGGTTTCTCCGTGATTCATGACACTGCAATGCCCGGCGGGCGCCGGATCGATTCTCCGGCGCCCCGTCGCGGCCGCTTCGCGCCGTCGCCGACCGGGCCGCTGCATTTCGGTTCGCTGGTGGCGGCCGTCGGCAGCTATCTCGATGCCAGGGCCTGCGGCGGCGAGTGGCTGGTGCGCATCGAGGACATCGACGCGCCGCGCACGGTGCCCGGCGCCGCCGACGGCATCCTGCGCACGCTGGAGGGGTTCGGCTTCGAGTGGGACGGCGAGGTCGTCTTCCAGAGCCGGCGGCTCGACCTGTACCACGCGGCGCTGGTGCGCCTGCAACTGGCCGGGCTGGCGTATCCGTGTTCGTGTTCGCGCAGCGAGATCGCGGCGTCGGCCACGCGCCGCTCGGTCGACGGCGGCCTGCTGTATCCCGGCACCTGCCGCGCCGGCCTGCGCGCGGGCGCCGCGGCGCGCGCCTGGCGGCTGCGCGTGCCCGACCGCGAGTTCGTCTTCCGCGACCGCGTCCAGGGCGAAGCGCGCCAGAACCTCGAACGCGAGGTCGGCGATTTCGTCCTGCTGCGCGCCGACGGCCAGTATGCGTATCAGCTGGCGGTCGTGGTGGACGATGCCGATCAGGGCATCGATTCGGTCGTGCGCGGCGTCGACCTGCTCGATTCGACGGCGCGCCAGATCTGGCTGCAGCAGTGCCTCGGGCTGCCGGTGCCGAGCCATGCACACCTGCCGGTGGCCGTCAATCCGGCGGGGGAGAAACTGTCCAAGCAGACGCGCGCGCCGGCCGTCGATCCGGCGCAGGGCGTCGGCCTGCTGGCGCGCGTGCTGCGCTTCCTCGGCCAGCCGGTTCCCGGCGAGGCGGAGGGCATGGCGCTCGCCGAGTTCTGGCGCTGGGCCGTCGAGCGCTGGGACATTGCCCGGGTGCCGGCGGTGCGCGCCGTTTTCCCCGGCGACGCCTGATCAGTCGCGCAGCCGGTCGCAGGCGTAGGCCGCGAGCGGCAGGCAGGCGGTGAGGCCCGGCGATTCGATGCCGAACAGGTTGATCAGGCCGGCGATGCCATGTTCCGCCGGCCCCTGGATCGCGAAGTCGGCGTTCGGCGCGCCCGGACCGGCGATCTTGGGGCGGATGCCGCTGTACGCCGGCTGCAGGGAATCGTCCGGCAGGCCGGGCCAGTATTTGCGGACCTCCGCGTAGAAACGCTCGGCGCGGCGCGGGTCGACGCCGTAGTCGATGGTTTCGATCCATTCCACGTCCGGGCCGAAGCGCGCCTGTCCGCCGAGGTCGAGCGTGAGGTGGACGCCCAGTCCGCCCGCCTCCGGCACCGGGTAGATCAGCCGCGAGAACGGCGAACGGCCGGCCAGCGCGTAGTAGTTGCCCTTGGCCAGCCAGGCGCGGGGCAGCAGCGCGGCCGGATAGCCGGGAACGGTCCGTGCCAGCGCGACGGCCGCGAGTCCGGCGGCGTTGATCACCGTGTCCGCGTCGAGCAGCAGGGTCTCCCCGGCGCTGTCGAGAGTCAGCCGGATGGCGCCGTCGCCGGCCCCGATCGCGCGGACTACCGTGTTCGGCGCGAACATCGCGCCGCGGCTTTCGGCGTCGCCGAGCAGCGCGAGCATCAGCGCGTGCGAGTCGACGATGCCGGTGGACGGCGAATGCAGCGCGGCGGCGCAGTTCAGCGCCGGCTCCATGCGCACGGCTTCTTCCGCGTCGAGCAGCCGCGTGTCGTCGACGCCGTTGCGGACGGCTTGCTCCCTCAGCGCATGCAGGTAGGCGAGCTGCGCGTCGCTCGCGGCGACGATGAGCTTGCCGCAGCGCCGGTGCGCGATGCCGCGCTCGGCGCAGTACGCGTACAGCGCCCGGTTGCCTTCGACGCAGAGCCGCGCCTTCAGGCTGCCCGCCGGGTAGTACAGGCCGGCGTGGACGACTTCGCTGTTGCGCGAGCTGGTCTCCTGGCCGAACGTCTCGTGGCGCTCGACGATGATCGTCTCGACGCCGCGGCCGGCCAGTTCGCGCGCGCAGGCCAGTCCGACGACGCCGGCGCCGATCACCACGGCGCCCGTTTTCTCGATATTCATGATGTTCTCCGCTGGATCAGACCGGCAGGACGGTCGTGTCGACCACCCGGCGCAGGACGAAGCTGGACTGCACGCCGGTGACGCCCTGGATGCGCGTGATGCGGTTGAGCAGCAGTTCCTGGAAGGCGTCCATGTCCTTGACCACGACCTTGATCTGGTAGTCGGCGTCCTGCCCGGTGATCATCAGGCATTCGAGGACTTCGGGGTTATCGCGGATCTGCCGCTCGAAGTTGTCGAAGCGTTCCGGCGTGTGCATGTCCATCGAAATGTAGATCAGCGCCATCAGCGAATAGCCCAGCGCCTTGGCGTCGAGCAGCGCGCGGTAGCCCTTCACGATGCCGGCCTCCTCCAGCGCGCGCACGCGGCGCAGGCAGGGCGAAGGCGACAGCCCGATGCGGTCGGCGAGGTCCTGATTGCTGATGCGCCCGTCCTTCTGGAGATGCTCCAGAATCTGCCGATCGTAGCGATCCAGTTCCATTAAATTGCCCTCGTTTCGTCAATGTGGGCATTTTATTGCCATTTCGTATTTGAAGATTTGTTTTTATTCTAAAGTTCCTCGTTTCTTGGTCGAACAACGCAAACATCTGCCTCGCCTTCGCGCCTATCATTTCACCATTGCGACAGGCCCGTCGGCCATACGAAGGAAAACACCATGATGTTGAAGAATCCCGCCGCCAAGTACACCGCTTTCCCGCCGGTCAGGCTCGCCGACCGCCAGTGGCCCGGCCGCACCATCACCGAGGCGCCGATGTGGATGAGCACCGACCTGCGCGACGGCAACCAGGCGCTGTTCGAGCCGATGAACGTCGAGCGCAAGATGCGCATGTTCAAGCGGCTCTGCGCCATCGGGGTGAAGGAGATCGAAGTGGCCTTCCCATCGGCCTCGCAGACCGACTTCGATTTCGTGCGCAAGCTGATCGAGGAAAAACATATTCCCGACGACGTGACCATCGAAGTGCTGACCCAGGCCCGCGAGCATCTCATCCGCCGCACCTTCGAGTCCCTGAAGGGCGCGCGCCGGGCCATCGTGCATGTCTACAACGCCACCAGCCCGACCTTCCGCGAGCACGTGTTCAACATGAGCAAGGCCGAGGTCGTGGCCATGGCCACCGACTCGGTACGCCTCATCCGCGCGCTGGCCGAGGAAATCCCGGAAACCGAGATCATCCTCGAATACAGCCCGGAGCTGTTCACCGCCACCGAGCTCGACTTCGCCAAGGAAGTCTGTGACGCCGTCACCGCCACCTGGGGCGCCACGCCGAACCGCAAGGTCATCCTCAATCTGCCGACCACGGTCGAGATCGCCACGCCGAACGTGTACGCCGACCAGATCGAATGGATGCACCGGCATCTCGCCCGGCGCGACAGCGTGATCATCAGCCTGCACCCGCACAACGACCGCGGCACGGCGGTGGCCGCCGCCGAACTCGGCATGATGGCTGGCGCCGACCGCGTCGAAGGCTGCCTGTTCGGCAACGGCGAGCGCACCGGCAACGTCGACCTCGTCACGCTGGCGCTCAATCTCTACACCCAGGGCGTGCCGCCGAACCTCGACTTCTCCGACATCAACGCCGTGGCGCGCGACTACGAGCACTGCACCCAGCTGCCGATCCATCCGCGCCATCCGTACGTCGGCGACCTGGTGTTCACCGCCTTCTCCGGTTCGCACCAGGACGCGATCAAGAAAGGCTTCGCCCGCCAGCGTCCGGAAGAGTTGTGGAATCTGCCCTACCTGCCGATCGATCCGGCCGACCTCGGGCGCAGCTACGAATCGGTGATCCGCATCAACAGCCAGTCCGGCAAGGGCGGCATCGCCTACCTGCTGGAGAACGAATACGGCGTCGCCATGCCGCGCCGTCTGCAGGTCGAGTTCTCCGGCGTGGTGCAGCGCCACACCGACGAGCACGGCGGCGAGATGGAAGCGGCCGACATCTGGGCGCTGTTCTCGCAGACCTACCTGGAAAACGACCAGCCGTTCCGCTACGTCGGGCACCACCTGTTCGAGGAAGGCCAGGCGCAGGGCATCCGTCTGTCCGTGGAGCGGAACGGCGAGACCTACGTGCTCACCGGCAAGGGCAACGGCCCGATCGACGCCGCCGTGCATGCGTTCGGCACGCTCGGCGTCGCCGTGCAGGTACGCAGCTACGAGGAAAAATCGATGGGCAAGGGCGAGGACGCCAAGGCCTGCGCGTTCATGGAGGTCATGCTGGCCGGCGGCGACCGGGAATGCTTCGGCGTCGGGATGGACGCCAACATCGTCACCGCGTCGATCCGCGCGCTGGTGAGCGGTGTCGATCGCCTGTCGGCGGGCGCGGCGGGCAAATAAACCGCAACCGCCACGCACGAACGGGCCGCCTGGAGCGGCCCGTTCCGTTTTCCGGGCGCCTCGGGAAGCGCCACATTCGTTCCACGCCCGTTCCTTTTGTATAAGGGTTCGTAGATAATCGGAAAATTGTGGGTTTTTATCTTTAGCCAGGGAGAAAAAGATGGGGCGGGCCGTGTTGCGTGCCGTTTTGTCGGTATTGGTGTTGTCGGGGATCGCCTTGCCCGCGGTGGCCGGCGAGCTGGTCATGGTGGGCGGGATTCCGCTGGATTTCATCCTGTTCGCGCTGACCCTGCTCGGCGTGGCCCTGTTCCACGGGCACACGCTGTACGTCGGGCTCACCGGGATGGTGACGATCACCCTCTACAAGCTGCTGTTCACCGGCTTCAAGACGGGCGACGGCGTCGCCGGGCTGGCGGCGCACTTCGGCCACGAGTGGGTGATCCTGGTCAATCTCTTCTGCCTGCTGATGGGCTTCGCCATCCTCTCGCGCCATTTCGAAAAAAGCCACGTGCCGGTGATCCTGCCCAAGTACCTGCCCGAAGGCTGGAAAGGCGGCTTCGCCCTGCTGGTGATGGTCTTCGTCCTGTCGAGCTTCCTCGACAACATCGCCGCCGCGCTGATCGGCGGCGCCATGGCGCACCAGCTGTTCAAGGCGCGGGTGCATATCGGCTACCTGGCGGCCATCGTCGCCGCGTCGAACGCCGGCGGGTCGGGCTCGGTGGTCGGCGACACCACGACCACCATGATGTGGATCGACGGCATCAGCCCGATCGACGTCTTCCATGCCTACGTCGCCGCCGCGGTGGCCCTGTGCATCACTGCGTACTTCGCCGCCCGGCAGCAGCATGCCTACTCGCCGATCATCAAGGGAGCGCACGAGCACACCAAGGTCGATCAGGCGCGCGTCGGCATCGTGGTGCTGATCCTGCTGTTCGCCATCATCGCCAACGTGGTGGTGAACCTGCAGTTCAACGAACTGGCCGATCATTTCCCCTTCATCGGCGTCGCCGTCTGGCTGGCGATCCTCCTGTCCGTGCCGGTGCGCCGGCCGGACTGGGAAATCCTGCCGGAAACCTGCAAGGGCTCGATCTTCCTGCTCTCGCTGGTGACCTGCGCGTCGATGATGCCGGTCGAGCAGCTGCCGCCGGCCTCGGCGATGGCGGCGCTGAGCCTCGGCTTCGTCTCGGCGGTGTTCGACAACATCCCGCTCACCGCGCTGGCCCTGAAGCAGGGCGGCTACGACTGGGGCTTCCTCGCTTACGCCGTCGGCTTCGGCGGCTCGATGATCTGGTTCGGCTCGTCGGCGGGCGTGGCCCTGTCCAACATGTACCCGGAAGCCAAGTCGGTCGGCAACTGGCTGCGCCACGGCTGGCACGTCACCCTGGCCTACGTGGTCGGCTTCGCGGTGCTGTACTTCACGCTCGGCTGGCAGCCCACGGAACCGCACAAGTCGGCAATGTCCGACCCGGACCGGCCGGCAGCGGTCGCGGTGGAACAACGGAGCGGCATGGCCGCGCTATAAGGCGGGGGGCAGCCCGGAAAGCAAGACGCCACCTGCGCGGTGGCGTCTTCGTTTCGGGGACGCGGGAAGCGTCAGACCAGCCCGAGGCTTTCCTCGACGCCCAGGTGCACGTTCATCGCCTGCACGGCGGCGCCGGACGCGCCCTTGCCGAGGTTGTCGAGGCGGCCGACGACCAGCATGCGCTCCTCGTCGCCGAAGACGAACAGATCGACGCGGTTGGTGTCGTTGTTCGCCTCGACGTCGAAGAACCCGCCGTCGGTGTTGGCGTCCAGGTCGACCGGCGCGACGCGGATGAAGGCTTCGCCGGCGTAGTAGTCGGCGAGGATCTGGCGCACGTCCGCGGGCGCCGCCCGGCGGGAGAACTGCCGCGGATGCAGGTAGGCCGTGACGGCCAGGCCCTTGTAGAACGGTCCGACGATCGGCTGGAAGATCGGCGCGACGGACAGCCCGGTGTAGGCGCGCATTTCCGGCAGGTGCTTGTGCGTCAGCCCGAGCGCGTAGGGGCGCGGCGCGTCGACGCGCTGCGGGCTGCGGTAGCTCTCGATCATCTTCTTGCCGCCGCCGGAGTAGCCGGTGATGGAGTTGGCGGCGACCTGCGTGTCCGCGGGCAGCAGGCCGTCGGCGACCAGCGGGCGCAGCGCCAGGATGAAGGCGGTGGCGTGGCAGCCGGGGTTGGCGATGCGCTTGCCGGCGCGGATCTTTTCACGCTGGTCCCTGGCCAGTTCGGGCAGGCCGAAGGTCCAGGCGGGATCGACGCGGTGCGCCGTCGAGGCATCGATGACGCAGGTGCGCGGGTTGTCCACCAGCGCCACCGCCTCCCGCGCAGCGGCGTCCGGCAGGCACAGGAAGGTCACGTCGGAGGCGTTGATCAGGCGCTTCCTCTCGGCGGGGTCCTTGCGCTTTTCCGGACCGATGCGCAGCACCTCGATGTCGGCGCGCCGCGCGAGGTATTCGTTGATCTGCAGGCCGGTGGTGCCTTCCTGGCCGTCGACAAAGATTTTGTACGCCATGCGGAACCTTCGCTGGAGGGGTTGTACGGAGCGGCCATTATCCCACAGGGAGATGTCGGCACGACGGACGCGGCGGTCAGCCGGTGGGGCTGCCGGCGCTCGTATCGTCCAGCCGCGCCAGGCGGCGCTGGCGGGTCGCGATGTACACGCCGCTGGCGATGAGGATGGCGATGCCGCACAGCGACCAGCCGTCCGGGAAGTCGCCGAAGGCGATGAAGCCGATGAGCGCCACCCAGATCAGCTGCGAGTAACTGAACGGCGCCAGGCGCGACGCGGGCGCGTGGTCGTAGGCCTTGATCAGGATCAGGTGCCCGAGCGCGCCGAGCAGGCCGATGGCGGCGAACAGGGCCGCATGTTCCAGGCTTTGCGGCGGCGTCCACACGCCGGGTACGACGGGGGCGAACAGCACGGTGCCGACCAGTCCGGCGTAGAAGATCGAGGTGTAGGGGCTCTCCACGCCGGCCAGCCGCCGCGTGACGAGCTGGTAGGTGGCGAACGAGGTGGCGTTGGCGATCGGCAGCAGCGCGGCCCAGGTGAACACGCCGCCGCCCGGACGGATGATCACCAGCACGCCGATGAAGCCGCAGAAGACGGCGACCCAGCGCGCCGGCTCGACCTTTTCCTTGAGGAAGACGACCGACATCAGGGTGACCAGCAGGGGCGCCAGGTAGGCGATGGCCGTGGCCTCCGCGAGCGGCATGAATTTCAGGGCGGCGACGAAGAACAGCGAGCCGAGCAGCAGCAGCACGCCGCGCAGGATCTGGGTCCCCGGCCGCGTGGTGCGCACCAGCCGGCGCCCGTAGCGCGGCCCGAGCAGGGCGACGACGAGCAGCAGGTGGATGGAGAAGCGCGCCCAGACGATCAGCGGGATCGGATAGAAGCGCGTCAGATACTTGGCCGAGAGGTCGCCGACGGAGAAAAAGATCACCGCCGTCATGACCATCAGGATGCCGCGGGAAACGTCGGCGTGGACGGTGGACGTGGTACTGCTCATGGCGATTGGACGATGGGGGCGGGTGGGAAAGGGGCCGGGTCGACGCGCGGCGGAAGCGCGCGCAAACGCTATTTTATTCCGGTTTCAAACCGTCTCCGCGTTTGTGTCGACGGCGCCCGTTCACGCGGCGCGCACGGCCCGCGCTTCCCGGAGTATCCTCGCTGCCAATCGCGGAAGATACCGCCTGCCCAGGAGGACCATGAAGGAAATCGTCGTCGTCACCCCTTTCAGTTCCATGGCGGAGGTCACGCGCCGCGTCATCGCCGAGAACGGCTACGTCAACGTCGACCTGCTGGAGGCCGAGCCGGGCAACGTGCTCCAGCGCGCGCGGCAGGCCGTCGACGGCGGCGCCAAGGTGATCGTCTCGCGCGGCGGCTTCTACGAGCTGATCCGGTCCGAGTTCGACATTCCCGCGGTCGAGGTCAAGGTCACCGCCTTCGACCTGATCGATGCCTTCAGCAAGGCCAGGGACGGCGGCTGCGCGGAGCCGGTCGGCGTCGTCGGCTTCGGCAACGTGATCTACGGCGCGGACATCATCGCCCGGGTCATGCACCTGCCGGCGGTCTGCTGCGAGATCACCAAGAACAGCGACGTCGTGGCCGAGGTCGAGCGGCTGCTCGGCCTGGGCGTCCGCACCTTCGTCGGCGACAACAACGCCAAGATGGCGGCGTCCCGCGCCAACTGCCGAGCCTATCTCGTCCATTCGGGCAGCCAGGCCATGCAGATCGCCATCCAGCAGGCCAAGGACATCCTCTATGCGTCCCGCCTGCAGAAGGAAAAGGCGCAGCAGTTCGCCACGATCATCGATTTCGTGCGCGACGGCATCATCGCCATCGACCGGCAGGGCAGCGTCACGGTGTTCAACCGCGCGTCGGAAAAGATCACCGGCTTCGGCCGGCAGGACGCGATGGGCCGGCGGATCACCGAGATCATCGCGGAGACCCGCCTGTTGAGCGTGCTCGAAAGCGAGCAGCCGGTGATCGGCGACATCCAGACGCTGGAGAACGGCACGGTGGTCGCCACCAACCGCATCCCCGTGGTGGTCGACGGGGAGGTGCGCGGCGCCGTGGCGACGTACCAGGACATCACCGACGTGCAGCGGCTCGAACAGAAGATCCGCATCAAGCTGGCCGAACGCGGCTTCGTCGCCCAGTACGGTTTCGCCGACATCATCCACCGCAGCGAGGCGATGGCCGAATGTATCCGGGCCGCGCAGAAATTCGCCCGCTACGACACCTCGGTGCTGATTTTCGGCCCCTCCGGCGTCGGCAAGGAGCTGTTCGCGCAGGGCATCCACAGCGGCAGCGGGCGCCGGAACGCGCCCTTCGTGGCGATCAACTGCGCCGCCCTGCCGGAGACGCTGATCGAGAGCGAGCTGTTCGGCTACGCGGAAGGCTCCTTCACCGGCGCGGTGCGCAAGGGCAAGGCCGGGCTGTTCGAGATGGCGCACGGCGGGACGATCTTCCTCGACGAGATCAGCGAACTGCCGCTACTGCTGCAGGGGCGCCTGCTGCGCGTGCTGCAGGAAAGGCAGGTCATGCGCCTCGGCGACAACAAGCTGATCCCGGTGGACGTGCGCATCGTCTGCGCCACCAACCGCGACCTGCGCGGGCTGGTCGACTCCGGCCAGTTCCGCGGCGACCTCTACTTCCGCATCGCCATCCTGAGCCTCTACGTTCCCCCGCTCAACGACCGCGTCGAGGACGTCGAGCTGCTGAGCGCGCACTTCCTCAAGGAATTCTCGGGCCGCTACCGCAAGGGGCCGATGCGCTTCAGCCCGGAGGCCATCGACTATCTCTGCCGCTACGACTTCAAGGGCAACGTGCGCGAACTGCGCGGCATGGTCGAGCGCGCCGTGGTCGTCGCCGAGGACAGCGCCATCGGCATCGCCGACCTGGAAGGCATGCCGCGCCTCGCCGGCCAGCCGTCCGATGCCGGCGACTCCGCCGAGCGCCTGTTCCGGGAGGACATGACGCTCAAGGACATGGAGGAGGCGTACATCGGTCACGTCTTCCGGAAAACCGGCGGCTCGATCAAAGCGTCGAGCGCCATCCTCGGCGTGGGGCGGACGACCCTGTGGCGCAAGGTGCGCGGCAAGGCGGCGCTGCGCGGGCGGCGGGAGGCCGAGGACGACGCCTGAGGCGTGCCGGTGCCGATGTTCCGAAATGAAACACCGGTGTTTCTTTCTGAAATTTGACCGGCCGCTCCGCCGGTCCGGCGCGCCCGGCGAGACGGTTCCGGATAAAAAATGAAAACAAGAGGTTAGAGCCGTTTCCGGGCGGCTGGCCCGGATATTTCCAAAACCCATCCATCGCCCCGGGGGGCGAGGGCGCCGCCCCCCCCACCCAAAAAAAACACAAACCAAAAAAAAAAAAAAAAAAAAAAAAAAAATTCCATCGCCGCGGCGGCAGTGCCTGCCGCCGCCAGACCAACTACAAGGGGGACACGTGGACGCATGCGCACGGGCGCCGAAATTTTCGGCCAATCTATCGATTCTTTTCCAGGAAGTGCCGTTTCTCGAACGCTTCGGCGCGGCGGCCAGGGCCGGATTCAAGGCCGTCGAGTTCATGTTTCCCTACGAGTACGCCGTCGCGGACCTGCGCAAGGCGCTGTCGGACAACGGCCTGCAACTGGTGCTGATCAATCTGCCGGCCGGCAATTTCGCGGCGGGCGAGCGCGGCATCGCGGTGAACCCGGCGCGCCGTGAGGAGTTCCGGGAGGGCGTGGCGCGGGCGATCGAATACGCAAAGGCGCTCGGCGTGCCGCAGATCAACTGCCTGGTCGGCCGCACGCTGCCCGACGTTCCCGCCGTCGAGCAGCGGCAGGCGCTGATCGAAAATCTGCGCTTCGCCGCCGAACGCCTCGCCGAGGCGGGCATCCGCCTGCTCGTCGAGCATCTCAACTCGCGCGACGTGCCGGGCTTCGCGCTGGACACTACGGCCAAGGTGCTCGACGTGCTCGCCGAGGTCGACCATCCGAACGCCTGGCTGCAATACGACATGTACCACGCGCAGCGGATGGAGGGCGAGCTGGCGGGCACCCTGCGCGCCCACCTGCCGCGCATCGCGCACATCCAGATCGCCGACAACCCCGGCCGCCACCAGCCGGGCACCGGTGAGATCAACTACCGCTGGCTGCTCGCCGAGATCGTCGCTGCCGGCTACGCGGGCCACATCGGCCTGGAATACGTCCCGACGCCGGACAGCGCGGGCTCGCTCGGCTGGGTGGGCGAGTTCGGTTATTCCCTGTAACCCATGCATTCAGGAGAACGTATGAGCAAGAAGATCGGTTTCATCGGCCTGGGCATCATGGGCAAGCCCATGAGCAAGAACCTGCTCAAGGCAGGCTACGACCTGACCGTCTGCGACATCAACGCCGCCGCCGTGGCCGAGGTGGTCGCGCTCGGCGCAAAAGCGGCGGCCACGCCCGCGGCAGTGGCTGCGCAGACCGAGATCGTGATCACCATGCTGCCGAACTCGCCGCAGGTCAAAACCGTGGCGCTCGGCGCGGGCGGCATCGCCGAGGGCGCGCGTCCCGGCACCATCGTGATCGACATGAGCTCGATCGCCCCGCTGGCGGCGCAGGAAGTCGCCAAGGCGCTGGCCGAGAAGGGCGTGCGGATGATCGACGCGCCGGTCAGCGGCGGCGAGCCCAAGGCCATCGACGCCACGCTGTCGATCATGGCCGGCGGCGATCCGGCCGTGTTCGAGGAATGCCTGCCGATCCTCAAGTGCATGGGCGCGTCCGCCGTGCGCGTCGGCGACGTCGGCGCGGGCAACGTGACCAAGCTGGCCAACCAGGTCGTCGTGGCGCTCAACATCGCCGCGCTGTCCGAGGCGATGACGCTCGCCACCAAGGCCGGCGTCGATCCGGAGCTGGTCTTCAATGCCATCAAGGGCGGCCTGGCCGGCAGCACGGTGATGAACGCCAAGGCGCCGCTGATCCTGGAGCGCAAGTTCGCGCCGGGATTCCGCATCGGCCTGCACATCAAGGACCTCGACAACGCGCTGGACACGGCGCACGAGGTCGGCGCGCCGCTGCCGCTGACGGCCGGCGTGATGGAGATCCTGCAGGCACTCAAGGTGGACGGCTGCGCCGGGGACGACCACGGCGCCATCGTCAAGTACTACGAAAAGCTGGCTCAGGTCGAGGTGCGCAGGCAGGCATGATCCGGCAGTCCCGAGTAGTTCGCTGTTCCAGGAAGCAACACAACCAATAACGAGGAGGCTCAAAAATGCATCGTTCCATTACCAGAAAACTGCTTGTCTCGACGCTCGGCGCGGCGGTGTTCGCCACTTTCGCCGCCCTGCCGACGGCCGCCTCGGCGGCGACCACGCTGCGCTTCGGCCACGTGCATGTCAATGGAGAACTGGCGGCCGAGCTCGAACAGGAGTTCGCCGACCGCGTCACCCAGCGCACCAAGGGCGAGGTGACCGTCAAGGTCTTTCCGGGCGAGCAGCTCGGCAAGGAAGTCGACCTGATCCAGCAGGTCAAGTCCGGCGCGCTCGACATCACCACGCCGTCGATGGCCGCGCTGTCGAACCTGGTGCCGGCGCTCGAGATCGCCAGCGCGCCCTTCCTCTGGAACGACTGGACGCAGGCGGAAAACATCATCCGCGGCCCGGCCTTCCAGCCGATCTTCGACGAACTGCGCGACAAGCACAACGTGCTGATGCTGTCCAAGATCTGGTACTGGGGCTGGCGCAACCTGACCACCGGCACCAAGGCGGTAACCAAGCCGGAAGACATGGCGGGCCTGAAGATCCGCGTGCCGGAATCGCCCGTGTGGGTGGAGATGATCCGCGCCATGGGCGCCGCGCCGACGCCGGTGCCGTTCGGCGAGGTCTACACCGCGCTGCAGCAGAAGCTGGTCGACGGCCAGGAAAACCCGATTCCGACGATCTATGCGCGCAAGTTCTACGAAGTGCAGGGCAACCTGTCGATGACCAAGCACATGCTGCAGAACAACGTGTGGATCATCAACAAGCGTTCGCTGGAAAAACTCTCGCCTGAAATGCAGAAGGTGCTGCTCGAGGAAGCCGCGGCGGTCTCGGAAAAGAACACGAAGCTGCAGCAGGAGCAGGAAACCAAGATGCTCGAGGACATCCGCAAGGCCGGCAAGACGGCCGTCGTCGACAAGCCCGACCGCGCGGCGTTCGCCGCGAAGATGGGGCCGGCCTACAAGAACCTGGAGGCGCGCTGGGGTTCCGCCAATCTGCAGCGGGTTAAGGCGGCCATCGAATCCGCCAAGTAACCCGTCCGTCCGCATGCCCCGCGGCGCATCCCGGCGGTCCCGCTGCACCGCCGGCGGCCGGGTTGCGCCGGGCAGACGCGCTTCTCCATAACAACAGGGTGGTCCATGAACTCTCTTCGTCAACTTTTCCGCCGGCTCGATGACGCCATCGCCGCGGTCGAGGATTTTCTCCTCATCGTCCTGCACGGACTGATCGCCGGTCTGGTGGTCCTGGCCGTGATCCTGCGCTACGTCTTCAACGATCCGCTGACCTGGGGCGAGGAACTGATCGTCGCCCTGCTCACCTGGATGGTCTTCCTCGGCGCCGCAGCCGCCGTCCGCTCGCAGATGCACATCCGCATCGACGTCATGGCGCCGGTCTTCCGCAAACCCATGTTCGCCTGGCTGAACACGGTGACCGTGCTGTGCGGCATCGTCATCCTCGGCGTCGCGGCCTGGGCCTGCACCGAGCAGTTCATGCTGGAACTGGTCGTCGACTCGCCGATGATGGGCGTCTCCAAGGCCTGGTTCTTCGCCGGCATGCCGATCGGGCTTTTGCTGATGCTGTTCCACGTGCTCCGGGTCTGGATGGATTCCGGCGCGGCGCCGGTCTTCCGCGGCGAGACCGAGGCCCTGGTGATCAAGGAAGGGGGCCTGCAATGACCCTCCTGCTCATCTCGTTTGCCCTGCTGCTGCTGGTCGGCCTGCCGATCGCCCTGGCCATGCTCGGTTCGTCGCTGCTGGTCATCGGCCTGGAAGGCGTGCCGCTGTCGCTCGTCGCGCAGCGCGTGGTGACCGGCGTGCAATCCTTCCCGCTGCTGGCCATCCCGCTGTTCACGCTGGCCGGTTC
>JADHEE010000250.1_pt1 | contig 25533 bp, 34 predicted proteins | sample 8952401 | NCBI WGS metagenome assembly JADHEE01 (sample SAMN16124438, study PRJNA663242) | bioreactor sludge metagenome | isolation source: sludge (ammonium) | place: India:Bengaluru | collected 2019-02-28 | reverse complement strand
GGCCGACGATCATCCAGGAGGTCGACGTCAACGGCCTGCCGATGACGGTGACCGTCGGCCTCGACCCGGAGACCTTCGCCCCGCGCGAGGTTTTCCTCAACGGTGGGAAGGAAGGCTCGGCGTTCGACGCCACGATCTCCGACGCCTCGGTGCTGCTCTCGGTCGCGCTCCAGCACGGCCTGCCGCCGGAGGCGCTCGCCCACTCGATCGCGCGGATCCCGCTCGGGCCGACCCGACCCGAGGAACTCGACGGCCGCCCGGTCCCCACCATGCCCGCCTCGCCGATCGGCGCGGCGCTCGACGTTCTCACCCACACCGGCGAGCTGATCGCCCGCGCGAAGGAGACGATCCATGGCGTTTGAACGTGTCCGTGCCATCAGGGGAGCGGGTACAAGTGGTGTAAGAGTTTCCATCCGGAAAATCTCGACCACAACGCCGCTCAAGGTGTTCCTGTCCCTCGGTCCCGATGTGCTGAAGAAAACCGGCTGGACCGCTGGACAAGTGCTTGAAGTCTTGCGCGGGACCGATGCCGATCTCGGCCAAGTGCTCCTCCGTCCCGGAAGCGACGCGGAGGGCTACCATCTGCGTCAGTTGGGTGACAGCAAGAACGGCAATCGACTGTCGATCGCCACCGCGCTCTGGTCCGGCTTGCCCGAAGAAAAGCAGAAAATCGCCGCATGTTCCTGGTCGTTCGGCACCGACGGTCTGCTGATCACCCTTCCCACGTGGGCAGGGCGTCCGCCGAAGCGGTTCGACGATCGGCCATCGACTCACCCGCCGAAGCCCTCTGCGAAACCCTATCCGGCCTTCGCATGATGATCCGCCCCGTCACCCCCGCCGAACTCCGCTCCGTGCTCGCCGACCTGGCGATCCGCGCGGCGACGTTCGCGCGGGGGCGCGGGCGGGACCAGCAGCGCGAACTGCTCGTCGCTGCGATCTCCAACGCCAACCAAACCTTGAGCGCCGCCGATACCCCCGCGGGGATCGGCGACGCTGAAGCCTTGGTTGCCGCCTACATCGCCGCCGGTGGCGACTGGCACGACCTGGTCGGCGCGGTCAATCGCCACGCCTTGGACGGCGCGTCGCGGAGGATGTCATGAGGTTATTTGCACCAGCTGCGCTTGGTGCCGCCGTCGTAGGGATAGGCGAGCTTCGCCTTGATCAACGTGGCACCGACGTCTCGGCCATCGGGTGCCTGGAGCTTCGCCACGACGCGGCCGCCGTATTTGTCCTGAACCACTTGGCTCAACTGAACCTTTGCGCCCGGCGGCAGGAGGTCGCGGGTGAGCTTCGAGGCTCTCTCGCCCTTCGCTGCCTCTGCAGGGCATTTGGCGCGCGCGCCCTTTTCTGGCGTGTCGATGCCGCTCAGGCGAACCCGCGTTTCTACCGTGGTGTCGAGCCAGGGGTGGGAAAGCACCTGGATGGTGTCGCCGTCGATGACGCGAATGACCTCTGCATCGATCGGCCCGGCAATCGCTTCGGCCGCCTGTGCGGGCGGAGCGAGGACGACCAGGGCGAGGGCGAGCGTGTTGCGCATGCCCGGATTATTCGCGGTCGGCTGACGGAACGCAACCTGGAAAGGAACGCAGCATGAACGGGGAACTCTTTCCCTCCGCCCACCTTGCCGGGGTACGGCCGCACACCGCGTTCGCCTCGCTCGCGGAGCAAGCTGCCGCCGCTGAAGCGTGGGAGACCGATGCTTGGGCGGCCGCCGCGATCCTCCAGGTCGAGATCCTCACCCGCGTCGTCGTCGATCCCTGCTGCGGCACCGGCATTCTCTCCCGTGCCGCCTATGCGCGCGGCTACGACGTGCGCGCCGCCGACCTCTACGACTGGGGATACGACGGGATCTCGGCGCTGGGCGAGGACTTCCTCACCAGCAAAATGCTCGAGCACTGGTGCAAGGACAACACCGTCCTGATGAACCCACCCTTCAGCCTCGCGACCCGGTTCGTGGATCGGGCCCTCGCATGCGGTGCGCGCAAGGTGGTGTGCTTCCAGCGCCAGGCGTGGCGGGAGTCGGGAAAACGCCGCGCCTGGTGGTCGGCGAACCCGCCCTCTCGCGTCTGGCTGTGCGGCGATCGCGCCACCTGCTGGCTCTTCTCGATCCCGCCCGAGGATCGTCGCGGCGGCACCCCCATTCCCCACGCTTGGTACGTCTGGGAGCGCGGCCACCACGGCGCCGAGCAGACCGGCGCAATCTACAAGGACATGATCCGATGAACCGGCAGCTTCTCGCGAAGATCCACATCGCCAAGAAGGAGCTCGGGCTCGACGACGCGACCTATCGCGCCGTCCTCGAGCGCGTCACCGGCAAGACCTCCTCGGCGGGACTGCCCGATCGTCAGCTCATTGCCGTGGTCGAGGAGTTCAAGCGTCTGGGGTTCAAGGACCGTTTAACGGCTCCGAAACGTGCCGGGTCGCGCCCGCTCGCGAGTTCGGCGCACGCGGGCAAGATCCGCGCGCTGTGGATCACGCTCTACAACCTCGGCCTGGTCGACAACCCCGCGGAATCCGCCCTGGCGGCGTTCGTCTTGCGTCAGACCGGGGTCGCGGCGCTGCAATGGCTCCAACCCGCCCAGGCGTTCAAGGTGATCGAGGCCTTGAAGCAGTGGGCGGAACGGAAGGCCGGCGTCGATTGGTCGCCGGTGCCGATAACGGTATGGGTCAACGGCGTGCCGCTGCGGGATGAACAGGATCGGCCGCGCGAGCGGGTAATCGAGGCGCAGTGGCAGCGCCTGGTCGATCTCGGCGCGGTGCGGATCGGCTCCCCGGCCGCGCGCGATGCCTGGGTCAAGGCGTGCGTCAAGTCGCCCTGCGTCATCAGCCTCGGCAACCTCGACGACGCCCAGGCCGACAAGGTGATCGAATCCCTCGGCCGCAAGATCCGCGCTGCGCTTGCCAAAGCCACCGCGCGAAAGGAGGCGTGATGGACGCGATCACCGATCTCGACCCCAAGCGGCACCGTGCGTACTGCCAGATCCACGCGATGACGCGGGCCGAAGAGCGCGGCCTCGATCTCGACGCCGTCGACGTCGCCACGATCGAGGAGGCGATCGAAGCGTTGCGCCCGGCGTGGTTGGTCCGGGGGCAGGATCGCTACTGGTTCAACGTGCGACATCGTGACGTTCGCTGCAGGGTGCTCTACGACGCGCGCCTAGTCTGCATCGTCACCGTGGTGCGGGACCGGAGGCGCGGCTGATGCACCTGTCGCCGACCCTCAATCGGTTGTCGGACGTTATCGGCGTTGCTGCGGCGCTGGCGCTCGCGGAGCGTTTCGGCGGCGGCGAGATCTACGTGCCATTACGGATCCAGGCCGACCACCCGGTTGCCCAGTGCATTGGCGTCGAGGCGGCGGAGAAGCTCGCGGCAGCCTTCGGCTCCGGGCAATCCGGCGCGCGGATCGACATCCCGAAAGGCGACGATATCACCCGCGCGCGGCGCAATCGCGCCATCGTCGCAGCCAGCGAAACCGGGGTCTCGAAGCAGGCGTTGGGTCGCGCGCATGGCCTCACCACGCGGTGGGTTCGCCGGATCTGCAACGGCGCGGTCAACGACGACAGGCAGCTCGGGCTTTTCGATCCGCCCTCGGAGTGATACCATCGCCCCGACGAGACGACGCTTGCCCGGAACCGCTTCCGGGCATTTTCATTTTCGGCGTTCGGCGACACTGCCCCCGTAACTCAGGGGGAGCGTCATGCTCGCGCTTATCATTGCCGTCGTCGCCATCATCATCGCACTTGGGCTAGTGCTGCTCGCCGTCGCTTTCACGCTCGATCCGCAGCGGCGGTTTGGGGTCAAGGTCGAGGTCTGCCTCGGGTCTGCAGCGCTGCTCGGCCTCGGCGGCGCGGGCTACATCGCCTATAGCCTCGTCCGCGCCGTTGCCACGCATTTCGGGTGGTGCGGCTGATGGTCAAGCTCTCGCCCAAGGTGCTGTCCCTTGTCGCTGGTGGCGCTGGTGCTCTGGCGATCGCCACCCAGTTTCTCGGCGAAAAGGAAGGACTGTCGCTCGCCTCCTACCAGGACGGCGCGAGGGTCTGGACGATCTGCCGGGGCCAGACCAAGGGCGTGCAGCCCAACCAGGTCATGACGAGGGAGGAATGCGATCGCTTCTTCGCCACCGACATCGGCAAAGCCTTCGCCGAAGCGGACCGGGTGATCAAGGTGCCGATGAGCGAGCCCCGCCGCGCCGCCGTCGTCAGCTTCTGCTTCTTCAATCTCGGACAACCCCGGTGCCGCAAAACCGGCTTCATCACTCGCCTCAACGCAGGCGATCCCGGGGCTTGTTCCACCATCCTCGATGCCATGAGCGTGGACGGCAAGGACTGCCGCGACCCCAAAAACAAGTGCGGCGGCATCCCGATCCGGCGGGAGCAGGAGTATCAGCTGTGTCTGCTCTGATCGTCTGGATCACGAAAACGGTGGCGCGCTGGTGGTTCGGCGGCGACACCGACCGCGCCTCCGGCGTCGTCGCCTGGGGGATTACCTTCGTCACCGTCGTTGCCACCGGCTATCTCGTCCACACCTTCGATTCCGCCCAGCACCGTGCCGAGATCGCCGAGATCCGCACGGCCAACGCCACCGCACTCGAGGAGCAGGCGCTCCAAACGCTGCGCGCCGAGCGCGCCGAGCGCGACGCCCTCACCAGCCGGGACAACGCCTATGCCCAAGTCGCCCGCCAACGCGAAGTCGCGTCCGTGGAATCCGCCGATCTGTCTGCTCGCCTGCGCGCTGCTCTTGACCGCCTGCGGAAGCTCGGCGGCGGAACCCCTGCGGCCGCCGCCGGGGGAATATCCGCAACCGGTTCCGGCGTCGACGGCTGTGCGGACCTACGAGCCGCCCGCGATCGGGCCGTTGCAGCGCTGGAACTCCTCCAAAGCGAAGGCGATCAAGTTGCTCTCGACGGGCAGTACGGAGTAGACGTCGCCACCGCCGCGCACCTTGACGCGCTCGCACGGGAGGGGCGCTGACATGGATGTCGTCGACGAAGCCCAGCAGCTGGAGCTCGACCGCCGCGCCGATGCGCTCGCAGCACGACGTGCGATTTCGAACCCTCGCCTTTCCACCGGGATCTGCTGCGTCTGCGGGGATCCGATCGAACCCGAGCGCCTCGCCGCGCTACCCACCGCACGCCGCTGCTTCGACTGCCAGGCGCTCGCCGAAAGGACTGCCCGATGACGCTTACCTGGGACATGGCGGATCTGATTTTCCGCATCGTGCAGATCCTGATCATCCCGGCGGGGGTTTGGATCTTCCAATCCTTCCGGTCGCTCAATCGCGAGGTTGGGCACCTCCGCGAACGCCTCTCGACCGCCGAAGCGCGGATCGCCGAGGCCCCGAGCGCTAAGTCCCTCCACGAACTGAGCCTCTCGGTCGAGCGCATGAGCGGGAACCTCAAAGCCCTGGGGGAGCGCATGGGCGGTATCGACCGTGTGGTTGACCGCGTCGACAAGATGGTCACCCGCCAGGAAACCTACCTTCTGAGTGGAGTGGGAAAGTGATGAGCTACCAAGATTTTGTGATGGAGAACCGCCGCCTCGCGCTGCTCCGCTTCCTCGCCGGGGATGCGGATTACGCCATGAACGATAGCGTGATGCAGGCGGCGCTGGCCTCCATCGGCCATGGCGCCTCGCGCGACGTGGTAAAGGGTGACTTCGCGTGGCTCGCCGAACAGGGCCTGGTGTCGGTCGAGGTGGTGATGGACAAGATCCACGTCGCCAAGATCAACGCCCGCGGCGTCGACGTCGCCTGCGGCCGCGCCCTTGTGCCGGGGGTTTCTCGCCCCGGCCCGGAGGGTTGACCATGCCCCAGAAGCCCCGCATCGAGACGGACCTCTCCGAGTCCGATCTGTCCGAGTTCCGCCGCCTGCTCGCCACCGGGCGGCTCTCGATTGATGGCCTCACCACCTGGCTCGAGGGCAAGGGCTATGAAATCTCGCGCTCCGCGGTCGGCCGTTACGCGCAGAGTTTCGACCAGGTCGCCGCGCGCCTGCGCGAAAGCCGCGCCGTCACCGACGCGCTCGTCGCCGAGCTGGGCGACGCCGCGGCGCAGGGCAAGCAAGGCCGCCTGCTGGTCGAGATGACCCGGTCGATGGTGTTCGACCTGATCACCAAGCTGCAGAGCGAAGAAACCTCCCTCGACGCGAAGGACGTGATGATGCTTGGCAAGGGGCTCGCCGAACTCGGCAAGGCTCTGCGTCTCGACCAGGACTTCGAAACCAAAGTGCGCGAGCAGGTGGTGAAGGAGGAACGCGAACGTGCCGCCCAGGTGGTGACCTCGGCGGCGGCGGATGCCGGCGCGACCGAGGACCAGGTCGCGTTCATCAGGGCGCGGATCCTCGGCATCGATGGGCAGCTCAATCATGGCTGAAGACGAAAACGCCGGGGTCGTCGTTCTCTCCGATGCGCCGGTTTCCGGGCGCGAGGAGAAGGACGCGCTCGATCTCGTCGAGGACATCCAATCGACCCGCGAGACCCGGAACCTCAAACCGGAAGACGTTCCGGCGATCTTGCTGCCCTATCAGATCCGCTGGCACGAAGACATGACCCCGGTCCGGGTTGCCAAGAAATCCCGCCGCATCGGCTTTTCGTGGGGGGCTCTGGCGGCGGAATCCGTGATCGAGGCGATGCCCGCGCGGCGCGGGATGGACCAGCACTACATGGGGTACAACCAGGGCATGGCCGCCGAATACGTCGGCGACTGCGCGTTCTTCGCCAAGGCGTTCGGCGCGGCGATCCGCGAGCGCAGCGTTTGGCGGACGTGCCTCCTGGTCAACAACGAGCGGCTGGACATCCTGCGCTACAAGATCCTCCTGGCATCGGGGAAGAAGATCGAGGCGCACTCGTCGAACCCGCACAACTGGCGCGGCCGCAAGGGGCACGCGCGTGTCGACGAGGCCGCGTTCCACAAGGATTTGAAAGAGGTGATGAAGGGCGCCATGGCGTTCCTGATGTGGGGCGGCCGCGTCGACGTCGTCTCGACGATGAACGGCGAGGACAACGCTTTCACCGAGATCTGCCGCGATATCGAGGCGGGCCAGCTCTCCCGCTACAGCCTCCACCAGGTTACGTTCCACGACGCCCTCAAGGATGGGTTCTTCAAGCGCGTGAGCCTGATCCTCGACAAGCCGTGGTCGCCGGAGGCCGAGCAGACTTACGAGGCCGAGGTTCGCGGCAGCTATCTTTCGGCCGAGGACGCCGCCGAGGAGCTCGACTGCATCGCGAAGCGCGGATCCGGCGCGTACTTCACGCGGATGCTGATCGAGAACTGCCAGGAGGAAGGCATCCCGGTCGTCTACTTCCGCAAGGCGAACGAATTCATGCTCGACCCCGATCGCGCCAAGATCACGCGCGAATGGATCGAGGCGGTCCTCAAGCCGCTGGTCGACGCCTTGCCCACCGATCGCCGCACGGTGTTCGGCCAGGACTTCGGGCGCAACGGGGATCTCTCCGACATCTGGCCGCTGCAGGAAGTTCACCCGACCCTCTGGCGGACGCCGTTCCTCGTCGAGCTGCGCAACATTCCCTTCGACTGCCAGTGGCAAATCGTCGAGTGGTTGTTCGACAACCTACCGCTGTTCCATCACGCCAAGTTCGACGCGCGCGGCAACGGCCAGTCGCATGCCGAAAAGGCGGTGCAGAAGCTCGGCGTCCAGAAGGTCGAGGCGGTGATGGCGACCGCGCAATGGTACGCCGAGCAGTTTCCCCGCTACCACCAGGCCTACGAGGGCCGCAACCTGATCGTGCCCGCGAGCGAGGACGTGATCGCCGATCACCGCCTGGTGGTGCTGCGCAAGGGCAACCCGACGATGGCGGACACGCGGATCAAGGGCGCGGACGGTCTGCCGCGGCATGGCGATTCCGCCATCGCCGGTCTCATGGCCTGGGCAGCGACCCGTCAGGAATCCGAACCCGCCGCCGGCGAGACCGTCAACGACGGCCGGCGCCGCACCGATCATCACGTTCCGACATTGCGTAACGGGGTCGGACGCCCCGGCGCCATGTTCCACCGGAGGATTTCATGAGCCTTGGAAGCTGGTTTAAAGGCCTGTTGAACGGGTCGACTGCGGCCGTCGAAACGCCGTTGCGCGAGGCAGCAGGCGCCAGCGTCGACGCCGACGAGCCCGGCTGGCGGCGTCTGTCCAAGGACGTCGATCGCAACCTCTCCCCGGTGACCCAGGAGCGGATGCAGGAGCTGGCGGTCTACATGTGGAAGACCAACCCGGTGGTCAACCGCCTGATCGAGCTGCCGCTGGTCTACCTGTTGGCCGAGGGCGTGTCGGTTTCCGTCGACGACGAGGAGGCGCAGGGTTGGGTCGACGACTTCTGGGGCGATCCGATCAATCGCATGGACATCAAGCTGCCGAAGTACGTGCGCGAACTGTCGCTGTTCGGCGAGCAGCTCTGGCCGGTGTTCGTCAACGAGATCGACGGCAAGCTGCGCCTCGGCTACGTCGACCCCAGCCGGATCTCCGACGTCATCACCGATCCCGACAACGCCACCCAGCCGATCGGCGTGATCACCAAGACCAACCGGCGAGGCCAGATCCGCAAATACCGGGTGATCGTGTCGGGACCGGAGACCGTGTTTTCCGAGCGTGCCCAGAAGATCCGCGAGAGCTTCACCGACGGCGACGCCTTCTACTACACCGTCAACGATCTCGCCGCCGCATCGCGCGGGCACTCGGATCTGCTGCCGCAGCTCGACTGGGCGGACGCCTACGACAAGGCGATGTTCGGCGAGCTCGAGCGGTGGGACTTCCTCCGCGCGTTCATCTGGGATGTGACGATGAAAGGCGCGACCGCCGACGAGGTGAAGAAGCGCGCCAACGAAATCGTCGTGCCGAGCGCCGGCGGCGTCCGCGTCCACAACGACAGCGAGGAATGGGACGCCGTCACCCCCGACCTCAAGGCCGCCGACGGCGCGGAAAATGCGCGCCTGTTCCGCAACCATCTGCTCGGTGCGTCGACGATTCCCGAGCACTGGTTCGGCGGCGGCGGCGACGTCAACCGCGCAACCGCCGGCGAGATGGGCGAACCCACCTTCAAGGTGTTCACCATGCGCCAACGGATCTGGAAGCACATTCTCGAGGAGGTGGTGTCTTACCAGATCCGTCTCCGGGCGCGCGCGGCCGGCCTCGAGCAGATGGCCGACGAGCCGGAATTCCGCCCGGTGGCGCAGTTCCCCGAGCTCACCGCACGCGACACGACCAAATACGCGTCGGCGTTGGCTCAGGTGGTGATCGGCTGCGTTCAAGCCCTCGATCGCAAGCTCATGGCGATGGAGACCGCGATCGCGCTGATCGCATTGATCGCCGGCCAGCTTGGTCTCGAGATCGATCCGCGTGAAGAGCTCGAGCGCGTCGCGGCCGAGCGCGCGGCGGCAGCGGCGGGGGATCTGTTCCCTGGAGACGACGAAGATGCCGCCTGAACCTCCGCAGGATCCTATCGACCCGGTCTTCGACGCGGAACGTAAACGGCAGATGAAGCGACTGCCGGCGATCCAGGCCGATACGGCGAAGGAAGTCGGCCGTCTTCTCACCGAAGCGACGACCGAGATCCAGGCGATCCTCAACGCCGCGCCGAGCGACTACCAGGCCTGGTCGCTCCCGACGCTGAAGCAATCGATCTCGCGGGCCGGCGCCGAACTGGCGGGCGACATGGCGGGCGCCGGGCGCGATGCCGCCGATCGGTTGTGGTCCGCCGGCGTCGACCTGGTCGACGAGCCGGTGCGGGTTGCCTTCGGCCAGTCTCTCGCCGGCCTCTTGGGCGAGGTCGACACCCGGCAGCTGATGGCGATGCGGTCGTTCCTCACCGACAAGATGAAGGACGTCGCAACCGACACAGTGAACCGGATCAACTCCGAGCTTGGCCTGGTGATGATCGGAGCACGGTCTCCCCAGGAAACCATCAAGCGCGTCGACGAGCTGCTCGGCGGCGATGCCCACGCCCGCGCGCTCACCATCGTCCGCACCGAAAGCGGCCGTGCCTACTCCATGGCGACCGCCGAGCGGATCGACCAGGCGACCGCCGCCGGCGTCGCGGTCCAGAAACAATGGCGGCGTTCGGGAAAGCTCCACTCGCGAATCTCGCACGACGTGGCCGATGGGCAGGTCGTCGACGCCGACCAGTCGTTCAAGGTTGGCGGCACCACGATGAGGTATCCGCGCGACCCGAAGGCGCCGGCGAAGGAAACCATCAACTGCGGCTGCGTCGTGCTGCCCTACATGTCGTCGTGGGAAGTGGCGCACCCCCGCAATCGGCCGATGACCCAGGCGGAGCTGAGCGGTTCGGAGACGAAGCGGCGGCTGAAGGAAGTCCGGGGCGAGGCTTTCGCCTCGTGGACCCGCAAGATCGACCAGGGCAAGATCCGCGCCGCGGGCAGCGCCGAGACCATCGGAGGTCTCTCTCCGACCCTGGAGCAAGCGGTGCGGGCGCGCGGCGTGGATCTGAAGTCCACCGATATCGCGATCTCGGACCGGCGCATCGCCCATCTTCTCCGCGACGCCAAGAAGGCGCGCAGCCAGGCGGTGCCGGCGGGGATCGTCCAGCGCCTGCCGGATCGCCTCGCCCAGCCGCGTGCGGTGCTGTGGGATCGTCACGCGGCCGAGCCCCAGCTGATCTATGTCGTCGACGTGCCGGGGGAGAAGCGCCTGGCGAAGTTCGCGGTGAAGCTCCGCAAGACCGACACCCGCAACCGGCACAAGACCGAGAACAGCGTCGTCACCGGCGGCCTGGTCGAGCGCCGGGTGTTGGCGGATGAAAAAACCTACGAGGTTTTGCAGGGGGGAGTGTAGAGCCGCGCGTGGGGTGCGTAACCTCCCCGTCCATCTCTGGATTCCAGCAGCCGGATCACTCCGGGCGCCAGGCTGAAACCGTCTTCTCAGCTTCCGCAGCGGCTCTGAAGACCAATATAGACCGATGCCGCGAAAAAATCCACGCTGGTGCGCCTGGCGCATTCTGACGCCCGTGTGGTCCCCTTGGGGGCGGGAATGCGCTGGTGCCCCGTTAAATGGGTGTTTAACGGCGATGTTATCGATCGCCCTTGGCTCGAAGATCGCATCAGCGTAAGGTCTGGGGGAAATCGACCGACCCGACCCCAATGCCCGGAAGCAATTCCGGGCATTTTTCGTTTCGAGCTCTTGCGAAGATGGCGCCGACCCGATGGGGCGGCTTCCGCCCCTGTTCCAATTCCCAGGGGAGGCCGCAATGGCTCCGAAACCCAAATCCGAAACCGTCGCCAAGGCGGCCGAGGCGTTGCCTCCCGACTTCGCGAAGGCGTTCGCGGATGTCACGGTCCGCGACGTCGAGGACGGCAAGCCGGTCGTTCGTCCGCTTCGCGAAGACGACGTCCTCAGCTGGCGCCAGACCGACGAACTGGTGGTGATCGTCACCGTCGACGGCCGCAAGCTGGAGGCGCGCAAATGACCAAGTGCGCCTGCATTACCGGCCATGGCGCGATGGCGCTCGCCGCGATTGCCGCCGCCGATCTCGGCGAGATCGCGTTTCGCGAGGCGCAGGCGCCGGCGCTGCCCGCGCTCGGCCTGATCGGCGAGACGGCAATCCGCGAGGCTTTCGCCGGCGACTACATCCAGCTCGGCGAAACCTTGCGTTCCGCCCTGGTTAAGCTGTTCAAGCTCTCCGACCCGAACGCCGATGCGTGGGTCGGGGTGCGGGCCCTGTTCGACGACAGCCTGGTGATCGAGCGCAACGGCCAGCTGCTGCGCTACCCGTACACCGTCGACGGTCTCGATGTGTCCTTCGGCACGCCGGTCCCGGTGCTGGCGTCCTACGTCGACGCCAAGGCCGCGCCCGCCGCGGCGCGCGAAGCCCAGGCGTCGTTCCTCGAGGCCGCCGCCGCCGAGGGTGGCGCGACCCGGTTCCGGATCCGTGTGATTCGCGCCGGCGCTTCCGGCAACGCCAACTATTACCCCGACGCCGTGCTGCGCGAGGCGGTGCCGCTGTTCGAGGGCGCCCGCGTTCTGGTGAAGTCCGACGAGGAGCACCTGGCGGGTAAGGGCAAAGACCCCCGCAACCTGATCGGCCGTCTTTCCAACGTCGCTTTCGTCGAGGGCAAATCGACCGACAGCGGCGAGATCCAGGCCGACCTCGAAATGATCGAACCCGCCGGCGCGGTGGCGGTGAAACTCCGCGAAGCCTGGGATCGTGGCATGGCCGGTCTGTTCGGCTTCTCCATCGATGCGCAGGCGAAAGCCCGCAAGGTCAATCGCGGTGGGCGCGCTCTCCGCGAGGCCGTCGCCTTCACGCGCGTTTCGTCGGTCGACCTGATCGTCGAGCCGGGTGCGGGCGGCGAAGTGATCAACCTTCTCGAAGCTCAATCCAATCAGGAGACCGATGACATGTGGCGCGACCAGCTGCTGCGCATGATCGAGGCGCACCGCCCCGACCTTCTCAAGGGCAAGGACGTCGCCCAGATGTCCGACGCCGATCTCGAAACCGTTCTCCGCGAGGCGATGAGCGCGGCGACCAACCCGGCCGCGGCCGGCGGCGTGACCGCTGCCGATCTCAACGCCACCGTGCAGATGATCGAAGCGCGCGCCGAAGCCCGCGCGATCATCGCGGAATCCAACCTGCCCGAAGCCGCCAAGACCCGCCTGAAGGATCGGTTCGCCACGGCGGATACGTTCACCGTCGAAACCGTTCGCGAGGCGGTGAAGTCCGAACGCGAATATCTGGCGAGCTTTGCCGCCAGCGGCACCGTGCGCGGCCTGGGCGACGACATGCTGCGGGTGCAGGGCGGCGAAAGCCGTTTCGAGAAGACCCAGCAGATGCTCGAGGCGTTCTTCGACCCGGCGCACAAGGACCACGCCAGCGCCCGGTCGTTCAAGGAATGCTATGTCGCGATGACCGGCGACACGCGCGTCACCGGCCAGATGGGCGCCTGCGACGAATCGCTGATGCGGGAAGCCCTCGGCACCACCGCTCTCACCAATGTCCTGGGCGACGCCATCCATCGCCGGATGATCGCCGACTATCGCACGCCCGACGTCTATTCGGCCTGGCGCGAGATCGTCTCGATCGCCAACGCGACCGACTTCCGCAACCAGGAACGTGCCCGCTTCGGCGGCTATGGCGATCTGCCCGCGGTGGCGCAGGCCGGCGACTACACCGCGCTCGATTCGCCGACCGACGAAAAGGCGAGCTATGCGGTGACCAAGCGCGGCGGCCTCGAAACCCTCACCATCGAGGCGATCAAGAACGACGACGTCGGCCTGATCCGCCGCATCCCGACCAATCTCTCCCGCGCGGCGAAGCGGACGTTGGCGAAGTTCGTCTTCGACTTCATCCGTCTCAATCCGGTGATCTACGACGCCAAGGCGTTCTTCCACGCCGACCACGCCAACCTGCTCACCACGGCGCTGGCTTCCGCCAGCTACGCTGCCGCGCGCCTCGCCATGCTGAAGCAGGTGGAGAAGGATTCGAACGATCCGCTCGGCATCGGCCCGAAGTTCCTCCTGGTGTCCTCGACCCTCGAGGAGACCGCGGTCGACCTGTTCCGCCGCAACACCAACCAGGACAAGACCTTCGTCCAGTCGCTGTCGCCGACGATCATCCCGGTCTGGTACTGGACCGATCCCAACGACTGGGCCGTGGTCGCCGATCCCCTCGACATCCCGGCGATCGAGATCGGCTTCCTCGACGGGAACGAAGAGCCGGAGCTGTTCGTCCAGGACAGCCCGACCGCGGGGTCGATGTTCTCCTCCGACAAGATGAGCTGGAAGATCCGGCACATCTACGGCGGCGCGGTCACCGACTACCGCGGCGCGGTCAAGTCGGTCGTGGCTTAAACGGGTATTGAACAGGACGCCCGCGCGATGCTGATCGACTTCAAAAATCTGGTCGACATCCTGGTTCCCGCGGTTCTCGGCGAGCTTTCGCCGGAACAGCGGGGCCAGGCCATCGCGCTGGCGGTGACCCGCTACGCCTCCGATCGCCCGCGCGTTCTCGTCGAGGACTTCGCGGGCGCCGGCGGCGCTTTCCTGCCGCTGCCGAGCGGTTGGACCGAAGGCGTCTCCGCCGTGCAGTCGATCCAGTCCCCGCCCGACGCGGCGCCGCCGCGCTTCGTCGACGGCTGGAGCCTAGATCAAGGCCTCGACGGTCGCCGCATCCGCTTGGGCGCTTCGCTCGCGCCTGGTGCGCTGGTGCGGATCGCCTACACCGCGCCGCACGTCGTCGACGACGCCACCGACACCATTCCCGTCACCGATCGCGAGGCGGTCGCCAATTGGGCTGCCGCACTCCTGCTCGATGCGCTCGCCAATAGCTTCGCCGGCGATCGCTCGCCCACGATCAACGCCGATACCGTCGACCATGCCAGCAAGTCCCGAGATTTCGCGAGCCGCGCCAAGGCCGCGCGCCAGCTCTATCTCGATCACCTCGGCATCGACCCCAAGCGCAACAGCGCCGCCGGCGTCGTTCTCACCATTCCGTCGGTCGATAGCCTCGGCCATGCGCGCCACAACCGCAGGGGGCCGGCATGGCTGTGATCTCCCCGGCGGCAATCGAGATTGGCTTCGACGGTGCGGCGGATCTTCGCGCCGCTTTCGTCATGGCTCCCGAGATCGTGGCGCACGAGCTGGTCGCGACGACCTGGCAGGCGAGCCTCCTGCTGCAGCGCGAAGTCCAGGAAATGACCCCGTCCGGCGTCGGTGGCGGTGGCGGCCTCAAGGGATCGATCTCGGCGCGCGAACCGCGCGTGCTTGCCGACAACGTCATCGGCACGGTCGCGACCTCGATCGCCCATGCGGTCCCCGTCGAGCTTGGCACCCGCCCGCACTTCCCGCCGATCGACGCCCTGGTCGACTGGGTGCGCGCGAAGTTCGGCGCGCGCGGTGAAGACGCGGAACGCATTGCCGGCGCAGTCGCCCGCAAGATCGCGATCCACGGGACCGAGGGCGCGCACATGTTCTCCCGCGCCTTCGACCGCAATGCCGACCAGGTGCGCCGGATGTACGACCGCGCGCTCGAGCGGATCCTCGCACGGATCGGGGGCAAGCGATGACCACGACCACCGAGATCCGCGCGGCGATCGTCGCCACCATCGCCGGGGTTCCATTCGTCGGCCAGGTCCACGACCGCGAACGCTACGCCAAGACCGAGCCGCAGTTGCTCGCCCACTACGGCAACGGCAAGGATGTCCTCGGCTGGTTCGTGCGGCGGGTCGGATTCCGGCGCGAAACGATTTCGACCATGCGGGTGCGGATCGTCACCCAGTGGCAGATCCGCGGCTATGCCTCGTTCATCGACGACAGGGCGAGCGAGACCGCGTTCGACGCCCTGGTCGACGCGATCGCCGACGCCTTCGAACGCGACGACACCCTCGGCGACCGGGTCGAAAGCATCGACGGCGATGGTGCCTCCGGCATCCAGCAGGCCGACGCCGGCCCGGTGATGTTCGCCGGGGTGCTTTGCCACGCGGTGCGGCTGTCGCTCACCACCGTCCACCACGTCTACCCCGGCGAGGATCCGTCCACGCTCGACGACTTCAATCAGCTCAACGTGACCTGGGGCGGCGTCTGGAACACCACCGACCAGATCCATCCCAATCAGGAGGCATCATGACCACCGTCGTTCTCAAGCCGAAGGCGGGCCTGCGCGTGCTCGACCCGGCGACCATGCCGCCCGCGCCCTTGCCGCCCGAAGGCAAGCCGGTCGAGCTCAACACCTACTGGCGCCGCCGTCTCGCCGCCGGCGAGGTCGAAACCGTGACGACCCAGAAGAAGAAGGGAGCCTGACATGGTCGGATCGATCTCCTTCAACGACATTCCGTCGACCATTCGCCTGCCTGCGGTCCTGGTCGAGATCGACAACTCGAAGGCCGTCGGCGGTTCCACGCTGATGCCGTACACCAACCTGGTGATCGGCCAGCGTCTCGCCTCCGGTTCCATCGCCGCCGCCACGCCGATCCGCGTGACCACCGCGGCGCAGGCGAAGGCCTACTTCGGCGCGGGGTCGCTGCTCGCCTTGATGTGTGCGACGCAGCTCGCCAACAACGACTACACCGAGACCTGGGCGATCGCGCTCGATGACGACCAGGCCGCGCAGAAGGCAACCGGCGCGCTCACCTTCGGCGGCGCCGTGTCGGCGTCGGGGACGCTGTTCCTGTACATCGCCGGAACCCGCGTCAAGGTCGGCGTTGCCGCCGGCCAGGCCGCCGCCGCCACCGCGACCGCGGTGGTCGCCGCGATCGCCGCGATCGCCGACCTGCCGGTGGTCGCCGCCGTCGACGGCGCGGTGCCGGAAAAGGTCATTCTCACCGCGCGGTTCGCGGGCGAGACCGGAAACGCGATCGACGTGCGCGTCAACTTCTACGATGGCGAAGACCTCCCGGCCGGATTGACGATCGCGTGGGGCAACGGCACCGGCACCGTCGACGGCAGCCCGACGCCGCCCTGGCTGTGGGCCGCGGCGAAGGCCGGCCAGGTCTCCTATTCCGCCAATATCGATCCGGCGCGGCCGTTCAAGACGCTGCCGCTCACCGGCATTCTCAAGCCCAAGACCTCGCCGGGGATGTTGCTTTCCGGCGGCACCGCCAACCCGGACGTCGCCGACGTGATCGCGGCGATCGGCGACAAGCACTACAACATCCTCACCATGCCCTGGATCGATGCCGCCAATCTCGCGGCGCTGCACGTCGAGCTCCTCGATCGCTGGTCGGGCATGCGGATGATCGAGAGCATGGCCTTCGCCGGCGCCTACGGTAGCCTGTCGGCGATCGGCACCCTCGGCGACAGCCTGAACAGTCCCTTCATCTCGATCATGGATGCCACCGGCCAGCGGACGTTCAACGAGAGCAACCTGCTCCTGTTCGACGGCATCTCGGTGCATTCGGTCGACGCCGACGGCACGGTCCGGATCTGGCAGGTGATCACGACCTACAAGACCACCGCCGCCGGCGCCGAGGACATCAGCTACCTCAAGGTCAATACCATCCTGACCCTCGGCTATCTCCGCTACGACTGGCGCAACCTGGTCCTGCGCGAGTACCCGCGCCACAAGCTCGCCAGTGACGGCGTCAAGTACAAGCCGACCCAGGCGATCGTCACGCCGAAGATCCTCCGCGCCCGCGCCGCCACCTGGCTGATGGAAAAGGCCGAGGACGCGCTGGTCGAAAACGTCGACGCCGCGATCGCCGCGATGGTGGTCGAGCGCAACGACGACAACCCCGACCGGGTGGACATGTACCTGCCGCCCGACATCGTCAACCAGTTCGACATCCTGGCGACCCAGCTCGGGTTCCGGCTCTAAGGAGGCATCATGGCCAGCGACAATGCGCGTGCCGGCATCTTCTACGTCAAGGTCGGCTCCAAGCTGATCGAGGCGTCCGGCAACTACACCTACAACCTCGGCAAGCCGAAGCGCGAAGGGGTGACGAACTCCTATGGCGTCGCCGGCTTCAAGGACACCGTCCAGGTGCCGTACATCGAGGGCGAAGTCACCGACAGCAACAGCCTCGACGTCGTCGCCGACCTCCTCGACATCGAGGACGCCACCGTCACCCTCGAGCTGCGCAACGGCAAGGTCATCGCCCTGCGCAACGCTTGGTATGCCGGCGACGGCGAAGGCAACACCGAGAACGGCACGATCAAGGTGCGGTTCGAAGGCAAAGAGGCGGGGTACGTCTGATGGAAAACGAAGAAACCAAGACCCTCCCGCTGAAGAAGCCGATCGCCTTCGGTGAGGACAAAATCACCGAGCTGGTGTTCCGCGAACCGGAGGCGGGTGACTTCCGCGGGCTGGTGCTGCGCACCGACAAGGCGGTCGACATGGACACCATGCTGACCCTCGCCGGGCGGACCTCCGGCCAGCCGCCGAGCGTCATCGACCGCGTCAAGGGCAAAGACCTGATGAAGATGCTGGCGATCGTCGGGGGTTTTATCGGCGGTGGCCCCGAGACTGGGAAGTAACTTTCGAGCTCCTCGCCGGGTCGCCGTTCTTCATCGCCCCCAGTGAACTGTGGGCGATGACCGCTTCGGATCTGAACTTCTGGGTCGCGCGCGCCCAAGCCCGAGTCAAACGAGAAAACGCCAAGCCATGAGCCTGCAGCACACCCTCTCGATCATCGTCAAGGCCGTCGATCAGGCGACCGGCCCGCTGAAGGGGATCAACGACCAGATCGCCAAGGTCACCGCGCCGCTCGGTCGCGTCCAGGCGGCATTCTCCGGCTTGGGCCGCGAGGCGGGGTTCGGTGCGATGGGGGCGGCTCTTGGCGGCGTCGGCGAGCGCTTGAAGGGGGTCGCGAGCGAGGCGCAGCGCCTCGGCGGGATCCTCGCGGTGGGTGGCGGCGGGCTCCTCTACGGGTTCAAGACCCAGTTCCTCGACACCGCCGCGCAGTTCGAGAAGTTCCGCACCATCCTCACCACCCTCGAAGGCAGTTCCGACAAGGCCAACGCCTCGATGTCGTGGGTCTCCGACTTCGCCGCGAAAACCCCTTACGAGCTCGACCAGGTGATGGGCGCGTTCGTGAAGTTCAAATCCTACGGCATCGATCCGATGGACGGGTCGATGCGATCCGTTGGCGATGCGGCCGCCGCCATGGGCAAGCCGCTCGACCAGGCGGTCGAGGCCCTGGCCGACGCACGCTCCGCCCAGTTCGAACGGCTGCGCGAGCTGATCGGCGGGTCGTTCGAAACCAAGGGCGACAAGATGGTCTACACCTTCGTCGACAAGGAGGGCGCGACCCGCACCTTCGCGGCGATGAAGAACGACGCCGAAGGGCTGCAGAAGATGGTCCTCAAGGTGTTCGAGGCCAAGGGCTACTCGGGGGCGATGGACAATCTCTCCCAGACCTGGGACGGCATGCTCTCCAACCTCGGCGACCAGTGGACGCGATTCGCGAACATGGTGATGGCCGCCGGCGCGTTCGACTGGCTGAAGGAGCAGCTCGGCGGCATCCTCGAGACCATCGACGCCATGGCCGCCTCGGGCGAGCTGCAGGCGCTCGCGCGGCAGATCGGCGGCGACCTGGTCGACGGCTTCAAGTCGGCGGTCCAGTTCGGCCGCGACCTCGCCGACTTCATGGGCGGCTGGCGGAATGTGGCGATCGCACTCGGCGCGGTGATCGCCGGGCCGTTGCTCGCCGCGCTGGCGTCGCTGTCGTCCGCGTTTATCACCCTCGGCGTTGCGATGATGACCACGCCGGTCGGGTGGTTCATGGCTGCCGTCGCGTTGATCGCCGGTGCGGCCTATCTGCTGTGGGACAATTGGTCGGCGATCGGCGACTGGTTTTCCGGCCTTTGGGCCGACGTTCAACAGGCGTTTAACGACGGCATCAACAGCGTCATCGCGTTCGTCGACAGCATCGATCTCGCCGGCACGGGCTCGCGCCTGGTCGACAGCCTCTGGTCTGGCCTCGCCAATGCCTTCGAAGGCCTGACGGGGTGGTTCCGCGGCAAGATCGACAGCCTGGTCGGGATGATGCCGGATTCGCTTCGCTCGTTCCTCGGCATCGAAGGGGAAACTGGCGCCGGCGCGGTTCCCACCACCGGCGCAGCCGGCACGATCGGCGCGGTCGCGCAGAATGCCGCGAGTCAGCAGAGGAATCTCACCGAAGTGGTGATCCGGGGCGAGAACCTGCCGCAAGGCCTCGCCGTCGAGCCCGGCAGTTCGACCGCCGACCGTACCCAGCTTGATCTCGGTTACGCCATGGTGGCGCCGTGAACACGTTCCGCTCCACCCTTCGCCCGGCCGCGTTCCGCGGCGTCCCGTTCTTCGTCGACGTCGTCGACGACAGCTTCGGCCGGCGCGGCGTGCACCACGAGTTTCCCCAGCGCGACGTCGGTGCCTATGAGGATCTCGGCGACGGCGACCCGACGTTCGCGCTCGATGCGTTCGTCATCGGCGGCGACTGCATCGAACAGGCGAAAACCCTGATCTCCGCCTGCCGCGAACCGGGGAGCGGCGTTCTTATGCACCCGCTGTGGGGCACCAAGACCGTCGTCTGCACCTCGCCGCGCCTTCGCCTCGACTTCAAGAACGGCCGCGTCGCCAAGCTCACGCTCGCCTTCCTCGAAACCGGCGCGATCGCCCAGCCGGTCTCCGTCGACAATTCCCGCCTCCAAACCGCGTTGGCCGCGGATGTCGCGAATACCAGCCTGATCTCCCGTTTCGGCAATGCGCTCGATGTCACAGGCCGGCCGGGGTGGGTTGCCGAGTCCGCAACCGACGCATTGGCCGGTGGCCTGTCGCTGGTCTCGAGTGGGGCGGGCACCGTCGATGCTTCGGCGATGGAGCCTTATCTCGATTCGAGCCTGGCGATGGTCTCGGACGTGGTGTCCGTCGATCGCGCATCGGTCGACGCCGGCGCGCTGGTTTCGCTCGCGTCCCGCCGGATCCTCAGCAACGGCGTCGGGGCGCTGTCGAATCCGGCTTCTCTCGCGAAGGCGATCGTCGGCCTAGTTCGGCTGTTCTCGATCTCGCAGGGTTCGCCCAGCTCCGCCTATGCCGCCCAGCGCCGACTGCGCAGCTACGCGCCGACGGTGGCGGCAAGCGGCACCACGTCTTCGCGGATCGCCCAGGCGCAGAGTGTCTCGGCGGTTGGTGACCTGTTCCGCACCGCCAGCCTGGTCGAAAGCGCCCGGATGTCGGCGGTGATGGATTTCGACACGCTTCAAGACCTGAGCGCGACCCGCGACAGCCTCGCCGACGGCCTGGACGCCGAGATGCTGACCGCCACCGACGATACGGTCTACGCCAACCTCGCCGATCTGCGGACTTCGGTGGTCACCGACCTCAATACGCGCGCCGACCTGCCGTCGCTGGCGGAGTGGACCCCGACGTCGACGACGCCGGCGCTCGTTGCCGCCTATGAGATCTACGACGATCCGACCCGCGACGAGGACATCCTCGCGCGGAACCCGGCGGTGAGCCATCCGGGGCTGATCCCCGGCGGAGAAACCCTGGAGGTGATCCGTGGCTGATTTGAACGCGCTCTCGCTCGAAGCCGGCGGCAAGCTCTATCGAGGCTGGAAGTCAGCGGTGATCGACCAGGGCATCGACCAGATTTCCGGCGGCTACCAGCTCGAGATCATCGACCGTTGGAACGGCCAGTCGGTTTCCTGGCCGATCGTTCCCGGCGACCAGTGCGTTCTCCGAATCGGCGACGACACCGTGATCACCGGCGCGGTCGACACCACCGCGATCGAGTTCGACGCGCGCCGGCATACGGTTTCGGTCACCGGCCGCGACCGCACCGGAGATCTCGTCGACTGCGCCGCCGTCCATTCGCCCGATCAATGGTCGCTGCCGCTCGAGCAGATCGCCCGGATCCTCGCCGCGCCGTTCGGGATCAAGGTCGGGGCGGACCTGGCCACCGGAGACGCCTTCGTCGACTTCAAGCTGCAACAAGGCGAGTGTGCCTTCGCCGCGATCGACCGCATGTGCAAGATGCGGGGCGTCCTGCCGGTTTCCGACAGTCTCGGCGGGCTGCGGATCACGCGAGCCGGCACGTCGACGACCTCGACCGCGCTGATCGAAGGCAAGAACATCCTCGGCGCCAAGGGCGAGTTTTCCTGGTCGCAACGTTTCTCGAAGGTGATCGTCAAAGGGCAATCCGGTGGCGCCGGCGTCAGCGATGATGCAACGGCCGCCGCGGTGCGGGCCGAGTCCTCGGACCGGGCGATCAACCGTTATCGCCCGACGATGGTGATCGCAGAGGGCAACCTCAACGGATCCGGCGCAAAAGCGCGCGCGGAGTGGGAGATCGCGGTCGCGGCCGGCAAGGGTACCAAGGTGACGATCACCGTGCCGGGGTGGCGCCAGGACAACGGCCAGCTCTGGCCGATCAACGCCCTGGTTCCGGTGCAGTCGCCGACCCTCGGGATCGACGACGTCCTGCTGATCACGCACTTGCGCCGCAGCTTGGGCGAGCGCGGCACGATCACCGAACTGTCGTTGACCCGTCCGGACGCCTACCGCGCCCTCGCAATCCTGCCGAAAAGCAAGAAGGGCGCGACTGGCCTGCCGCCGGGCACCGAAATGTTCGCGGGGAAATCATGACCCCGGAAATCCGCCAGATCCTGCGCGACCTCAAGAGCCGGGCGATGATGATGATCGCCAGGGGCGTCGTTCGCGCGGTCAACGACGCCGGCGGCATCCAGGTGGTCCAGGTCGCCCTCCTCGACGACGAGCTGCGCAGCGGCATCGAGCGGGTGCAGAACTACGGCCACACCTCGGTGCCGCGCGCCGGCGCTCTTGCGGTGGTCGCTTTCGTTGGCGGCAACCGCGACCACGGCCTGGCGATCGCCGTCGACGACCGCGCGGGACGGGTGTCCGGTCTGCAGCCGGGCGACAGCTGCCTCTACACCTTCAAGGATGCCGAAGGCGGGCACCGCGTGCTGCTTACCGGCGACCGCCAGGTCATCGTGGAGTGCAAGACCGCCGTGGTGAAGGCCGACGAGAAGGTCACGGTCGACACGCCACTCACCGAGCTCACCGGAGAGCTCCGCGTCGTCGGCGATATCACCGACCGCTTCGGCAACGGCGGCATCTCCGTCCAGACCATGCGCGAGATCTACGATCGCCACGTCCACGACGAGAACGACGACGGCGGACCGACCGAAACTCCGTCGGAGGCGATGCAATGACCGACATCGTCCTCGCTTTCGATGCCGACACCCTGAGCGCCGATCTGCGGCTGCTCGGCGGTGATCTCGAAACCAGCTCGACGCTCGAGACCGCGGTTCTCCTGAGCCTGTTCTCCGACGCCCGCGCCGAGGCGAGCGACGAATTGCCGGCGGGGGAGACCTGGCGGCGGGGGTGGGCGCTCGAAACCGTCGGCGACGCGGCGTCCGGTTCACGGTTCGGCTCCAAGCTCTGGCTCGGGGCGCGTCGGAAGAAGACGGAAGAAACCCGCCTTTGGGTGCTCGAGACCGCCCAGACCGCTCTCGCCTGGATGATCGAGGACGGCATCGCCAAGAGCGTCACCCTCTCGGCCGAGTGGATCACCGGACAGGATGGCTTCGGCTTCATGAAGCTCACCGTCGAGATCGCCAAACCCGACACCACCACCGAAACCTTCGTCTACCAATGGGCATGGGACGCCCAGACCGCCAGGAGTAACGCCAATGCCGTATGAGCGCCCCAGTCTCGCAACCTTGATTTCCCGCGCCGAGGCCGACATCGCCGCCCGCGTCACCGACGGCGCCAAATCGGTAAGCCGGGCGGTGCTGCGCGTTCTCGCCCGCGTTCTCGCCGGGCTGGTGCATGGGCTTTACGGCTTCCTCGCGTGGATCTTCAAACAGCTGTTTATCGATAGCGCCGAGGGCGAGTTCCTGGCGCGCTGGGCGAGCATCTGGGGGATCACCCGCAAGGCTGCCGAATTCGCCTCCGGATCCGCAACCGTCACCGGCACGATCGGCGCGACGCTTCCGGCCCAGACCGTGCTCCAGCGGGCGGACGGTGCCCAGTTCCAAACCACCGCCGAGATCACCCTCGCCGGGGCGTCGGGAACGGTGCCGGTCGAGGCCCTGGTTGCCGGCGCCGCGGGGAATACCGAGAACGGCATCGCGTTGAACCTCGTCTCGCCGGTCGCCGGGATCGAGACCGCATTGCTCGTCGACGTCGGGAGCCTTTCCGGCGGCACCGACACTGAAAGCGACGATTCGCTGCGAGCGCGCCTGCTCGCGCGGATCCAGCGGCCGCCGCAGGGCGGGTGCGAGGATGATTACGAAACCTGGGCGCTCGAGGTTCCCGGCGTCACCCGCGCCTGGGTGCGCGTGGTCGAGGACGAACCCGGCCATAAGCGCGTCGTGGTCTACATCGTGATGGACGGAAAGTCCGACACCTTGATCCCCGACGAAGCCGAAACCGCGACCGCCGCGGCGTACATCGACACCAAGCGGCCGGTCACCGCAGAGGCGACCACCACCGGCCCGGCGCCGCTCGTGATCGCGCCGCAGATCCGCCTGACGCCGGCGACGTCGACGGTCAAGGCTGCGGTCGAGGCCGAATGGCGCGACCTGGTCTTGCGCGAGGCGGAGCCGGGCAACGGCGTCGCGAAGGGTGCGATCCTTCTCACCCACATCTCCGAGGCCATCAGCATCGCCGCCGGCGAAACCGACCATGAGCTGCTGTTCCCCACCGAAACCATCGTCCCGGAATTCGGGCAGATGGTGGTCGCGGCCGCGCCGATCTGGGTGGACTGATCATGGCCAGCGTCTCCGACTATCTCGCCCAAGCGCAGCGCCTCTTGCCGGCAGGCTCGATCTGGCCGCGGCACCCGGAAGCGGTATTGACTAAGCTGCTCACCGGCGTCGCCAAATTTCTTGCCGTCGTCGATGCCGACGCTCGCGCCTTCATCGACGAGGCCGATCCTCGCACCACCCAGGCGTTCCTCACCGATTGGGAAAACGAGACCGGCCTTCCCGATGCCTGTTCCGGCGTCGCCGAGACCGTCGCCGAGCGCCGCGACCAGGTCGTCGCACGGCTGATCGCCCGCGGCGGGCAATCGGCGGCGTACTTCACCGAGGTGGCGGCCGCGCTCGGGTTCACCATCACGATCGAAGAACACTTCACCCTGACGTGCGCCGACCCGTGCGACGGATGCCTGAACCCGTGGCCCTGGCCGCGCACCTGGACGGTGCACGCGCCGGCGGAAACCGTGCGGCAGCTGTCGTGTAACGGTGCCTCCGACGAGCCCCTGCGGACCTGGGGAAATCAGCCCCTCGAGTGCGTGCTGTCGCGCTGGTCGCCGGCGCACACCAACCTCCTCTTCGCCTACGGAGACTGACATGCTGCGCATCAACACGATCAACGCGATCCTGAACTACTTCGGAGAAGGGAAGGCTGGCTTCGGCGCCGGCAATCCGACCACCGGCACCAAGGCGACCTATCTTTCCGCCGAGTGGTGCAACGCGATCCAGGAAGAAATCGCCAACGTCATCGAGGCGGCCGAGATCGAACTCAACGCCGAGAACCACACCCAACTGCTGGAGGCGATCACCGCGATCGTCGCCAGCGGCATTGGCGCGGGCGTCCTCCGCCGCGCCACCAACACCCCCGACCTCGCCGCCGGGTTCTACATCACCCCGCTCGCGCTCGCGATCGACGCCGGAGTGGCGACGCCGGTCTTCCTCGACCGCAATCTGCGGACGATCGCGGTTGATCAGAGTTTCACCCTCGCCAACCCCGCCACCATCCCGGCGGGCGGCGGTGCGCGGATCATCGCGACGCAAGACGGCACCGGCGGCTGGGCGCTCACCCTCGGCAGCGCCTACCGGATCATCGGCGGCGAGTGGTCGGCCGACCCGGACGCGGTCAACATCCTGGAGTTCGTCTTCGGCGGACCGGGCGGCCTGATCGACGTGGATATCACCCAGCGGGGGGCCGCCTGATGAGCTTCCCCTTCGTTCCCCGCGTGCGCCAGCACGGCTGCGGCGACCCCGGCCACGAAATCCCGTTCGCCTGCCTGTTCGACGGCGCACAGTACCTGACGCGCACCCCGGCGGCTTCGGGCAACGCGAAAAAATGGTCGTTCTCGGTGGAGATCAAGCGCGCCGCGCTCGGGTCCGGTTTG
>JADHEE010000249.1_pt1 | contig 25743 bp, 26 predicted proteins | sample 8952401 | NCBI WGS metagenome assembly JADHEE01 (sample SAMN16124438, study PRJNA663242) | bioreactor sludge metagenome | isolation source: sludge (ammonium) | place: India:Bengaluru | collected 2019-02-28 | reverse complement strand
CCTGCGCGCACCAGTTCGTGGTCATCAACAAGAAGGACGTTGATCAAAGGAAATTCTCCAGAATAGGGATAACGGCAACAAACAGTTATTTCGGTATATATTAACGGTTTTTATCCGAAACTGAAAACGCTAAAAAAGGCATACCGTCGATATTGTTCCTTTTTTGGAAATTAACTTGTACATCAACTGGAAACAGCCTCCTTGCGGAATGCTCCCTGGCCGCTTTCTCTGGCCGAATGTTTTCAAAAACATACAAATCTTAAGCGCTGCATTAATGCTATTAAAATACACCTTATAATTTTGTAACAATAATTAACCTCTTTTCTACTCCGGTTAAACAATTAACCTGTACTAAAGCCTTAGAAAACTCAGCGTTAATGGCCTGTTCATTTGAATAAACAAAACGGGAAAGTACAAAAAACAAGCACTGCGTTTTTCCTGACGGCTTGTGATATACTCCGCCGCCATAACTTTGGCCTATGCGCAAAAGCGCTGTTTTTATCATGAGGAAAATAAATGAGCACACCTGATTTTGCCACTGCGGAGAATAATCAAGAACTGGCACAGGAAGTCTCCTGTTTGAAATCCCTGCTGACCCTGATGCTACAGGCGATGGGCCAGGCAGACGCCGGTCGTGTGATCCTTAAGATGGAACGCCAGATTGCGCAGATGGAAGACCAGGCTCAGGCCGACGTGTTTTCCAGCACCGTTAAGCAGATCAAACAAGCTTACCGTCAATAAAACAAAAACGGCTGAACGCAGTGCCTTCAGCCGTTTCATCGCCTGCAACGCAGAACAGAAGTGTAGTCAGATAATCCCCGTCGCTGCGGCATAGCACGCGATCTGCGTCTTGTTCGGCGCATTGAATTTCTTCTGCATATTTTTCTGATGGAAGTTAACCGTATTTTCAGAAATAGAAAGAATGATGGCTATTTCTGCCGAAGTTTTCCCTTCCGCCGTCCATTTAAGAATCTCTTTCTCGCGCTTGCTGAATTTCATCTCAGGCGGCATCACCATTTCGTGTTCCAGCCGAAGCAGCGTGGTTAACGCCAGTTGCACCAGAATTTGCAGACGTAATTCAACCACTTCATTCGCCATGAGATTTACTGGCAAACTGGTGCTGGAAACCGACAGGAAGCCCATCGCATGATTGGGCAGCATCAGGCATTGGGTGATCCCTTTACGCAGCCCGTGGTCGCGTGCGCCATCCCATAGAGGCTGCGCCTCTGCGAATAAGGCATCGTTCCAGGGTAAATGTCCGTGAACGAAATTCTCGGGTTTCAGTACCGGGTCAATAACAAAATAATTTTCTGCGTGATACTGCGCCATCCACTGTTGCGGATAGGTTGAATGCACCGAGACTTTAGGCCGCGTGAAAGGCACCGGATGACGAACGCAGAGTGAAAAGAAATCGTATCCCAGATTCTGTGTTTGTCGTTGTAGTTCGGGATAAACTTCATCGGCAGAAGTCATCCCCTGAAAACGGAGGAAGCATTCCCGTCGCCATGTGAAAAAATCTAAATCCTTCATACTGACTGAATTAAGCCCCTGTAAAAGATAATCATTATTATGAAATCTTAAACTAACACATAAATCTTATTTATATGTATAAAATATCGACCCAACGATAATTATCTACACATTTTATGCACTTAGAGCGGTTATGACGAGATAAAATCAGGGGGGCATTCATATGAAGGGTGAATATATTGCTCCGGCGATTGTTACCGGAGCAATTAAGAACAAATATGCTACTGCATCAGAAATTTTTCGAGGAATTGCCGGGTCCGGGGCTGCTGAGGATCGGCAAACAACGATTTAGCCGGCCCTTGCTCAACGATGCGTCCCTGATCCATGAAAATAGCCCTGTCTGCGACATCACGGGCAAAACTCATCTCATGGGTAACGATCACTAGCGTGCGCTTTTCCTGGGCCAGCTGACGAATGGTATTCAGCACCTCCCCTACCAGCTCGGGATCCAGCGCCGAGGTCGGTTCATCAAACAGAATCACGTCAGGGCGCATAGCCAGCGCGCGGGCAATGGCCACACGCTGCTGCTGCCCACCGGAAAGACGGCGCGGATAGCTGCTCTCCTTGCCAGAGAGCCCCACTTTCGCCAACAGTTCACGGGCGCGGGCGGTGGCTTCATCCTTCGGCTCGCCTTTGACAATGACCGGCCCTTCAATAATGTTTTCCAGCACCGTGCGATGGGGAAACAAATTAAAGCTCTGGAAGACGAAGCCGACATGCTGACGCAGACGGCGAATTAACCCTTTTTGCTGGCTCAGCGATTTGCCGGTATCAATGGTGATCTCACCCACGCGAATGGTGCCGCCTTCTGGATGCTCCAGCAGATTAATACTGCGCAGCAGCGTGGTTTTACCGGACCCGCTCGGCCCGATGATCGCCACCACTTCGCCCTCCTGCACTTCCAGGTCGATGCCATGCAGCACCGTCTGGCCGTGAAACTTCTTCACCAGGTTTTTAACGTCGATAGCACTCATTTCGGATCACGCTCCTGGCGGTTAAGCTGATTTTCAAAATAGTTTTGCAGCGCCGACAGCACCGTCGCCATTACCCAGTAGATCAGCGAGGCGGCCAGGTACATGGTGAAGACCTCCAGCGTGCGCGAGGTAATCAGCTGCGCCTGGCGGAACAGCTCCGGCACCTGAATGGTGGCCGCCAGAGAAGTATCTTTCACCAGGCTGATAAAGCTGTTGCTCAGCGGCGGCAGGGCTACGCGTGCGGCCTGAGGCAGGATCGCCCGGCGCAAGGTTTGCCACGGAGTCATACCGATACTGGCTGCGGCCTCCCACTGCCCTTTTTCAATGGAGGATATCGCCGCGCGCAGGGTTTCCGAGGTATAGGCCGCGGTGTTGAGCGACAGGCCAATCATTGCCGCCGGAATAGGATCAAGTTCAATACCAAACTGCGGCAGACCGTAATAGATCATAAACAGCTGGGCAATGAGCGGCGTGCCGCGAAAAATGGAGATATAACAACGCGCCAGCCAGCGCACCGGCAGCACTGACGACATGCGCATCAATGCCAGAATAAAGCCCAGCAGCAGGCCAAAGAACATCCCGCCGATACTCAGTTGCAGCGTAAACACCGCACCTTTCAGCAGGTATGGCAGCGAATCAATCACCAGTTGAATACTTTCTTGCATTATGATTTTTCTGCCTGTGATTTAAACGTGAGGATGGTAGGCAAAGAGAGCGGGCGCCCCGCCAGTATGAACAAACAGAATCGGCCCTTCGTCCTTGAAACGCTTCTGGCTGATACCGTCGATGAGGCCAGCCATCGCTTTGCCGGTATAGACCGGGTCCAGCAGGATCCCTTCCAGACGCGCCAGCAGCTTGACGGCTTCCGTACCTTCATCATTCGGCGTGCCGTAGCCCGGCGCGAAATAGTCATCCCACAAGATGATATCGGCGCTGGCGCTCACCTCAAGTTGCTGCGCCACCGCCTGCTGAAGCGTGACCACTTTCGGTTTCTGGTCAGCAACGCTGCGCGACACGGTAACACCAATCAGCTCGACGTCCGGCATAAGCTGCTCCAGCCCTACTGCCAGCCCGGCATGGGTGCCTGCGCTACCGGAAGCGACCACCACCGAGGAGATACCCACGGCCCCTTCGCACTGCTGGGCGATCTCCAGCGCGCTTTCGACGTAACCCAGCGCACCCAGCGCGTTCGAGCCGCCTACCGGGATCACATAAGGACGGAAGCCCTGGGCTTCGACGCGGGTGGCCAGCTCTTGCAACTGCGCCACAGGGTCGGTCAGCGCATCGCACATTTCTATCTGCACATTAAACAGATCCAGCAGCAGACGGTTGCCGTTGCTGAGGTAGTTTTCTGCCTGGGTGCCAATCGGGTTTTCCAGCAAGGCGATGCAGTGCAGGCCCAGCTTTGCCGCAACGGCTGCGGTCTGGCGCACGTGGTTGGACTGGATCGCCCCCGCGGTAATCAGCGTATCGGCCCCTTCACGCAGGGCATCTGCCGCGAGGAACTCCAGCTTGCGTAGTTTGTTGCCGCCCATCGCCATGGGCGTCACGTCATCACGTTTGATAAGGATGTCGCGCCCGAGGTAGTCCGATAAGCGCGGCAAATACTCCAGTGGCGTCGGCGCGCCAATAAATTCGAGGCGCGGAAAACGCGTTAGATTCTGTAATGACATGAAAACCTCCGTAACCCTGTCTAAGTCTGTCTTTTTTTATTATGCACGTTGCTGGCGAGGAAATAAAAAAGGCGCTTATCAAAGCGCCTTTTTTTGCATTCAACTGCTTACTTTGTGACGTCTGCCCCGAACCATTTCTCAGAGAGCGCCTTCAGGCTGCCGTCTTTCTGCATCTCGGCAATGGCCTCGTCGACGGCTTTCACCAGATCGTCGTTGTCTTTGCGGATGGCAACGCCCGCTTCCTGACGGGAGAAGGCATCACCGGCAACTGCCAGGGTATCTTTGGTCTTCTTCACCAGGTCCAGCGCCGCCAGACGGTCAACCAGAATGGCGTCGATACGGCCTACGCGCAGATCCTGATATTTGGTCGGGTCATCATCATAGGTACGGATGTCCACGCCCTGCACGTTCTGGCGCAGCCACTCTTCGTAGTTAGTCCCCAGACCAACGCCGACTTTTTTACCTTTCAGGTCCGCGGCTGATTTAATCGAGCCTTCGTTCCCTTTTTTCACCAGCGCCTGGATACCGGAGACGGTATACGGGGTGGAGAAGTCATATTTTTTCTTACGTTCGTCAGAGATGGTGACCTGGTTAATCACCACATCAATGCGTTTGGAATCCAGCGAGGCCAGAATACCGTCCCATTTGGTCGGTTTCAGCGAGGCTTTCACGCCGAGGTGTTTCGCCAGCGCTTCGGCAAACTCCACTTCAAACCCGGTCAGTTTGCCGTCATCGCCCTGGAAGCTGAACGGAGGATAGGTGCCTTCCAGACCAACCAGCAGCGTGCCGCGCTCTTTCACTTTATTCAACAGACCTTCTGCCGCGAACGTTTTCACGCTCATACCGGCAACCAGCGCAACGGCCATTACACCCATCAGCGCCTGACGACCCAGAAGTGCAAATTTCATACGTACCCCGATATCTTTGGAATTTTGAGTGTAGTGTAGGGTGTTTGGCCTTAAGGTCAAACACGACTGCGCTACATGTTATTCATTTTTAATATATATCAGAAGTTGTTTCGCGGTGGACTTTCTGCTTCGGCGTCACCGGCATTTGCGTTTTAAATTGCGCATATTTGCGCAGCGCAATCCGGTAGTTGTTGGTGCTGGTCGCAGGCAGCCATGGCTCAAGATTTTCATCCAGATAGCCGTTGGTCAGTAACTCAGGGGAAATACGCTGCGTGGTCAAATGCTGGCCCAGGCGACGCAGACGCACAACATATTCGCGCACCGTGCCATGGCTCATCTCTGTTTGCTCAAACAGGAATTGCTTAAAGCCGATGATATCGAAAAAGTCGCTCTGCTCCTTGCAGTGCAGATCGCCACAGAAACGACACAACGCCACCCACTCCTGTTGCTCCAGCTGCCATCCGGCCTCATCCAGCAGCGTATCGAGGCGGGAAATCGCGATTTTATTGACGATTTCGCCGCGACGAACCAGCGTGATGCGATCGAGCAGCTTATGGCAATGGGCGCAATGCGTCTGGCTGTGTTTAAAGTCTTTCAGGTAGCGGCTTAATGGCCGTCTTTTAGATTGCTGCACCGTCATGATAACTCCTGGTTGTCAATACGTTGTGCGGCACTTAACGGGTGATTGGAATCACCTATAACTTACCCAGTTTGGTACGTAAGCGTTTAATGGCCTGGCTGTGCAGCTGGCTTACCCGCGACTCCCCTACTTCCAGTACGGCACCAATCTCTTTGAGATTAAGCTCTTCCTGGTAATAAAGGGTCAGCACCAGCTGCTCGCGTTCCGGTAAAGCTTCAATCGCTTCCATTACGCGCTGGCGGACATTGCCTTCCATTAACTGGTGCAACGGGTTTTCCTGCTGATGATCGTCCGTCACCAGTTCAATGCTATCGCCATGCTCTTCGCGCCACTCGTCATAAGAGAAGAGTTGGCTATTGTTGGTATCGAGCAACATCTGGCGATAGTCAGCCGTAGAAATCCCCAGACGCTCTGAAACTTCAGTTTCCGTCGCGTTGCGTCCAAGTTCTTGCTCCAGCTGCCCCATTGCTTGCGCCACTTCGCGTGCATTGCGTCGAACGCTGCGCGGCACCCAATCCCGGCTGCGCAGTTCGTCGAGCATCGCACCACGAATACGCTGTACTGCGTAAGTCGTAAATGCCGTTCCTTGCAGAGCGTCGTATCGGTCAACTGCGTTCAATAACCCGATACCGCCCGCTTGTAGCAGATCGTCCAGTTCCACACTCGCCGGTAGCCGCACCTGAAGCCGCAATGCTTCATGTCGCACCAGCGGAACATAACGCTGCCACAGCGAGTGTTTATCCATTACACCTTCAGCGGTATAGAGTGAATTCACGATAAACAGCCCTGCGTTAGTTGAGTTATCGGCATGATTATCCGTTTCTGGAGGGGTTTTAATCGTGTGAAAAGGGGGGGAAATGGGGGGTAATTTGGAGGTTACTGTACTTAAGGCAGATGAACACTGTCTGAAAATGACTTTTCCATCTGCCTTAAAGAATAGTTAGCGCCTGAAAATTATCATGAAAATTTAAAAATCAGGTGAATGCCCGATTGAAAAGCTTTCAGGAGCTTTATCTTCACAATATCTTTTCCAACAGGTTCTGAACATCTGCTCCACCATTTCACCGATTTGTTGCTGATTATCTGATTGAATACTCATACGTGAACGTAACTCCTGACGGATGTGATTTAACTCCTCAGGTTTAGCCGCCCATTGAGTTGCTATTTGTACATACTCATCAATATTCTCAGCGACAAACTGTGGCAACCTGAGAGAATACATAATTGCAGCCCCTTGCCTTGAAACTAATGTCTCACCTGCAAAGGATACTGTTGGCACTCCCATCCAGGCAGCATGGCTTGTTACCGTTCCCCCGGTAAATGGGAAAGTGTCGAGTAAAAGATCAACATCATTATGGTAACTGAGATAGGTTTCCATACCCACTAATTCACGCAACTCGAAACGTTGAGTATCTATCCCACGGCAAGTAAATTGTCGAGTAACGTCCTCCCAGACCACTTTAGGCATATTACCGACGACCATTCTGGAATCAGGGACCGATTTAAGCACTGCTGCCCACGTATCAAATACGCGATCGTTCAGTTTGTTCGTCCGATTAAAACTGCCGAATGTAAAATAGCCATTATTCAAAGCAGGTAATTCATTAATACTGACCGACTCGCCATTCTGGTCAAAGTTCTTTGGCAGATACATATAAATAAGTTTTTCAGTGAACTGCTGCTCCAGTTCAGCTGATTTCTTAACCGGGAAAATCGTGGCGTAATAATCCATTGTGTCTAAACCCGTTGTGGCATGGTAACCAACCCAGGATATTTGAACAGGAGCTGGTTTAAGCGCAAATACTGGTAACCTATGGTCACTGGTATAACCGGATAAATCGACCAAAATATCGATTTCATCCATTTTCACCATTTCCGCCATTTCGCGATCGCCAATATGGCGAACGTTACGCCAGTGATCGGCTGTAGCCTTAAAACGCTCCGTTCCTTCATTTTCGTAATGAGCGGCAATATTACTATAAGCATACAGCTCAAATTTATTACGATCAAGAGAATGCCATATCGGTGAAAAAAAGAAACTTACCGGATGACGATCGCGGAAATCTCCAGATACAAAACCAATTCGTAACTTCCTTTTCGGATTTCTATCTTTATTAATGTAACCGGAAAAATCCTGAGCCTGCGCCCACTTTTTAACACCATGAGCATAGTCTTCATGAACTTGCAGTATTTCTTTGATACTTGCTTTAGAACTGTGAGAAAGCATAAAAGCAAGTCCTGTCATCAGACTATAATCAGTATCTTTATTTTTTATACCACGACGGAGAAAATCTATACCCTCATCAGTTTTAGTTTGTTCGCAAAGGGTTCCACCGAGCAAAGTTGCAATGAGTTTACTCTCTGGAGCTAACTCGAAAGCGATACGAGCACAGTATTCACTCTGTTCAAAACGTTTGAAGTCATAGTGAATGGATGCAAGTAAATACCACTCGGGCGAACTATTTTTATTACAACGTAAAATAGCGCTTGCCAATCGCCAGGCTGGCCAGTGATATTTACATGAAACAAAAGCGAACGCCAACTCTGAGTAAAGAAATGCGCTTGTTGAATGATAAGATAAACATTTTGACAATCTTACCAAGGCTATATCATAATCACCAATACGACGAGCAAGAGTATATAGATAGTATTCTTTTGCGCCAGTGTTGGCACTTTCTTCAAGATAAACACAAGCTATTTCATAAGCTTTACTATATTCACCCCGGAGAGTATATGCGCGAATAATTTGGTGCTGCTCGTCAGTCAACTCTACATCAGTTTCAACAAATGCAGCAACATTTCTTGTCTTATCCGCCTTTGCGTAATCCTTTGTCATAAAACCAAATGCACTTTCATCACTTGAATAAAGAAATAGTGCGCTGGACATACGGAATATATGTTCTTGAGGACAATTTCTAATCATTGTCTGTAGAAAATGCTTCCAGCCAATGCCACCGGCATTGATAAGGCCTTTATTACATAACGAATCCAAGATAAGCCAATTTTCAGCATTAACGGTGAGTACGTTTGCCAGTTGCTTGCGCTCATCCCTATTTATGGCAACCCGCTCACCCCAACCATTAATAAGCCACTGTGCATCAGGATTAACATCAAGTTGGGATTTTACAGTTTTAATCACATGTAATTCCGTAATGTCATCATTACTGTACTCATCCACATTTTTGATATAATGCAAACCTGGTAATTCTTTCTTAAATAGTGCCCATAATGATGCCTCGACCAAGCTTGAAGTGTCTTTAACGCCTTTTTTACCAACTATTTCACAATGAAAAACAAGCTGCTTGAAACTCACACTTCTCGGCCATGCATCCCCTAAAACATCAAGAATTGCTAGTGTAACCTCGTCATTCGTGGCAACTTTAAGACCGTCATTGCTCGCAAGAGATGAAAGAATATTACGCGCATCACTTATAGTTCGACGAAATGCCCCTGCAAAGCGCATTTTTTTTAAATGACTAAGTTGGGGTAAGGCAGAAATAGTATTATAATGTTTTTTTTGTGTCAGCAGGCTAAAACGTTGAGTGCGATCAGTTAAAATATCAAGGTTTTGCTGAAGCAAAATTTTATGGCTATCTTCTCCAAGAGCAGAATGAAGTTGTTCAACCTGTTTTCCATACGTTTCAGGTAATTCACTACCTGGTTTAACATCGCCTATATAACAAAGACCACATTCCTCGACGTAAGAATTAAACTCCACAAGGTATAGGCCCTCTCTAGAAGTTTCTAGGAAGTGGTGTACAAAAAGAGTATCGGATATATTGTCAATTTCAAAATGTGCTGGATGTGAAATTCTAAAATTATCAGTAACAGATAGGCTTGTTAGCATTAATTTTGCTCTGGCCACCTGCAACTCAATCGATGATTCCTGGCAGCTGTAAATTTGTAACGCATCTCGCGTCTTATCCAAATAGACTGCACCCGGCAAACATTCCCATTGTAAAGCGATGACCCCATTACTTGACAGTAACCCGATTAAATGTCGAAGCAGATCCTTTATAATATCATTACTTAACATGGAAAAATGACTCTGAATAACAATATAATCCCAGTTTTTTTCCTGTAAATTTAAAATATCATCTACTGATAATGAATATAAAGCCAAATTTGCCGGTGCTTTTTTTCTTATTTCTTGATGTATTTTTTCCTTGCTTTCAATAGAAAGATCAATACCTATAACATGTGAAAAGGGAAACGATGCCGCTATAGCCACAAGAGACTCTCCCCCATCACATCCCAGCACTAGAATTCTGGCATATTTCAAAGACGGAGACTCAAAATTATAAAGCTTACAAACTGCTTGGAGATGGTCTGGAGTCCAAGAGTTTTCTGATTTCTTGAGGACATCTGAATTTTGGGTGAGACAAGTAGGAGCTTTCATGGATAATTTAACTCATCAGGCGCAATATCGATGATCAATTGTAACTTATGAGCAAAGACTCAATATTGGAAACTAGTGGATAAAAATAGGGCTAATCTGCGCTTAGAATGGGCGAAAAAAAACCAGCCCAGAGGCTGGTTCTACTATAAAGAAAGAGATTAACGCAGCAGAGACAGCACGCCCTGAGGAACCTGGTTTGCCTGAGACAATACTGAAGTACCAGCTTGTTGCAGGATCTGCGCACGAGACATGTTGGAAACTTCAGTTGCGTAATCAGCATCCTGAATTCGGGATTGAGCAGCTGACAGGTTAGTAACGGTGTTGTTCAGGTTAGAAATAGTAGATTCAAAGCGGTTCTGAATCGCACCCAAATCAGAACGCTGGTTATCAACTGCTTTCAGAGCATCATCAATTTTAGAAAGAACATCGCTAGCCAGAACGTCAACACCAGACTGAGTCACTTTACGGTCGTCTGCGTCAGTTACAGCTCCACCCGAGGTGTTCGATACACCTGTAGTCGCCAACAGGCTCCAATCAGATTTATCATTGATGGTAATGTCAATTTTCTCATCATCATTTGCACCAACCTGGATGCTAATGGTCCCTTTTGAGTCCAGTACTTTCAGGCCGTTAAACTGGGTCTGGCTTGCAACACGGTCGATTTCGGCCAGACGCTGGTTAACTTCAGACTGGATGGAGTCGATGTCAGAGGCAGAGTTAGTACCGTTCTGTGCCTGAACTGACAGCTCACGAATACGCTGTAAATTGTTGTTGATTTCGTTCAGAGAGCCTTCAGCTGTCTGAGCAATAGAGATACCGTCGTTAGCGTTACGAGACGCCTGAGTCAGGCCTTTGATGTTAGAGGTGAAGCGGTTAGAAATCGCCTGACCCGCTGCATCGTCTTTAGCGCTGTTGATACGCAGGCCGGAGGACAGACGCTCGATAGCAGTGCCCAGTGAAGACTGAGATTTGTTCAGGTTGTTCTGAGTAGTCAGGGACAACAGGTTAGTATTGATAACTGCCATAATTTTCTTTCCTTCAAAATTGGGTTTTAGGTCCGGTGCCTAACACTCACAGCGTCTCTCACCGTCAACAAGGTTATCGACGGGTAACCGAAAGACTTTAGAACCAATTTTCAAAAAAATTTAAGTCTTTGATAAATAATGATTTTATTGAATAAATCACATAAAGTCTTTCTGAGAAAATCATTTTTAAAGCAAACTCACCCTTCTGTTTACACTCTTTCAACCGGCATTTTTCTTCTTAGGGTGCTCTTCACTACCTGGTGCAATCCCTCTATATACCCTATTCAGTGGTGGCTTATTCATAGATTATTTTTTTTTCAAGGCCGTAAACTTTTATCCCAAGGCGCCGATAACGAGTTCTGAACTACTTCGTCTTTTAAGGAAAATATGCATGGCAACTATCAGTAATCTCGGGATAGGTTCTGCAGGACTCGGGGAATTATACAATCAGTTAGAAGCGGCTGAAAAGACCAAGCTGACGACCATAACCTCCCAGCAATCGACGTATAACGCACAATTAAGTGCTTACGGCAAGCTGCAGAGCGCCATGACGACGCTTCAGACTGCGACAGCAACGCTAGGTAAAACGGCCACATGGAATTCAACTTCCATTAGTAGTACGAATACGGCTTTTACTGCCACGACAGCCTCAGAAGCCTCAATTGGCTCGTTTGTCGTTAATGTGAATAAATTGGCCAAAGCGCAAGCACTTTCTACTGGTTCTATCGCGACGAATACCGAAGTTCTGGGTGATACAACCGGGACGACACGTACCATCACTATTACTCAACCAGGAACTAAAGATCCTTTAAAAGTTGAATTGTCTGATACTGATACCTCGTTAACAGGCATAGCGAGCGCAATCAATAAAGCTAACGGTAATGTTACAGCCAGCGTAGTTAAAGCCAAAGAAGGTGACTACCGTCTGATGCTGACATCTAAAACTACCGGTACCGACGGCGAGATGACGATCGACGTGGCTGGAGACAACAAGTTACAAGCAGCGATCGGCTATGATTCTAAAACAAAGACAGGTTCACTTTCTGTCAATACAGTGGCACAAAATGCGGTCATTGTAGTGAATGACATTGAGATAGAACGCCAGTCGAATATCATCGCTGATGCACTGCCGGGGGTAACTTTTACACTTAAAGCAGAAAGTAAAGCAGACGAAACGCTGGAAGTTACTCGCGCAACAGATGCCAACCAAAAAGCCGTTTCAGACTGGGTGACGGCTTACAACTCCCTGCAGTCAACGATTAATAGTCTAACCAAGTATGTTGCTGTTGATTCAGGCGCAGATGGACAATCATCGAGTAATGGCGCACTTGTAGGTGATGCCAATGTACGCGGTATTCAGACTCAGTTACGTGGCCTGTTGACCAATGTTCAGGCTGGTACAGTGCAAATTATGGCTCAGATTGGTATTACTCAGGATCCTGTCAGGGGCTCGGATGGAACACTGGGTAATTTGAAAGTTGACACCACTAAGTTGAATAAAGCGCTGACCGAAAATCCTGACGCCGTACAGCAATATTTTATTGGTGACGGTAAAACGACTGGACTTGCCACTCAGATGAGCAAAACCCTGGACTCGATGTTGAGCACCAGCGTTGGTAAGGAAGGTGTTATTCAGAATGCCAAAGACGGTATCAATAAAACGCTTAAAAATCTCAACAAGCGTTACGACACTATGGAAGCCTCTATAGAGGCAACGATGGCACGTTACAAAGCCCAATTTAGCAGTCTGGATGTGCTTGTAACAAAGATGACAAGTACAGCTAATTATCTTACTCAACAGTTTTCACAAAGTTAGTAATCAGTTTAGGAGTTAATATGTACAACACCTCTGGTGTTCAGTCCTATCAGCAGATAGGGGTGGAAAGCGCGGTAATGAACGCCAGTCCACATCAGTTAATTGTCATGTTGTTCGACGGGGCGCATAGCGCCCTTGTCCGCGCGCGCCTGTTCCTTGAAGCAGGCCAGATGCCGGAAAAAGGTGAAGCCCTGTCGAAAGCCATTAACATCATTGACAATGGATTAAAGGCTGGCCTGAACATGGAAGTCGACAGTGACTTACCGGGAAATCTTGCCGCGCTTTATGACTATATGGTTCGCCGTTTATTGCAGGCGAATTTACGAAATGATGTCGAGGCGATCGTCGAGGTTGAGGGTTTACTGACTAACATTGCGGATGCGTGGAAACAAATCGGCCCCAATGCTGCCTCTATTTCAGGATAATTTTGATGAACAGTCCTAGCTCAGCTCTCAACAACTGGCATGCTCTGCATGCCCTGAGTATTGCCATGCTGAACCTCGCTCATTCCGGTCTGTGGGATGAGCTTATTGAAAAAGAACTGGAGTATGTTCAATTAGTTGAAGGCATCGCAAAGAACCCTATCTCTGCCTGCCCGCCGGTACAAATTGAACAGGCACGCTTTATTCTGGAGAAAGTGCTGCAAAATGAGACTGAGCTAAAGGCATTATTAAGGGACAGAATGAATGAGCTGCGCCAGTTGATCACCCAGACAGGTAAACAACAATCGGTAACTTCTACTTATGGCAAACTGTCAGGCAATATTCTTTATCCGGAAAATTTAACCCGCGACCTCCCGTTATGATTCAAATCATCCATACTCCAGAGGTCCGCCGAAACGGCTTCTGGAGCAAGGAAGATGAAAAACCCCACCCTCTTGCAGTTCTTCCACTGGTATTACCCTGACGGCAGTCAACTCTGGCCTGAAGTGGCCGAGCGCGCTGACGATTTAAACGACATCGGCATCAACATGGTCTGGCTGCCCCCAGCCTATAAAGGCGCATCCGGTGGGTACTCCGTCGGTTACGACTGCTACGATCTCTTCGATCTCGGTGAGTTCGATCAAAAAGGATCCGTTCCCACCAAATACGGTGACAAAGACCAGCTGCTGTCCGCTATCGGGGCGTTAAAACGCAATGACATTGCGGTGCTCATGGACGTGGTGGTCAACCACAAAATGGGGGCCGATGAGAAAGAGGCCATCCGCGTCCAGCGGGTGAATGCGGACGATCGCAATCAGATCGACGATGAGATCATCGAATGTGAAGCCTGGACCCGCTACACCTTCCCGGTTCGAAACGGACAGTACTCGGCGTTTGTCTGGGATTACAAATGTTTCAGCGGCATCGATCACATCGAAAACCCTACTGAAGATGGCATCTTCAAGATCGTTAACGACTACACCGGCGAAGGCTGGAACGATCAGGTCGATAACGAGATGGGGAACTTTGATTACCTGATGGGCGAGAATATCGATTTTCGTAACCGTGCGGTGACGGAGGAGATCAAATACTGGGCGCGCTGGGTGATGGAGCAGACCCAGTGTGACGGCTTCCGTCTGGATGCGGTAAAACATATTCCGGCATGGTTCTATAAAGAGTGGATCGAGCACGTACAGGAAGTGGCACCGAAGCCGCTGTTTATCGTGGCGGAATACTGGTCGCCGGATGTCGATAAACTGCAGCAGTACATTGATCAGGTGGACGGGAAAACCATGCTGTTCGACGCACCGCTGCACATGAAGTTTCACGAAGCCTCTTTGCAGGGACGTGATTACGACATGAGCCAGATCTTTACCGGCACACTGGTGGAGGCCGATCCCTTCCATGCGGTAACGCTGGTGGCTAACCACGACACCCAGCCATTACAGGCGCTGGAGGCGCCGGTCGAGGCCTGGTTCAAACCGCTGGCTTACGCCTTGATTTTACTGCGTGAGAATGGTGTGCCGAGCGTCTTCTATCCCGATCTGTACGGTGCCAGCTATGATGATACCGGCGGCGACGGTGAGATGTACCATATCGACATGCCGGTGATTGAGCAGCTCGACCAGCTGATCCTCGCCCGCCAGCGGTTTGCCCACGGCGTGCAGACTCTGTGGTTCGATCACCCTAACTGCATTGCCTTCAGCCGCAGCGGCACCGAAGAAGATCCGGGCTGCGTGGTGGTGCTCTCTAACGGCGACGAGGGCGAAAAGACAATTACGCTGGGCGAGAACTACGGCAACAGAAACTGGAAAGATTTTCTCGGCAATCGGGAAGAAACCGTCACGACCGATGAAACCGGCACCGGGGTGTTTACCTGCAACGGCGGCAGCGTCAGCGTGTGGGTCATAGAGGATGCGTTGTAAAAAGTGAGAAACCGGGCAGCGCTACGCTTGCCCGGCCACCCGATCTCTTACGGGAGCTTACTGTCGAGCGGATTTTTGCTGAGGTATGTCGCGCACTCGACGGTCGGGCGATCGACGCGATGCAGGATCATCCCATCATATTCAATGGCGCTGCCTTCACGATCCAGCGGGTAGATATCCAGTTTGCTGGTCACGTTATAAAAATCATCTGAACGCAGCATAATCTTTCCTTTTACCGCAATCACGCGCTGCCACTGGCGGCAGTCGAGGGTATCCCCCTCTTGCGTCACTACCAGCGAGGCGATCGCTTCCGGGCTGACCATTTTGCTTTGCGGCCCTTTCGACTGCCAGTACCCGGCCAGTTCAGCCGGAGCGGGATGCTTGACCACATCCTGGTAACTGTCAACCTGCACACATCCGGTTAATGCCAACAGACCCGCGATAATTGCTATTTTTTTCATCATGTTCCGTCTATACCCTAAATAATTCGAGTTGCATGAAGGCGGCAACGCAGCGAATCCCCGGGAGCTTACCGAAGTAAGTGTCTGGGGTGAGCGAGGAAAGCCAACGCGCAGGCAACTTGAAGTATGACGGGTATACGGCGAAAAAAATAGTGTGGCATTTCCGCCGTCGGGTCGCCAGCACCAGAGGGACTAAACCTGCATAGACATAACATCCTGGTACGCCTGCATCAGTTTATTACGTACCTGGATACCCATCTGCATCGACACTGATGCTTTTTGCAAATCGGTCATCACATCATTTAGACCAATGCCCGGCACACCCATAGTGAATTTTTCGCCCTGCACGCGTGCGGCGGTTTGGGTATCGCTAATCCGGTCCAGTGCCGCATGCAGCTGGCCCGCGAAGCTGACGGTTGACTGCACGTCAGCCACGTTCTGATGACGGGCGGTCATTGCCGTTGCCTGCAACTGGCTGATGACGCTTTCAATCCCCTGTATTGCCATGACGTTCCCCTGATGGATTTTTACGCGCTCAAGAGTACCAGCCTGTCAATAAGATAAAGGCGCTAAATAGCGTGAAAAAACCAGGTTATTTGACGAATAGAAATTCCCGTTTCATCAAATAATGGCACAGCCATGATTATGGAATTTTTGTTGTGTTTGCCGACCCGGGAGCCTGTTTTGTTTCTCCACACGAATAATGAAATCCACGATGAGTCACGAGGTGCGCTATGAGTGCGACAGCAACATCCAGCCCTCAAACTAAATCTCTCGAATGGATGAGCCGCCTGCGCGCGAACCCTAAAGTGCCGTTGATCGTGGCAGGTGCTGCCGCTATCGCTATCGTTGTCGCTATGGTCTTATGGGCCAAACAGCCAGACTACCGCACCCTTTTCAGCAACCTCTCGGACCAGGATGGCGGTGCTATCGTCACCCAGTTAACCCAGATGAACGTCCCCTACCGTTTCTCGGATAATGGTGGCGCGCTGGAAGTCCCTGCCGATAAAGTGCATGAACTCCGCTTACGACTTGCCCAGCAAGGTCTGCCGAAAGGCGGCGCGGTGGGCTTTGAACTCCTGGACCAGGAAAAATTCGGCATCAGCCAGTTCAGCGAGCAGGTTAACTACCAGCGCGCGCTGGAAGGCGAGCTGGCCCGCACCATCGAAACCCTCGGCCCGCTGAAAAGCGCCCGCGTGCACCTGGCCATGCCAAAACCAACGCTGTTTGTCCGTGAACAGAAAGCGCCGTCGGCGTCCGTCACCGTTAATCTGCAACCCGGCCGTGCGCTGGATGAAGGGCAGATCAGCGCCGTGGTCCATCTGGTCTCCAGTGCCGTGGCCGGTTTACCGCCGGGTAACGTGACCCTGGTGGACCAGATGGGTCGCCTGTTAACCAAATCCAATACCAGCGCTCGCGATCTGAATGATGCGCAGCTGAAGTATGCCACCGACGTGGAAAATCGCGTTCAGAGCCGCATCGAAGCCATTCTTGGTCCTATCGTCGGCACCAGCAACGTCCATGCCCAGGTCACCGCGCAGATCGATTTTGCGGATAAAGAGCAGACCGAAGAGCAGTATCGTCCAAACGGCGATGCTGCCCAGGCCGTGATGCGCTCGCGTCAGGTAAATGAAAACTTGCAGGTCGGTGGCCCTAACCCTGGCGGTGTGCCGGGTGCGCTCTCCAACCAGCCAGCCCCTGCCAATACCGCACCAATCACCACCCCGGCGCAAAACCAGCAGAACGGTCAGCAGGGTGCCCAGCAGCAGCAAACGACCACTGCAGCCAACTCAGGCCCGCGCACCAGCAGCCGTAACGAAACCACTAACTACGAAGTCGATCGCACCATTCGCCACACCAAAATGAACACCGGTGACGTGCAGCGTCTCTCCGTGGCGGTGGTCGTCAACTACAAAACCCTGCCGGACGGTAAGCCCCTGCCGCTGACCGCCGAGCAGATGAAGCAGATCGAAGACCTGACCCGTGAAGCCATGGGTTATTCCGAGAAGCGTGGCGATACCCTCAACGTCGTGAACTCACCGTTCAGCGCCGTGGACGATACCAGCGGTGAGCTGCCGTTCTGGCAGAAGCAGGCCTTTATGGATCTGCTGATTGAAATCGGTCGCTGGTTGCTGGTGGTGATTGTTGCCTGGCTGCTGTGGCGTAAAGCAGTACGCCCACAACTGGTTCGCCGTGCCGAAGAGGCCAAAGCGCTGAAAGAGCAAAGCCTGCTGCGCGAAGAGACCCATGAAGCCGTGGAAGTGCGTCTCAGCAAAGACGAACAAATGCAGCAACGCCGTGCTAACCAGCGCATGGGCGCTGAGGTCATGAGCCAGCGTATTCGTGAAATGTCAGATAACGATCCGCGCGTCGTGGCGCTGGTCATTCGCCAGTGGATGAGTACAGAAAATGAGTAACCTTACCGGAACGGATAAAAGCGTCATCCTGCTGATGACCATTGGCGAGGACCGGGCGGCAGAGGTGTTCAAACACCTCTCCCAGCGCGAAGTGCAGGTTCTCAGTGCGGCGATGGCCAACGTGCGTCAGATCTCTAACAAACAGCTGACCGACGTGCTGGCCGAGTTTGAGCAGGAAGCCGAACAGTTTGCGGCGCTCAACGTCAATGCTAACGAATACCTGCGTTCGGTGCTGGTCAAAGCGCTCGGCGAAGAGCGCGCTGCCAGCCTGCTGGAGGATATTCTCGAAACCCGCGATACCGCCAGCGGCATCGAAACGCTCAACTTTATGGAGCCGCAAACCGCTGCCGACCTTATTCGCGACGAGCATCCGCAGATCATCGCCACCATCCTGGTCCACCTCAAACGTGGCCAGGCGGCGGATATTCTGGCGCTGTTCGACGAACGTCTGCGTCACGATGTCATGCTGCGTATCGCCACCTTCGGCGGCGTTCAGCCAGCGGCGCTGGCGGAACTGACCGAAGTGCTGAATGGCCTGCTCGACGGCCAGAACCTCAAACGCAGCAAAATGGGCGGCGTGAGAACCGCGGCCGAAATTATCAACCTGATGAAAACGCAGCAGGAAGAGGCGGTTATTACCGCAGTGCGCGAATTCGACGGCGAACTGGCGCAGAAAATCATCGACGAGATGTTCCTGTTCGAAAACCTGGTGGACGTGGACGACCGCAGTATCCAGCGCCTGCTGCAGGAAGTGGACTCCGAATCGCTGCTTATCGCCCTCAAAGGCGCCGAACAGCCGCTGCGCGAGAAGTTCCTGCGCAATATGTCCCAGCGTGCAGCGGATATCCTGCGCGACGACCTTGCCAACCGTGGCCCGGTGCGTCTGTCTCAGGTGGAAAACGAACAGAAAGCCATCCTCCTTATTGTGCGTCGTCTGGCCGAAACCGGCGAGATGGTGGTAGGCAGCGGCGAGGATACCTATGTCTGATGAACTGCCGTGGAAGATCTGGACACCGGACGATCTCTCCCCTCCTCGCGCGGAGTTTGTGCCTGCGACCCCGACACCTGCCGAAGCAGATGAGGATGACGAAGAGCCTGAACTGAGCGAAGAAGAGCAGCGCGCGCAGCAGCTGGCGAAGATCCAGCTTCAGGCACACGATCAGGGCTACGCCGCCGGCATGAACGAAGGGCGGCAAAAAGGCCAGGAACAGGGCTATCAGGAAGGGTTGGCCCAGGGGCTGGCACAAGGCTTAGAGCAGGCGCGGACACAGCAGGCGCCGATCCATGCCCGGATGCAGCAGCTGGTCAGCGAATTCCAGAATACGCTGGACGCACTGGACAGCGTTATCGCCTCTCGCCTGATGCAGATGGCGCTCGAGGCGGCACGTCAGGTGATTGGTCATACCCCACCGGTGGATAACAGCTCGCTGATTAAGCAGATCCAGGGTCTGTTGCAGCAGGAGCCGCTGTTCAGCGGCAAACCGCAGCTGCGCGTTCACCCGGACGATTTGCAGCGGGTGGAAGAGATGCTCGGCGCGACCCTGAGCCTGCACGGGTGGCGTCTGCGTGGCGATCCGACCCTGCATCACGGCGGCTGCAAAGTCTCTGCCGATGAAGGCGATCTGGATGCCAGCGTGGCAACCCGCTGGCAGGAACTGTGCCGTCTGGCAGCACCGGGAGTCATCTGATGACCGCACGCCTGACCCGCTGGCTCAACACGCTCGACAATTTTGAAACCAAAATGGCGCAACTGCCCGCGCTTCGCCGTTATGGGCGCTTAACCCGTGCCACCGGTCTGGTGCTGGAGGCGACCGGTCTGCAGCTGCCGCTGGGGGCCACCTGCATTATCGAACGCCAGGACGGGAATGAGATCCACGAAGTCGAGAGCGAAGTGGTTGGCTTTAACGGCCAGCGTCTGTTCCTGATGCCGCTGGAAGAGGTCGAAGGCGTCCTGCCCGGCGCACGCGTCTACGCGAAAAATTTCTCTGCCGACGGGCTGCACAGCGGCAAGCAGCTGCCGCTCGGTCCGGCGCTGCTCGGACGGGTGCTGGACGGTGGCGGTAAGCCGCTGGATGGCCTGCCCTCCCCCGATACCACCGAAACCGGGGCGCTGATTACCCAACCCTTTAACCCGCTACAACGAACGCCGATCGAGCATGTGCTGGATACCGGTGTACGCCCGATCAACGCCCTGCTGACCGTGGGTCGCGGCCAGCGTATGGGTCTGTTTGCTGGCTCCGGCGTCGGGAAATCGGTCCTGCTCGGGATGATGGCTCGCTACACCCAGGCCGACGTCATTGTGGTGGGACTGATTGGCGAGCGTGGCCGTGAAGTAAAAGATTTTATCGAGAACATCCTTGGTCCCGAAGGGCGCGCCCGGTCGGTGGTGATTGCCGCCCCGGCGGATGTGTCTCCCCTGCTGCGTATGCAGGGTGCCGCCTACGCCACGCGCATTGCGGAAGATTTCCGCGATCGGGGTAAGCATGTCCTGTTGATCATGGACTCCCTGACCCGTTACGCCATGGCGCAGCGAGAAATCGCCCTGGCGATCGGCGAGCCGCCCGCCACCAAAGGCTATCCGCCATCGGTATTTGCGAAGTTACCGGCACTGGTTGAACGCGCCGGTAATGGCATCAGCGGTGGTGGCTCCATCACCGCGTTTTATACGGTGCTGACCGAAGGCGATGACCAGCAGGATCCGATTGCCGACTCGGCGCGAGCGATCCTCGACGGCCATATCGTTCTGTCGCGCCGCCTGGCCGAAGCGGGTCACTACCCGGCGATCGATATCGAAGCCTCGATCAGCCGTGCAATGACGGCATTGATTACCGAGAAGCATTACGCCCGCGTGCGTAACTTCAAGCAGTTACTCTCCAGCTTCCAGCGCAACCGCGATCTGGTGAGCGTCGGGGCCTATGCCAAAGGCAGCGACCCCATGCTCGACAAGGCGATCGCCCTGTGGCCGCATCTGGAAGCGTATCTGCAACAGGGTATTTTTGAAAAAGCCGACTGGGAAAGCTCTATCCAGGCTCTGGAGATGATTTTCCCGCAGGTGTAACCGAATAGAGGGCGAATGTCATGGCACGTCACGGCGCGTTAACCACGCTGAAAGATCTGGCCGAGAAAGATGTTGATAATGCCGCACAGCAGCTTGGCGCGATGCGCCGCGGATGTCAGCAGGCAGAAGAACAGCTGAAAATGTTGATCGACTACCAGCATGAGTATCGCACCAACCTCAACACGGATATGGCACAGGGCATCGGCAGCCAGCGCTGGATCAACTACCAACAGTTCATCCAGACGCTGGAGAAAGCCATAGAACAGCATCGCCAGCAGGTGCTTCAGTGGACCGAGAAGGTTGAACGGGCCCTGAACTTCTGGCGAGAGAAGAAACAGCGTTTACAGGCGTGGCAAACCTTGCAGGATCGCCAGCTTGCCGCCGCAACCCTGGCGGAAAACCGTCTCGATCAGAAAAAAATGGATGAGTTTGCCCAGCGCGCAACAATGAGGACACCGGAATGATCACCCTTCAACAACTGCTTTCGAGCGACACCGACCTTACGGCTGGCGTTCGGGGCGGAAAAGCGGCCGACGGCGCGCAGGACTTTCTTGCCCTGCTGGCGGGCGCGTTAAGCGACGTTAAAGGCCAGGGGAAAGAGGCCGGGCTAACGCTGAACGACCTGCAAACCGCGGGCGGTAAGCGGGCCAGCGTGGCGCTGAAAGCCGATGCTACTGATATTGATGCGGATACCGATGCCGGGAAACTGGCCGAACTGCTGGCGCATCAGGATCTCACCGTTACCGAAGAAAGCACCGCTCAGCCGGGCCTGACCTCCGGGCTGCTGCCTGCTGTTAAAGGCGACGTACTGAAGAGCCTGACCCAGGCAGCCAAAGAGGCCGACAGCAAAACCGAGCTTAGCGATGAAGAGCTGGCAGGGTTAAGCGCCCTGATGGCGATGCTGCCTCATCAGCAGACCGTCACTGCCGCCGCACCCCAGCCGGTGAGCACCGGCGCCATTGACGCTGACGTCTCCCTGACCAGCGATCGTGGCCGCCAGCCTGTACTGGATACCGATGCCCTGCGTAGCGCCAAAGCCGTCGTTCAGGATAAAAATGCGGGGATGGCTTCCGACACCCAGCTGACGCCAGCCGTTGCCGCGACGACACCAAAGCAGGCGGCAGAGAGCACGCCGTCCCCAACCGGGCCAACCGCCACTATGGGGCCGATTGTCAGCACCCCGTCTACGGTGCAGCCGACCTTTGCTGCCGCGCCGGTGGTCAGCGCCCAGCTGGGCAGCAATGAATGGCAGCAGACCGTCAGCCAGCACATCACGCTGTTTACCCGTCAGGGCCAGCAGAGCGCCGAGCTGCGTCTGCACCCGGAAGATCTGGGCCAGGTACAAATTACGCTTAAGCTGGATGATAACCAGGCGCAACTGCAGATGGTCTCTGGCCATAGCCACGTTCGTGCAGCGCTGGAAGCGGCACTGCCGGTGCTGCGTACCCAGCTCGCAGAAAACGGCATTGAGCTGACGCAAAGCAACATCAGCAGTGAAAATTTCAATGGCCAACAGCAGGCTTCTTCTCAGCATCAGCAGCAGACTGCCCGCTCCGGCAACACGGGTGGATTCGATGAAGAGAACGATGAGCTGCTCGCGGTGCCTGCCTCCTTGCAGTCCGCGGCACGTGGAAACAACGCTGTCGATATCTTCGCCTAAACCTAAACGCCAGAGGTAGCGTGATTATCCCCCTCTTTTCGACTCTTTGACGGCGAGAGGACACGGGATAATCACCCCATTAGCAGTCCCGAAACAGGAAGCACGAATCAGATGACTGACTCCGCCATCACCAAGAAAAGTAAGCGTTCCATCTGGATCCCGCTTCTGGTGTTAATTACGCTCGCTGCCTGCGCTACCGCAGGTTACAGCTACTGGCGCATGAATAAAGCACCGTCAGCCGCAGCCAAAGCGGAGCTACCGCCGCCGCCGGCCCCGGTCTTTTTCGCGCTGGATACTTTTACCGTTAACCTGGGCGATGCTGAGCACGTGTTTTACGTGGGCATTACGCTGCGTCTGAAAGACGATGCTACCCGTACCCGTCTGAGTGAATACCTGCCGGAAGTGCGCAGCCGTCTGCTGCTGCTGTTCTCGCGCCAGGATGCCGCACAGTTGTCTACCGATGAAGGTAAACAAAAACTGGTGGCAGACATTAAGCAAACGCTGGCCGCGCCTCTGATTAGCGGTCAACCTAAGCAGGAAGTCACTGACGTTCTGTATACAGCTTTCATTCTGCGGTAACGACATGGGCGACAGTATTCTTTCTCAGGCGGAAATCGATGCGCTGCTGAACGGCGACAGCGATAAAACCGACGATCCAAAACCGGGTGCGGCTGGCGACAGCGACATTCGCCCCTACGATCCCAATACCCAGCGTCGCGTGGTGCGCGAGCGTCTACAGGCGCTGGAGATCATCAACGAACGTTTTGCCCGTCAGTTCCGTATGGGGCTGTTCAACCTGCTGCGTCGTAGCCCGGATATTACCGTCGGTGCGATCCGCATTCAGCCGTATCATGAGTTCGCCCGTAACCTGCCGGTGCCGACGAACCTCAACCTGATCCATCTGAAACCGCTGCGCGGCACGGGCCTGTTTGTCTTCTCGCCAAGCCTGGTCTTTATCGCCGTGGATAACCTCTTCGGCGGCGACGGACGTTTCCCCACGAAAGTGGAAGGCCGCGAGTTTACCCATACCGAACAACGCGTCATCAACCGCATGCTGAAGCTGGCGCTTGAAGGCTATAGCGACGCGTGGAAAGCGATTCACCCGCTGGAAGTGGAGTATGTCCGTTCCGAGATGCAGGTGAAGTTCACCAACATCACCACTTCACCAAACGATATCGTGGTTAACACCCCGTTCCACGTGGAGATCGGCAACCTGACCGGTGAGTTCAACATCTGCCTGCCGTTCAGCATGATTGAACCGCTGCGCGAAGTGCTGGTGAACCCGCCGCTGGAAAACTCCCGCCATGAAGATCAGAACTGGCGCGAGAACCTGGTGCGTCAGGTTCAGCACTCCCAGCTGGAACTGGTGGCAAACTTTGCCGATGTCCCGCTGCGGTTGTCGCAGATTTTAAAATTAAAACCCGGTGATGTGCTGCCGATCGAAAAACCCGACCGCATCATCGCCCACGTGGATGGCGTGCCTGTGCTGACCAGCCAGTATGGCACCGTAAACAATCAATACGCGTTACGCGTTGAGCACCTGATTAACCCGATTTTGAATTCTCTGAATGAGGAACAGCCCAAATGAGTGATATGAACAATCCGTCCGATGACAACAACGGAGCACTGGACGATCTGTGGGCTGAGGCGTTAAACGAGCAAAAAGCACCCGCCAGCAAAAGCGTGGCCGATGCGGTGTTCCAGCAGCTGGGCGGCGGTGACGTCAGCGGTACGCTGCAGGATATCGATCTGATTATGGATATCCCGGTCAAGTTGACCGTGGAACTGGGCCGTACCCGGATGACCATCAAAGAGCTGCTGCGCCTGACGCAGGGGTCCGTGGTGGCGCTGGATGGCCTGGCCGGGGAGCCGCTGGATATTCTGATCAACGGCTACCTGATTGCCCAGGGTGAAGTCGTGGTTGTCGCCGATAAGTACGGCGTGCGTATCACCGACATTATTACGCCGTCCGAACGTATGCGTCGTCTGAGCCGTTAAAGATGAAAACCCAGGCCACTGTCTCTCAACCCTCTGCAGTGCCCGGTTCGCCGCTGCTGCAGGTCAGCGGTGCGCTGCTGGGGATTATTGCCTTTATTTTGATCGTCGCCTGGCTGGCAAAACGTGTCGGTCTGGCGGGTAAAACCGCGGGGGGACGCGGGTTGAAGCTCGCGGCCAGCACCTCGCTGGGACCACGCGAACGCGTGGTGATCGTGGAAGTGGAAGACGCCCGGCTGGTGCTGGGTGTGACCGCCTCGCAAATTTCACTCCTCCATACATTGCCGCCTGCGCCGGTCTCTGAAGAGAGTCGTGCAGAGGTTCCACCGGATTTTCAGTCCGTGATGAAGAGTTTGCTTAAGCGTTCCGGGAGATCGTGATGCGTCCTTTGTTGTCCCTTACGCTTGCAGGCCTTGGCCTGTTTGCTCCCGCCGTGTACGCCCAGCTGCCAGGCCTGATCTCCACCCCAATGGCCGGGGGTGGCCAGAGCTGGACCCTGCCGGTACAGACGCTGGTGTTTATCACCTCGCTGACCTTTATCCCGGCGATCCTGCTGATGATGACCAGCTTCACCCGCATTATCATCGTCTTTGGTCTGCTGCGTAACGCCCTGGGTACTCCTTCTGCGCCGCCGAACCAGGTTCTGCTCGGTCTGTCCCTGTTTCTGACCTTCTTCATTATGTCGCCGGTGATCGACAAGATTTATGTCGATGCCTATCAACCGTTCAGTGAAGACAAGATCTCAATGCAGGTGGCGCTGGAGAAAGGGGCGCAACCGCTGCGCGAATTTATGCTGCGTCAGACCCGCGAAGCCGACCTGGCGCTGTTTGCCCGTCTGGC
>JADHEE010000247.1_pt1 | contig 25845 bp, 21 predicted proteins | sample 8952401 | NCBI WGS metagenome assembly JADHEE01 (sample SAMN16124438, study PRJNA663242) | bioreactor sludge metagenome | isolation source: sludge (ammonium) | place: India:Bengaluru | collected 2019-02-28 | reverse complement strand
GTGATCTTCGCCACCGCGTCGACGAGGCCGATGTGGGTGGTGAGGTGGATCACCTTGAGTTTCGGCGCGGCGAGCATCATCGCATAGCCGGTGGTGCCGGTGAGGTCGGCGAGGATCTCGGTGTGGCCGGGGTACATGTGGCCGCCCTTGTGCATCGCTTCCTTGTTGAGCGGTGCGGTGACGATGGCGACGATCTTGCCCGCCTTGGCGAGGTCCACCGCGACCTTGACGAACTGGAACGACGCGTCGCCCGCGCGGGCGTCGACCTTGCCGTAGGGCAGGTCGCCGACGTTCAGGCCGGGGTCGATGCAGTATACAGCTTTCGCCGAGGGCTCGCCTGCGAGCTTGGTTCCGGGGGCGAAGCGGGCGATCGAGAAGTCCGCGCCGACGACCTTGCGGGCGCGCTCGAGCGCCCCGGCGTCGCCGATCACGAACGGGCGGCAGAGGTCGTAGACCTCGGGCGCGGCGAGGCTCTTGGCGACGATTTCCGGCCCGATGCCGCAAACGTCGCCCATGGTGATGCCGATCGACGGTTTCATGCGGGCAGTCTCCCTTCCACGAGGAAGGCCATGGAGCGGATCAACGCCTCGGGCGTGCCGAATCCCCCGGCCTTGGTGATGATATGGCGGCGCGGGCCGCCGCAGGTGGTGACCAGCGGAATGCCGGGGGCAATCGCGCCGTCCACCTGCATCGCGGCGATGCCGTCGAGGTTCAGGATCGCGCAACTGGTGTCGCCCCCGGTGGTGACGAGGCGGTTGACCGCGCCGTCGTCCAGCAGCGCGCAGGTGACGGCGGCGAGCCCGGCGGCGATGCGCCGCCCGGCTTGGCCCCGGGTCATGCCGAGGCTGGCGGCGCGCGCGACGACGCGGTCGACGTCTTCCGGCGCGTGCGCGGTGGTGAGGATCAGGGTGCGGCTCCCTGCCGCGATGTTGGCGCGCAGGGCCGCCACGCCGCGCGCGATTTCGGCCTCGCGCGGCGCTGCCTCGCCGAGGAGGAGGTCGGGCGAGAGGCAGACCGGGTTGGCGCAGATTTGCGCCATCGCCGCGTCGGTCTGCGCGACCGAAACCGGGTTGACCGAACCGACGACGAGAAGCGGCGGGCGGGTCGCGGCGGGGAGCGCGGGCGGGGCGGAGGATCCGGCGTCGAGGCCCCAGGCCGCGGGCAACTGTGCCGCCAAGCCCGCCGCGCCCGCCCACAGCGTCCGCGCTCCGAGGCGGGAGGCGGCATGCACGCCGAAGGCTGCGATTGCGGCGAGGTCGGCGTCGGTGACGGCGTCGAAGATCGCGCAGGCCGCCGCGCCGCGCATCGCCTCGGCGAGGCGGGCGATCAGCGCGTCGGGCCGCTCGAGTTCGGCGCGCGTGACCGTGAGGCAGCGCACTCCTGGCATGTGGGGCGCGAGCAGGGCGACGAGGTCGGCGGTTTTTACCGGCGAGCCCGGGTCGCGACCGATGGCGGTGCGGTCCACCGGGACGCCGTCCACCAGCAACCGCCCCTGCTCGACCGTGCGCTTCATCGCCGGGTAGGCGGGGGTGACGAGGACGAGGTTGGCGTCGAGCGCCCTGGCGGTGCCGAAGAGTTCGAGCCCGACATGGCCGCGCATGGTGGAATCGAGCTTTTTGTAGACGTGCTCCGCGCCGATGCTCCGCACCCGCGCGGCGACGCTGGCGATGACGGCTTCCACCTCGGCGGGTTCCAGGCCGCGGGTCTCGGTGTCGATCACCGCAACCGGCGCGTCCCGCATCAGCGCTTCGGGCGGATCGCCCAGGAACACCTTGGTGGGAAGGCCGTAGGAGGCGAATTGCAGGCCACTGTCGTTTGCGCCGGTGAGGTCGTCGGCGATGATGGCGATGGTCATGTTGGCCCCGGGAAAAAAGGCGGCCGGTGCTCGTGAAGGAAGACCGGCCGCACGTGTGAGGAACACTCCGGCGACGACCGGAGCTTGCCGGGGGAGGGCAAGCTCCGGGACCTGTGGTTACGCGGTTTTAGCCGCGTTTTCCTCGGCTTCCGGCTTTACGTGAAAGCGTTTGACGAGGAAGCTGATGAACAGCGGTAGCAGGATCGCGGTGGTCACGGTGCTGGCCGCGACCTGGACCGTGGCGAGCTTGGCGACCGGCGCGAAGCTCGCGTTGGCGGCGGCGATCGCCATCGGCGTGGCGACGGCGTTGCCCGCCGTCGAGCCTTCCGCCGCGCCGACGATGGGGTTCCAGCCGAACATGCGGAAGACGACGAAGCCCGCGGTGCCGGTGAGCAGCACGGTCATGATGCCGAGCAACACGCCTGCCGCGCCGCCGCTGAGGATCGCCTGGAAGTTGATGCTCATGCCGAGGGAGAAGGCGAAGAACGGGATCAGCATGTCGCTGCCCTTGGCGAGGAAGGTGCGCATGTCTTCGTCGGCGTTGCCGAGGATCATGCCGACGACGATCGGCAGCAGCACGCTGATGAACGAGATGATCGAGAAGAAGCCGTCGACGAAGCCCATGCTGCCGAAGATCGCGAGCGCGACCATGGTGAGGAACGGGCCGTCGTTGAGGGCGAGCAGGGAATAGGCCGCCTTGTCGTCCGCCTTGCCGTACTGGCCGACGATGGCGACGTAGAGGCCGCCGTTGCTATTGGTCATCGCGGCGATGATCGCGAGCGGCGCGAGGCCGAGGAACAGGCCTTCCGGCCCGGCGAGGGCATAGGCGAGGAGGCCCACCGCCGCACCCACGAGCCACTTCACCACCAGCAGGGTCCCGCCCTTGGCGAACGAGACGCCGAGGTTGCGCATGTTGATCTGCGCCCCGGCACAGAGCAGGAACAACGCGATCAGCGCGCCCGCGCTGTTGACGAACAGGGCTTCGGTGAAGTTGCCGATGCGCAGGAGACCGGGTGCGAAGGTGTTGATCGTGGCCGCGAGGAGCAACGGCACAACCATCATCCCGCCGGGAATGCGGTCCAGCATGGCCTTGATTTTCATGATGTTCTCCCTGATGCCGAAGGCCTCTGGGCCGTGTCGGGACCAGGGCTTCCGATATACTTTTGATTTCAGGAAGTGTCACCTCGTGCGTGGGGCTCGGCAACTCGTGAAATATGACAAAAACAATGTGCCAATTTGATCTACGTGCCGCCTTGCAATTTGCGCACAGGGTGCTGCGTCCGATACCGAGCCGCGCGGCGGCGCTGCTCTTGTTTCCGTGCTCTTCCTCCATCACCCGGGCGATGACTTGCGCCTCGATCTCGTGCAGGGGGAGCCGCAGGTCGACCGAGAAACCGTTTGTGGTTCGTTTTGAAACGCTCGCCGCCGCAACTCCCGGGATCTCGTCGATAAAACGATCGTCATAGGGCGCGTCGTGCACCAGGCCGTCGATGAACGCGGCAAGGTCGGCGTAGTTGTTCGGCCAGGGGCGGGTGCGCAGGGCCTCCATCGCGTCGCCGGAAAATCCGCGCAGGTGCTTGCCGTGCCGGGCGTTGGCGTCCATCAGGTGGTACAGCGCCGTGGCTTCGAAGATTCGTGGGTCGTCGGCGACGGCGGGAAGGCGGACCTCGCGGCCCGCCACGAGTTGCGCGATCTCGGGCGCAAGGCTCCCTTGCGACGACAGATCGGCGGGGTCGGCGGCGAACACCATGGCGACGCCGTGACCGTAGCTCACCAGTTCGCGCGCCAGCCGGATCTGGTCGACGCGCTTGAGCCGCTCGACGCCCGAGATGTAGACCAGCATGCCGGTGGCGGCGGCGAGCACGTCGAGGGTTTCGCGCAGCGCCTCGCGCGAGGCATGCCGGACCTCGACGCCGATCAGCAGGGCGGTTTCGGCACCGTAGAGCGCGGTCTGGATCGCCCGCAGCATGCGTGTCCGTCCGGTGCCGGGCTCGCCCACCACGGCCAGCGGCCCGACCGCGCGCAGCAGGTCGCGGGCGCGCTCCGCCGCCTGGCTGAGGTGCTGGCGGTCGGCGGTGAGCTGGGCGAGAGTGACCGGCGGCGTGTGGATCAGGTTGAGCCCGACGGCGCGGTCTCCGATCACGTCGGCGCCATGAAACAGCAGGAAGCGCCGCCCGGCGGTGAGCGGCGCAAGCACCGCCTGCCGTTCCGGCGCATCGGAGAGAACGCCGCTGCGCAAGGTGTACGGCCCCTCGGGCATGCTGCGGTGGGCGGCGAAGAACGGCGCGAGCAGGTCGCGCCAGCGGGCGCGGGAGCCGGCGAGCGGCGGGGATTGCAGCAGCGGCACCTGGATGCCTTCGGCGTCGCACAGCACGGTCTCGCGCCCGAGCGCATGGAGGCTGTGCTCGACCACCTCCTGGCGGTCGCGCATGCGCTGGATGCCGCGCAGCAGGTTGGCCGCCATGTCGAAGGCGAGCCAGACCGATTCCGGGCCGGAGGTGATCAGCAACCCCTTGAGTCCCGCGTCTTCGGCGAGCCGCACGGTCACGGTGTCGCCGATGATCGTGCGGCCTTCGTCCCGCGCCAGGCGGATCGCCGCCGCCACCTCGTCCGGGCCGTGCACCACGGTGTAGGGGATTTCCACGTTGAGATATTCGGAGAAGGTCGCGACCCCGGCGCAGACGTTGGGGAAGCCGATCAGGCTGACGCGCCCGGAATAGTCCTTGATGAACGAGGTGAGGCGGAACAGGTCGTAGCCCGATACCGGGATCTCGACCACCGGCAGGGTGCCGCGCGCCTCCAGCAGCTCGGCGGTGCCGCCCCGGCTGACGATCAGGTCGAAGCCCTTGCTGCGCGCCCATTCCAGCAGCGGCACGGCCTCGTCGAGATCGGCGGTGCGCACCGTCACGTCGAGATCGGGGCGGCGGCGCGCCATCCGCCCCGCGAGCGTGGCGAGGCCCTGGTATGGCGCAATCAGAAGCACTTTTCCCAGCATCGGTCGCACCCTCCGCATTGTTTCATTCCGATACATTGGGCGAAGCCGCGCAAAGGTGCAATCGCCGCGATGCAACCCGGAGCGGCGCACCGCCGTTTGCTTCGCACCCCACGACGACACGGTGGAGAATCTTGGATCCTTATGATCTCGCGCTGCTCGGCTTCGGTGCGCTGGTGCTGCTGACGGCGTGGCTGCCGATGGCGATCAAGGATGCGCCGCTGTCTCTGCCGATCGTCTGCATCGGCGTCGGGGCGGCGGCGGCGCTGCTGCCGGGGGTGGGCGACGCAGCGCCGCGCCCGGAAAAGCACATCGACTTGGTGATGCGCCTGACCGAGTTCCTGGTGGTGATCTCGCTGATGGGCGCGGGGCTGAAGCTGGACCGTCCGGTGGGTTGGCGGGCGTGGCGGGTGACGTGGAGGCTGCTTGGCGTGGCGATGCCTCTTACCATCCTGGGTCTCGCGCTCGCCGCCCATTGGACCATGGGAATGGACGCGGCGGCGGCGCTGCTGCTTGCCGCCGCCCTCGCGCCCACCGACCCGGTGCTGGCGAGCGACATCCAGGTCGGCCCGCCCGACAGCGGCGAGGAGGACGAGATCCGCTTTGCCCTGACGTCGGAAGCCGGGCTCAACGACGGACTGGCGTTTCCCTTCGTATTCGCGGCGATCGCGATGTCTTCCGCCAGCTCCGGCGAGGCCTCCTGGTTCGCGGGATGGCTGGCGGTGGACGTGGCGTGGCGGATCGCGGCGGGGGTGGCTGTGGGCTACGCCGCCGGTCGGGCGCTGGCGTGGCTGCTGTTCCACATGCCCAATCGCGCCAGGCTCTCGAAATCCGGCGACGGGTTCGTGGCGCTGGGGATCACCTGCGTCGCCTACGGCCTCGGCGAGCTCGTGCACGGCTATGGCTTCGTCGCGGTGTTCGTCGCCGCCCTGGCGCTGCGCGCGGCGGAGCGCCACCACGATTACCAGCGCAAGCTCCACGACTTCGCCGAGGAACTGGAGCGGCTGCTGATGATGCTGCTGCTCGTCGGCTTCGGCGCGGCGATGAGCGGCGGCAGCTTGTTCGGCGGCCTGACTTGGGCGGGGGCGGGCTTCGCGGTGCTGGTGCTGTTCGTCGTCCGCCCGCTGACGGCGTGGCTTGGCCTTGCCGGGGCGGGGCTTCCGCCTGCGGAGCGGGGGATCATCAGTTTCTACGGGATCCGGGGAATCGGCTCGATGTACTACCTCACCTACGCCCTCCAGGCCGGAACCTTCGACATGCCCGCCGTCCTCTGGAGCACGCTCGCCTTCACCGTGCTGCTCTCGATCCTGTTGCACGGCACCACGGTGACTCCGGTGATGCGGTGGCTGGAGCGGAAAGACGACACCCGGGGTTGATTTCCTCCACCGGAATTCCCATATCTAATTTTACGAGGACGACCCATTCTCGGTTCCACCGTCTGCTTTTCACATGCAGGGTCGGCACGGGCCGATGAAGATATCCGCAATCCCGAGAAATCCGGAGAGTTGGAGGGTCGGATCTCAGAGAAGGCCCGTCGGGAGAATGCAAATTCGACCGGCGGGTCTTTTCGTATGCGGCGTGGACCGCGCGAGGGCGGCGGCTTGGGGGTTGACGGTATAGATTACATTCGTCATGAATAGGCGACGGGTGACGTCGGCCCGGGCGTGTCAGCGGGAGCCGGGAATGGGCCAGCGGGTGCACTACGGGTGGATCGTCGCCGCGATCGCCTTCGTCGTCTTGATGGTGGGGGCGGGGGTGCGGGCCACTCCGGGCGTGCTGATCGTGCCGCTGGAGCGCGAGTTCGGCTGGTCCACCGCCACCATCAGCCTGTCGATTGCCGTCACCATCTTCCTCTACGGTCTGTGCGGGCCCTTCGCGGTTGCGATCTTCGAGCGTTTCGGCCTGCGCCGCAGCGTCTGCGGCGCGCTGCTGCTGCTCAGCGTCGGCGTCACCGCCACGACGCGGATGCAGGAGCCCTGGCAGATGACCGGGCTGTGGGGCGTGCTCGTCGGCACCGGCACCGGAATGATCGCAATGGTCCTCGGCGCGACCGTCGCCAACCGCTGGTTCGTCAAGAGCCGGGGCCTGGTGCTGGGGCTGCTCACCGCGTCGAGCGCCACCGGGCAACTGGTGTTCCTGCCGCTTCTGGCCTCCGTCAGCACCGCCTATGGCTGGCGCGCCGTCGCCTACGTGGTGGCCGCCGCGACGCTGCTGCTGATCCCGTTCGCGGCGCTGTTGCTGCGCGACCATCCGGCGGACCTCGGCCTGCCGCGCTACGGCGAGACCGAAATCCACCATCCGGCGGCGGCAAAGGTCAACCCGGCCCGCCGCGCGCTGATCGCGCTGGGGGTCGGCGTGCGGTCGAAGGATTTCTGGCTGCTCTCCGGCACGTTCTTCATCTGCGGCGCGTCGACCAACGGCCTGGTCGGCACGCACCTGATCCCGCTTTGCGTCGACTACGGCTACACCGAGGTGGTGGGCGCGAGCCTGCTTGCCGCGATGGGGGTGTTCGACATGATCGGCACCACCGCCTCGGGCTGGCTCAGCGACCGCTACGACAGCCGAAAGCTGCTGGCGTGGTATTACGGCCTGCGCGGCCTGTCGCTGATGTTCGTGCCGTTCGCGTTCGGGTACGACACGCTCGGTCTTTCGGTGTTCGCGGTGTTCTACGGCCTCGACTGGATCGCCACGGTGCCGCCGACGGTGCGGCTCGCGGGAAAGTCCTTCGGCGAGGACAACGCCGCTTTGATGTTCGGCTGGATTGCGGTGGCGCACCAGATCGGCGCGGCGTTCGCCGCCTGGACCGCCGGGTTCATCCGTACCGCCTACGGCGATTATTTCACCGCGTTCTTCGGCGCGGGGGTGCTGTGCCTGCTCGCGGTGGTGATGGCGCTGTCCATCGGGCGGCGGCCGGAGCCGCGCCCGAGCCTCCAGGCGGCGTGACGCGCCGGGGCGCTATTCGCCCCGGATCGCCGAGAGGATGCCGTCCACCGCGACCTTGAGGTCGGTGGTCTGGCGCAGCAGGCTCTTGCACTCGTCGGAGAGCTTTTCCGACGCGGTCTGCGCTTCCGCGGCGGTGTCCACCACCGACGCGATGGATTCCGACACCGTCTTGGTGCCGTGCGCGGCTTCCTGCACGCTGCGGCTGATTTCGGACGTCGCGGCGGTCTGCTCCTCGATTGCGGCGGCGATCGAGGCGGTGACGTTGTCGATCCCGGAGATACGTTGCGACACCGTGGCGATGGCCGACACCACCTGGCGCGTTTCCGCCTGGATGCTGGTGATCTGCTCGGTGATCTCCTGGGTCGCCTTGGCGGTCTGGTTGGCCAGCGTCTTGACCTCGCCCGCGACCACCGCGAAGCCCTTGCCCGCCTCGCCCGCGCGTGCCGCCTCGATGGTGGCGTTCAAGGCGAGCAGGTTGGTCTGGCTCGCGATGTCGGTGATCAGCCCGACCACCTCGCCGATGCGCTGCGCCGCCGTGGCGAGCAGGCCGACGCGGGCGTTGGCGTTTTCCGCATCCGCCGCGGTTTCCCGCGCGTTGCTCGACGCGTCCTGGACCTGGGAGGCGATTTCGCGGATCGAGGCGGAGAGTTCCTCCGAGGCGGAGGCGACGGTTTCGACGTTGCGCGACGCCATGTCGGAGGCGTCGCTCACCGTGCGCGCTTCCGAGGAGGTGCGCTCGGCGTTGTTGCTCATCACCCGCGCGAGTTCGGTAAGGTTGCGCGCGGTGGACGAGGTGCCGCGCAGCACGTCGCCGATCGCCGTCTCGAAATCGTCGGCGAGCTTCATCATCAGCTCCTGGCGTTCGGCGGTCTGCTGCGCCTCGCGGCTGGCGACGTCGGATTCGAGGCGCTGGCGCTCGCGGGCGTTCTGCTTGAACACGTCCACCGCCCGCGCCATTTCGCCGATCTCGTCGCCGCGGTCGCGATAGCCGATCTCGGCGTCGAGGTCGCCCTCGGCGAGGCGCTTCATGCTGACCGTCATCGCGCCGATGGGGCGGGAGATCTGGCGTCCGACCCAGGCGGAGGGAAGCACCACGAGCAACAGGAACAGGCCGGACACCATCAGCAGCCTGTAGGTGATCCGGCTGGTCTCCCGCTGCACGTCGTCGATGTAGATGCCGGTGCCGACCATCCAGCCCCAGGGCTTGAAGCCGATGGTGTAGCCGACCTTGGGTTCGGGCGTGGGCGAACCGGGTTTTTCCCACATGTAATGGGTGACGGCGTAGCCCTGGCGGCCGATCTGGTCGGCGAAATCGCGGACGATGGCGAAGCCGTTGGTGTCCTTCATGTCGATCAGGCTCTTGCCTTCGAGCGCGGGCTTGGTCGGCAGGAGCACGTTCACGCCTTCGGTGGTGTAGATGTAGACGTACCCCTCGCTCTCGTCGTAGCGCAGGCCGCGCAGGGCCGCCTTGGCGGCGGCCTGGGCGTCGGCGACGCTCATCCGCCCGGCATCGGCCTCGTTGGCGAAGCCGGCGACGACGGCGGTCGCGCTCTCGGCAACGGTGCGGATCTTTTCGATCCGGTCGTCCATCATCTGACCGGTGATCATGGTGCGCGCCACCAGCACGATCGCGGCGAACCCGGCTGCGGCGATGACGATCGGGAGCCAGACTTTTTTCGAAACGGAGAGGTTAAGCGCCATGATGATGTACCTTGAACCGGGGACCACGACAGGGGTCGTTGCCATATCGAAAACAAGTTTAACACGAACCCGTGCATTCCAGTCGCGCGTATTTTATATTATCAAAATATGCCTAACGCCTTTGGAAGCTGAAACAAACTCCTCATTGGAGGTGCGGAATCCGGGGCCGCTATCAACCGGTCGTATAGCCGAGTTGCTGCGGCAACCATAGCGCTATTCCGGGAACCGCGATCACCAGGCCGATGGCGAGCGCCATCGAGATCACGAACCAGATTACCCACCGCGTCGTCGCCTCGATGCTGACGTCGCCGACCTTGGCGGTGACCATCAGGTTGACCGCGACCGGCGGGGTGAACTGGCCGATGGCGATGTTCATCGCCATCAGGATGCCGAACCACGTCGGGTTCCAGCCGAAGCGGTCCATCAGCGGAATCAGCAGCGGCAGGGTGATCAGGTAGATCGAGATGCCGTCGAGCACCATGCCTGCAAGCAGCAACACCACCATCACCAGGAGCAGCACCGTGGTGCCGTTGTCGGAGAGGGAGAACAGCAGGCGCGCGCCTTCGTCGAACGCGCCGAGCGTGCTGCCCGCCCAGGCGAAGATCCCGGCGAGCGACATGATGATCAGGATCACCGCCGAGGTTTGCGCGGAATCCACCAGCGCGCGGTAGATGTCGTTCCAGGTGAGGGTGCGGTAGATCAAAAGGCCGACGACGAGGCCGTAGGCCACCGCGACCACGGCGGCCTCGGTCGGCGTGAACGCGCCGGTGCGCAGGCCGCCCAGGATGATCACCGGCGCCATCAGGCCCGGAATCGCGGCGACGAAGCTTTTGCCGAGCGGCGGGCGGTCGGCGGATTCCAGGTGGCCGAAGCCGTTGCGGCGGCTGATCCAGAGGGTCGGCAGGATCACCGACACGCCCGCCAGCAGCCCGGGCAGCACGCCTGCGGCGAACAGGGCGCGCAGGTCGAGCCCCGGCACCATGATCGAGTAGACGATCAGCGCGATCGAGGGCGGTATGAGGATCGCGGTGGAGGCGGAGGCGGCGATCACCCCGGCGGAGAACGCGCGCGGATAGCCCGCCTTGGCCATGCTCGGAATCATCACCGTGGCGACGGCGGCGGCGTCCGCCGGGCCGGAGCCCGACATTCCGCCCATCAGCATGCAGACCAGGACCGCGACCACCGCGAGACCGCCGCGCCGTGGCCCGACCAGGGCGGAGGCGAACTCCACGAGTTTCCCGGCGACCCCCGAGCGCTCGAAGATCATCCCGGTGAGGACGAACAGCGGGATCGCGATCAGCGGATACTTGGCGATGCCGTTGTAGGTGTTGGTGCCGATCGTGCCGAGGGCGTAGGTGTCGAGCCCGGCGAGGATGCCGACGACGCCCGCGAGGCCGAGCGCCACCGCGATCGGCAGCCCGAGAACCAGCAGCACGACGAAGCTTGCGAGCAGCGCGAAGGAGGCGTCCATCACACGTTTCCTTCGTGGCGGAACAGGCGGTGCAGGCGGCGCGCGATGCTCGCCAGGATCCAGCCGCAGAGCAGCGGCAGCCAGACCGTATAGATCCAGTTGGGATAGCCGAGACCGGGCGAGGTTTCCTCGAACTCCCATTCGTCCAGCGCGAACAGCGCGCCGTAGTACAGCACCATCACGAACAGCAGGGCCGAGAGCAGCAGCGCGAAGGCGTCGAGGAAGCGGCGCTGGCGCGGCGGCAGGAGGTCGCGGAAGAACAGGATGCGGATGTGTCCGTCGCTCGCGAAGGCCGTCGCCGATCCGATCAGGGTCATGAACACCAGGAGGAAGACCGAATATTCCTCGGTGAACGCGAACGAAACGTCGGTGAGATAGCGCACCACGACGTTGGCGAGGCTGATCGCGCAGATCGCCGCCATCGCCAGGGCGCAGAGGGCCTCGTCGAGACGGAAAGACCGGCCCCCTTTCGGGGGCTGGCCGGTGGATGGCTTGAAGGACAAGGGAAACTCCCGGATCGGCTTATTTTTGCGCGACGCTCTTTTCCGCCGCCTTGACCAGGTCCGGACCGATCTTCTTGGTCCAGTCGGCATACACGGCGCGGGTCTTGGCCACGAACTGGGCGCGCTCCGCCGGGGTGAGCTCGGTCACCGTCACGCCCTCGGCCTTGATCTCCTTGAGCGCGGTTTCGTCGCCGTCGCGGGAGGCCTGGATGCCCGCCTTGCCCGCCTCGACCGCGGTTTCGCGCAGGATCTTCTGGTCTTCGGGGGTGAAGCTGTTCCAGACGCGCTGGTTGACCGCGAAGATCAGGGGATCGTTCACGTAGTTCCAGTGGGTCATGTAGACCTGGCCGACGGTCTGGATCTTGGCGATCTTGAACACCGTCACCGGGTTTTCCTGACCGTCCACCGCCTTGGTGGTGAGGGCGGGTTTCGCGTCGGCCCAGCTCATCTGCGTCGGGTTGGCGCCGAGCGCGGTGAAGATGTCGTTGTAGAGCGGCGAGCCGACGACGCGGATCTTGAGGCCCGCGAGGTCTTCCGGGGTGTGGATCTCGTGCTTCGAGTTGCTCACCTGGCGGAAGCCGTTTTCCGCCCAACCGAGGGGTTCGACGCCCTTCTTGCGCAGCACGTCGAACAGCTCCTTGCCCACAGGGCCTTGAGTCAGCCGGTCCATCGCCGCGTGGTCGGGCAGCAGGAAGGGCAGGGAGAACAGGTTGAGCTCCTTGACCTGCGGCGACCAGTTGATCGTCGAGCCGATCGCCATGTCGATGATGCCCTGGCGCATTGCCGGGAATTCCTTGGTCTGGTCGCCGGATACCAACTGGGAATTGGAGTAGACCTTGAGGTTGATCCGCCCGTTGGTGCGCTCCTTGACCAGCTCCACCCACTTGTCGGCGGCGATTCCCCAGGGGAACGGCGCGGGCAGGACGGTGGACACGGTGTACTCGGCCTTGTACTCGGCGGCGAAGGCGGTCGGGGTCGCCAGCAGAGGAGCCACGATCGCGACGGCGAGCGTCGCGACGGCGAGCTTGCGGGGATGGTGCATTCCGGGGTGTCCTCCTGAGTGGCGGCTTCGTGTCGCCTTGCGTGCGCCGACCGCCTTGATGAATCTCTCCGAAACCTGCGGTCGCGGGGCGAAACCCCAGCGAGAGCACGAAGCGGATGTTCTTTTTTGCCCCAGGAAAAAGAAATATTCAACCGTGCTCCGACGCGAAATTATCAAATTATTTCCGAGCGTCGCGGGGGTTCAGGCGCGTTCCACCTCGAGGCGGTTGCGTCCGTTCGCCTTGGCGGCGTAGAGGGCGGCGTCGGCGCGTTTCAGCATCGGGGTTTCGTTGGCGTCGGCATCGTCGGCCTGGGAAATCCCGATGCTGAGGGTTGCGCCTACCGGCCCCTGCGGCAGCACGAGCCGCAGCTCCTGGGCGGATTCGCGCACCCGCGCCAGCACCGGGATCGCCGCCTCGATGGAGGTGGCGGGAAGCACCACGCCGAATTCCTCGCCACCGAGCCGCCCGAAGCAATCCGACTCCCGGATCAGCTTGGCGCAGGCGTGGGCAAGCGCCTTCAGCACCGCGTCCCCGGCGGGGTGGCCGTAGGTGTCGTTGACGTCCTTGAAGTGGTCGAGGTCCATCATCGCGAAGGTGAGCGGCGTGCGGTTGCGGCGCGACTGGCGGAATTCGTGGCGCAGGATGGTGAGGAAGCGTCGGCGGTTGCAGCAGCCGGTGAGGGGATCGGTGCTCGCCATCACCTTGAGCTTGCGCTCCAGCGACTTGCGCCGCGTCGCGTCGTGGATGAAGGAAATGAGCGCGACGCTTCCGTTGTAGAGAATCGGGCCGGAGTAGACGTCCACCTCCTGGATCGAGCCGTCGCGCAGGCGGTGGGTGAACTCGAAGTGGTGCCGCCGCGCCGCCACCGCCTGGCGCATCCGCTGCGCGATCTCGGACTTGGACAGGGTGTTGATCTCGCCGATGTGGCGGGTGAGGAGTTCGGCGCGTCCCCGGGCGTAGCGGCGCACCGCCACGTCGTTGGCGTCGAGAATGGTGCCGGTGGCGGGGTCGAGAATCAGGATCGCGGCATGGTGGACGTTCATCAAGGCGTCGATCCGGTCGGCGAGGAAGCGGTTGGCGCGGGCGAGGGCGTCGCGCTCCGCCAGCAGCGCCGCAAAGTCCCCATCCGGCGGTATCGTCGTGGCGACGGGCGTCGCCACGTCCAGGTCCCTCATCGCTGTCTCCGCAATCCATGAATGCGTGTGCAAAACCGATACTAGCACGGATAACTTGTCGTGAAAGCCTGCGATACCCGGAATCCGTACCTTCGCTTCGATTGCGGCAACGCGCAACTCAACTGCGGATAAATTGCATCGGCAGGGTATTGACGCGGATACCCAAGTGGAGCATAGGGATAATACCCACAACATTCATTGGGTTTTGTGTCAACCAACCAAGTACTCCAGAGGGTGATCCATGGGCTCGATAACGAGAGGTTTCAGGGTTCTGTCGTTGGGTCTCGCGGTGGCGGGCGCGACGGGCGCCGCCGAGGTGGCGTGCGCCGAAGACGGATTGGGGGCGGGGGACTGGCTTTTCCGCGTGCGCGGGCTTGCGGTGGTGCCGGACGAAAAAGGCCATGACGAGCAACTGGGCGGAAAGATCGGGGTCGGCAATTCCTACGTGCCCGAGGTGGACGTCACCTACTTCTTCACCGACTACGTGTCCGCCGAATTGATTGCGGCGACGACGCGCCATTCGGTCAAGGACAAGAACAGCGCCGCCGGCAACCTCGATCTCGGCCACGTCTGGCTGCTGCCGCCGACGTTGACGGCGCAGGTTCATCCCCTCGGTCGCAGCCGGATCGACCCCTACGTCGGGGCGGGCATCAACTATACGATCTTCTACGGCAACGGCGGCACCCAGGACATCGGTGGGCAAAACGCCAAGGTCAATTACGACAACCGCTTCGGCTACGCGTTCCAGGCGGGCGTCAACTATCAGATCGACGACAACTGGTTCCTGAACCTCGACGTGAAGAAACTCTATCTCTCCACGTCCGCGCACGTGGTGCTCGAAGGCTCCGGCGAGGCGACGCGCGCGAAGGTCGACATCGACCCGTGGCTGCTCGCCGTCGGCATCGGCTATCGCTTCTGAACCCTTGGCATCATCGCCCCGGCAGCTTGCGCCGCCGGGGCTGCGTCGGATCTACGCCAGCAGGTTGTCGCCACGCACCGCCGCCAGCATCGCGTCGGTGACCTGCCGTGTCGTGGCGTTTCCGCCCAGGTCCGGCGTGTGGAACCGCGAATCGGCGGTGACCCGCTCGATCGCGCGCATCAGGCGCTCGGCGGCGGGCTTTTCCCCCAGGTGTTCGAGCATCATCACGGCGGTCCAGAAGGTCGCCACCGGATTGGCGATGCCCTTGCCCGCGATGTCGAAGGCGGAGCCGTGGATCGGCTCGAACATCGACGGCGCGGTGCGCTCGGGATTGATGTTGGCGGTGGGGGCGATGCCGAGCGAACCGGCAAGCGCGGCGGCGAGGTCGGAGAGGATGTCGGCGTGGAGGTTGGTGGCGACGATGGTGTCGAGCGAGGCGGGCTTCAGCACCATGCGCATCGTCATCGCGTCGACCAGCATCTTGTCCCAGGTCACGTCGGGGAACTCGCGCGCCACCTCGGCGGCGATCTCGTCCCACATCACCATGCCGTTGCGCTGGGCGTTGGACTTGGTGACCACGGTGAGGTGCTTTTTCGGGCGCGACCGGGCGACCTCGAAAGCGAAGCGGAGGATCCGCGTCACCCCGGCGCGGGTGAAGATCGCCACTTCGGTGGCGACCTCGATCGGCAGGCCGACGTGGCTGCGCCCGCCCTGGCCCGCGTACTCGCCCTCGGAGTTCTCGCGCACGATCACCCAGTCGAGGTCGTCCGGACCGACGCCGCGCAAGGGGCTCTCCACCCCGGGGAGGATGCGCGTCGGGCGGACGTTGGCGTACTGGTCGAAGGGTTGGCAGATCGCAAGGCGCAGGCCCCAGAGGGTGACGTGGTCGGGGACGTCGGGCGCGCCCACCGCGCCGAAGAAGATCGCGTCGAAGTCCTTGATCCGGTCGCGTCCGTCGGCGGGCATCATCACGCCGTGGCGCTTGTAGTGGTCCGAGCCCCAGTCGAAGCTCTCGAAGTCGAGGGCAAAGCCGCCGTCGCGCGCGGCGAGGGCGCGGAGAACCTCCACTCCCGCCGAAATCACTTCCTGGCCGATGCCGTCTCCAGGGATGGCGGCGATACGATACTGGCGCATGGGGGCTCCTTGCGGGTTATTGAGATACGGGAGGGAGTTCCAAGATAAGCGCCGCGCCGATCGCTTGCGAGGCCGGAGTTGGCGGCAGGAGCCCGGCGATTGTGTCCGCTCGCCGTCTTGTCTCGGCGCGGCCAAGCCCCCATTCTCCGGGAGGACGGACAACATCGGGGGCAGGCGGGTGAGAAACGCAGACGGCAAACCGACCGAGATCGGCTTCATCGGCACCGGCATCATGGGCAGGAGCATGGCCGGACACCTGCTCGACGCGGGATTCTCCCTGCACGTTTTCAATCGCAGCCGCGACAAGGCGGCGGACCTGGTCGCGCGCGGCGCGACGTGGCACCCCGACGCCGCGTCGCTGGCGCGTGCCTGCGACGCGGTGATCACGGTGGTGGGCTATCCGGTCGACGTGCGCCAGGTCTACCTCGGCGAAACCGGCCTGATCGCCAACGCCCGTCCCGGCGCGATCCTCATCGACATGACCACCTCCAACCCGTCGCTCGCGCGCCTGATCGCCGACACCGCCCGGGCGCGGGGCGTGCATGCCCTCGACGCTCCGGTTTCCGGCGGCGAGACCGGCGCGCGCGACGCCACCCTCGCGATCATGGTGGGTGGCGAGGCGGAAACCTTCCACCGGGCGATGCCGCTGTTCGCGGCGCTCGGCCAGACGGTGCGCCTGCTGGGCGGGGCGGGGGCGGGGCAGCACGCGAAAATGGTCAACCAGATCGTCATCGCGGGCACGATCATGGGCGTGGCCGAGGGAATGGCCTATGCGCGGCGCTGCGGCCTCGACCCGGAGGCGGTGCTCGACGTGATCGGCAACGGCGCGGCGGGCGGCGCGCAACTTCGCTCCCAGGCGCCGAAGATGCTCGGCGGCGACTTCGCGCCCGGGTTCCACATCCACCATTTTCTCAAGGACATGGGCATCGCCCTCGAGGAGGCGCAGGCGATGGGGCTCGACCTGCCGTCGCTGGCGCTGTCGAAGAGCCGTTACGAGGAGCTCGCGGGACTGGGCTACGGCGGCGACGGCACCCAGGCGCTGCTCAGGCTGTACGAGGACGATCCGGGTGTCTGACGTGTCCGCGCCCCTGCTCGCGCTGTTTTCCGACTTCGGCGTCGGCGGGCCGTACGTCGGCCAGGTGATGGCGGCGTGGGCCGCCGCGGCCCCCGCGATTCCGAAGATCGAATTGTTCTCCGGCGCGCCCGCGTTCGACGTGGAGGCGGGCGCGCACCTGCTCTTCGCCTACAGCCGCACCCTGCCCGAGGGCAGCGTGGTCGAGGCGGTGGTCGACCCGGGTGTGGGCGGGCCGCGCGCGGCGGTGGTGGTGCGGGCCGACGGATTGTGGTTCTGCGGCCCCGACAACGGCCTTTTCGGCGTGGTGGTGGGGCGCGCCCAGAGTTGCGCCGCCTGGCGGGTGGAGTGGCGGCCGGAAGTGCTTTCCCAGACGTTTCACGGGCGCGACCTGTTCGCCCCCGTCGCCGCGCACATCGCGCGCGAAGGCGCGCCGCCCCAGCCGTGCGCGGCCACCGATCCGCAGCGGCTGATCGGGGACGTCTCCGACCCGGCTGCGCGGGTGATCCTGGTCGACGGATTCGGCAATCTCGTGACGGGAATCCCGTCATTCATGGTGGAGCACCGGTGCAAAATCGGCATCGCGGGCTCGCGCGTGGGGTTCGCGCCGCGGTTCGGGGAATGCCCGCCCGGGACTCCCTTCTGGTATGAAAATGCCAATGGATTGATCGAGATAGCGGTCAACCGCGGAAGTGCCGCGAAGCACTTCGACGCATGCGCCGGTACGTCGGTGCGCGTCATAACTTAATTTGAACAAATATATCTGGAAGTGATCGCGGTTATAGGCGAGGAGTGCGCGGTTATGCGTCTGTGGCGCTGATCCCGACATGGGGAAACTTTAGCTGGGGTATTGGGGAATGGGTTGGTTCGCAAATTTGCGTCTATCGCGCAAACTGCTGAGCGTGTTCAGCGTGATCGTTCTGCTTGTGGTGTCCCTGGGCGGCATGTCGCTCCGGGAGATATCCGACCTGGGCAAGGCGACGGATGACATCGTCAAGAACTGGATGCCGAGCGTCAACGCGGCCCGCAAGGCGCAGTATGAGATGCAGGCGCAGCGCACCGTCCTTTACCAGTTGATCACCTCGGAATCCCCCGACGACATCGCGCGGTTCGTCGAACGGATCGAAATGTACGACAAGCGCATCGCGGACTCCCTCGATGAATCGAAGCGGCTGTCGTCGACCCCCGCCGAGGCCCAACTGGTCGCCGACATCGTCGCGATGCGCGCCGATTTCGACAAGCTGATGAAGCAGATCCTGCCGTTGGCAAAGGCCAACAAGGACGCGGAAGCGCTGGCGATCACCAGCGGTCCGGCGCGTGAGCTCGCGCTCAAGATCGCCGGGGGCATGGACAAGCTCGTCGCGCAGAACGAAAAGGGCGCCGCCGCTTCGACCGAGGCCGCCGACGCGGTGCGCGCGTCCGCCGTGGTGGTGGTGGTCGGGCTGTTGGCGCTGGTGACGGTGCTGGCGGTGGTGGCGGGCTTGATGCTGCAAAAGGGCATTGGCGTGCCGGTGATCGCGATGACCGAGGCGATGCGCCGTCTCGCGGCGGGCGACAAGAGCGTCGAGATTCCGGCCACCCACCGCGCCGACGAAGTCGGCGAGATGGCGGGAGCGGTCGAGGTATTCAAGCAGAACGCGATCGAGCAGGACCGCCTCGCCGCGGCGGCGGAAACCGCGCGCGCCGAGCGCGAGCGCCGCGCCGCCGCGATCGAGACCCTGACCCGGAACTTCGATTCCAGGGTGTCGGGCGTGCTGGAGATCGTCACCTCGGCCTGCACCGAGATGGACGCCACCGCGCAGGCGCTCTCGGCCAATGCCGAGCAGACCAGCCGCCAGTCGGCGGTGGTGGCGGCGGCGACCGAGGAAGCCTCGGCCAGCGTGCAGACCGTGGCCTCGGCGGCGGAAGAACTCGCCGCTTCGGTCAATGAGATCGGTCGTCAGGTGGCGCACGCGAGCGAAGTCAGCATCCGCACCGCGTCGGAGGCCGAACGCGCCGAAACCACGGTCAAGGGTCTTGCGGCGAACTCCGCGCGCATCGGTGAGATCGTCAACTTGATCAACGACATCGCGAGCCAGACCAACCTCCTCGCGCTCAACGCCACGATCGAGGCGGCGCGTGCGGGCGACGCGGGCAAGGGCTTTGCCGTGGTGGCGGGCGAGGTCAAGAATCTCGCCAGCCAGACCGGGCGCGCCACCGGCGAGATCGGGGCGCAGATCGGCGCGGTGCAGGCGGCCACCCAGGAAGTGGTGACGGCGATCGCGGGCGTGGTGACCAGCATCGGCGAAATCCGCGAGGTCTCCACGGCGATCGCCGCGGCGGTCGAGCAGCAGGCTGCCGCGGCGGCGGAAATCGCCCGCAACGTGCAGCAGGCTGCGGCGGGCACCCAGGAGGTCGCCAGCAATATCGAGGGCGTCAACCAGGCCGCCGGGGAAACCGGCTCGGCGTCGCAGCAGGTGCTCGAGGCGTCGCGCTCGTTGTCCAGCGAAGCGGTCGAACTCAAGACCGTGGTGCAGGACTTCCTCACCGGCGTCCGTTCCGCCTGACGACGCTTCAGGTCCGGCGGATCGCGCCGACCACCCGACCCACGACGCGCACCCCGGCGGTGCGCGTCGGTTCGATCGTCCAGGCGTGATACACCGGATTATCCGCCAGGACGATCAACGCCGCGCCGCTGCGCTGCACCCGGTTCAAATGGATCGTGCCTTCGAAGGCGAGGACGTAGATGTCGTCGTGGGCGATGCTGTCGACCGACCTGTCGACAAGGGCAAGGTCGCCGTGGCAGAGCGTCGGCGCCATCGCATCTCCCACCATCTCCGTCGCCGCGAGATTGTCCATGCCGCTTCCGAGGCGGTCGCGGACGAACGTCAGGGGCAATTCGCACGCCGCGACGGGCGTGGCGGCTTCGGCCAGGGCGTCGATGGTGCCGTAAAGGGGAATCCGCGAACTTGCGGAGTTGGACGCCTGCGTCGTCTCGACGCCGGTGGCGAGCCATTCCAAGCCGACCCCGAGCGCCCGCGCGAGCGCGACGAGATTGTCGACAGTGGGACGCGAGCCCGCGAGGATGCTGCGTAGCGTGCTGTCGCTGATCCCCGCCTTGCGAGCGATGGATCGCGCACTTTCGCCACCCATGGCCTCTCTGATTCGCTTGTCCAGCCGGTCTTGGTTCATTTCCAAATCGTACCCCGTGATACTTTTGTGCTGAGAATCCGCGAGATCCCCAGAGCCTCGAAGAGCTTCAGGGGGATGCGAAAAATCGCTCGTACTGAGTCACGTTCGTTAAAATTCACTCGATATGAGCGATATAAAGATCAAATGGCTTGATCCATGCTCGGCGAATCGCTAGCTTCGATTGGGATGTGGACGGAATTCCTCCCTTCTTACCAGGCGGTCCACGGGACGGTTAAATGTGCGAATAGCATCCGCGGGTTGTGGAAGCGGCCTCCCCGAGAGGGGGGAGCGGTCGTGCGCTGGAAATTACCTTCGGCGCAGCCTCCGGAAATCCGCGGTGCGGGTCGGTAGAGTCTCTCCTACACACGGGGCGCGGGTAGATCGGTCCCAAACTCTTGAAGCCCTGACGAATCAAGAATCTCCAGTTCGCCTGGGCGCTCCAAAACGTCGTGGATGCATCCTGCCCCGGTAGCGCGGCGTCGAGTAGCCCATGTCTGCCACAATGCCAAGCCCAGGGGCGGATTGCTATCGAAAATCATCCCGGTATCTAGCCCGGGAGTTGCGACTCACACTGCGCGCATCGCGCGCACAGGTAGGTTTCCGTGATCGCGGGCATCCCAGGATCCGGAATCGCGGGCAGGTTCGGCATGGCTTTCCTGGAGTAGCCAGGCTCCACCAAGACGGGAGGCCATCCCGCCGGACTTTCCGCCCAACCGCGCCCGGAGGCCTTGGAAGACGAGGCCAAGCCGCCCCTCGTCGAGGGGGTGGAGCCGGGCTCTTCCTGCGATGCCGTCGTGCTCGGGGCGGCTCGCGTATCCACCTCCGCGCGAGAGCGCGGCAGGGTAAGGGGGCTTGCATGCTATCGATCAAGAATATCAGAATTTCGGGGAAGATCGGCATCGTGATCGCCGTGTTGGCGCTCGCCGCCGGGACGATCAGCGCGGTCGGCTATTATGGCCTGTCCGCTCTTGCCGCGGCGGCGGACCGGATCAACGACTACGGCGACATGACCCGCATCGGGGCGCGGATGAGCGATAACCTGACGTCGATGAACCGCGCGGAATATCGCTTCGCCGCCAATCCCACCGAGGCGGAGGAGATCATCAAGTCGATGCGCGACGGGGAGCAGAAATTCCTCGAGCGTCTCGACCGGCTGGGCAAGATGGTGGATCCGGAGCGTCGCGCCGACCTCGAACGCATCCGCAAGGATTTCCAAACGTATCGCGGCGAGCTCCAGGGAACCATCGACGTGGCGCGCAAGCACAGCGGCGCGGAATTGAGCGTCGCGCAGCGCGAGGTCTACGCCTCGGTCCAGAGCTCGGTCAAGGTTCTTCAGCCGCTGGCTCAGGAGGTGGCGCGGTTCGTCGACGACATGGACCGCACCGGTAACGAAGTGGTGGACGCCTCGGCGGCCGAGGCGACATGGCTGTCGCGGCTGATGATCGGCGTCGCCGTGGTCGGAACGTTGTTCGGCGTGGGGCTTGGCCTCGCGATCGCGCGGGTGGGGCTGGTCACGCCGATCACCGCGGTGATCGGCGTGCTGAAGCACCTCGCGACCGGAAATCTCGGCTGCACCATCGACGGCACCGACCGCAAGGACGAGATCGGCGACATCGCACGCGCCGCCCTGGTGTTCCGCGACAACGCCCGGGAGGCCGAGGCGATGCGGGCGGAGCAGGAGGTCGAACGCAAGAAGCGCGAGGCCCGCGCCGTGGCCATCGAGGAGCTCACCCACGCGTTCGACCGCAAGGTTTCGGGGATGCTGGAAGTCGTCACCGCCGCCTGCACCGAAATGGATGCGACGGCGCAGAGCCTCTCGGCCAATGCCGAACAGACCTCGCGCCAGTCGGCGGTGGTCGCCTCCGCAACCGAGGAAGCCTCCGCCAGCGTGCAGACCGTGGCGACGGCGGCTGAGGAGCTTGCCGCCTCCGTCGGCGAGATCGGTCGTCAGGTCGAACACGCGAGCACGGTCAGCCGCCAGGCTACCGAAGAGGCTGGGCGCACCAACGCACAAGTGCGCAGCCTCGCGGAAATCTCCACGCGGATCGGCGAGGTGGTCAAGCTGATCAACGACATCGCGAGCCAGACCAACCTGCTCGCCTTGAACGCCACCATCGAGGCGGCGCGCGCGGGCGACGCGGGCAAGGGCTTTGCCGTGGTCGCGGGCGAGGTGAAGAACCTCGCCAACCAGACCGCCAAGGCGACCGACGAGATCAGCCAGCAGATCGGCGGGGTGCAGAGCGCCACCGAGGACGTGGTGTCCGCGATCGGCGAGATTTCCACGCGGATTTCCGAGATCAACGAGATCTCGGCGGCGATTGCCTCGGCGGTGGAACAGCAAACCGCCGCGGCTTCCGAGATCGCCCGCAACGTCCAGCAGGCCGCCGCCGGCACCCAGGAGATCGCCAGCAATATCGAGGGCGTCAACCAGGCAGCCGAGGAAACCGGCGCGGCGTCGCAGCAAGTTCTGACGGCGTCGCGGTCGCTCTCGACCGAAGCGGTTGGGCTGAAGACCGTGGTCCAGGAATTTCTCGTCGGCGTCCGCGCCGCCTGACTGAAGACCGCTGCAAAGCCTGCAAAAGACCCGCTCCGGCGGGTCTTTCGTTTTGGCGTCAGAGGCGGCTTGGGTTGACGCGGATGACGATGCGCCGGTTGATCTCGCGGTTCGCCGGCAGCGCGTTGCCGAACGGGTCGAGGTTCGGCACCTTGGGGGCGACGTCGGCCAGGCCGACGGCGCGGAGGCGCGTCGGCGTCATCTGCTGCTCGATGAAGTAGCGCACCACGCCCGTCGCCCGCGCCGCCGAAAGCTCCCAGTTGGAAGGGAACTGGGCGGATCGGATCGGGGTGTCGTCGGTGTGGCCCTGCACTTCGACCTGGAAGTTCTTGTAGATGTCGGCGTCGAGGGTGTCGGCGACGCGCTTGAGGATCGGCTTGGCGTCTTCGCGCAGGGTCGCCGAGCCGGGGTCGAAGAACGACGACGAGGCGAACTCGATGACCACGCCCGCGGAATCCGAGCCGATGCTCGAGGTCTCCTGGACGTTCATCTCGACCAGGATCTCCTTCACCTCGCGCTTGAGGTTCTCGAGCGGTGTCTCGATGTCGCGCTTGCCCACGCCCTTCGCCATGCCGGCCTGGACCTGTTCGAACATCGCCATGTCGACCTTCGAGATCGAGGCGAGCAGGATGAAGAAGCCGAGCAGCAGCGTCGACATGTCGGCGAACGTGCTGACCCAGTCATCCTCGCCGCTCGAGGACTTGCGCGGAGGCTTCCGTGGGATCATGAGGGTCGCACCTTCAGATGCCGGTCGATGTTGAAGTGGATCGACGGGTCGAGGAAGGAGTTCATCTTGTCCTGGATGTAGCGCGGGCTCTTGCGCTCGGCGAGCAGGGCCATGCCCTCGGCGAGGAGATAGTTGCGGAACTGCACGATCTCTTCACGCTGCTGAATCTTGCTTGCGGCGGGGAGGAACACCAGGCGCGCCACGAGCACGCCGTAAAGCGTGGTGATCAGCGCCACGGACATGCCCGGGCCGAGCTGCGAGGGGTCGGTCGCCATGCTGTCGAGCATGATGATCAGGCCCACCAGGGTGCCGATCATGCCGAAGGCGGGCGCGGTGTTGCCCATGCTGCGCAGGATGTCGGCGTTGATCACCGACCGCTCGAAGGTGGTCTCGACGGTGTTGCGCAGGATCTCGCGGATTTCGTTGCCGTTGTAGCCGGAGACCACGAGGTCGATGGCGAAGCCGAGGAAGCGGTCCTGGCGCGCGAGGTTGCGCGCGTCCGCCTCGAGGCCCGGCAGGCCGCCCTTTTGCACGATGTAGCCCCAGCGGATCACCCGCCCGACCTCGTTGGTGAGGATGCTGCGGGAGAAGCGGTGGACGAACATGATCGACGCGGTGACGCGCAACGCGTTCAACACGTATCGGGATTCGAAGGCGATGAAGGTTGCCGCGAAGGTGCCGCCGATCACCATGATGAAACTGGGAAAATCCAGGAACAGCATGTAATTGGAGGTCGAGAGGACGATCGAGCCGACGAAGAGGCCGAATCCCAGAAGAATTCCCAGTACCGTGGTCAGCGACATCCGCCAAGGCTCCGCATGATGTTCCCCCTGAAGACCCGCACTTTAAATCATTCCCGGAACTAAATCATCATCGTATCCGGTGCGTGCGCGCGTAAGTCATATGACCGGGGAGGAGCGTAACCTCGTGTGACGGTGGTCACGTGATCCGCGGGATTTCCGATTTTGTCGCGGAGATGCAACGGCCGGGCCCGCCATCGAACAACAAAAAACCGCGCCGAAGCGCGGTTTTGGTTCGCCCGGGGGCGAAAAAGGTGGAGGCCGGAGCCGGAATCGAACCGACGTGCAAGGATTTGCAGTCCTCTGCATGACCACTCTGCCATCCGGCCACCAGATCGGCAGAAGGATTTGCAGTCCTCTGCATGACCACTCTGCCATCCGGCCACCAGATCGGCAGAACCTCGCCCGGCGTGCCGGTCGAGAGTGCGCCACTATACGGATGCGGCGCGGCGGATCAAGTGGTTTTTTCAAGCGATTTTTGGGGGATTTGGGATTTCGCGGCGACGCCGCCGCGCTGGCTCCGGAGGAGGGATTCGAACCCCCGACCAGCCGGTTAACAGCCGGCTGCTCTACCGCTGAGCTACTCCGGAACACTGCGCTGCGGGCGGCGGTTTCGCCTGCATCGTGCCGGGTTTCCCCGGCGAGGTGGCGATCTATAAGGGATGGTCGGGCAGGGGTCAAGGGGCTTTTTTCATCAATCCGCTGCGGGCCGGAACGCGCTTTGCGGTTTGTTCCGTTTGTCTGCCGCAGGGGCCGGAGCTATATAAGGACGGCAGGAACGGCGGAGCCGGAATTTCCGCTGCGGACACGATGAACAGCGAAGGAACATCGCGATGGATTTCGAACTGGCGCGCCGCAACATGGTGGACACCCAGGTCCGCACCAACCGCGTCACCGACTCGCTGGTGATCTCGGCCTTGCGCGCCATTCCCCGCGAACTGTTCGTGCCTGCCGCGCAGAAGGGCGTGGCCTACGTCGACGACGACCTCGAGGTCGCGCCGGGCCGCTTCCTGATGGAGCCGATGATTCTCGCGCGGCTGTTGCAGCTCGCCGAGATCCAACGCACCGACACCGTGCTCGACGTGGGGTGCGCCACCGGCTATTCGTCGGCGGTGCTCGGGCGGATGGCGTCGAGCGTGGTGGCGCTGGAGCAGGATGCGGAGCTGGTGAACTGGGCGGCGGAAACCCTGCTCGGTCTCGGCATCGACAATGCCGTGGTGGTGGAAGGCAAGCTCTCCGACGGGCTGGCCGACCAGGGGCCGTATGACGTGATTTTCGTCAACGGCGCGGTGGACCGGGTGCCCGAGGGCCTGCGCGAGCAGCTTGCCGACGGCGGGCGCCTGGTGGCGGTGCTGCGCGGCGAAAAAGGCGTCGGCCACGCGACCCTGGTGACGCGCACCGGCAGCGCTTTCGGCCACCGCACCGACTTCGACGCCAACGCCCGGATCCTCCCCGGTTTCGCCCGCCAGCCGACCTTCGTATTCTGACGGTTTTGGGGCAGTTCGCGCGCCCCGCACGCTCGCGCTGGACTTTGCCGCACCGGACGCATATCTCTCAGGGCGTCGGGACCCGCACCCTGCGGGAGAGGGGGCTTCATGCCATCCTTGGACCACCCATGGGAAGGGCGGTCCGAATCGTCGAATATGGAGTCACTCATGGCGAGTCTGAGCCATCGTCTGTCCGGCGGCATCGCCCTGGCCACGATCATCTGTGCGCTTTCCGGCCCCGCGCGGGCGGAAACCTTGAACGAAGCGATGGCCATGGCCTACGCATCCAACCCCCAAC
>JADHEE010000246.1_pt1 | contig 25980 bp, 20 predicted proteins | sample 8952401 | NCBI WGS metagenome assembly JADHEE01 (sample SAMN16124438, study PRJNA663242) | bioreactor sludge metagenome | isolation source: sludge (ammonium) | place: India:Bengaluru | collected 2019-02-28 | reverse complement strand
GGCGTTGTGGGCCGTCGACAATACGAGGAATCGCGCCTCGCGGGCGAGGTCCCGCAATTGCTCGTCCGACAACCGCCGCACCCGTTCTTTGCTCATGTTCCGGGAACCGGCCACTACATCCCGGGACAAGGTCTGCTCGGTCATGATGAATTCCCTTCAGGTCGTTTCCGGGGTCAGATCTTGATGATCACGGTCTTGCTCTGGGTATAGGCATTGAGTCCGTCGATGCCCTTCTCCCGCCCGTATCCGGACTGGCGGAAGCCGCCGAAAGGCAGTTCGACGCCGCCGCCCGCCCCGAAGGCGTTGACGTAGACCTGTCCCGCGACGACCGCCCGCGACACGCGCAGCGCGCGCGACAGATCGCTGGTCCACACGGCGCCCATCAGCGCGAATTCCGTGCAGTTGGCGATGCGCACGGCGTCCTCCTCCTTTTCGAAGGGAATCACCGCCAGCACCGGGCCGAAAATCTCCTGCTGGGCAATGGGGGCATGCGGGTCCACGCCGTCGACGATGGTCGGCAGGTAATAGGAGCCGCCGGCCAATTCCCGGCTGTCGGGAATCGCGCCGCCGAACACGACCTTGCCCTGCTTTATGCCGGCGACGAAATCGGCGACGCGCTGCTGCTGCCTGACGGACACCAGCGGCCCCAGATCCTTGTCCGCCTTCCCCGGGCCGATGGAGGTGGCCGCGAACTTCTGCATCAGGCGGTCGAGCAGGGCGTCGTGAACGTCGCGATGGACCACCAGGCGCGAACCGGCCGAACACGTCTGCCCGGCGTTTTGCAGAATGCCCTTGGTGATGTACAAGGCCGCGCTGTCCAGATCGGCGTCCGGGAAGACCACGTGCGCCGACTTGCCGCCCAGTTCGAGCGTCACCGGGACAACCCGTTTGCCGGCGGCGATGGCGATGGTCGAGCCGACTTCCGTGGAACCGACGAAGCCTATCTGCCGGATGCCGGGATGGGCGCTGAGCGCGTTTCCCGCTTCGGAGCCATAGCCGGTGACGACGTTGAAGACGCCGCCCGGAATGCCGGCTTCCACGGACAGTTCCGCCAGCCGCACCGCCGTGCGCGGCGTTTCGCTCGACGGCTTGACGACCGAGCAGTTGCCCGAGGCGATGGCCGGCGCGACACCCCGCGCCAGCAACTGCATCGGGTAGTTCCAGGCGACCACGTGGCCGGTCACGCCGAACGGCTCGCGCGTCGTGAAGGCCTGGAAGCCGGGGTTGAACGGGATCGACTGGCCATAGTAGGTATCGATGGCGTGGCCGTAGAACTGGAAGTATCTGGCGCAGACGTCGACGTCCGCGCGCGCCTGCCCGAGCGGCTTGCCGGTGTCCTCGCTCTCCATGCACGCCAGTTCCTCGCGATGCGCCAGGATGGTCGACGCATATCCCGTCAACAATTCCGCGCGCTTCGCCGGCAGCGTGTTCGCCCAGGCGGACTGGGCGCGTTCCGCGGCCTGCACGGCGAGGTCGACTTCCTTCTCCCCGCCGCGCGCCACCGTGCCGATCGCCTGGCCGGTCGACGGGTCGATGTTCTCGTACGCTTTTTCCGTGTCGACCGATTTCCCATCAATAAACGATTTCGTGTGTGTCATGTCATTTCTCTTGCTCGGGATGTTGAAAGGCCTCGATGCCGCTTTGCCAAGCCGTCCATCCAGGCTTCCCCGGCAAATCCGCGTCACGGCGATTTCATCGGTTTCCGCCGCGCGGCACGCCGCAGCTCTCCGCCGGGTCGAAAACCGTGGACAGCGTGATGGTCTGCGGGCTCTGCTTCGCCATGGCCCGCAGCATGAAATCCGCCGACAGCCGGCCCATTTCCTCGACGTCGCGGCGGATGGTCGCCAGCCTCGGCTTGAGGAAGGCGGCCATCGGCACGTCGTCGCAGGTGATCAGGCTGACGTCGTCGGGCACCGAAATCCGCAGTTTCCGGAGCGCCTCCATGACGCCGACCAGAATCTGGTTGTTTCCGGAAATCAGCGCCGTCGGCGGGTTGAGCCCCGACATCAGTTCGATCGTGGTGTGATAGCCGTGCTCCGTCGCGAATTCGCCGGCCCTGACCTCGACGTTCACGTCGGGCCGTTTGGCGCACGCGCGGGACAGGGCGATGACCCTTTCCCGCGCCGGGCGAATCCGCGGATTGCCGTTGATCAGCGCGATGTTCCGGTGCCCCAGGCCGAGCAGGTAGTCGACGCCGTGCAGCAATCCGCTGACGTGATCGAACTTGACCGCCCAGCCCTTTTCCATGCCGGGCACGTCCCGGTCCAGCAGCACGACCGGCGCCGAGAACATGCCCAGCCGCCGGGCCGATTCCGCGCTTTCCTCGTTGGAAACCGAAATCATGATGCCGTCGACGCGGCGCTGCCGCAGCATCTCGAGGTGTTCGACCTCCAGTTCGGGATCGTTCAGCGAGCTGACGACGAGGGACGTATATCCGCCCTGCCGCAACCGGACCTCGGCGGCGTGGACGATCTGCGCCATCATCGGATTGCAGATGTCGGTGACCACGATGCCGACCATCATGGTCGAGCCGGTGCGCAGGCTCTTGGCCAGGAAATCCGGCTGATACCCCAGTTCCGAAATGGCCGCGAGAACCCGGTCGCGCATCTTGCCGCTGACGTCCGGATGATTCGAAAGGACCCGCGACACGGAGGCGATGGCCACCCCCGCGTGATCGGCCACCTCGCGGATGCCGACCCGGCGCGGGAGATCGTCCGTCTGCGCCGGGACGGGGGATTCGGCGGGTGCCAGCGTGGAAGTCTTGTCGCTCACGATCGGCATCCGGTCAATCGTTCAGATCGACGGTATGGCGCGCGATGTAGTCTTCGTCGAGCACCCAGCCCAGGCCCGGCGCATCGGACAGCTGCAGCTTGCCGTTGACCAGCGGCGGCGGATTCGCAATCAGGTTCCACCAGAACGGATCGCGGTCCGGATGGAAGCATTCCGCGTACGTGCCGTGCGGCTGGCTGGCCAGCAGGTGAGAGGACACCTGCGGCTCCTCGTGGTGCCCCATCTCCACGTCGTAGGTCATCGCCGTGGCGGCGGCGCGGCGCCATGCCGTCGGCCCGCCCGACCAGGAAGCGTCGAAATTGCAGACGTCGATCGCGGCCGCCTCCATCAGATCCCGGCATCCGCTCGCGCTGAATTCGCTCTGCCCCGCGCACACCGGGATGCGGCTGCGCTGGCGCACGTCGCGCAGGGCGCGCCGATCGTTGTGCCAGCGCACCGGCTCCTCGAACCAGCGGATATCGAGCCCTTCCGCCCGCCAGGCGAATTCCAGCGCGTCCGGCACCGTATATCCCTGGTTCGCATCCACGGTGATGATGAAATCGTCGCCGGCCGCTTCCCGCGCCGCGGCGACCCGCTCGACATCCACCTCCGGACGCGCGCCGCCGATCTTGAACTTCATGCCGGCCAGCCCGGCTTCCTTGTAGAAAGCGATTTCGTCGGCGATCGGGCCGAGCGGCTCGCCGTAGTAACCGCCGATCGCGACCAGCGGAATCTCGCGCGTGAACCCGCCCCACAAACGCCACAACGGCACATTCAGCGCCTTGCCGATCGCGTCCCATATGGCCGAGTCCACACCGGCGAGCGCCACCAGCCCCAGGCGCCGGTCGCGCAGAATGTCGAACGTGGCCGGATAGGCCAGTTGCCAGCACCGCTCGACGCCAAAGGCGTCTTCGCCGAGCAGCTTCGGGCGGATTTCGTTCATCACGATGCCGGCGATTTCCAGCAGCCCGGCATCCTCGTCCCCCACGTACGCCTCGCCGACGATCCCCTCGGTGGTATGGATGCGGGTGAGCAAGGTGACCCGATGCGTCATCCGGTAATAGCTGCCGCGGAATTCCCTGGCGAGGGGAGCGCGTATGGCGGTCACCTGGATATCGGAAATGGTCAATCCCTTGAAACCGCGAATCGCGGAAGCAGACTGCACGGAACCCATAGTGCCATTCATTTTTGAGCAACCTTTCCGGTAACGTTTCCAGATTCAATTTTTAGCCCAGGGGAAACAGATTGTCAACACAATCTTCATTCACCTCGAAAATATTCTGCGGAATTACTTTTAATACATATAAATCAATACGTTAATTTCTATTTTCAGCAGCTATTTTCTCTTTGGACAGGAGCCGCTTGCTTCGCCAGCCCACATTCGGCCAATGATCCGTCCGGAAACGTTACCAGAACCATAGTCTCCTCCGCCGCAAACCGGACATGCAGACGACGTGCGGCAATGAAACGTCCCGGCAATTCGCCGACAGGCCTGGCTTCGCCGGGAATTGATGTTCCGTCCGGTTCACGGCACGATGCGTCCATGAACACGCCTTTCCCGCCACGCCGAGGCGCCCCATGAGACTTCGTTTGGGCGACGTCGCGCTGTTCCTGCTGCTCGCCGCCCTGGCAGGCTTCGTCTGGCGCTCCTCGCAAGCCCTGCCGCCGGTCGTCGCGGCGCATTTCTCGGCTTCCGGCGCGGCCGACGGCTTCATGCCGCGCGGCGCGTACGTCGGATTCGCGCTCGTCCTGGTGGCATGCGTCCCCGCGCTCGTCGCCTTCCTGCCGCTGGCGGTCGCCGGGCGGGACGGCGTGAACCTGCGCCTCCCCCATCGCGCCTACTGGCTCGCTCCCGAGCGCCGCGCGGATACGCTGGCCTTCATCGGCGGGCACGGCAAATGGTTCGCGGCCGCGCTGGCGCTCTTCCTGGGCCACGTCCATGCGTTGGTCGTACGGGCCAACGCGCTGCAGCCGCCGGCGCTTTCGTCCGCCGGCATCGCGATCGGGCTGGTCGTCTTTTTTCTGGCGCTGGCGGTGTGGCTCTGGGTGCTGTTCGCCCGGTTCCGCCGGGGCTGACGCTTGGAGACAGCAAAAATGCATGTTGCCGCGTTGTTCGACATGGACGGTCTGCTGATCGATTCCGAACGGGTGATCATGGCGGCGTGGATCGGCGTCGCCAAAAACTGGGGCGTCGAATTTTCCGAGGCGACGTACGCGGAAACCGTGGGCCGGGATGCGGCGCAGTCCAACGCCATCGTGGCACGGGCCTTCGGTGGACTCGAATCCGCGCGCGCGGCGCGGCTGGAGGTGGCAAATTTCCTGGAAAGGAAGGCGCCGGCCGAGCGCTTTCCGCTCAAGGCTGGCGCCAAGGCGCTGCTGGACGCCTTGCAGCGGCAGGGCATCCGCTGCGCCGTGGCGTCGTCCTCGGCGAAACACGAGATCGAGGCGCGCCTGGGCGCGGCCGGCGTCCTGCACTATTTCGAGGCGACGGCGGGTGGCGACGAGGTTCTGTCGGGCAAGCCCGACCCGGCGGTTTACCGGCTGGCCGCCGCGCGGCTGGGCGTGCCGGCGGCACGCTGCCTCGCCTTCGAGGACAGCCTCAACGGAGCGCAAGCCGTCCTGGCGTCGGGCGCCGGCCTGGTGCTGGTTCCCGACCTCCTGCAGCCCACGGCCGATCTGGCCGGGCGCAGCATCGGCGTGCTGCGCTCGCTGGACGAGGCGATCCCGCATGTGGGCGTCTGGTTCGGCGCCGCGCTGAACGGCTGATCCCGGCCAAGGAGGCTGCGCATGAGAACAGGAAATCTCATCTTTCTGGTTTCGCTGGCCGGACTGGCCGCCTGCGCCGGCGGACAACAGAAGCCGGCCGAAGGCGAAATGAACCGTGTCCGCTTCAACTGCGACAACGGCGAACACGTCGAAATGCGCTTTTTCCCCGCCCGCGAGTTGGCGGTGCTGCTCCGCCACGGCACGAGCGTCGAACTGCGGCAACAGCCGTCGGGTTCCGGCTTCATCTACAGCAACGGCCCGAACACCGTGAGAGGGAAAGGCCGGGAGATCGTCGTCGAGATCGGCCGCATGGCGCCGATCAGGTGCGAAGTCCCGTAGGAAACCTCCGGATCGGCCGGACCCGATGCGGGTTCGATACCCTGCGGTTAGAATAGAAGGCTTCGAAGACCAAGGATTCCGCCGTGAGCAACGCGCCCAAAAACAGCAAGCAGACCGCCGCCCCTGCCGCCGCGCCGGCCACCAACTTCATCCGCAACATCATCGACGCCGATCTGGCGGCCGGCAAGTACGCCCAGCGCCGCTGGTCCGGCAAGCCCGGCCTCGCGCCGCAGCAGCTCGCCGGGCCGCTCGACGCCGCGCGCATCCGCACCCGCTTTCCGCCGGAGCCGAACGGCTACCTGCACTTCGGCCACGCCAAGTCGATCTGCCTGAATTTCGGCCTGGCGCGCGACTACGGCGGACGCTGCCACCTGCGCTTCGACGACACCAACCCGGAAAAGGAAGAGAAGGAGTACGTCGATTCGATCGTCGACGCCGTGCGCTGGCTCGGCTTCTCCTGGCAGGACGAACAGGAGGACAACCTCTACTACGCCTCGGACTATTTCGACTGGATGGTCGCCGGCGCCGAATACCTGATCGAATCCGGCAACGCCTACGTCGACAGCCAGAGCGCCGACGAGATGCGCGCCAACCGCGGCACGCTGACCGAATCCGGCAAGGATTCGCCCTACCGCAAGCGCAGCCCGGAAGAGAACATGCTGCTGTTCCGCCGCATGCAGGCCGGCGAATTCCCGGACGGGGCGCACATCCTGCGCGCCAGGATCGACATGGCGTCGCCCAACATCAACCTGCGCGACCCGGCGATCTACCGCATCCGCCACGCCGAGCACCACAACACCGGCAACCGCTGGTGCGTCTACCCGATGTACACCTTCGCCCACCCGATCGAGGACGCGCTGGAAAACATCACGCATTCGATCTGCACGCTGGAATTCGAGGACCAGCGCCCGTTCTACGACTGGCTGCTGGAACGCCTGGCCGAAGGCGGCCTGCTGCAGCGCCCGCTGCCGCAGCAGATCGAGTTCTCGCGCCTGAACCTGACCTACGTGGTGCTCTCCAAGCGCAAGCTCATCCAGCTGGTCGAGGAAAAGCACGTCGCCGGCTGGGACGATCCGCGCATGCCGACCATCGTCGGCGCCCGCCGCCGCGGCTATACGCCCGAGGGCTTCCACCTGTTCGCCGAGCGCATCGGCGTGTCCAAGGCCGACTCGCTGATCGACTACACGCTGTTCGAGGACTGCATGCGCGAGGTGCTCAACGCATCGGCCGAGCGCCGCGTCGCCGTGCTCGACCCGCTGAAGCTGATCATCGACAACTACCCGGCAGGCCAGACCGAGGAATGCTTCGCGCCGAACCACCCGCTCAAGCCGGAACTCGGCAAGCGCGCGACGCCTTTCGGCCGCGAGCTGTGGATCGAGCGCGAGGACTTCATGGAAACGCCGCCCAAGGGCTACCACCGCCTCTATCCCGGCAACATGGCGCGCCTGCGCTACGGCTTCGTGGTCAAATGCACCGGCTGCGACAAGGACGAGAACGGCAAGGTCACCGCCGTGCACTGCGAATACCTGCCCGATTCCAAGAGCGGCACGCCCGGCGCCGACAACTACAAGGTCAAGGGCAACCTGCACTGGGTCTCGGCGGCTCACGCCTGCCAGGCCGAGGTGCGGCTCTATGACCGCCTGTTCGCCAACCCGGCGCCCGGCTCGGGCGACCGCGACTTCCTCGACGACCTGAACCCGGACAGCGTCCGGATCATCACCGCGCAGCTGGAACCCGCGCTGAAGAACGCCGAACCGGAGCAACGCTTCCAGTTCGAGCGGCACGGCTACTTCGTCGCCGATCCCATCGATTCACGAGACGGCGCGCCGGTCTTCAACCGGACGGTGACGCTGAAGGATTCGTGGACAGCCAAACCGGCCAAGTGAAAGTTTCCCCGGCGCAGACCGGGGTCTGGTTCGTCGGTTTTCCTGGATTCCGGCTTACGCCGGAATGACGAATGTAAGATATTTCAGCGCCTCCCTAACGCACGCTGATCTCCACCCGGTCGTAGCGCCCGGCTTCGTCGAGCACCGTGATCGCATGGCGCCCCGGCTCGGCGAAGGCGTACGCCAGCGCGCGGCCCGCCGACGTGCGGCCGACCTGCCGGCCGTCGACCAGCCAGAGCATATCCTCCGTTCCGCCGCGCGCCTCCAGGCGCAGCACCGGCGCCGCGCCGTTGCCGGCGCGGCCGATCGTTTCCCCGTCGGCGATGCCGACGATCTTCAACCCCGCCTCGGGCGCCTGCGCGCGGGCGCAGACGGGCGCCCACGCCGGCGGCAGCGCCCACCGGCGCGTCGCCGCGTCGAGCCACGGCTCCAGGGCGGCCGGCCAGCGGGCCATCTCCACGGCCTGCATGGCGCCCGGCGCACAGGCCGCGCGCACACGCAGGCCGGTCGCCGTGTCGCGAAAATCCGTGTAGCGCGCCGCGCCTTCGCGCAGGCGGTCGGGAAAAGTCGGCGGCGCGGTACCGTTGAGCAGCCACGCGCTGCGTTCCTGGTGGCATAGCGCCGGCGGCAGGCCCTCGGCGCGCGTGCCGAGCGGCCAGCAGATGCGGGCCTGCGTCACGCTCGCGGGCGGCGTGCGTTGTGGCGCGCGGGAGTCGTCGACCGCCGCGAAGATGTCGATGAGCAGCGGCGCCGCGACGTTGGCGCCGAAGAATCCCGGATTCGGCGTGCCGTCGGGCCGCCCGACCCACACGCCGGCCGTGTAGCGGTCGCTGACGCCGACCGCCCAGGCGTCTCGGAAGCCGAAGCTGGTGCCGGTCTTCCAGGCGATGCCGCGGCGCGCGCCGACACCGCCGTCGACCAGCCGGGCCACCGGACCGCCCGCCTCGAGCACGTCGCGCACGATGAACGCCGCGCCCTCGCTGAGCATGCGCGCCTCCTCGACCGGCGCGTCGGCGGTATAGCGCGGCTTGCCGGCCAGGCCGCCGCGCGCCAGCGCCGCGTAGGCGCCGACCAGCCCTTCGAGGTTCACCGACACGCCGCCCAGGATGACTGACAGGTTGGGCGTCGCGCCGCGCGGCAGCTCCAGCTTCAGCCCGCCCCGCCGCAGCGACGCCACGAAGCGCTCCGCACCGAGCCGGTCGAGCGCGTCCACCGCCGGCACGTTGAGCGACTTCTGCAAGGCCTCGCTGACGCTCACCGGACCGCTGAAACTGGCCTGGAAGTTGCCCGGCTGGTAGCCGGAAAACGACTGCGGCACGTCGGCCAGCAGCGATTCCGAATGGATCAGCCCCTCGTCGAGCGCCAGGCCGTAGAGGAAGGGCTTGAGCGTCGATCCCGGCGAACGCTTGCCCTGCACCATGTCGACGTGGGCGAAACGCTCGTCGTCGGCAAAATCGGCCGACCCGGCGTAGGCCCGGACTTCCAGCGTTGCGTTGTCGACCACCAGCGCCGCCAGCGAGACGCGCGGCGGTACCAGCGCGAGGCGCGAGGCGATCAGCTGCTCGACGCTGGCCTGCGCGCCGGCGTCGAGCGTCGTGTCGATGCGCTGCCGCTGCGGGAAGAGCTTCCGCGCGCGCTCCGCGAACAGCGGCGCCAGCAGCGGCTCGCGCACCGCCTGGGCGATCACCGGTTCCTGCCGCGCGTCGGCGACCGCCGCGCGGCCCCACACCGGTTCCAGGCGGGCCAGCACCTTGTCGCGCGCGGCCAGCGCGCGCTCGGGGAAGCGGTCCGGCCGCAGCAGCGACGGCGCCTGCGGCAGCACCGCCAGCAGCGCCGCCTCGGCGTGCGACAGCGAGCGCGACGGCTTGCCGAAATACGCCCGGCTGGCCGCCTCGACGCCTTCGAGCACGCCGCCCATCGGCGCATACGTCAGATACAGTTCGAGAATCTCGCGCTTGGACAAGCGCAGTTCCAGCTGCACGGCGCGCGCGATCTGGCGCAGCTTGCCGGCCAGCGTGCGCGGCGCCGGTTCGAGCAGGCGTGCCACCTGCATGGTCAGCGTCGACCCGCCCGAGACGATCCGCCCATGCCATACCCATTGCCACGCCGCGCGCGCCAGGGCGAAGGGATTGACGCCGGGATGCCAATGGAAAGCGCGGTCCTCGTACGCCAGTACCGCCTCGACGTAGCGCGGCGAGACTTCGTCCAGCCGCACCGGATGGCGCCAGATGTGCGCGCGGTCGGGGAAGGCGCGCAGCGGCGTGCCGTCGCGCGCCAGCACGACCTGCGCGTGCGGCGCGGAATCAGGCAGCGGCGGCGGGAAGACGAGATCGGCGAGCAGCAGCAGAGCGAGCAGCGCCGCCGCCGACGGGCGGAGCCGGGCGGCGAAGCCGAAGCGCCCCGCGTTCCCGGGGACGATCATCCGGCGCTCCTCGCGCGCAATGACGCCGCGTCTACCACGAAAAACCGGAACATTAAGAAAATATTACGTAAATACATGGCGTTACACCGCGTCACAATAAAGGACAGCACATGCGTGGGGTTTTTCCGGATGATGGGTTTTCATTCACGCGACAAGAAAGGAACGTCATGAAACCCAACGCCATCCCCATCACCGCGCGCAAGCGCATCGCGCTGGTGGCCCACGACAACAAGAAGCAGGACTTGCTGGAATGGGCCCGGTACAACCGTGAACTCCTGGCGCAGCACGAGTTGTGCGCCACCGGCACCACCGGCATGCTGCTCGAACTCGCGCTCGACACCAAGATCGAGAAGCTGCGCAGCGGCCCGCTCGGCGGCGACCAGCAGATCGGCGCGAAGATCGCCGAAGGCGAGATCGACTTCATCCTGTTCTTCTGGGACCCGCTGGAGCCGCAGCCGCACGATCCCGACGTCAAGGCGCTGCTGCGCCTGGCGGTCGTCTGGAACATCCCGGTGGCGTGCAACCGGGCCACGGCGGACTTCATGATCTCGTCGCCCTTGATGAACGAAGGGTATGAGCGCATCCTTCCGGACTTCGCGCCGCATGTGAATCGCTTCGCCGATCGCCTGCTGCTCCCCGAAACCCTCGAACAGAAGGAGAATGATCTTGCCCCGGAAAGTGCATAACCCGAAACCGCGCAATCCGTACGTCGCCGCGGCGAAGTTCCGCCGTGCCGGCGCCCACGGGAAAACGGAGAAGGCCCGGCGCCGCCAGGATGCCGTGGCCCTGATCCACAAGCTCAGAGGCTCGTGCCGCAACGGCGGCGGGGAGGTTTTCCAGCTGGTCGTCCTTCCTTTGGACGGCCCGACGGAAAGCCTCCCCGTCGCATCCGCAAGGCCCGCACCTCATCACGCATTGCCCAGCCACGCGACGCCGAACAGGATGGTCAGCACGGTCAGCGGCGCGCCGACCCTGAAATAGGTCCAGAAACCGATGGTCACCCCGGCGCCCTGGGCGCGCTGGGCGACGATCAGATTGGCGACGGAACCGACCAGCGTGAAATTGCCGGCCAGCGTCGAGGCCATCGCCACGGCCAGCCAGGCGCGCTGGGGATCGGCGAGGTTGCCGACGAAGGACTTGAGCATCAGCACCGCCGGCACGTTGCTCACCAGGTTCGAGAGCACCGCGGTCACCGTCGACAGCACCGCCACGTCGTCCAGATGCTGCCGTGCCACGGCTGCGATCACCCCCGGCGTCACCGCCACGCGCTCGAACGCGGCGACCACCACGAACAGGCCGGAGAACATCACCAGCAGCGGCCAGTCGATCTCGCGATAGACCTTGTGCGCCTTGATGCGCCGGGTGAACAGCATGTAGGCGCCGCCGAGGATGGCGACCTTGGCCACCGGCTGGCCGGCGAAGAACAGCACGATCATTGCGCCCATCACCAGCAGCGACTTGATCACCACCGGCTGCAGGTAGCGCACCGGCCGCGACACCTTCACCACGAACCCTTCGCGATGGAGGAACTCACGCCGGTAGATCAGCGCGATCATGGCCACCGTCAGCAGCAGGCCGGCCGCCGCCACCGGCGCGAGCTCCAGGGCGAAGCGGGCGTAGGGAATGCGCGACAGGCTGCCGACGATCATGTTCTGCGGATTGCCGGTGATCGTCGCCACGCTGCCGACGTTGGATGCCAGCGCCACGGCCAGCAGGTACGGCACCGGGTTGCGTTTCAGGCGCAGCGTGACGTCCAGCACCAGCGGCGTCATCACCAGGCAGATCGTGTCGTTGACCAGAAAGGCCGAAAGCACGCCGGCCAGCAGCACGATCGCGCCGAGCAGGGCCAGCGGATGGCGTGCGCGCACCACCACCCATTCGTTGACCAGTTCGAAGAACCCCGACAGCCGCAGGTTCGCCACCACGATCATCATTCCCAGCAGCAGCGCGATGGTGTCGAAGTCGATGGCCGCGAAAGCGTCGTCCAGCGACAACACGCCCAGCCAGACCATCAGGCACGCCCCGAGCAGTGCCGCCCCGGCGCGGTCGAGGTGATAGCCCGGCAGCTTGCCGACGGCGATGAACAGATAGGTGGCGACGAAGACGGCGATCGCCGTGTAGCTTTCGGCGTTGTGCAGGATGACTTGGAGCGGGGCGGCATCGAACATGCGGAGTTTCTCGACAAAGACCGGGAAATCGCTGATTAAATCAGGAACCGCCGCTCCGGCAAACGTCGGTGTCCGGAAAAAAACAGGATGCCGGACACCGGCATGGTCACCGCTGCCCGCCGTCGTCGATGACCATCGTTTCTCCACCTCCCGCCAACCCGTAGATCATCGGCTGGTACATGTCCTCGGCGTAGGTCGGCGGCACGACGAAGCTGCCCGGCGTGACGACGCGGACGCGGTAGAACAGGTTCATCTCGCCTTCGGCGCGCACGGCGGCGACGAAGCGGTCGTCGCGGAATTCCTGGTGCTTGATGCGCGGGTCGAGCATCGCCTGGCGCACGTCGACGCCGGCGATCTGCAGGGTGTTCTGCTCGCCCTGCGCGAGATTGGCGTTCTCGATCTCGACGCCCGCCGGCACGTAGTCGACGACGAGCGCGTTGGCGTAGCGTCCGCGCGTCCTGACGTTCACCCGCACGATCAGCGATTCGCCGACCTTCAGCGCGCGTCCGTTCGCCCCGACCGCGAGTCGGCGGTGTACCACTCGCGCTTCAGGTTGAAGGCGTCGCGCCGGGCTTCGGGCATCCGGGCCGGGTTGCCGCTCAGGTTGAGCTCGACGAACAGGCGTTCCTTGTGCGTGTTCCTGAGTTTCACGCCGGACGCCAGTTCGCCGGGTGAAAGCGCCGCGAACTGCGTGCCCTTGCCGCCGATCGGCGCGTCGTGGCCCGTGAGCTCCGCTGCCCATTCGCCGGCTTCCTGGCCGGCGAAGCTGCGGCCGAGCAGGAAGACGGCGAGCTTTTCCTGCGTACTCAGGTAGCGCTTCCGTTCGAGTTCCCCGGCGACCTGGGTGACGAGGTTCTCGCGTCCGTCGGGGTTGAGCCCGTGTTTTTGCAGCAGCACGTAGACGAGCGCCGCGTCGCGCAGGCCGCTGCCGTAGTCGCCCCACCAGGAATCGTTGAGGCGCGGCTTCTTGAGGCCGGCGTCGATGGCGGTCTGCGCCCGCCCGTCGTCGCCCATCAGCTTGAGCGCGAGGCCGAGGTGCACCAAGCCCAGGCCGGAGTGCGCCCGCTCGCTCGCCTCGGCCATCTGGCGCAGCGTGGACAGCGGCGCCTTGCCCTGGCGCGCCAGCACGTAGGCGCCGTAGGCGAGCACGCCGAAGCGGCCGGAACCGGCATAGCGCCAGTCGTGCCACACGGCGTTCTCGTTGTAGGCGAGCGGCCCGCGCGGCAGGCCGGCGACGCCTTCCTGCAGGCCGCGCAGCAGGAAGTCGACGGCCTTCTTCTCCATCTCGGCCGGCACCGTGAAGCCCTGCTCGCGCGCATCCAGCAGGAAGTTGGCGACGTAGGCCGAGAGCCAGTACTGGTATTCGGAGACGTTGCCCCACAGGCTGAAACCGCCGCTCGGCGCCTGCATGCCGGCCAGGCGGCCGATGGCCTTGTCGAGCATCTCGGCCCGCTGCGCCTGCGTGTAGGGCTTAAGGCCGAACTGCCGGGCCGCCGCCTCGTCGATGAACACGTGCGGATAGGCCGTGCTGGTGGTCTGCTCGGTGCAGCCGTAGGGATACGTGAGAAGCCCCTGCACGGCGCTGCGCACGTCGATCGGCGCCTTGTCGGAAACCGACAGCGTGGCCAGGGCCGTCTGCCGGAGCAGGCCGGCAAGGTCCCCGTCCCTGACCTCCAGCGTTTCGCCGGGCGCGACGACGTAGCGCCTCAACACCGTCTGGCGCGGTGTCGGCGCCTGGATCTGCAGCGGGAAGGTGCGGTCGAGTTTCAGGCGCGGGCTGTCGATGCTCACCTGCACTTCGGTCAGGCCGCTCGCCGTGCCGGCTTCCAGGGGGACGCGCAGGACGCGCTTCTGCTGGTCCTTCTTGAGCGTGACCTTCTGCTCGCCGTTCCTGATCACCAGCCCGTCGCCGTTGGTGACCTTGATCTTCACCTCCTGCTCCGCGCCGGCGAGGTTCTGCACGTCGAGCGCGAGCAGCGCCGAATCGCCGATCGACAGGAAGCGCGGCGTCGCCAGTTCGACGACGAGCGGCGCGGCGACAGTGACTTCCGCTTCCTGCATGCCGAAGCGCTCGCCGCTGGCGGCCACCGCCATCAGGCGCAGGCTGCCGTTGAAATCCGGCACCGGCAGGGAAATCTCGGCCTCGCCGTTGGCGTCGAGCGCCACCGGGCCGCTGAACAGGTCGACCAGGCGCACCTTCTTCGGCAGGCTCTTGGTCGGCTTCGGCGCGGCGTCGCCACCCCATTTGAGCTTGCCCTTCTGCCCGGCCATCTTTTCGATCAGGCGGCCGTAGACGTCGTACAGGTCGTGTCCGTAGCGCAGCTTGCCGAAGAAGAAGCCGTGCGGATCGGGGCTGGCGAAGCGGGTGATGTTGAGGATGCCGGCATCGACCGCCGAGAGCGTGACCATCGCGCTCCCGCCCTTGGCCTCGGGCACCTTGACCTTCACCTTGAGCGGCCGGTCGGGCTCCATTTTCTTCGGCGCCTCCAGTTCGACGCCGAGCTTGCGCGCACCGCGTTCGAGCGGCAGGTAGGCGAGGCCCAGCGCGCGCGCCGGGGTGGCGCCGAGGCCGTTCTTGTCCGCCGCGCCACCGGGACGCAGCACCATCGCCGTGACGTAGAGATCGTGGCGCTTCCAGGCCTTGTCGAGCGGAATGTCGATCGTCGTGCCGTCGGCGCCGACGTTCAGCCGTTTCAGCCACAGCACCTTGTCGCCTTCCACCGTGATCAGCGCCTCGCCGGCGTGCGGCGGGGTGATCGTCAGCTTCGCCGTGTCGCCGTCGGCGTAGGCCGGCTTGTCGAGCTTCAGGGCCACGCGGTCGGGACGCACGCCCTGCGTTTCGTCGTCCTTGGCGGACCAGCCGGCATAGAAGCGGAAACGCGCCGTCAGCCCGGTGTCGGGGTCGAGCACCTCGACGCGGTAGCGGCCGTACTTCACGGGCACGGCGAACTTGCCGCGGCCGCCGGCCGGCACCGAGACCTGCGTGGTCAGCACCAGTTCGTCGGTCTCGGTGAAGCCCGAATGCCAGCCGCGGTTGTCGTCGAAGCGCCAGTAGTAGGCGCGGTTTTCGCGGAACAGGCGCACCGGCAGCGCCTGGCCCGCCTTGAGGCCGGCCGCCGCGTCGGCGCGCACGATCTCGAATTCGGCCGGCGCGCCCTCGCGCGCGTAGGAGCCGACGAACAGCGGACGCAAGCCGACCAGCACCGGCGCCGGCCACCAGGTGCGCTCGATGCTGCGCACCACCGGCCGGCCGCCGCTTTCCAGCAGGCTCAGCGTGGCGCGCACGGTGAAGGGCGAGCGGCGCTTGTGCACCGGCGACAGGTCGACGCCGACGCGGGTCTTGCCGTCGTCGCCGAGCGTTTCCTCGTCGAGTTCGACGCGTGAGCGGACGCCGTCCTCGTCGGCGTCGCCGAAGACGAAGCCGGGCAAGGCCTTGGCCAGCGGATTGCGGTCGGGTTCGGTGTTCACCACGCCGAGCAGGCGGTTGCCGGCGGCCGGCGCGCCGTACAGGTAGGCGCCGGCGACGTCGATTTCCCAGCCCTTCGATCCGGCATCGAGCCGGCCCGCCGCGCTGGACAGGTCGAGCTTCATGCGCTCGGGCAGGAACTCCTCGACGCCCAGGCGCATGACGGTGCTCGCCCGCTTGTCCGCCGGATCGGCGCGCAGTTCGAGGTTCCAGAAGCCGGTCGCCGCGTCGGCGGGCAGTTCGATCGCCTGCCGGTAGTAGCCGGCGAACTTCTCTTGCGCCTGCCAGGTGGCCGTCCATTGCGCCTTGCCGTCAGGGCGGCGCAGCACGGCCTGGATCGGCTGCGCCGGCACCGGCATGCCGTCGGCGTCGCGCGCCAGCGCCGAGACGTCGAAGCGCTCGCCGGGCCGGTACAGGTTGCGTCCGCTCCAGGCGAACAGGCGCACCGGCGAGGAGGTCAGCCCGCCGATGTCGAACTCGGCCAAATCGAGCGCCGGTTCTTTGAGGGCGATCAGCGACATCTGCTCGCCTTTGCGGGCCATCACCACTTTGGCCTCCGCCGGGCGTTCGGCGAACACGGCGCGGCCGTCGCCGTCGGTCTCGCCGCGCAGCAGCACCTTGCCGTCGGCGCCGATCCAGCTGACTTCGACGCCGGACACGCCCTTGGCCGAGGTCAGCGAACTGACGAAGGCGTCGGCGCCCTTGCCGGCGTATTGCCGCACGTGCAGGCCGAGGTCGCTGACGTAGAAGTAGGTGGTCTGGTATTCGCCGCGGAAGCGGTTGGGTTGCGACATCACGGCGACGTAGATGCCCGGCGCCTTGAGCGCCGGCACCGTCTCGACCGGAATGAAGGTGACGCTGCGCCGGTTCGCTTTCGACTCGGTCAGGAAGCGGCCGACGAAGACGCTCTCGGTCATCTTGTTGAACTGGTCGAGTTCCCACGCGCCGACCACGCCCTTGAGGTGCGAATTACCGTAATAGCCGTCGTCGCCCTCGCCGCTTTCACTCTGCTCATCGTCCGCGGCGCGGGGCGGCCGGACCTTGCCGGCGATGACCCGTTCGAGGAATTTCGGCAGCTGCTCGGGCTTGACCTTGAGGAACTGGATGTCGACTTCCGGCACGTTGACCGTGGTCACCGGCAGGCCGCCGTTCTGCGCCGCCGGCAGCACCATGCCGCGGCTGGCGAAGTAGAAGGCCGGCGCCACCGCCGCCGTGCGGATCGAGAAGCGCGCCTCGGCGGCGAGCTTGGCGCCGCCTTTGGCCGGCAGTCCGGCCTGCACGCGCACGACGTAGCGGGTCTGCGGCTTGATGTGCGGGAAGAAGAGCAGGCGCGGGTTTTCGCCGACCACCCAGGCGCCGGGTACCGGCTTGCCGCCGTCGAGCGCCGTGTCCTCGGGCGCGCGGCTGCTGGCGGCGTCGGCCGCGCCGGAGGATTCGTCCTCGTCTTCGTCGTCATGGCGACGCGGCGCCGCCTGCTGCGCGCCGCTGGCCGGCATTTCGAGCACCTGCAGGAATTTCCCATGGTCGTCCCGGGCGTCGAGCGGCAGGCTGAACGAGAGCGCCAGCGCGGGCGAGCCGTCGAGTTCGCGGTGCGCGCCGTCGACCGCCTCGAAGGGCACGCCGGCGCCGGAGACGCCCTGGTCGTCCGGCGAGGAACCCTGGCGGACGACGAAGAAGACCACCGCGGCGAGGATGACGGCCAGCGCGACGGCGGCCAGGGCACGGCCTGCAGTCTTGTTCAGGAATGACATGGGAACGCTCCGGCAAAAATGCAGCGGGGATTGTAAATGCCCGGCGTCATTAGCGCCAGCTGAGAATTATTCCCGGGACATCCGGCGGCGCAGGTGCGCGATCCGCCGCCCGGTGAGAAAATGGCGCCCACGCCTTCTTTCCACCTCCGAGGACCCGCGATGACCTTCACCCAAGCCCTTGCCGCCGCCTGGCAAAAGAACGACTCCCTGCTCTGCGTCGGGCTCGACCCCGATCCGGCCAAGTTCCCGGCGCATCTCAAGGGCCGGCCGGACGCCATCTTCGAATTCTGCAAGGCGATCGCCGACGCCACCGCCGACCTCGTCTGCTGCTTCAAGCCGCAGATCGCCTATTTCGCCGCGCACGGCGCCGAGGACCAGTTGCAGGCGCTGATCGCGCACATCCACGCCAACCATCCCGACATTCCGGTGATCCTCGACGCCAAGCGCGGCGACATCGGCAGCACGGCCGAGCAGTACGCCAGGGAGATATTCGAACGCTACGGCGCCGACGCGATCACCGCCAATCCGTACATGGGCAAGGATTCGGTCGAGCCCTACCTGGCCTACGCGGACAAGGGCGTGATTCTGCTCTGCCGCACCTCCAATCCCGGCGGCAGCGACCTGCAGTTCCTCGACGTGGGCGGCGGGAAGAAGCTCTACGAGCACGTGGCCGAGCTCGTGGCCACGAAATGGAACACCACCGGGCAGTGCGCGCTGGTCGTCGGTGCCACCTTCCCGGGCGAGATCGCGCGCGTGCGCGAGATCGTCGGGAATCTGCCGCTGCTGGTGCCCGGCATCGGCGCCCAGGGCGGCGACGTGGAGGCGACGGTGCAGGCCGGCCGCACCGCCGCGGGAACCGGGCTGATCATCAACAACTCGCGCGCCGTCCTTTACGCCGGCAAGGGCGAGGACTTCGCGCTGGCAGCGCGCCAGGCCGCGCAGGCCTCGCGCGACCTGATCAACCGTTACCGCTGAGCCGCACCGGGGCGCCGCGCTCCGCCGAGTCGTACAGCGCGCGCACCAGCGCCACCGCGTTGCGCGCGGCGCGGCCGCCGATCGGCATCGGCGCGCCGCCGCGCAGGGCGATCACCATCTGCTCGATCTGCCGCTGGTGCCCCGCGAAGCCGATGATGTTGGACGCGCCGGCGCCGGTGCGCGCCGTGTTCTGCGCCGCCCGGGCGAGGATTTCGGCGTCCTCCGGCCGCGCGTCGCGGAAGTCCCAGCGCACGACCTGCTCGTCCTCCAGCGCCACCGAGCCGGACTCGCCGCAGATCTCGATGCGCCGCTCCCAACCGGGCCACGCGGCGGTCGTCGCCTCGATCGAACCCATGGCGCCGTCGGGGAAGCGTAGCGTGGCGCAGGCGGTGTCCTCGGCCTCGATGGAGAGATGCACCCGCCGCGTCTTCCAGGCGAAGATTTCGGACGGCATGCCGGCCAGCCATTGCAGCAGGTCGATGGCGTGGATCGACTGGTTGATCACCGCGCCGCCGCCGTCGATCGCCAGCGTGCCCTTCCAGCCGCTGTAGTACGACGCGGCGCGGTGCCATTTGATGTAGGCGCTGCACAGGCACAGCCGCCCGAAGCGGCCGGCCTCCAGCGCGGCCTTCACCGCCTGCGCGCCTTCGGTGAAGCGCGCCTGGAAGATGCATTCGACGGCGACGCCCGCGGCGTCCGCCGCGTCGAGCAGGGTGTCGGCGCGTTCGAGGTCGATTTCGAGCGGCTTTTCGACGAGCAGGTGCTTGCCGGCGCGGATCGCCTGCAAGGCGGGTTCCAGATGCAGGCCGCTGGGCGTGAGGATGCACGCCACGTGGATGTCCGGGCGGGCGAAGAAGGACTCCGGATCGTCCGAGGCCACCGGCAGGCCGTACTTGTCGGCGAACTCGCGCGCCTTCGCCGCGCTGCGGCCAAGTACCCCGACCAGTTGGAGATCGTACTGCCGGGCCAGAGCGAGGATGGCCTGGGCGTGGTTGTGGGCGATGACGCCGGTGCCGACGAGTCCGAACCCGAGGGTTCCCGAAAGTGGTTTCATGATGCGCGCTCCTGCTGGCTGTGCGGCCGAAATGGCCGACGAGGGGCCGATCGTAGTGTCCCGCCGCCGCCTTGGCAAGACGCGATTTCTGCCCGGAAAGGCCGTCGATCCTGTAGACTTGTCCGGGTTCCCGAACGAATTCCAATAATTTTTTGGCGTGGTCACCTGACCACGCGGATTTCCCGCCTCTTATGGAACTCGCGCTGCGCATCATCGGCATCATCACCCCGGTGCTGATCATCTCCGCCATGGGCTATGCCTACGCCCGCCTGCAAAAGCCGGACATGACCTGGATCAACCGGCTGAGCACCGACCTCCTGTATCCGCTGCTGATCTACACCGCGATGGCGTCGAAGGACTTCAACATCCGCGGCTTCCTACCGCTGATCGGCGGCGGCATACTGGTGCTCGTCGGCTCCGGCCTGATCGCCTGGGGCGCCGCGCGGCTGCTCGACTACAACCCGCGCGCCTTCGTCCCCTCGATGATGTTCACCAACGTCGCCAACATGGGCCTGCCGCTCACGCTGCTGGCCTTCGGCCCGGAAATGCTGCCGGCCGCCGTCGCGCTGTTCATGACCTTCAGCCTGGCGCATTTCACCTTCGGCATCCGCATCTGTGCGCCCGACGTGAGCGTGAAGGGCATCCTGCGCGGACCGATGCTGTGGGCGATGATCGGCGGCGTGGTGTCCAGCCTGGTCGGCTTCACCCTGCCCGAGTGGCTGGCCTCCAGCACCCGGCTGCTCGGCGACGCGGCCATCCCGCTCGGCCTGTTCACCGTCGGCGTCGGCTTCGCCAGCTTCAAGGTCGAGCGCTGGAGCATCGGGCTGGTCGGCGCCGTGCTGTGCCCGCTTTCCGGGCTGGTCGTCGCCTGGCCGCTGGTGCGTCTGCTGCCGCTGTCGCCGCCGCTGCAGGGCGTGCTGCTGCTCTACGCAGCGCTGCCGCCGGCGGTGATGAACTACATTTTCGCCGACCGCTACCAGCAGGAACCGGGGCTGGTGTCCGCGATCGTCGTGGTGGGCAACATCGCCTCGATTTTCTTCGTGCCCTTGTCCCTGTATCTCGCGTTCTGAACCGAAAGGCGCTTCCCATGAAAGAACTTCGCTTCCACGGCCAATCCATCGTCACCGGGCGCGGCTCGCTGGCCTGCCTGCGCTCCCTGCCCGCGAAACGCGCGTTCATCGTCACCGGCGGCAAATCGATGTTCGCCAACGGCACGATCGGCAGGATCGAGGCCCTGCTGGCCGACGCCGGCGCCACCTGCTGCGTGCACGGCGGCGTGCCGGCCAATCCCTGGCCGGCCGTGGTCTACCGGGGCGTCGCCGCGATGCGCGAATTCCGCCCCGACACGGTGATCGGCGTCGGCGGCGGCGCGGCGCTCGATGCCGCCAAGCTGATGGCTTTGTTCTACGCGCATCCCGGCCTCGGCATCGAGGCGGCGTTCAAGGCCGGACTGCCGCAGGAGCGGCCGGGCATCCGCCTGGTCTGCATCCCCAGCACCTCCGGCACGGCCTCGGAGGTGACGCAGTTCGCCGTGCTCACCTTCCCCGAGGAGAACCTCAAGATCGGCGGCAAGACGCCCGCCCTGATTCCCGACATGGCAATCCTCGACGCCGAGATCACGCTGTCGATGCCGCGCCACGTCGCCGCCGAGACGGGCATCGACGCGCTCACCCACGCCATCGAGTGCTTCACCAACCCGGGCGTGGAGGAGTTCTCCAGCAGTCTGGCGGCCGGCGCGGTCGAGGGGCTTTTCGCGCATCTCGAAGCGTCGGTGGTCAACGGCGACATCGATTCGCGCGAGAAGGTGCACCATTTCCAATGCATGGCCGGCTGCGCCTTCTCCAACATCGGCACGGGCATGGACCACGGCATCGCGCATGCCTTCGGCGGGCGCTTCGATCTCGGCCATGGCCTGCTCAACGCCGTCGCGCTGCCGCACGTGATCCGCTTCAACAGCCGCGACGCCTGGGCCAGGACGCGCTATGACTACCTCGCCCGCCGCATCGGCACGGACGATCTGGCCAGGGCCGTGCTCGCGCTCAACCGGGCGATCGGCATCCCCGACGCCTTCTCGAAGATCGGCGTGCCGGCCGACGTGTTCGAGGCGGAATTCGACACCCTGGTCGAAAACTCGCTCAAGGGAGCGACCCGCTTCAACCCGACGCCGGTGTCGGCCGCGGACATGCGCGGGCTGCTGCGCGACGTGTTTACCGGCAAGGCGCTGTAGCGCCCGCCCGTACCGATGCCTTCCAGCGACGGGCTCCCGACGCCGGCGCGCTATTACGCGATGACGGTGGTCATCCTCGGCACCGCCATGTCGGTGCTGGACGGCACCATCGTGAACCTCGCCCTGCCGCAGATCACCCGCGATCTCCAGGCCAGCGCCGCGCAAGCCATCTGGGTGATCAACGCCTACCAGATCGCCATCCTGGCCTTCCTGCTGCCGTGCGCCGCGCTGGGCGATCTGGTCGGATACCGGCGCGTCTACCTGAGCGGGCTGTTGCTGTTCACGCTGGCCTCGCTCGGCTGCGCCTTCGCCCCCTCGCTCTCCGCGCTGACGGCGACGCGCACCGTCCAGGGACTGGGCGCGGCGGGCATCATGTCGGTCAGCGCCGCGTTGATCCGCCTGATCTACCCCAAAGACCAGCTCGGGCGCGGCGTGGCGATCAACTCGATGGCCGTCGCCGCCTCCTCGGTCGCCGGCCCCTCGTTCGCCGCGGGCATACTCTCCGTCGCCTCGTGGCCGTGGCTGTTCGCCGTCAACCTGCCGCTGGGCATCGTCGTGCTCGTCCTGGGATACCGCTCGCTGCCGCGCAATCCGCAGGGCAACGGCAAGACGAGGCTGTCGTGGATCGACGTGCTGCTCAACGCCCTGATGTTCTCCCTGATTTTCCTGGGCGTGGACACCCTCGGCGCGCGCGGGTCGCTGGCGGCGGGAACGTCGATCTCGGGTGCCGGCCTGCTGCTCCTCGGCATCGCCGTCGGCATCCTCTACCTGCGGCGGCAGGCGCGGCAGCCGCTCCCGGTGTTTCCCGTCGACCTGATGCGCATCCCGGTATTCGCGCTGTCCATGTGCACCTCGGTGACGGCGTTCACCGCCCAGATGCTGTCCTACGTCGCCCTGCCGTTTCTCCTGCTCGACGCCTACGGACGCACGCCCCTGCAGGCCGGCGCGCTGATCACCGCCTGGCCGCTGGCGATCGTCGCCATCGCGCCGCTGGTCGGCCGCACCATCGGCCGCATCCCCGACGGAACGCTCGGCGGCGTCGGCCTCGGCGTCCTGTCGCTCGGGCTGGCGCTGGTCGCCCTGCTGCCGGGCGCGCCGGCGGATGCCGACATCGTCTGGCGCCTCGTCGTCTGCGGCATCGGTTTCGGCCTCTTCCAGTCCCCGAACAACCACACCATCGTCACCTCGGCACCGCTGCACCGTTCCGGCGGCGCCAGCGGCATGCTCGGCACCGCCCGCCTGACCGGCCAGACGCTCGGCGCCGTCATCGTCGCCATCATCTTCAGCCTCGCCGATCCCCACAACGGACAGGGCCCGACCATCGCTCTTGGACTGGCCGCCGGCTTCGCCGCGATCGCCGGCGTTTTCAGCACCATGCGCCTGCGCACGGCACCGGAGTCGCGGCCGGACGCCGGCAAGAACGACACTTTGCTGGACTAGAAAACGACGAGGGCCTGACCTTTCGGTCAAGCCCTCAAAATTCTCTGGTGGCCAGTCGCGGAATCGAACCACGGACACGCGGATTTTCAAGGCCATCAGGCATGAATCCCGCCCCGCAGCAACACGCAACCATCCGTAAAAACAATACGTTAGCCGCAGTCAAGCGCAATCAACCGCACTCGACTCCCGATAGCGCTGTCAGATTTCGTGTCAGATAACGCCATCGCGACGAACTATAACAGAAACCCGGGCACCACGCGACATCGCAGCACGATAACCCGTCTGGCAAGGCTCACTTGAGGAATATACCCTACAGGGTATAAACTGAGAATATACCTTATAAGGGATATTCAGCGATGAAAGATTCGCCCACATTTCCAATCCACGGAGCCCAACAACTCGCCGGAACACTCAGTGGACTGCGAAAAGACCGGGGGCTGACGCAAATGCAAGTGGCGGCGCTGGTTGGAATGCAACAGAAGACGGTTTCGCTTCTCGAGACTGAACCGCATCGCTGTAGCGTCGACACGCTATTTAAGTATCTGTCAGCGATTCGTTATTCAGTCAGCTTAAAGAGCAAAGACGCCGACCCGCACCAGAATTGCGAGTGGTAGCACTAAACGGCGATTCGGCCGGCTCCGCCCCTGACTCTATATGCCCCCCTCAATTGTCGTCGGAGAAGAACGAATCTTCGTGACGTCGCACGAACGGGACCTGGCATCTAAAAACCAGTCCTAAAAAGCATGCGCAATCGAGATGGCTAGACGTGTTCCACTTACTTACAAAGGAACCATAATGGCCACCACAAGCAACATCACATCGCTGCTCAACAAAACCATGCTCTGCGAACGACTCGCGGTCTCGGAACGAACGATTGAAATGATGGTAAAGCGAGGCGAATTCCCCCCACCCGTCCGCGTCGGCAAACATGTTTACTGGAGCGACACCGCTGTGCAGAGATGGCAGCGTAGGCTTTTCGCAGCGCAGGAAACTTGGGAAATAGAGTAATTCTCATCGCCGCCAAGTTGTAACGCTGCTTCCTAGACGAGCAGCTAGCAACTCGAAAACGCTGGGCTCCAAGAATGGCAGCGGAACCACGGCACTCGCTGGCAATAGATGCGGGAAGTTTCAACGCAGAAATCCCCCATCGAAGGCGGTTGTCAATTGCTCTACTGAAATGCTTGTTTCCAGCAAGTGCACAAGGCGGCGTGCATCACAGGCATGTTAGATTCGAAGGAGTCCTTCGAAATTTCTTGTCCGATGCGATTTGCAAGCTTAACTTTGTCTTTCAATTTTTCGTATTTTTTCCGAAGGTCGAGCGGATAGTAATCTTCAAGACCTTCGGTAGGGAGCACAAATGCACGGCCGTCCTCACGAATAGCCTTGTTGCTATCGAGGAAGTTGTCCAACCGTTGTTGCTTCACTGTCCCCGTTGGGGCGTCAAACAGAAGGACGGTCCTCGTTTTGTATATAGGTGAATCGCCAATTGGCGCATACGCTTTCATGATGGAAGAAAGATATTGCGCCTGCCTTTCATCATCCCCATCTGCGGCAACCACCTGAATACGAGGCATTCCAGGATAGTGCCGAGAACAAACCCACTCAAGAAACTCAACCTCGCTTTCTCCCTCAACAACGAGAAAATTGGCCGGCAATAGTAAATCAGCAGGACTCCCCCCCAGCAGTTGGTACACTGTTCGAGTTCTTCCTTTGCGATTCATCGGCGAGACACGTGTTTCACCGTCCTCCTTTTCGACTATAAACTCAGCTTGCTGCGGATGAGAATCAGACAGGAAAACAGATGAGTGAGTAGTGACGAAGACTTGGTCAACATCGTCAGCGAGACCGATAAGGGCGTTTTTTAGCTGCCTCTGCGCTGATGGGTGCAAATGCAGTTCCGCCTCATCAATAAAGAACAGAAACGCTCGGCCCAGAGCCTCCTCTCTTCGAGCATCAGCATGTGCTTTGATAATTGCTAACATCAGCGCTCGTTGCATTCCATCACCCTTTGCTTCCGCGCGCGTAGTCACCCCATCATTAATCGTTGTTGTGTAACTCTTCAGAAAATCCTCGAACGGAGGAATCTCCACACAAAACTCCAAGCCAGTGCAGTCAGGAAACTGCAGTTTTAGATGCTGCTTCACGCGGTCGCTGGTTTGTTGCAGTAGTTGCCTTACGCTGGACTCCGGCGACTGGAAAAGCTCTTCGAACTTGCTCTTGAACTCAAGGTACCGCGGGTCAACTTCCAAGGCTTCGGAAACCACGCTGCTCAGCATTTGGCCGATGGGAGTCGTGTTCTTGTAGCTAGACACCTCTTTCAAGCTCTTATCCGTTAAAACAAACTCAAACCTCGGAATGCAATTATTGAACGCACTGTCAGCGCCGGCCGGCTGCTTTTGCCATTTCTGCTCGGCAAAATTAAACACATACCGGTTCTTAGCGTCTTGGCTCGTGCGCCTAATCCGGAGCACGGCAGAGTCGCCAATAATGTTGCGAATTTTTTGCTGATTGTCGGGATTTGAGATTTGGGCAATTCCATCCTGCGCCCCCGAGAACTCAACCTCGACGATAACTTCTGAGGCTTGCTCAGCTCCAGCGAAACGCAACTCGGAAATCTCCCCCTTTCCCGAATAGAACCACTCAATTGCTTCAAGAATATTCGATGTTGAATTGCATCGAAATCTGACCCGGGATTTGCACGGAACTCTGACCCACCC